>Ga0307379_10010411_pt1 | contig 12309 bp, 15 predicted proteins | sample UN2MG_FD_202237 | JGI IMG/M metagenome (GOLD analysis project Ga0307379, IMG submission 202237) | Soil microbial communities from Risofladan, Vaasa, Finland - UN-2 | ecosystem: Environmental > Terrestrial > Soil > Coastal area > Acid sulfate soil | place: Finland: Risofladan, Vaasa | collected... | reverse complement strand
TTGCGAGAGTCGCGTAGGCCGGGTCCAACTGGCCCGCACGAACCGTCTCGCCCGCACCGTCGCACGTGATGGCGTCGGTAATGGCGCTCGAACCGTCAAGAACCTGGACGGTGCAACTTGCTTCGGTTGCACCGGCAACGCTCCACATGTCGATGACCTGACACGCCCACGGAACCGTGATGTTGATGGTGTCGTTCTGCGAGAGAACCGTGTCACTGTCCGCCGGCGTGGTCAGGTTGACCTCGACGAGGGCTGTGTGTGGCATGAGACGCCGTAGCCGATACCCGGAGGCGTCCACACCTTCTACGTCAGCACTGCCACGAACTTCAGCCTGTTTCCCTTGCGGGGCAAGCGTATAGTCAGTCATGTGCCCATCTCCTTACGGCAGAACTTCCACGAGGATGTACACCCGGGAATTCGCACCGGTGTTTGCGCCGGCAATGAGAACCTGAAGCGCGACGCCCTTGGCGACCTTCCAGTACGTCGGGTCCATACCCGCGCTCACGCGGACGATGGCCTTCGCCACCGCGCACGCGATAGCCGTGTGGATGGCGCTCGTAGCGTTACGGACTTGGATGGTGCAACTCGTCGCCGTCGCGCCGCAGACGTTCCACACATCGAGAACGCGGCACGGCCACGGCATCGTAATGGCGAGGATGTCACCATTCACGAGGACCGTGGAGGTGTTAGGCTGAACCAGGTCCACGCAGATGACCTGAGTCCGCGGGAGAAGCGCCTTCAGCGCATACCCGGAGGCATCCGCACCTTCCATCGCCACGCCGCCTCGGACGTCAGCCAGTTTTCCTTGGGGGGCAACCGTGTAGGTAGCCATACGTCACTCCTTGAGAGGGGTGGGGGTCCCGTGAAGGACCCCCCACCACTGTCCAGTTTAGTCCTCGGTGATGGTCGTCAGTTTGATGCCTTGCGGCGTCTCGCAGATGACCTGGTAGTACGTACGGAACGGCGCCTGCACCATCTCCGTGTGGGTGCTGGACGACAGCACGGGGATGAAGTTGGAGGCGTAGCCCAGGCTTGGCCCAACGAACTCGATGGGCGGCCCAAACTCCGTCTCCTTCGACCCGGCCTTCGGAAGACGTGGGGGCACGACAATCTCGAAGTTCCCGTTCTTCTTGAAGCCGTACAGGGTGCCCGGAGCCACGAAACGGCTGGCCTGCAACGTCCACTCCTGGCCTTCGTACGCCACGTCGACTTCCCCGCGGCCGGACGTGAACTGCAACGCCTGGCCCTGACGCTGCCACACCTGGCGCCCGCCGTAGAGCAGCGGGTTCTCACTGTACTTGTTGATGACGCCTCGGGTCGTCACGAGGGTGTCGAGCGTGATGCCCGTCGCCTCGAAGAACTTCCCGATAATCTTGTTCAGCGTAATCTCGTCCAGTACGCCCCCGATGGCCTCAAGGTAACTGCCGAACTTCGGGTACTTGTTCAGGTTGAAGCCGTAGGACGAACTGTTGTTCGGGGACATCACATACTGGTCGGCCGTCGAGGCCGCTTTCAGCATGTCGTTGATGCCCAACGGACCCTTGCGGGCGTAGTCGGTCGTCGCGTCCACGTAGGTGTCCGCGAGGATGATGCTATCGTCAGCCGCAACCGCCGACGCCAACGGCTCGTCGAAAATCACCCGCAGATAGCCGTTCATCCAGTCCACGCCGTCCACGACTCCGCGGACGGCCGTACCGGCCCCGTTCAGGTTCTTCTGCGTCCACGTCCCGGCGGAGTTGGTGTAGAAGTCAAGCAGCATTCCATCCTCGAACTGGAAGATGCGGCCCGTATCTACCGTGCATACCAGTTCCTCAGTGACGTTGCCATCCTTGTTGCTGGTCACGACATTGACCAGCGCGAGTTCGCCGCTGGCCGGCGCGAAGAACGAATTGGCCTGTGTCAGGGCAATGTTCTTCGCCATGCCCTTCATCATCAGTTCGGTGTACCGAGCCAGCGAAGCGCTCAGTTTGTCGAGCCGAAGGTACTCGGACGGGAACGCGATGGTCCCACGGCCGACCGTCAACGGCACCGACACCTGGATAATGGCCGGCGTCGGCAGATTCGTCGCCGACGGATACCGGCTGTCGGGGAGCCGCGTGGCCAGCGTGTGCGAACGAGCAGGCGTCGCGGCGGTGAGGTTGGTCATTGTGTCTTCGTCGACCGCGTCCCACCGGAACTGCCCCGACATACCGCTGGACAGCACCTTACGAACCACGAAGCCTTGGCTCAAATCCGAAAACTTCGCCACGCCCTCACTGGTCAGAAGCATACCCTTGAAGATGGGGTCCACTTCCACCGTGGGCAACATCTCGTACACCATCTTCCCCAGGTCAGCCTCAATCATGCTTTCGAGGGTCGTAATCAGAGCAGTGTTCGCCATGGGTAGTCTCCTCCCCCGACAGAAGCGTCCTCCGCCCAGCGGGCGGTTGCTTCGTCAGGGTCACGTTGCTTGTACGGGGTTCGTGAAGGAGACTACACCCGTTGTCAGCCGGCCGTTCCCTTCCCCGAAACCCGCTGGTACAGCGCGAGCATTCGGTCGGTGAAATTCTGCCGGTGCTTCGGGTTTGTCACCCCCACACGTTGGACTGGTTCATCTGTTTGGAATCCCGGGGAAATGCCAAGAGCCTGCCCGAGGGCCGTAGGTTTGCTGGCTTGCTCGGGGTCCAGTGCCTTGCCAACCAAATTAAGACGATGGCGAATCTTGCCCGCCATCCCCTTAATCTCGTCGGGGGTCACCGGCCGCTCTGGGTTCTCGGTGATTCGACTCCGAACCAGGGTTATCATTTCGTCAAAGAACGACCCAGCAAAGGTTTCCGTATTGCTCCACGTCGGAGGCTTACCGCTTGCCTCGTCCACGATAATTTTACCCAAAATCTGGTCCTCAGTCAAGGACTTTCTGATGGAATCTTCAATTCGTGCCCGAACGCCCTTCGCCTGCTCCCGCATGTCGTGGCTCGACTGTGCCCCTGTCAACGTCTTGACCTGGGCCTCGAGGGCGGCAATCCGTGCGGCCGACGGGTCAACCTTCCCGGCGGCGCCGGACGCTCCGGCGACTTCTTCTCCGGTGGTATTTAGGGCGTCGGGGTTCTCCCGAACTTTCTGGAAGACGTCCATGAGCGTGTCCCTCTCCTGGCCTACGATACCCAATGCGGCCATGACCTCCCCGTACTCCGCCTCGCCTACCTCTGTCGGGGCCTCCCGTACCTTCCGAAGAAGGTCGACTACCCGAATGGACGCCGCCGCCTGCTGAAACCGGGCGTCCGCTCCGCCGACCTTCTCGGCATCCTTGAGCAGGTCCCTGACAAACGCTCGTCGCGGCTGCCCGTCAACCGTGAGCGTAACCTCCCGCTCGAGGATGTCCGCGTCGGCTGCCTGGACCTTTGCCAGGAGTTCGGCGGTGGTCAACTCAATGGGCTTCGCCCCCTCGCCCTCGGGAATGAGTTGTACTTTGTCCCCGTCAGTTTTCATTGTGACTGGCATTGTGCGGCCTCCTTACCTATTCACCCACCCGGCCGTGGAATGGCGCCCTACGGACCTCCCGCTGGGCCTCCACCGCCGCCTTGCTGTTGAGCCAACTTCGCCAGTTGGTTCTCCTGGTCCGCCCCGTCCTCAGGGTTCGGCAACTGGTTCATCACGCCCATCATGCCCAGAATGCTCTCACGCCGCTTGTAGAATGCTGTGCGCACCGGCTCGGCCGCCAACGTAAACTCCGGCCGTGCGACGAAGGCATCGAGTACAGCCATGTGAATGTCGTACAAGTCCACCGGGGTAATCGGCACCGTCTCGGGGTTCCCCGGGGTTTCCCCGTCGTTGAACAAGACGATGTTGTTGAGCATCGCCCGACGGTAGGACTCCCACTCCACGTCGTTCCCGACCGGAAGGTTGAGTCCCAACTTCCGCGAGAGAATGCGGAACCACCGGGCCGTGATAATCTGGCCCTGGAACATATCGTAAAGGTCCCGACGCTGCTGCTCAACGCTGATAGGCGTCGGACTGACGATTCCGATTTCCACTTCGTTGGGCCAGGGAATCACGTTGTCCCCGCTCAGTTCGCCCGTCTTCGGGTCGATGACCACGCCCGCCAGGGCATCGTCGAGGAACGACGTGATGGCCAACTTACGCATCGGCCACATCCGCCGCAACTTGTCGAGCATACAACTGTACGCCCCGCTGTACGCCGAGGCAATGCTCATGGCCGCGTAGGTCGAGGGGACGTTGGACAGTTCGTTGAGGACCCCAAGGCCGCGGGCGCTGTCAACGCGTCCTTTGTCCTCCATGGCATTCCGAGGGCTGACCCGGTCGGCCAGGGCCGTCCCCATCCTGACGACCTCCATCGGCAACGTGCCGAGGTTCATCGGCTGTACCACCATCGGGGAGGCCCCCGGGGCGGTGGGGTCCGGCTCATAGACCTGTATCCGGGGAATGTCCGACCCCTCCCCGCCAGGCGGCAGCCCCAGCGTGCCGGGAATGTACGTCGTCCCGAAGATGTCCATGTCCTCGATGTTTCGATAGAGGTTGTCCACTGCGTCTTCCAGCCGGCAGTTGTTCGGGATGAGAAGGTCCGGCAAGCCGCGGGAGTAGAATCCCCCGACAGGGAGGTAACGGCCGATGTGAATGGCCATCGGCGGAGGTCCACCTTCCTCGTCATCCAACTTGCTGTCGAGGAGAAGTATCTCGTCCACGGAGGCCACGTAGCGGTGCATCGTCCCGCCGTAGCCAAACGTCCACGTCTCCAGGAGTTCCACAAACTCCTCTGTCTGCGGGGTTGTCGCCCCGTGAAGTCCGGTCAGTGAATCTCCAATGACCATCTGGGACGACTTGATGCCCGACACCGGGGTCTGGCCGAAGACACGGACCTTGGGGAAGAACTTCTTCTTCGCCCCCTCGGCAGTAAACTTCGACTTGAACCCTACGGCGTTGAGCCATTCCATGGGCACCCACCGCAGCCGCTGAACGGCAACGACCGAGGAAATGTCTGTTGGGTCGGCCGGGACGCACAGCAATTCCCAGGGCGGAACGACCTCCTGTTCCGGTGGGGGAAGACCCCCATCTTTCGCCATCAAAATCTTCTTGTTGGCGGCCGGCTCCACCCATGTCAAAATTCCCGCGCACCCGTAGGTGACGATGGTGGAAACGAACTGCAACTTGATGCGGTCGGCGGTGTCCCTTGTGGTCACCGAATCCAGGGCAATCTGGGCGACAGACGCCCGGCGGAGGTGGTCCAGCGACACCTTTCGGGGCGTCACCTTCGGCATCGTGTCCATCGCCAAGAGACGTCCGACCTCTCCGGCAACGGCGGTGACGACCTCCTCGTGCCGGAAATCAAGCGTCGTGGAGTCGGGCTTCGAGTATCGAATTGTCCCATCCCGATAGTTCAATTCCTCGAAGTCGCGGTTCCCGCGCAGATATTCAAACGCCACCAGCCAGGGAACTTTGGCGGCGTTCCTGGCCTGAACTCCCTGGTTCTTCATGTGGATAAGGGCCTGCACCAGGTCCTTGCCTGACTCCGGCAGTATGAGTCTTGCGGGCATCTATTACTCCCTAACCACGTGAAGCGCAGGCACCGGCTCCTCCGGCGAAGGCTGTCGGGGGGAAGCCTGGAAAGCCCCAAGGGAACGGACGGCCTGCCGAACAGACACGAGGTCATGGGCCTGGACCGCAAGGGCCGCGGCCAAGGTCTGCTCGAAGTTGTCGGAGAGCCGGCGGTTCATCCGTACGCCGGCCACGCAGAGAACTCCGATGACGGCCAGCAGAGGACAGGCTGTCATGGCCGCCACGGCGACGTAATCCCAGGGTATGGGCATGGGGAATCCTCCCTTAGCGAACGATGCGCGGGTCCGCTCGGCGACCTCGCCTCGTCCCTTTATTATACGCCGGCAACCTGCCGGCGGTCAAGGGCGAAGCGTTTCCAGATATTTCAGCCAGTTACAATTACGACACAGCAACTGGTAGTCAGCGGGAAACCCCCTGTTCCGAGCGTCCCGGTACGCGTACCCATTACTTCGTGTGGGGGCACCCCGAAGATGACACCGTGCCTTTGACCCGCCGCCGTTCACGTGGTCGAGGTCCAGGATTCGCGCATCGGCTATTCCACAACCCACACAACGTCCGCCATACCCTTGAATAACTTCCTGTTTCAGGCGGCGTAGGGACTTTTGAGCCGACACCTTGGCCTTGGCCCGGTAGCCGGGGTCCTCTTGATATCGCCTTCGCACGTACGTTCGACTGTACGTTCGGTAGCAATCGTTACAACGATAATCGGCACGGGCAATCCGCAACGCCTCGAAGGAGGCTTTCTCGGTAGAACGTCCACATTTGTTGCACACAATCAATCCGTTGGCAAGTTTTCCCACGGACGACTCCTATCGGACGACACGAGAATGACGACGACCACGTCTCGTCCGTGTATTGTACGAACGACCGGCTAATAAGTCAAGTGCAGACGAAATATGGCTTTCCGGCGCGTCGTTCGGGTCGGCGAAGAGGGGCATCCCAAGGTCGTCCGTCAGTTCGCCGCGGCTCAGGTACTCTGACGGCGAGATGACGCGCACAAGGGAGTCTTGGGTGTCCTTGGACACCCGGACCACGTAGCGGGGCATCCCGAGGACGGTGTCGATGGCGTCGTCCTTCTCGAGGAGGTTCAGGTCCTCGGTGAAGTCCTCAACCTGCTGGAAGAACATTGACCACGGGAACTGGTGTCGGAGGTACAGGGGAAGTTTGATGCGATGTGCGTTGAACCGCCATTCCTCCCCCCGAATGCGGTCAGCCTTGGAGGGGGCGCCCCGGCCGGCATTCTTGATGGAGACGAAGCGCGGGCGCCATCCGCCGCCCCCCGACCGTTGAATGAGGTCCTGAAGCCGGTAGGTCATCAGGTTGGCAATGGTCACGTTCTTGTGGTCAGAGCAGACGACTCTCGGGTTCCACTGGTTCCCCATCTTCCACAGGCGGTCAACGAGTCCGTTGTCCGAGACCTTCCCGAGCCAGAGGTCCAGGAGCCACATCGTGAAGTCCGAGGTGAAGCCCACGATGGCCGCACACGACCAGTCCGAGTGGGGGCCTGTCGTATCCGCGAAGTCGAAGGGCATGGTGATGTGGCGGACCCCCGACAGGAACTCTCGGAACGACTTGGAGACTTCTCGGCATCCTTCCGTCTGGCCGGCTACGTAGTGGCGTGGCACCTCCGTGTACCGAATGGTGGGGTTGCCGTCCAGCGGGTGCATCGAAAGGTCCCCCTCGAGGGTGTAGGAGTGGAGGACGGGGTGAATGTGGAAGAGGCGAGCCTCGTCGGCAACGGGTTCGTTGAGGTACTCCGCCGCGAAGTGGGAGGCCCCCATGTCAAACTTCTTGTCCATCAACTGTTCGTAGTTGAACATCGCCTCCCAGAGGAGGGCGATGGCGCCGGTGGCATCACGCCAGAACGCCTTGTACAGAGTACGGTTCCACCGGGTAAACCGAGGGTCGTCCCCCGCGATGGCGTGGTAGAGGAGCAGCCGGCGGTTGACGCAGGTGCCCAGCCACAGCAACTTGCAGCCTGGACGCAACATCGGGATGACCTGCTTCGTGATGACGTTGTCCAGTTGGCGGGTAAGGTCCATGACGTTCGTGCCGGTCTTGGGGTCGTACTCGGGGTCGTCCAAGATGAAGAGGTCCGGGCGCGCACCGCGCTTCCGGCCGGTCACGGAGAAGGCGACGAGTTTGGAGCCGTTGGTCAGGTCGAGCCGGTGGTCGCTCCACCGCCCGCGGCCCTTCGGCTTCTTCTGAAGGCTCCAGTCCTCGGTGATTCGTGGGTTGTCGTCCAACTGGTCCCGGATGGCGATAACCGTGTCACCCGTCAGGGCGTCGGTTGCCTGGCAGATGGCCACCGTGTAGGGGGCACGCGCAAGGAGAAGGAACAGCGGAAGTTCCTGTGCCCACTTGACCGACTTGGCGAACCCCCGTGGGGCCGCGGTGACGTTCTTCTCGTACCGGAAGAAGGCCCGGATGCCCTCGACATGAAAGGGGGCGTTGGGAAGATGCCGCTTAAAGAACTCCGTTCCTTCTTCAACTACGCCGTCGTCTTCGTCGGGCACCAGGTAGTACGACTCAAAGAACAGGAAGGCCGTGACGAAGTCATCTTCGGTCTCTTGGGTACGACAGACCGCAAGCCGGCACGCCTTCTGAGCGGCCGGGCTGATGTCGTCGTAGTCCTTCGAGAGAGGCCAGTTCGGGTTCCCCTCCCGCTTCGCACGGTATGGCGTCGGGAACAAGGTCATCAACTACTCTTCCTTCTTCGTGGCAATGTCCACCAGCGAACGCACCACTGCTATCTGCATGGCCAGGCGGGCAATGGCCGCCGGGTAGTCGGCACCCCCCTGGACAATATCGGCGGTGAGGACGCACGCCTCCACGAAGTCACGGTCGACGACGTACTGGAGAACACGACGCTCCAACTCGGCGAAGGTACGGTCTTTACCCCGCCACTGGGTTGTCGGCTTGATGGACATGCCCCAGTGCAGGTGGGCGGTGATGTACGCAATCTCCCGAGTGCCCACCCGAGACAAGATGGACATGACGGTGTCGACGGCGGCCCCCGACAGAGGCTGCTCCGGCTCAGGGGGTGGTTGGGGTTCCGGGGCCGTCTCCGACATCGCCTCCGTCGTCGTGTTCGGAGGTGTCATTCCCGTCGTCGTCTCCGGGGTCTTCAGGGGTGTCGGGGGTGTCGGAGCCGGGGCCGGTGAAGGGGACGTCTTCGGCCGGGAGTCCGTCTCCTTCCAGGCCGCCCGGAGGGTGTCCCACGCCGTCTTCCCGTGAACCATCCTCACATGGGCGAGCAACGCACGTCTGTCCTTGAACGTCCTCTTGCATTCCGGGCACCCGAAGAGCGGGAACTGATTCCCCCCCTCTGTCGGGGGGCTGATGTTCTCCGATGGCATCGTGGACTTCTCCTTCCAGTAGCGCTTGTTGGACGTTGGCGATGGCCCGGAGTGTCCGTCGCGCCTCTACGGACACGGGGCCTTGCTGCCACTTTATTTTTCCTTCACCCAGTTGGCCGGCATGTTCCAGCGCCTGGATGCGGCGCTGGTGGAGCATGTGGATGGCGCCAAGCCGGGTCTTCGGGTGAACCTCTGTGTCGCGGATGATGTCGAGGATGGCCCGCAATTCGAAGTTGGGGGAATAGCCAACACGCTGCATGTACAACGCCATGCTTTCAACATCTGTAAATCCAAACAAAAATTCCAGTGCCTGTTCTGGTGTCGGCCCGGACTGCCTTTCTGGCAACCCAGACGGCACTGTAGCCGGTAGTTTAGATGAAATAGTCAAGGGATTCCCTGCACTCTACTGGTTCACCAAGACTCGGGGGTGTGCCTAAAGCCTTTTTTCGGCATTAGAGAGCACCTTCTAGTTCGGCTCCTGCTTTGCGGGCGAGTTTTCGGGCACTCTTGTACGCCTCCTTGCGTAGCAATTCGGTCTTCTCAGCAATCGCGGCGGTCACGAGGTCTCTGTACTCCCGAACCGTCCCGGGGTCGAGTTTGCGGACGCCCTTCCACCGGCACCGCTGGACAAGGGAGTTCTTGAGGGACTTGGACCCGGGGGAAAGGAAGCCGGGACCGCCCAGTTGGGAGACGAACTGGATGGCCTTCTCCAGTTCCGCCGGCGCGTAGTAGGTGTGTCCGTCCGGCATGTCCACGATGGGGACCAGGAGGTTCTCCAGCATGTGGACAACGGTGGAACGGCGGGGCGTGCCGTACTTGGTTACAAGGTTCCAGATGCGGGCCAACCCCTCGACGTCGTGCAACTCCACGGCGCCAAACTGGAGGACACGCATCTGGAAGGGTCCCCCCTCCGCGTCCACCATGCTTCGGTTTGAGTATGACGTGCCGGAGGCCATGATGCTCTCCTAGATTCCGTAGAGACTCTCGGAGCGAAGTTGTCCTATGCCCTTGAGCCACGAGCGGGGGTCGTCCTTGTGGTGCTGGCGAAGCCTCTCAAGGCAACCACCACAGATGGCAGAAGCATCCTTTTGGGTACGGGCAATGAACCGATGCTTGGTTTCCCTCAGGCCATCGTGGACGAAGTGGATGTCTCCGATGAGAATCCAGTCACCACATTCCTCGCAGCGCCACTGAATGCGGTGGCCAAAGGGGCAGTTGTAGAGTCGTCGGTTGCATGGACTCCGGTAGTACGTGCACCGGTAGACTTGTCCGGTGCGGCGGGACTGGAACGGAAACTCGGGACAGTCGGGTCCTGGGACAGAGACCTGGGGGCAGGGGCCTGACGGGCGGAGGCACTGGTGGTCAAGCCATCGGCACTCGCCCTTTTGACAGAGGGAAAGGGGGCGGACACGTCTGTCGGGAGGGGGCATCAGGTTGTCGCCCCGTTCGGCCTGACGCCTCTTGGCCATATAATCTCTCATGTAGTTGTTACGAGGCTTTCTGTACACCGAGTTCCTCCGGTCGGTTAAGGGCTTGCTTCTGGAAGAAGGCTGTCCAGTGCGGCCGGTTTCTATCTGCCCTGCCGTGGCAGACGGGGCACAGGGAGACGAGATTCACTGGGTCAGAGTTCTCCTTGTCGTAGTCGATGTGGTGAACAGACATCGCCCGACCACACTCGGCCTGTGGCACCCCGCACAACTGACAGAGGTATTTATCACGTCGACGAATCCTCTCCTTCAATGTGTTGTTGAAGTCGCGGCCATAGGACCCGGGCGGCCGGGCGGTGGGAGGATAAAGTGGAAGGTCTGCTGCCTCCAGCAGCAAGAAGAACCCCTGACGGCGTCGACGGCTCATGGCGGACCCCCGGTTGGGGAGTTGGTTCGTTGAATCCTCAGGAATTATAAGAAAGAAAGACGCCGTTGTCAAGCCCCAAAATCAGAGATTTCTTCCACGGGCGGGCTTCGCCGGGTTAACAGGTTAGAATACCCGTGTCTTTTTCTGAAAGGTTTCCCCCGATTGCCCCCCTTCTTCGCAGAACGCTACGAACCCCCGGGGTACCCGAATTTGATGATTTCTACCACCCGTTGGGGGTCGACCTCACTGCCTACTATCCGACCCCTTATTACTGAGATATGTTATCCAATCTGTTAACACGCTCCTGCCAAAATGGCATACTCGGGGGTAGCCTACTTTTTTATAGGGGGGCGCCGGGGGAGAGTGGTAAGATGGGGGGTTTGGTCAGCCGGCGGGGGGAGATGGGGCGGCCTGAAAAAATTCCTCGGGGAAGTTCCACGAACGGCTTGACTGTCCGGGCGGCTCACCGTATTATGAAGGAGCCGGGCAACGCCGCGCGGCAATTTCCGAAGGGACGGACCCATGGCCTTGGACTATTCCCACTACGCCGGTTCACCGGAGTCTCACAAGAAAGTCTGCGCCTGCGCCATCATGCCGGCGGAGAAGAAAGCATTGTTCACGTGCCCCGACTGTGGCGTGTCGAGTGTGCCTACAAGCCGGTGCTTCACCTGCCCGGCTTGCGGTTGGTCGAAGTGTGGGTAGGTTGGACCCCCGACAGAAGTTTGAGGACGTTTTTGTCCGAGAGGGCATGGCCTAGGCCGAGGGCGATGGTGCGGACGGCCGGCTCGGGGAGTTCCAGGCCGATGTGGCCGGCTATGGCATGAAGGAGTTCGTGGCAGAAGGCGTCGCGCACTTCGTGTTGGGGGGCATCCGTCTGAAGGAGGATGGTGTCATTCCGAGGCTGCCACTCCCCCCAGAGGTCCCCGTCTGTGTCCAGGGTGAAGGTTACCCGGATGTCGTGGCCCATGAGGTTGAAGGTGAAGGGCTTGCGGGTCATGTTGGTCCTCGGTGGTTACAGGTCGAGTTCCTTGGGGCCATCTATGCCGCGGCGGTGGATGTAGACACAGGTCGCCTTGCGGGCCTTCCCTATGTCGGGGGCAGACTCGAACCAGAAGGGCAGCCATACGGCCGGACGGCTTCCCAGGGAGAAGCCCAGGCGCCAGCCCTTCTTGTACTGCTTGGCAATCCAGCAATACTTCCCTGTTAATCGTGTCATGTACGGTCCTCCGTTGCGACAATGTCCTCAGGCGCAAGTACCAAGTGGTCGACCCCTGCAATGGAAATATCGTACCCAGCATAGGGGCTAAAGTAGACGATGGACCCCAACGGGTAGGGGGTCTCGTGGCTCGCGTAGTCTGGGCCAACGTCGATGACCTTGCCGCGGGGGAGGCGCGTCTGGGCTGCGTCAGGCAGGTGAATGCCGCCCTCGGAGACGTCGGCCGGCTTCTCGAGGGCAACGAGGATGAGATTTCGAGCAGGGGTAATCATAGGTTCCCTTTCCGGGAGAATGAGGAGCGGTCCACACCGTTCCATCCGGGAAGTA
>Ga0307379_10010407_pt1 | contig 12311 bp, 11 predicted proteins | sample UN2MG_FD_202237 | JGI IMG/M metagenome (GOLD analysis project Ga0307379, IMG submission 202237) | Soil microbial communities from Risofladan, Vaasa, Finland - UN-2 | ecosystem: Environmental > Terrestrial > Soil > Coastal area > Acid sulfate soil | place: Finland: Risofladan, Vaasa | collected... | reverse complement strand
GCCGTCTCCTTCTCGGAGGCGATCTCCTCCCTCATCGTGTCGATCTGCCGGTTGGTCTCCTCCATGACGGATTCGATCCCTTTCCGCTCGGCCCGGGACGACTCTTCCATCCGCGCGCGCTTGCGGGCCAAGGCCTCGGCTAACGCCTTCCGCTGGGACTCTTCGTACTGCCGGGTCTTGGCATCCGCCTCGGCAACGAGATGCTTCGCCTCCTCCAACGGCTTGACGGAAAGGTTCTCACGCTCCTGGAACGTGGCGAGGACCGGCCGGATGAGCGTCAGGGAAAGAATGAACGTGAGGACGATCACCAGCCCCATCTGGAGGACGGCGAGCAGTGTGATGTCCAACGTCTGGAATATCTTGAGGACGAGCTCCATGGAAACGTCTCCCCCGGAATTCCCTGCAGGCTAACGACATACGCAGATAGGTAAACGGGAAATTGGTATCACGGGAGGAAAGCCGCTGTCAAGCGGTTAGTGGGGAAATCGTCCTCCTGTCCGGGCGGTTCGGAAGCAGAAAGGTAACGGGCACCGCGGCAATCCGCAGTGCCCGTCACCGTGGTAAGAACACTCCCGTTTCCAGGGCACATCTTTTCCGCCCCGGCACGGTTTACGCAAACCTTATCCCATCATGTTCGAAGGCGCCGATCGTTCTCCTTACTTCACGCCCTCCGCGGCCTTCTTGCCCGCGTCCATGGCCTCTTTCCCTTCTTCCATTGCCTTCTTTCCTTCTTCCATTGACTGCTTTCCTTCTTCCATTGACTGCTTTCCCTCTTCCATTGCCTCTTTCCCGGCCTCCATCGCTTTGTCTGCTTCGGCGGGGGCCATCGCGCCCTTGTCAGCCGGAGCCTCAGCCGGGGGAGGCGGGGGAGGAGGCGCTTCCTTCTTCGCACACGCTACGAAACCAAACGATGCGGCAAACACCAAACTCAGGAACAGCGCCCAATACTTACGCATTTTTCTACACTCCTTTCCTCTCGGGGGTTTTTATTAATTGCCGGATACGCTCACCTGGTGGTTATGCAGCAAATATAACATCTGCGAGCAGCGTTGCAACCTCTTTTCCCCGATTTTCTTCTTGGGAACCGCCTGCTACCCTCCGAAGAGGATGTCGCAAAGCCGTTCGAACTCCCCCTCGGAAAAATAGGAGACCTCGAACTGCCCCTTCTTCGCCGTCCCGCGGATGCGCACTCTCGTGCCACCTCTCCGGGACAACCGATCCTCCAGGTCTTTCAGGTGCGGATCGTGTCGCACGGGCTTGCTCGTCGACTTCTTCCTCTCTCCCTCCTGGCACATCCGCTCCACCTCGCGAACGGAGAGCCCCTTTCGCAACGCGGCTTCGAAGATCGGCAGAAGACGCCCGGGAGGGGCCGAAAGGAGCGCACGTGCATGGCCCGCCGAGAGGCGTCCGTCGACAACTGCCTGCTTCACGGCCGCGGGGAGCTTGAGCAGCCGGACCGTGTTCGCCACCGTCACGCGGTCCTTCCCCACGCGCCGGGCGATCTCCTCGTGGGAGAGCGAGAACTCGGCGGCGAGCCGGTGGTACGCCTCCGCGAGCTCGACGGCGTTCAAGTCCGCCCGCTGGACATTTTCCACCAGGGCGGCTTCCAGCGATTCCCGGTCGGAGAATTTCTTGACGATCGCGGGGATCGTCTCCACACCTGCGGTCCGGGCGGCGCGCAGCCTCCGTTCTCCCGCGACGAGTTCGTACCCGTCAGTCGTGGGACGAACGATCACGGGCTGGAGGACCCCCTTCTCGCGAATGGACTCGACCAGGTCCCGCAGCTCCTCGTCGGAGAAGGAGCGTCTGGGCTGCTGGCCTCCGGCCCGGATTTCACCAATCGGGATGCGCAGAAAATCGGCTCCCCGTTCGGGAGGGCCCGGCAGGAGAGCCGACAGGCCCCTCCCCAGCACCTTCTTCTTCAGCGGATCGGGTTTTTGCCCCATCGGCTCACCATCTCTTTGGCAAGTTCGAGGTACGACGCGGCCCCCCGTGAACTCACCGCATACAGGATTGCCGGCTTCCCGAAGGACGGTGCCTCGGACAGCCGGACGTTGCGCGGTATAACTGTTTGAAATACTTGAGAATTCAGGTTTTCTCTGGCTTCGGCTGCAACTTGGTGCGACAAATTGTTGCGCGAATCGAACATGGTGAGGAGGACTCCCTCCACCCGGAGAGAGGGGTTCAGCGACTCCCGGATCTTTTCGACGGTGCGGTAAAGGGACCCCAGGCCTTCGAGGGCGTAATACTCGCACTGCAGGGGGATCAGCACGGACCGGGCCGCGCACAGAGCGTTGACGGTCAACAGGCCCAGGGACGGGGGGCAATCGATGAGGATGACCTCGTACCGCTCTTCGAGAGGGCGCAACGCCTCCCGAAGCTTCGTCTCCCTCCCCTCCTGGGCAACTAGTTCGATCTCGGCCCCGGTCAGGTCACCCGACGCGGGCAGGAGGTGAAGGAACGGAAGATCGGTTTCGAGGACCGCATCCGCCACCGGGACCTCGGACATCAGGACGCGGTAGATGTTCCTCTCGGCATCCCCCCCCGGGGGGCCTCCCGTCCCCGATGTCGCGTTCGCCTGGGGGTCGAGGTCCACGAGGAGGGTGCTTTTCTCCATCACGGCAAGGGAGGCGGCGAGGTTGACCGCCGTGGTGGTCTTCCCCACTCCCCCCTTCTGGTTGGCAACGGCTATGATGTGGCCCAAGCGTTCGTGCTCCGTTAAGGCCGGCGGGACCGGGCGATGATTAGAATTCCATGGTATATGTACCACGCCTGGGCTTACGGGAGGAACGAATTTATTCCGGCCGTCTCCTTGTCCGCTGACTTCCGGGGCACTCCGGGTCTTTAAAGCCCCCTTACGGGGCTTGGGATCTCCCGGATCACCCGGGAGCCCATTGCCAAGGGGAGTTCGATCCGGACGGTACGCTCTTGCGGGGCTCCCTGCAGGGAGTAGTCTTTCCCCTCGGGCTTCTTCCGTTTCCCCTTCCCTTCCCCGGGCCCCTGCATCAGGAGAAAACGCCCTCCCGGGGCGAGGTACGGCAGAAGGAGAGGAACCACCTTCTCTTGCGGGAGGGTGCCCCGGGTGACGATATGCTCGAATGGGCCGATGGAGGGAAGACTTCGCCTTTCCAGCCGGGCATTCACCACGTCCGCGTTTCCAAGGGAGAGCTTCCGGAGAGCGTGCGAGAGGAACGCGCACTTTTTCCCCGAGGACTCCAGGAGGACAACGCGAGATCCGGGCAGGGCAACCGCCAGGGGGATCCCGGGGTATCCGGCACCCGAGCCGAAATCCAGGATCCGCCCGGGAAACGGGGAAAACCTGAGCAGGAGCAGGGAATCCAGGATGTGCTTGACCGCGACCTCCTCCGGGGCGGTGATCGCCGTGAGCCGGATCGACCGGTTCCAGCGGAGGACCTCCCTGGCGTGGGAAAGGAGCAATTCCTCGGCCCCGGGCGGCACGGACAGCCCCGCACCCGCGATCAGCCCGGCGAGAAGACCCTTCGAGGGCAACAGGATATCCCGGGAGGACGGACCCTTTGGCTCTTTTCTATCCCCCTGTTCCACGTGGAACACCCCCCCCTTTTTTATCCCGGCCCGGGAACCTGTTGGAATCGTAACAGCATTTCCGGGAGCTCCCCCGATGCCCGGTACCGTGTGACCAGGGGGTGGCAGCCGCCAAGGCCCTCCCTAAGTGCTGCGCCTCGTAATGACGGTCTCATACCGGGCCGGTGCCCCGAGGCGATTTCCTCCCGGTCCCCAGAGGCGCAGCGGGGGGTTCCGCGGAGCGGGGGGACACTCCTGGTTTTTTCGTCGAGAGAAAAAGGAGTGTCCCGTCGAAAGGCGAACATTGCGTCGAGCGGAATGGCAGCGAGCGGGCGCAAGGTCGTGCGCGTAGGGGAGCAGATATTGCTCTCCGACCGGGGACCCGGTACGCAGCGGGGGGTTCCGCAGAGCGGCCTATGGAGCAAGTGGAAGATTGCGTCGAGCGGAATGGCAGCGAGCGGGCGAAGGTCGCGAGCGTAGCGGAGAGGAATCCCCCGCGAGCACCCGTCCCCGGGAGCAACGAACGGATTCGTGGGCGTATTACGGAAATGGACCACCTGGGATCCTCTCCACGGGCCTTACCCGCCCGCCTGGGTAACCGCCCTGCCCTTCGTCAGCGCCACAAGGAGAAGGGCCACCGCCGCCGGAGTGACCCCGGGGATCCTTTGGGCCTGTCCGATCGAGAGCGGGCGCACCCGGACGAGCTTGTCCCGGACCTCGGTGGAAAGACCGTAGACCGACTCGAAGGGAAAACCCGAGGGGAACTTCAAGTCTTCGTATTTCTTGAGTTTTTTCGCTTCGTCCTCCTGCCGGCGCAGATACCCGTCGAACTTGACGATGAGTTCGGCCTGGGAGACCACCTCCGGAGAGAACCGCGCAAGATCCGGGTCGTGCGAAACGATCAGGGCCCCCGTCACCTCGGGACGGCGCAACAGCTCCGCGTACGAAATCCCGGGACGAACAGGCGCACCCCCTGCGGCAAGGACGGCACGGGCAAGCGGGTGTCCCGCGGAAACGCGGGAGGTCTCGAGAACGGCCAAAAGAGAAGACAGTCCCTCCTGCTTCGCGCGGAACTGCTCATACCTCGCTTCGGGGAGCAACCCCACGCGGTATCCTCTTTCGGAGAGGCGCAGGTCGGCGTTATCCTCCCGAAGAAGCAGCCGGTATTCGGCCCGGGAGGTGAACATACGGTACGGCTCCGTTGCCCCCTTCGTCACCAGGTCGTCGATCAGCACGCCGATATACGCCTCGCTGCGGGTAAACACTACGGGGTCCTCCCCCGAAACTCTGCGCGCCGCGTTGATTCCTGCGACCATGCCTTGCGCCGCGGCTTCTTCGTACCCGCTGGTGCCGTTGATCTGCCCGGCATGGAACAGATTCCTTATGGCCTTCGTCTCCAGGGAGGGAGAAAGCTGCACCGGATCGACGAAATCGTACTCGATGGCGTACCCGGGGCGGACAATCTCCACCTCCTCCAGGCCAGGGATGGTTCGAAGCATCTTGAGCTGGATGTCGTACGGAAGGCTCGTCGAAACCCCGTTCGGATAGTACTCCGCGGTCTCAAGCCCCTCCGGCTCCAGGAAGACGTGGTGGCGCTCCTTGTCGGCGAACCGGACCACCTTGTCCTCGATGGAGGGGCAGTACCTCGGCCCGATCCCCTGGATCACCCCGGAATACAGGGGTGAGCGGGAAAGGCCGGACCGGATCGCCTCGTGGGTCCTCTCGTTCGTGTACGTGACGTAGCACGGGACCTGGGGCCTTCGTATCTCCTTGTTTCCAAAGGAAAACGGCAGCGGAGGGTCGTCCCCCCACTGCGGGGTGGTCCGGGAAAAGTCGATCGTTTTCCCGTCCAGCCGGGGGGTGGTGCCCGTCTTCAGTCTCCCGACCGAAAACCCAAGCTCCCGCAGGGAGTCCGATAGCTTCATCGCCGGGAAATCCCCCGCTCTCCCGGCCGGGAAGTTCACCAGCCCGATATGGACAAGCCCTTTCAGAAAGGTGCCGGTGCACAGAACGACCGTCTTGCCCCGGTAGCGGATCCCCAGGTTCGTATCAACCCCTTTTGCCCTCCCCCCTTCCGCGAAGACGGCATCGACCATGACCTGCTTTACGTCCAGACCGTAGGTGCTCTCCAGAACCTGTTTCATCCGAAGGCGATAGAGCTGCTTGTCGGCCTGCGCCCGGGAGGACCTGACCGCCGGCCCCTTGCTCGTGTTGAGCTGGCGGAACTGGATCCCCGTCGCGTCGATGGTTTTCGCCATCTCCCCGCCCAGGGCGTCGATCTCGCGGACCAGGTGCCCTTTGGCCAGCCCGCCGATGGCGGGGTTGCACGACATGAGTCCGATGGCGTCGGCGTTGATCGTGAGAAGGAGGGTGGAACAGCCCATCCGGGCGGCGGCCAGGGCTGCCTCGCACCCGGCGTGGCCTCCGCCGACAACAACGACATCGTACTCCTTGGGATACTCAACCACGCTCAACCGCTTCACCCCTCCCCCTGTTTCACGTGGAACGTATTCCTAAATCTTAATATAAATCAGCTATTTACCTATACAAAAGGCGCTGAAGATGGCGTCCAGCACTTCTTCGGGTGCAATCTCCCCGGTGAGCTCGGCAAGCGCCTGCGCCGCGTCCCGCACGTCGGAAGCGATGAACTCGAGGGAAAGGGCATTCCCGACCGCCTCCTGTGCCCGCTCCAGGGCAACGTCTGCCTTCCGGACCGCTTCAACGTGGCGGAGGCGGGTGAGCGGCGCCTCGGCCATTATAGCATCCTCCTCCGGAGCGAGATCGCGCGAGATCGCACGGAGGAGCCCCCCGACCCCCTCCCCGGTCGCAGCAGACAACGGGATCGTCCCGTTTCGGCCCGGCCCGCGGAAGCGGCCGCCCTCCTCTGCCGCCGGAAGATCCCGTTTGTTCAGGAGGACAAGATGGGGGCGGTCCGCTACCTCCCGGTACGCCTCGAGATCCCCGCCGTGTGCCGGCCGGCTCCCGTCCAATACGAAAAGAGTAAGATCCGCCGAGGCGATGATCTCCCGGCTTCTCCTGACCCCTTCCCTCTCCACCGGGTCCAAAGCGTCGCGCAACCCCGCCGTGTCGACCAGCCGCAGCGGAATCCCCTCGAGGGAAACTTCCCCGGAAAGATAATCCCTGGTGGTGCCCGGGACCTCGGTAACGATCGCTCGCTCCTCCCCCAGAATGCGGTTCAGGATGCGCGACTTCCCCACGTTGGCCACCCCGGCGATCGCCACGGTGGCCCCGTCCCGGTATCGGTGGCCGCGGGCGTATGACGCGAGGCAGCGCCTCACCTGCGCCCTTAATTCCGATACCCGTTCTTGTGTTTGCTCGCTTGAAAGCAGAGGGACGTCCTCGTCCTCGGAAAAGTCGATGGAAGCCTCCAGAAGCGAAAGAAGGGATACGATCTGCCCCCGCAGGGGGGAGATCGCCTCCCCGATTCCTCCTTTTAGCTGGCGCAATGCCGCCCGGGCCGCCCCGGTCGTCCTCGCTGCGATCAGGTCGGCAAGCGCCTCCGCCTGCGTCAGGTCCATCTTTCCGTTTTGAAAGGCGCGGCGGGAGAATTCCCCGGGGGCGGCGGGAGACGCCCCGAGATCGCAGGCTGCTGCTGCGGCCCGTTCCACGAGCACGGGGTTGCCGTGCAGGTGAATCTCGGACACGTCCTCTCCGGTGAAACTACTCGGGGCGGGGAAAAATACGACGAGGGCGGAATCGATTTCCTCCCCCTTCCCGCCCCGGACGGTGCACCGGGAAAGGGTGCGGGGGGAAACCCGGGAAGAATCCACTCCGGTCATCCGGAGCGCGATCGGAAACGCTTCCGGACCGGAGAGTCGCAGGAGGGAGACGGCGCCGGCGCCGGCGGGGGTTATGGGGGCAACGATCGTCGTTCCGTCGCCTAAGCCTCGTCCCCCCCGTTCTTCCGCGCGAGCCCGGGGCCGGCCTTCGTCCACGGGTTCCTCCTTGGGGGCGGGGGGTTACGTTATGCCCGGGCCGCCTGTTCCGTTGCGACCTGCCGGTTTTGAATCAACTGCTGTCCGATGGAAAGCAGGTTGTTCATCAGCCAGTAGATTGTGAGTCCCGTCGGGAACCCCCAGAACATGAACGTGAAGATGAGGGGCATAAAGAGCATCATCTTCTGCTGGGCGGGGTCCATCCCTCCGGAGGGCGACAACTTCTGCTGGACGAACATCGAAACCCCCATGAGCAGGGGGAGCAGGCGGACCGGGATCGTGTACCCCGCCACTGCGATATCCCACAGGTGCTCGGGGGCCGACAGGTCGTTGATCCAAAACATGAACGGGGAGTGCCGAAGCTCGATCGCAACGAGCAAGCCCTTGTAAAGAGCGATGAAGACCGGAATCTGGAGAACCATCGGGAGACAGCCGCTCATGGGGTTGATCTTGTACGTCTTGTACAGATTCATCGTCTCCTGCTGCTGCCTCGCCTTGTCGTCTTTGTACTTCTCCTTGATCTGCTTCATGATGGGACCAAGTTCCTGCATCTTTTTCATGGATGCCATCGACTTCTTCGTGAGCGGGTAAAAGACGATCTTGATGAGAATCGTCAGGATGATGATGTCGATCCCGTAATTCCCCGTAACCCGGTTAAATAAGGTAAGCAGCCATACAAGAGGCTGGGCCAGCAAGGAGAACCACCCGTAGTCCACCAGTTTCTCGAGGCCTTTGCCCGTTTCCCCCAGGAGTCCGTACTCCTTGGGCCCCATGAAGGCCTGGACGGAAAAGGAGACCACCTCCTGCGGCCCGAGAACCACCGGAGAACCGGCCAGGGCGATCCGGATCCCCTCCTCCCCCAGCATGGAAACCTGCTCGAGACTCCAATCCTTCTTCGGGATGGCGATCAGGGTGAAATACTTGGCGTCGGCAGCGGCCCATTGCACCGCGACCTTGTCGATTTCCCCCTTCTTGATCTTCTTGAAATCCAGACGGTCGATCTTCCCCCCGGCGCCCACGACGGCTCCCTTGAAGGAATAGGAATCGCCGCCCAACTCCCCCACGAAGACCTGGGAAAGGAAAGTCCCCGGCTTGAGACGCAAGGACCCTGCCGTCCCGTTGGTCACTTTCTGGTCCACCTCGAAATCGTAGCGGCCCCCGGAAAATGTGTACTCCCGGGTGATGCGGACTCCCTCCCTGGATTCCCAGGACAGGGAAACGGTCTTCTCCTCTCCGTTCTTGACGGACAGTTCGTCAGGCGCGTTCGAGGCGTACACCGGGACCTCGGGAAAGGGCGGCTGGCTCTCCGCGAGGTTAAGCTCCAGGGGAAGCGGGCGTACCTCCCCGGAGCCGATGATGTCCAGGGGCTTGCCCTTCGGCCCGGGATGGTCGTTGTACCTGTTCAGGGAAAGCGACTGGATTCCCCCCCCTGCGCTGGACACGATCGCCGTATAGAGAGGGGTCCGTACGGTGATCCACCGAAGGGGATTCTCGCGTCCGGGGTTAAGCCCTCCGGACACCGAAGGCGCGGTCACCGCCGGGGGCTTCGCCCTTTCGGTTCCGACCGCGCTTTCCTCCACGCCCGGTTTCGCCGTTTCCTGCTGTTGCGCGGGCGGCGACGCCTTCTCCGGCGCGGGCATGAACATCCGCTGGTATACAAGCATGATGACGACCGACAGAACGATCGCCAGAATCATCCGTTTTTCCATCGAACCCCCGTGCCGAAGATATGGATGCGTCGCGGTTCCTCCACGCCCCCGGGATGAAAGGGGTGGCACCGCACGATCCGCCGCAACCCGTCCAGAATGCCCACCAGGATACCGTTCAGGCGGAGGGAGCCGATCGTGTATTCCGAGCAGCTCGGAAAGAAACGGCAACAGTTGCCGAGGTACGGGGATACCAGACGCTGGTAGCCTCTCAGGAGGCCGATCGCTAGGTCTCTTGCCCGCACTGGGAAGGCTCCTCCCTCTTTCCCCATCGGCGCCCGATCGTGAAAAGAAGCTCGGTGGAAACCGACGCGAGATCGGCGTCCCCGGGGGCTTTCCTCACCACGATGGCCGTACGGGACCCCGCCGGAAACACGCGCTTGTTGTGCCGGTAGAACTCCCGAAGGAGCCGCTTCACCCGATTGCGTACCACCGCGTTCCCCACCCGTCGGCCGGCGGAGATGCCGATCTTGCTGACAGCGGGCAGCCCCCCCCCCGTTTCGCCGCGGAAGTCCCGGTATATGGCGTAGTGCGGTGTGGACGCGCGCTCCCCCAGGCGAACCACTTCCCGGTATTCACGGTCCGTGCGCAACATCTCCGCCTTTGACAGTCGAAAACCGCTCACCCGCATCCGGGCCTTCCCGAACCGGTAAAGGTTAGCTCTTGCCGCCGATCGAGACGGAGAGCCGCTTCCGCCCCTTCGCGCGTCGTCGGGAAATGACCTGCCTGCCCGCCGGGGTCGACATGCGGCGGCGGAATCCGTGGGTCCGAAGGCGCCGCCTGTTGTGAGGCTGGTAAGTGCGTTTCATCCTATTTGGGCCACTCCTTCCTGGCTATCAACGCGTTCCCTGGAAAAAAGATAAAGTATTCCTTTTGTTCCGCCCGTGTCAACCCTGATTTTCCTCCCCATGATACACTGCGCATCCCATGAGCAGAAAACGATCGCCTCGGGGTTCTCCCCTGCGCCGGCTCCTGTCGTTTCCGCTCCTGCGGGGCAGGAGGAAGAGGACGGAAGGCTCTCCCTCCGAAGGGGAGTTTCTTTTCGAGCTTGCGGGCATCAATCCGGAAAACCTTCTCCTCGGCAGGCTCCGGCCGGAGGAGGTCAGGGAACGGATCCGGAACGCGGGCATCTACGAGGGGCTTGCGCGCAAGGGATACCACGATCCCGTTCTCGCACTCGAGTGCGGGGACCCGGAAGACCAGCGCATCCTCCTGTACGACGGGAGGAAGTCCCGTGACCGCCTCCTCGTGGAAGTGCGATTGCAGATTCGCGCGTTCCGCCCGGGGAAACCGATCGAACCGTTTCCGGAGGAAACCGTCTTCCGCATGCTCCTCATCCATTGGCTCTCCCTTTCCGATCCGGAGCGTCCTTTTTCGCCCCACCGACCCAGGCTCCCCGGCCAGGAGCGCCCGGGCCTGGGGATCTTGCCGGAATGTCTGTCGTTCCTCCGGGAGATCGGGCGGGAGTTCTCCCTCGACGGTCTTCTCGACGTCCCCGATCATTTTCACACCGCTCTTTTCTACTCCCGGAAATTCCGGTTCCTCGACCCGCACGCCGAAGGTCGATTCCTGGCGATGGTGCGTGACCTCAAGGGGATTCCCTTGGCCCTCGCCTCGGAAGCCGTCCAGGAAGGGTGCCTGGTCGACGCCGCTACCGTTTTGCCGATCTCCTGGGAGGCGGCGGAACAGGTGATGCCGTTGCGCGACCCCCTCCGCCGCTATTTGCGGTCCCCCGAGTACCGGTCCGTCCGCGACGAGGTTGCCGATAGCCTCCATGTGAGCGTAGACTGGGACCGTTACAAGGCGAAGATCGCCGCAAAGGGAGGATCCGGAAAATATCCTTGATTCCCCTTTTCTGGGTATGGTACCCTTCCCTCGCCTCAAAGACAGAAGACGTGGCGGAATCCTGCCTCTTCCGACTCAAATGTTCGGCGGGACACATGGGGAAAAAGCCTGGGGCTTTCATATATAAAAGACTGATATCCATCGGTTTTTTTGGTTTTCCACAGGTGTGGATAACGGTGTTGGCAACTCTCTGGGCACAAAAGGCCTTAACCGCCTGACAATGAATACGATTTTCCTTCTTTATCCCGTAGGACGAACCTTCAGGAGGCAGGGCATCCGGTGACTTCCGGTGCGTGGGAAACGGTTCTTTCCCACCTGAAGACCAAAGTAAGCGACCAGGTGTATGAGACCTGGCTGCGCCCGCTGCGCTTCGTCTCCCGGGAAGGTTCCCTTCTCCTGGTGGCGACTCCCCACAAGTTCTTCAAGCAGTGGATCGAGGAAAACTACATGCCCGAGCTCGAGGAGGCCGCGCACAGGGAGTTCGGGGGAAACATCGACGTCGAAATCGTGGTGGGGAACGAGGAGGAAGGGGAGGAGGAGCGCAGTACCCCTCCCCCGGACCTGTCTCTTAACGACAGGAGGGACACAAAGGCGCCGAAGCCCAGGATGCGCAACGGGGAGCTCAATCCCCGGTACACCTTCGACCGATTCGTCGTGGGTGCGGGGAACCAGTTCGCCCAGGCCGCCTGCTACGCGGTAGCAAACGATCCCGCCAAGAGCTATAACCCCCTTTTCCTGTACGGGGGTGTCGGTCTTGGCAAGACCCATCTGCTCCACGCCATCGGGAACCTCAGCCAGGAACGCAATCCCGGCGTCCGGGTCTGCTACATCACCGCGGAAAAGTTCACCAACGAACTTGTCTTCTCCCTCCGCACGAACCGGATGTCCGACTTCAAGGAAAAATACCGGAACGTCGACATGCTCATGGTGGACGATGTCCAGTTCATTGCGGGAAAGCAGCGCACGCAGGAGGAATTCTTTCACACCTTCAACGACCTGTACTCCTCCCGGGGGCAGATCGTCGTCTCCAGCGACAAATTTCCGAAGGAGATCCCCGACCTCGAGGAGAGAATCCAGTCCCGCTTCGAGTGGGGGCTCGTGGCGGACATCCAGCCGCCGGATCTGGAGACGAGGATTGCGATCCTGAACCGGAAGGCTGAGGCTGACCAGATCCCCCTTCCGCCGGACGTGGCCCTCTTCCTTGCCACCATGATCAAGAACAACATCCGGGAACTCGAGGGATCTCTCATCCGGATCGGGG
>Ga0307379_10010406_pt1 | contig 12312 bp, 14 predicted proteins | sample UN2MG_FD_202237 | JGI IMG/M metagenome (GOLD analysis project Ga0307379, IMG submission 202237) | Soil microbial communities from Risofladan, Vaasa, Finland - UN-2 | ecosystem: Environmental > Terrestrial > Soil > Coastal area > Acid sulfate soil | place: Finland: Risofladan, Vaasa | collected... | reverse complement strand
CTCTGTGTAAGAGAATCTGATGCTACTGGTGCTACACCTGTTAGTATTTGAATCCATACTTTACCAGTTCCATTATCTGCAAGTACCTGACCTGTTCCCGCGTTCGTTCCTGTCCATGAAATTGAATACCCTTCATCAAATGTTCCGGTAAGAGTATCATAATTAATTTCATGTGTAATACCTCTAAACAATTCTCCGTTCAAGCCATATAGTGTTTCTGCTGTACCTTCTCTTGTAAGATACTTCATTCTTTCATAGAACTGATTTATTGTATAAGAAGCTTTGTTCCATTCTGAATAGTAATACTCCGGGGTACCATTATTATCTACATCAAGGCCTTTATATCCTTCTGTTGTATTATCAATTGTAACCCAACCTGATACAGTTGCTTCTACTGTTTCATTGTTAAGATCATTAGAATCCGTCAGAGCAAAAACGTTATTACCACGTGCTGTACCATTAATTGTAAATTCTGAATAAGTAGATCCAAATCTACGTGCTGTACCTATTAGTCTACGACCATCAATATCAGTACCACTTGTTCTTGTCTTAATCATAAATCTATGACTTATACCTGCCGTAGCGTTAGCATTAAGTCCTGCTCCAGCTTCGTTCCAATAATCATCCGCAAGTACTGCACCATTTTGAATTATTTGTATTTGTACGTCTGAGTTACCAAAGTTTACAATACCATCCCATATATCGGTACCACCGCCCTGAATAACCGATCCATCGTATAGATGTTCAGACGTTTTATTTGTTGGGACGGTTGTCTCATCAAGCGTATATCCATTGATAAGAGTTATAATATTATCCGTAGATCTTCTTGAAGGATCCACATTTGTAATATCAAGTTCATCGTCTCCAGACGCAACAGCATCATCTGCTAAACTCTGCAGCCATCTGTGAAGGTCGATAACCGTTGCATAGGTTGCTGCACCGTCATGATCAGCCCCTACATAAGCAATTTTTTTAGTTGAACGATCAACCGTCCAATCACTTGCTACTATTGCCATTTATTTAATCTCCGTTTAAAGTACATTGAATTAATATATTGTTCTAAATTTAGAATATTCTGCTCTTTAATATATATATAATAGTCTTTATAGTCAAGATACATACAAAAAAGGCCGGTATAAACCGGCCCGAAATCAGAACTTTTCTACAGATTAGCTAAGTACTAATTTAGCACAAGATTTGGTGTTACCAATTCCCATACCAATAGTTTCATAAGCTGCCCATGAAATGATGTTCTTTTTCTTCTCAATCCAGAATTTAGTATCATTCAAGATGTAGAAGTTACCGAAGAACTCCTGCGCAGTGAATGCATAAATTGTGTTAGTTAACAAGTCTGTCTTGTTAGAAACAATCAATCTACGACCAAATAATGTTGAATATGAATAACCATTTACATGAGTTTCTGAACCAACTGCATCGCCAGCTGTAGTTGCATCATATAGGAATAGTCTGTTGAACATTGTAGCATCCATAAGGATAACTTCTGTTCTTAGTCTATTACCATCAAGTGTATCGAACAATGATTTAAGATCGTTCTTTACAATAGATCCAACTTCGCCACTTGTAGCGTAAAGACCAGACACGTGTGTCTGATTTCCAGCAGCTACTTCGATAACGATTGCTGAGTTTACTTGTGATAAGAATGCAGTATCTTCTGTCTCCTGAATATCCAATACAGAGTTTTTCTCGATAACCTCAGTTAAAGGCATATCGTAAGCTAAAAGCTCTTCTTCTGTTTTCTGGAAGTCTTCACTTGATACGAAGAAGAATGGGATCTCATATCTTTCACCCATTACATAGTTGTTTGTGGGATTACCACGGAAGTTAACAATCATAGCCTTAGATTCTGGCTCGATGTCAACTATTTTTACCATACCGTCATGGTTTACAGATCTCTGTAGATCCATTTTTGTTACATACTCAGGTTGTACGATCTTTCTTGCAAAAGATACCTCACGTAGTTTCTGGCGTATGAATGCTGAACCCTCTTGTGCAACTTTTTCAAGTCCTTCGGGAGAGTTTAGCTTTTGGATAAACAGTTCGTTTATCGTACTTGCACTAATGTTTTCCATTATATAACTCCTCCGTTAAGCGGTTACGAATTCAATCGCGGTGAAACCCTGACCTAGATAGGTCGTAGAGTGTGATGGTTTTGTACAGTATGCTACAACAACAGCGTCTCCTGATGATGTAACTGACAATTTACCTGCGGCATCGACATATAATGGTGCACCAGCGCCAGGTGTTGCTACAAATTGGTCTGTTACTCCACGGAATTGTCCGAAGATAACTGTAACATTGCCAGTAGAAGCGATATCTGGAGAGAAACCAGCAGTACCGTCTCTATTTGACTCTGACCAAATTGGAAAAGCTTTATCACCGGCTGTAGGTATACCACAGTCGTCGTCGCCACCAGGAGAAACCCAAGTACCTGTAACGCCAGAAGCTAGAATCCACGTATCATACGCTAGATCCATTCTGGTTACTAGGTTTAAGCTACTTAGTATTTGAAGCATTTACTTCTTTCCTCCAATTAATTATGTACTCAATTTAAAGTACATCTTGTAATAAATAACGAGTCAACGGGTCTAACGTCTCATCGTCTTGTATGCGTGAACTAAGGGTGCCGAATTTAGTATTACCCTCACGTATATTGAATTCAATGGCTTTATCCATTAAATTTAATTCTTCAATAGTCTTCGATGCAAATTTGTCAATAGAAGATTCTAGTTCTTCTGCAGATATAGAACCTAACTTAAAAAGCTTGAACGCAAGGTTTTTGGCCTTACTTGTTACTTCAAGTTCTGCAGTTTTTTCAAGAACTTCATCTCTTAGTTGTACAATCGCATCAGCGGCTAATTTTTTTAATTCAGCATCCATATTTGTTCAATAATTATTTATCTTCTTCTTGAGATTCATTTGCAATTTTTTGGAGTTCTTCAGCAAAAGAGTGTGCAAGAACTTGTCCAGCTTCGACTAATTCTCCTACTTTTACTTCTTCTTCTTCAATTTGCAAATCATTTTGAATTAACATTTCAGCTAATTTCTCTACATCTGTTAATTCATAGTCTTCCCCAAACTCAGCCTTTAAAGCTTCGTCAGCAACTTCAGCATATTTTGCAAGGACGTCCATTCTTTCAGAAGCAACTTTCATTTCTTCGTCTGTAACTTCTACTCCTTGTTCTGCTTGTTTCATTAGTTCATATCTCTCTAGTAAACCCATTATTAGTTTCCTCCATATAATTTCTGATATAGATTAACAAGAACTTGAGCTTGTTTAGAAAGTTCTTTTTCATTTGCTGGTTCAGCTTCTACAGTCTCAGCTTCTTCAACTTCTTCAACTTTTTCTTCAACCACTTCTTCTGCTCCAGCAAGTTTGTTCAACTCTGCATGAAACGAACGAGCCATGATTGCGCCAGTTTCTTCAGCTTCTTTAACTTTTTCAGCTTCTTCTGCAGCAAGCTTTACAGCCTCAGCATTTTTTTCAGCTTCTTCAGCTTCAACTGTTGCTTTTGCATCGTTGTAAGCTTTCTCAGCTTCAGCTAATTTAATTTGAGCTTCAGTCTTAGTTTCTTCAACAGTTTCTTCTTTAGATTCAGTTTTTTCGGCTTCCTTAGTCTCTTCAACTTTCTTTTCAGCTGCTTCTTTAGTTTCTTCAACTTTCTCTTCAGCTTTAGTTTCTTCAACTTTCTCTTCCTCTTTAACCTCTTCTTTAGATTCTTCTGCTACTTTAGAAGTTTCTTCTGCTGAGGTTTCTTCGGCCTTTTCTTCTTCTGCAGTTTCTTTTTCGCTTAATCCTTCAACCAGCTTTTGTTCTGCAGTTTTTTGTCGTCCTAAGTCTTTTAGAATCTGATCGACATTTAATCCAGGCATGTTTTAACCTCCTATAGTTAGTTAATTAAATCTGTGTATATTAATTGTAGATGAGCATCATCCATTTTAGCTACAAACTCTCCTAGTTTGGCTAATCCTAAAGATTTATCTAGCATTTTTTCTGCTTTAGTTAATCCAATTGCGCCAACTAGACTAGTTAGAACGGGATGCTTTCTAATAAAGTTCTCTGTTGTCGAAATAGGTTCTCCTTTCTTAGCTTTATTTTCTGCTTTACCTGATAAATAATAGGAAACAGGTACACTAATAAGCGAATTTAAAAAGAATCTATCTACACCAGCCCCAGCAGTTTTCTTGAATGCTTCATCTTGAGCAAACAAACTGCCTATAGTGCCGGCCCCTACTAATATTGGTAATAACCATTTATTTTTCAACATAAATTGTCTAAAACCAGTAGTACTAGGATTATTAAATACTTTTGCGTAACCATAATAAAGACCACTTAGAATACCAAGAGGTACAATAGGGTTCTTGTGTGCAGTTGTTTCTGGATCCGGTTCATGACCAAAAAATATTTTACTTAGAAAGCTTCTTTCTGGTGGAACTTGTTGAGGAAAAACGGGGTTAACCGCAACTTCCTTTACAGCTTCCATTTGTTCTGCAGCATCAAAGTATGTTCCTGTATCTTCTGCAAACTTAGTAAGAGCTCTAGTAACTATTAATTCTTTAGTCATCGCCATCGCAGGTATCTCATTTATAAGAAGTTCTGCAACCTTTTCATTATAATTATCAAAAGTAACATCAACAGGGACTTCGGGAACAGTTTCAGCAGAGATATCAAATACCTCACCTTTTTGTTCCAATTCATCAGCGAGACTTATCTCACCTAAATTGTAAAGTGCTAACTTTTGAAAATCCTCCTTCAGAGGAAAAATACGTAGAGCATTCATAGTAGATAAAACCTCATTCAGAGGAAACTCTGCAAGTTTCTTTAATTTCTCTTCAGGTATTCTAGCTTGTGAATTACGTATGAGTAATTTTGGATCAGAACTTACACAGTCTACTTTAGCTTCTATATTCTTGCGAATCTCAGCTAGAGTATCTTGCTCAGCGTACTTATGCAAAGAAGTTTCTAAATTCGGAGCAAATGCTGCTGCTTTCATAAATGTAATTTCCTTTCCATTGTATCCTGCTACCTTGGATAAAAATCCGGCAGTTCTATCTGCTGGAATCAGAACAACGCTCAAGTCGAAAAACTTGGGCATTCTATTTATAGCTACTGCTCGTTGTCCAGTTGTCATTACCTGATTCATTTTTTTGGCTAGATGCTCACAATATTCTTTACGTGTACGAGCACGATTGCCACATATTGAACATTCATCCCACGGAACTCTACATCCCATAGATACTGCTGGTAAATCACCCTTGTCTAATCTACCTACTACATCCTCTGCTTTTCCCTTGTCAAGTTCTATAATTAACTCTACTCTATGCATGTCTGAATTATAATGAGAAAATACTACTTTACCCATAGACTTATTAGGATCTTTATTTACATGATGTCTATATACATGACCTAGAGCCTCAAATGTCTTGTGATACTCTTTAAGGGCTTCTTCTGGAAAATAATCACCATTTCGATTCGATCCATAATATTCTCCTGCCGAAAGAGCATTAACAAGAGCATATATCTTATCTGCTTTTTCCTTGAGAGTCTTGATAAAATCTACAAGTACTTGAGAATATTCTGCAGTCTTGGTAAAGTTACTAGGATGTACCAATTGCAAGACCTCAGAATTATTATCTCCATATTCGAATAATATTTCTTTTTCTAGCATATTATTTTTTTTCGGGGTTTCGATCCGTTCTAACTAGGTTTCGATCCGTTCTAACGGGGTTTCGATCCCTTCTAATTTGACCTTTTGGAGCTGGAAACGGATATTTATCGCTCGGCTTTACATAACCAGAGATATCTTGGAGTCCCATCCCCATTACATTGCCGGCCGCAGCTTGTGCCACTTCTGAAAATCTTCGATTAGGTTTATTAGCATCTGTCACAGCTTTTTGAATACCAGAGAGAGTATTATAAGTATCTATTGGAGGTCCACCATATAATTCAGGAAATCCTCTATCAATAGACTGTCTTATAAATGCCCCAGATGATAATGGATCTGCTGCCATATGAGGAGAAAAATGAAAAAGAGAAGCCCAATATCTAGCAACAATCTGCGGATCTTCTTTCTTTAGAGCTGGGTGAGCTTTTATCATTTCTTCATAATATTCTTTGCTTTTTGATTTTAAGTTAGATGCTTTTAAAGCCTCCATAATTTCATCTGCAAAATATCCGATTGTCATTGCACCTATACTTCCTACAACTGATGCAGCTACATTTGTCCATTGAAATTTACTCTTTTTTTCCATTATCGTACCTTATATTGTTTTAAACGTAAATTAACAGCATCTCGAGTTAGAGGTATTTTAGTTTCTTCCTTTTTTTGCGCCATAGCTTTTCCAGCCTTGTATGAGGCTAGCATAGCAACCGCAGCACTAGTTTTAGGATGCTCCTTGAACCACCTGAATGTTTCGCTTGCGGTATTAAAAAATCCCGCATTCTTAATCATGTTCGGTGAATCATTTGAACTTCGGAGGGTATCATACTCGGACCTGTATGTATCATATGCTTCTTCAAGGCGAGTTGCGTGTAAAAAAGTATTTTCAATCTCATCTGCTAACTTATATAGACGTGTTTCGGTGTTTGGAAGCGAACTTGAGAATTCTGCTTGTTTATCGAAATCGATGTGTGTCATTCTATTAGCTAGACGAGACTTGAACAATTCTACGATTGCCTCTCCAGTGCACTCTGCCGCTGTTTTTATAACACTCGAAACGTCTGCAAATGCAGTTCCTTCAAGGACAGCTTGTTTAACTAAAGTTTCTAATTCCTCTACGTTAGATGTAAAGGATCCTTGTGTTTGTACAAAATTATTATCCAGATACTCAACTGCTCCCTGCAAGTATTCACTTTTCTTTGTGAAATCCCCTGTAGAAGTCTTGATTGAATTTCTGTGTTTTAATATACTTTCTATTTGAGAATCAGAATGTAGAGAGACTTCTGCTTTCTTATATAAATCAAAAATACTAGACACTTCTAATTCCGGAGAATCTAATGTATAATCATACATAGGCGTTTCCTCTTTACCTTCTTTTACTATATCTTCATGAGCAAGTTCTGCGTTAGCAAGATCAAACTTCAGATACTTATCTTCTGCTGTTTTAATCAACGCAAGATATGTAGATACGTTAGCACTTTCAGCGACTCTGCGTAGCTGTTGCTTGTTCAAGCCATGCTCTGATGCTACTTTTTTCAAGCTGTCGTTCAGAGAAACATGCTTTTGTATGTAATCTTTTGATATGCGTTCGCCTAACTTCTCAAGTTCTTTAGGTTCTACCATAATTGAATATACTCCTTTGTTTAGTTACAGTCAAGTAACTTTAAGAAAAATTTGCAATTCCATGCATTAGGTCAAGTGCTACTTTACAGAAAAGTGTAGAATGTACTGCATCATCGGGACCTATACTGATGTACTTCATACTATTCTTTTCCTCATCGAATTCCATCTGAACATTGAGAAAATCGTCTTTAAATGGCTCAAAATCGTCCCATCGAGGTAAAACCATATTTCCATTTTTGATTTCCTGAAACAGTTCATTCAGAACCTGATTACGATTCATAGTATAAGCGGGCATCTTTGGATTCCATCTAATTTTTTCTTTCTGAGTAGGTAAATGTTGGAATGCAATAACCTTGTTATACCCTACCTTACTCCGTATTTCTGAGTTTGGGGCCTCTCCCATACCATAGTCAGCCGCTAAATGAACGACTTTCCATTTCTCCATAAGTTCTGGAATAACCTTATGTATGTAAGCATAGTCAGCTTCTTTACCTAAAAATTTCTTTAAATATAAAACATGATATCTATCACCACGTTTTTGCATAATAGTAATAACTGTGTGTGAATTCTCAGAATTTATTGGACCGTAATCTATCCCCATAATACTCTTGTATGAAGTATCAAGATTGTTAGGTTCACCACTCATTATATATTCTGATCTACAATTTTTAATCAGATCTGCCTCTGTTATCGGAGATGTGCCCTCATCATACTCCATGGCAAGTACTTCATTATAATACTTAGATGTAGAATATTTTTCTCGTTTTCCAAGTACATCTTTTTCCCAATCAACCCAAGGAGCTTTATCAAAATGTAATAGACAAACTCTAAAGCCTTCTAGTGTGGGTTTTTTGGTAAGTGAATAGGTAGATACCCATTCTCCCCCAACCTTAACATCTAGAGATCTTCCACACTTATTACATATTACTCCTAAATCACCTATGTTATCTTGACCCAGAATATTCCAATGATTACATGCCTGACACTTCAAGATATACTCATTTTTAGTAGATCTGTCCCATATATTTGCAAGTGTTCCTTTGCTTCGCTTGGGGGTACCTGCATACAGACTCCACTTGAACATTGAACGAGACATAGTTTCCTGAATAACTGGAATTATATCTTCTCTTAAATCCTGTACCTCATCAAATATATTCATGTCTGCAGAATATCCTCTGATTCTATCGGCATTCAAGAGTGCATATCGCAAGTACATTCTTGATCCATTTAAGAGTTGTTTCATGAATACGTTTTGTACTAAAGAAGAATTCATATAATGTTCCTTAACTAAAGGACTTCCTTCTAGTACGGGGTTTACACGATCATGAGAGAATACTTTTGTTTGATCTACAGTTGGTGATATATAGAGAGACTTGAAATAGTTATACATAACACTGTTAGTTATCATTAAATTTGATAACGTAGTAGACTTGGCTGTTTGCCTTGAAAACATATACACAGACTCCGCTGCATCTGAATTGTAAATTGCACGTAAATGTGGGTAATCATTCAATGATAATTGTTGACCATTCAAGTACAAGAAATTCTCAGCAAAATCTGCTTTAGTAGTGTGTATAACCTGAGCCATATATTTAAGTTAACCCAAGTTGTTTAAACATTTTTTCTTTGGCTAAGCCTTTTACTTTATCTTCAGCTGTCCATGCTTTTGAAATTCCAACCTTTCCTTGTGTATTAACCATTCCTTTATACATAGTCTCTCGCATTCTCTGGGCAGTCCCAGTTTCTGCCTTACCTACTACTTTTTCAATCTTTGCTAAATTTGGAGTAGTGTGTGTAACAACTCCTTTATATCCGGGAAGTTTAGTAGTTTTTTTAAATACTTTAAAAATCTTACTAAATACTCCAGCATATTTTTGAAATACTAACTCTGCCTTATCCATATTTTTTTCTCGCTTTTCGTTTTTCTCTTTTTGCAAGAGAAGGCTTTGTAAAATATTGCCTTTGTTTATATTCCTCTATTACTTTAGCTGCTTCCATTTTCTTTTTTAATTTACGAAGCGCTTCTTCTAACCTGCCGTTAATAACATCTACTTTAATTGGCATATTTCTTTTTTGATTTATGTACTAGTTCTTCTACATCACGTAAAACATCTTCGTAATGATTGGGTAGAAAACTATGAATATATTTATATAACAAATTTAAATAGCCAGCACGTGGAATTCCCCAACCGATATTGTATACTAGATTCCTACCTTCTTGTAAATTCTCACTGAAAGCCATAAGTTCTTCTAGATCTCTCTTTATTCTGTTTTCAGTTTTTATCTCTTGCCATACTTCTGCTTGATTAGTCGCAGGTTTTAATTTTTTTCTATATTCTAAACTCTGATCATAGTTATCTACTCTTCTGACAAACTCATTTGCTAGTAATCTAATTGATATTAATTCTGCCCAATATACATCGTCGGGGTTTCTATAACTAGATTTTGGTGGAGGTTGTATTAGCCACTTATCGGCCATTACATCGTAAACTCCAAAATATGAATCCTGATACCCAGGAATTTCATCCCTCATTTCTTGTAAGTAAACATTAAGTGGATGTCGTGTATCTGCAAGAGGTTTTTCATTATATGTTCTTCTCACTTCCCAAAGTTTTTCTACTAATTCTGGGGGGTCTAAAACTACATTGATATCTATATCAGCAGTTGCTCTATCTTCAGGACTATCCCCATACTGCAATCCTGTGATCGCACCAAGTAAAACAATTTGCTTGATAGCCTCTTTAGGAATATAAGAATTAAGATTCTTGAATATTGCTTTTCGAATAGCTGGTCGTAACTTATTTTCATTTTCCCAAACGTCCTGAGCCATTTCTGGCATAATAGGATCTAATACTCCAGCTCGCTTAAAAAATACTACCTCAGCTTTTTCCTTACGTACTCCTTTAGGTGGCTTACGGTCAACCCATTCTTTAGACAAAGCATCAATGGCCTGACTAGTAGGAACATTTTTTATTTTCTTATATACTTGTGACGCTTTATCCATTAATTAAGTTCCGAAATATGTTTAATTTTAACTTCTTCCTCGGCTTGAGCTATAGGTCCCTCTGAAGCTGGTAAGTCTGGATCTTTTTTCTTGTTAAGTCTAAATGTAATTTCTGAAAAAACATCTTTCTTTTCCTTGGTATCCTTATCAAACTTTTCAAGTTTTTCTACTGTCTTGAGTGCAAGATTTCCCCACTTTTGTGCAACGTCTGTGTTTGTCTTAGAACTTTCCTTGAAATTATAAAAAGAATCTGTCATTATTTCCCTAAGCATTGAATCAAAAGATTTGTTAGGTGCTGCTCCAAGTTTCCAAACAAGGCGATCCTTGTCACCTTCCAGAGCTAACTTGTAAAATCTCTTCAGGTTACTATTTTCTGTAACATCAACAAATTCTACTTTATCTGTAAGAGACCAAGATTTGACATTAAAAAAGTAATGTAAAAATTCTGTTATATCTTCTGATGTATAACTAATGTTATATTTTCCATTAACAATCAATTCGATATCTTCATCTGTTATTTTAGCAAGTGCCAGAGAGGTAATAAGTCTATACATGAGTGGATCTTCCAGTAATCTAAAAGCACCTTCTATCCCGATAGTTCCATTAGGCATATCTAGCTTACGCAAGTAACTTACCATTTTATCAACACCGAGTTCCATTAACCAATTTGGATCTGGTTGGTTCTTTGTTATATAATCTGGATTGATTTTTGCAAGCGTAGCATGCACTTGATCTACTCCATCAAACGGAATAAAAAATTCTTGATCAGCAAGTTTTTCTTCTATTTGATCTTTGGTTAATTTACTGCATACAAGTGCTTCTATATATTTGATATAAGGTATTTTCATTATATTTTCCTTATTTTAGTTTTAATATAATCTTCATCACCAGTTAATTCTCTGTATCCATGAACTCCTACTACAGCTGTTCCTGCTGTACCACCAATATAGCCGGCCCTCTGTAATTCTGCTTTAGCTAGATTTTTTACAGAATCTCTGTAACTCTTATAATGTCTTAGAGGTGCTTTACTAGGGGTTTTTCCAAGCAAAGTTCTTTGATTTGGTTTTTGTTTTGCTTTTATATTGCTAACTACCCCACTCAATCTTTGTCTTGCAGCGTCCGTTTTTTCTCCACTTACTACTGACCAATACCTGTCATATCTTTTACTGAAAGCTTTGACTGCTGGCTTAGCAACAATTTTATTATAGACTTTATAAGCTTTATCCATTAATGTAACTTTTGCCATTATATTACTCCAGTAATATCTGCCGCAGCTAAAAGTCCTCCAGCAATTAAAGCTGGTTTACCTGCGTATCTCCATAGAGATTTGTTAGATGCTGCCAAGTGTCCTACTTTTCCTGGTTTTTCTAATTTACCTATATACTCAAAAAATTTAGGATTATGATAATCTCTAGGCATAGCCACTGTTTTATGAACATTAAATAATTTTTGAGGTAAATGACTAGATGCTAAATTAGAACAAAATTTTCCTTTACATCCAAAAACTTTTTGAGCTGTTTCTGGGGACATTTTTTTCATTATAGCTTTTGTAGGAATTACTTTTTCTACCTTATTTTTAATATATGCTTTTGCAGAATCTTTGGCATCATAGACATATTTCTTTTGATTCAGTCTTACTTCTCTCACATACTTTTTTGTTTCCTTAGGACTTATTTTAGGTCTATGCGCCTGAAATGTTTCTGTATTGCGATAATCTCTTAATAAATATTTATCTGTAGTACGTCTTGGTTTTTGCATTCCGTGAGGAATCATCTCTGTCATATGTCCCTTGCCTAGATATACTGCACTATGATACTGCTTGGATCCTCTATTTAATAATACTTGAAATGGATTTGCTTTTCCAGTATTATAGCCTCCTGTAGTTAAAACATCTCCGGACTTTAGTTTTCTAAGGAACTCATCAACTTCTTTTTTTGGAACTCTTGCACTATGAACTCCAGCAGGTTTTTTTGCACTATAGACTAACCCTCCAACAATTGCAGTACC
>Ga0307379_10010403_pt1 | contig 12313 bp, 9 predicted proteins | sample UN2MG_FD_202237 | JGI IMG/M metagenome (GOLD analysis project Ga0307379, IMG submission 202237) | Soil microbial communities from Risofladan, Vaasa, Finland - UN-2 | ecosystem: Environmental > Terrestrial > Soil > Coastal area > Acid sulfate soil | place: Finland: Risofladan, Vaasa | collected... | reverse complement strand
TTTCGCGAGGAGTTCGAGATGCACGTCCATGAGAAGCGATGCCCCGCCGGCGCGTGCCGATTCGAGAACGCCCGCCCAGCGGTCGAAGAGCTTGTGGGAGACCGATAGTGGATGGAACTTCGTCGAATCAGGTTGTCGTGACGATCGACGGTCGCCCGGTGGAAGTCGCTTCGGGGACGACGATCCTCGACGCCGCGCGGCAGATGGGCATCGCGATTCCGACGCTCTGTCATTTCCGCGGGCTGTCGCCCTACGGGGCGTGCCGGGTGTGTCTGGTGGAGATCGACACGCCTCGGGGGCCGAAGCAGGTGGCCTCATGCAGCTACCCGGTTGAGCCCGGCCTGGTCGTCCACACCGATACGGAACAAGTGCGCGAGTCGCGGCGGACGGTTCTCGAATTGCTCTTGGCCCAGGCTCCCCAATCGAGCGAGCTGGCCGAGTTCGCCGCCGGGCTCGGGGTCGCGTCCACGGCACTGGAACCGGCCGAGGAGGGGAAGTGTATTCTCTGCGGGCTTTGCGTACGCGTGTGCAGCGACCTGATGGGCCGGGGCGCGATCAGCTTGTTCGGCCGCGGCGCGACGCGAGAAGTGACCACGCCGTTCGGCGAGCCCAGCGATCAGTGCCAGGCGTGCGGGGCCTGCGCCATCGTGTGCCCGACCGGCGCCGTCGATCTGGCGACGATCACGTCGCGCCGGCCCAAGCCGCACCGGACGGGCTACGATCAGTTTCTCACGGCCCGGCCGTCGATCGACCTGGCCCATCCCCAGGCGTCGCCCCGCGTGCCGGTGATCGACCGGGAGAACTGCGTCCATTTCCGCACGGGGGAGTGCGGGCTCTGCGCCGAGGTCTGTCAGGCGGGGGCCATCGAATACGACCAGGAGGAGACCTCGATCGAGCTGGAGGTCGGAGCCGTGGTGCTCACGCCCGGCTTTGAAGCGTTCGACGCGACCCGCCGCGGCGAGTTCGGCTTCGGCTTCGCCCCCAACGTGCTCACCAACGTGCAGTTCGAGCGGATCCTCTCGGCCTCCGGTCCGACGGGCGGACACGTCGTGCGCCCCTCGGACGGCGAGAAGCCCAAGCGGTTGGCGTTCATCCAGTGCGTCGGCTCACGCGATTCGGGCTGCGGCAACGACTACTGCTCCTCGGTCTGCTGCATGGCCGCCACGAAGGAAGCCATCCTCGCCAAGGAGCACGAGCCGGAGCTCGACGTAACCATCTTCTTCCTCGATCTCCGCGCGTTCGGCAAAGACTTCGACCGCTACTGCGAGCGGGCGAAGCGCCAACTGGGCGTCCGCTACGTCCGCTCCTTCATCTCCCGGACGTACGAAATGCCCAAAACGAAGAACCTGCGGCTGGTCTACGTCGACGACGGCGTCCGGCAGGTCGAGGAGGAGTTCGACCTGGTCGTGCTCTCGGTCGGCCTGGAGCCGAGCGGGTCGCTGCGAGAGTCGGCGGAGCGGATCGGGTTGAAGCTCAACCGCTGGGGGTTCGCCGAGACCGAGGAGCTTTGCCCGTTGGACGCTTCCCGGCCCGGCGTGTTCGTCGCCGGCGCGTTTCAGGAGCCCAAGGACATTCCGGACACGGTGATGCAGGCCAGCGCGGCCGCCGGTCGGGCCATGGCCCTGTTGGCCCCGGCGCGAGGCTCGCGCGTGCGAACGAAGACCTACCCCCCCGAGCGCGAGGTCACCGACGAGCCGCCGCGGATCGGCGTCTTCGTTTGCCATTGCGGCTCGAACATCGCCTCGGTGGTCGACGTGGAGCGGGTCGTCCGGGCCGCGCGCGAGATGCCGAACGTCGCCTTCGCCGAGCGCAACGTGTACACCTGTGCCGACGACAGCCAGCAGTCGATCAAGCGGACGATCCAGGAGCGCCGGCTCAACCGCGTGGTGATCGCCTCGTGTACGCCGCGGACCCACGAGCCCATCTTCCGCGACACGCTCCGCGACGCCGGCCTCAATCCTTACCTGATCGAGATGGCCAACATCCGCGACCAGTGCTCCTGGGTCCACCGGGGGCAGCCGCAAAGGGCCACCGAAAAGGCAATCGACCTGGTTCGGATGGCCACGGGCCGCGCGGCCAGGCTGATGCCGCTTCGCGAGGAGACGGTCCCAGTGAAGAACGCCGCGCTGGTGGTCGGCGGAGGGATTGCCGGGATGACCGCGGCCCTGGCGATCGCCGATCAGGGCTTCCCCGTCCATCTCGTCGAGAAAGCGGGCCAACTAGGCGGCACGATCCGCCACCTCCACACCACGCTCGACGGCGGCGACGTCCGGGCCTTCCTCGCCCAGACGATCCGGCGGATCGAATCCCACCCGCGGATCACGGTCTATCTCGGTTCTGCCGTATCCCAGGTAAACGGCCACATCGGCACTTTCACGTCGACGATCAACTCGCGGGACGAGAGCCGCCGCGTCGAGCACGGCGTGGTCGTCGTGGCGACCGGGGCCACGGAGCAGAAGCCCGAGAGTTACGGCTACGGAAAGAGCGATCGCGTGCTCACCCAGTTGGAGCTGTCGGATCGCCTGGGACGCGGCGGGCTGGCACTCCCCCAGGCGGCCACGATCGCGATGATTCAGTGCGTCGAGCAGCGCAACGACGAGCGCCCCTATTGCAGCCGCGTGTGCTGCACGACGGCCGTCAAGAACGCCCTGGAGTTACGCAAGCGGTACCCTCGCGCCCGAATCCTCGTCCTCTACCGGGACATGCGAACCTACGGCTTCCGCGAGGCGGCGTATCGGGAGGCCCGAGAGAAGCGGGTCCTGTTCGTCCGCTACGATCCGGAAGCGCCGCCGGAGCTGCAATTGGACGGCAAGCTCCGGCTGCGGGTTCGCGAGCCGTCGCTCGGACGTGACCTCGAATTGGAGCCGGACCTGGTCGTGCTGGCCGCGCCGATGGTTCCCCGGGCGGATCGGCAGGAGCTTTCGGAGCTTCTGCGCGTGCCGCTCAACGCCGACGGGTTCTTCCTCGAAGCGCACATGAAGCTGCGACCGGTCGACTTCGCCAGCGAGGGGCTGTTTCTGTGTGGGACGGCGCACGCGCCGAAGTTCATCACCGAGGCGATCGCCCAGGCAACGGCGGTGGCCGGCCGGGCGGCGTCGATCCTCTCGAAAAAGGAGATGCCCGTCGGCGGGATGACGGCGTGGGTCGATCCGGACAAGTGCGTCTCCTGCATGACCTGCGTACACGTCTGCCCGTACATGGCCCCGCGGATCGACGAGAACAACAAGGCCGAAGTGCAAGGGGCGGTCTGCATGGGCTGCGGCAGTTGCGCCGCGGAGTGCCCCGCCAAGGCGATCACGCTGCGCCATTACATCGACGCCCAGATCCTCGGCGCGATGGACAACTTGCTGGCACCGGACTTGGAGCACCACGAAGTCGAACTGACGCACCTCGATCAGGTCGGCGTCGCACCGCCCCGGTGGCACAAGTCGTAAACGTTGAACGGGGCGAGTCGTGAACAACACCCTCGTTCCCAGGCTCCGCCTGGGAACGCACTAACGCGAGGCTCTGCCTCGCTTGGGCAGGCAGAGCCTGGGCACGCGATAAGCCCGGGCACGAGACGGTACAAATTGACCGGCCGGCGCCACGTCGGCCCAGCGTGGACGAGCACGATGACTAACCAAGAACCATTGATCCTCGCCTTCTGTTGCCATTACTGCGCGTACGCGGCGGCCGACCTGGCCGGCTCGATGCGCATCGAGTATCCCGACAACGTCCGCGTGCTGCGGCTGCCGTGTACCGGCAAGGTGGAAGTCGACCACATCCTGGCGGCGTTCGAGCGGGGCGTTGACGGGGTGATCGTGGCCGGCTGTCTGGAAGGGGGTTGCCACTTCCTCGAAGGCAACCTCCGCGCACGGCGGCGGGTCGAGCGGGCCCAGAAGCTGCTCGCGGAAATCGGCCTGGAGCCCGAGCGCCTGGAGATGTTCAACCTCTCGTCGGCCGAAGGGGGCCGTTTCGCCGAGATCGTTACGGAGATGACCGAGCGGCTCGCCCGGCTGGGCCCCAGCCCGTTGCGGCGGGATCGCCAGAGCACCGAACAACATGTTGCCCAGATGACCCGCGAGGCCGAGGCCTCGCACGCAGGAGAACAGGAATGATCGTTGCCGACCGCAAGAACGTGGCGGAAATCCGCGACATGATCAAGGACCACGACCGGGTGCTTCTCGTGGGGTGCGGCACCTGCGTGACCGTCTGCCTGGCCGGCGGGGAGCGCGAGGCCGGCATCCTCGGCTCCGCGCTGCGGATGTCGCTGAAGCTCATCGGTCGCCCCAACGTCGTGGTCGACGAGTGCACCATCGAGCGGCAGTGCGAGGACGCGTTCATCGACGCTCTGGCGCCCGCGGTGGCCGACTACGACGCGATCTGCTCGCTGGGCTGCGGCGCCGGCGTCCAAGCCCTGGCCGAGCGGTTCCCCCAAACGCCCGTCTACCCCGGCCTCAACACGCAGTTCATCGGCATCCTCGAGTCGCAGGGCGTTTGGACGGAGAAGTGCCTCGGCTGCGGCAACTGCCGCCTGGGCGAGTTTGCGGGCATCTGCCCCATCACCCGCTGTGCCAAGCGACTGTTCAACGGCCCCTGCGGCGGCTCGCGCGACGGCAAGTGCGAGGTCAACCCCGAGCTGGAATGCGCCTGGCAGTTGATCTACGATCGGGCCAAAGCCCTCGGCATCCTCGACCGCCTCGAATCCATCGCCGCCGTCCACGACTGGTCCACCGGCATCGACGGCGGGCCGCGCAAGGTGATCCGCGAAGACCAGTGCATCGCGGGATTGGGGCCGAAGGCGTGAGGGAGAGGGGAGATGTGAGTGAAGACCAGGGAGTAGGGAGATGACGGTGGGGAGAAGGGAGTGGGGAGTGGCGGGTGAAGAGTGCGGAGTGAAGAGTTGACAGTCCGCCCGTGGTGACTGCCCCCGCCCCTTGTTCCCAGGCTCTGCCTGGGAACACCCTACCGCTAGGCTGCGCCTCGCCCGCGCCCCGCTAAGCAGCCCACGACCCGATGAACGACAGGCAGAAGAGGGGGACAGTCACGTATTTCTATCTCTTTGCTTTCCATGGTCGGCCGACAAGAAAAGCGCGGGGAAGCGGGGACGGTCTCCCTTTCTCTCTTTGATGCCTGTGACATTCCTGCTTGAGCAACTCCAAAAAATAGGTGACTGTCCCCCATTTCCCGAGCAACTCCAAAAAATAGGTGACTGTCCCCCATTTCCCCCATTTCCGACTCGTGAGACACAGACGGGGAAACCCCGAGCCAGAGTATGTCGAAGCCTACCCCACCGCGCCACCTCTCGACTCTACTCTCTCCAAGAGGAGTCGTGCTTGGCGTAGCCCAAGGCAATGAGTTTCGCCCGGTAACTTGGGTCTGCCATCCGTTGCCGAGATCGCGCAATCTGGCCGCCAATATCCCGGCTGTAGAAGTAGGCACACAAAGGCAACGCTAGGACGACCCAAATGCTTATCAGTACTGCATGATTCATTGCGAGCAGATCGGGCGGTGTCAGCACATACATGGCTACGCCATAGACTCCGAAGAGCATGTAAGCGCCCAGAATGAGCAACTTGCGGACAAATGCGGTGGTCTTGACTGCCGCTCGAAAAGCAGGGGTCATTAGATCCCACTCGGTCGCAACATGCTGTCGGTCGAAGACCTTGCCACAACGAGGACACTCAAGAAATGGTGTTCCCGTCAACTTAGCACTGCCACCGTAGAAACTTTCGAGAACGGCCCCGCACGTACAGTATCGTGTTATGTAGCTTCCCATCGCACCTCCAGGAGAAGAAAGGGGGGAGAAGAAAGGAGAAGAAATAAAAGGGGGACAGTCACCTATTTCTATCTCTTTACTTTCCATGGTCGGCCGACAAGAAAAGCGCGGGGAAGCGGGGACGGTCTCCCCTTCTCTCTTTGATGCCTGTGACATTCCTGCTTGAGCAGTTCCAAAAAATAGGTGACTGTCCCCCATTTCCCCATTTCGAGGCTCCGACCCTAGCTTGGCGCTACGGGGATAGAAGCCCCATCTGACCGTGGTCGCGCAGGTGGCAAAGAAAGTCGAGAATCGCCGTGCCTTCTGAGACGCGCGTCTCGGCCACTTTCTTTGCCAAGTCGTCGCATTCCGGGTGAAGCTCAATTGCCTCTCGAGCGATTTTCTCGCGCGTCTCAGCCTCGTCCCACAGGGAATGCACGTCATTCCAGACGGAGGCAACAAAGACTGAGAAGCGTGCATCGTCCAAAGGATGGCGCTTGTGCCACGTATCCGGAGCGAGCCAGCGGTGCAGAGCTTGTCTTGTTTGTTCAGACCAAGTCATGAGCAATTCCTCCTCATTGGGTTTTGTGCGACCCACCGTCTCCGGGAGGTCGAGCAACGGGGTCCAAGTGCTTCCGGGAGAGCGGTGCCAAAGCTCCTGTGTTCATCGTTCGATGGCTCGGCGATCTCCCTCCCGTCGTCAGTTTCATTCATATGTGATTTCATCGGTAACTCGCGGGCCGCCACACTCACGTCGGCGGCTTGCACACCGAGCACGGTTCGTAGTGCTTCTTCGCTTCGTTGAGGGGAATGGGGATCTTGCTCTTGCGGAGGTAGCGGCAGCCGGGGCGGTGGTACTTGGTGCCGGTGCGGGTGAGGTCGACGGTTGTGGTTTGGGTGTCGGTGGCGGGCGGGGGCGGGGTTTGGGCGGCGGTCGGCTGCGGGGGGTCGGTGGGGTTGGTGGCGGAGCGGACGCTGGCGGAGCGGAGCCAACTGCCGGCGATGAGGAGGACCGTGGCGATAACCACCCAGCGGGCGAGCGCCGAGTAGTCGCGATGCCGACGAACGAATCGCCATGCCTCGCGGAGTGCGGGACGGGCCGCGTGGCGACGCCTGAAGAGCCGCGTCGCAAGGCGGTAGGCGAATTTGGAGAGCCAACACACGACGCGCCACAGCCGTACGTTGCCCATGATGACCAGCACGATCAGGCACCCGGCGGTCGTCAGCGCGACGATTCCGGCGACGACGTTCAGGAGCCAACTGAGGACGAGCCGCCACGGGACGTAGGCGCCGGCGACCTCCAGCCGGCGCGGGCTTTCCTCCAAAGCGAGGAACTCGGTGAGCGTTTCAATGCCGATGGCGAAGTTCAGGTTCTGCCCCGCGGGCATGTTCACGTACACGACGCCGATGACCTCGCCTTCCTCGTCGAGCACGGGGCTGCCGCTACTTCCATGGGAGATGGGCGCGGTGATCTGGACCTCCTGCCCTTTATAGGTGGTTTGCACGCCGCTGATCACGCCGTCGGCGACCGTCTTGTCGAGTCCGAGGGGATGCCCGATGGTTATCACCCGCTGGCCGGGCTTCAGTTCCGCATGCCGGTTGATCGTCAGAGGGACCTCGTCGTCAGCGTCCACCTTGAGGATCGCGAGGTCCATGCAGCAGTCCGCGTTGAGGATGGTGACCTGGGTGTAGTCGTTGTGATCCGTGTAGACCCGCGCAGAATAGGCCCCATCCACGACGTGCTCGTTGGTAACGATTTTGCGGGGGGTAATGAAGAATCCGCTGCCTTGACCGACTTTCGCGCCGCTGGCGTCGTACGTGACGATCTCCACAACGCCGGGCATGGCGCGCTCGGCAACCTCTTCAACGGTTGCACCCCAGCATTGTGTGGAGGCGACGAGAGCCAGCGCGATGGGCAGCGATGTTCGCATGATTTGAGCGGCTATTCCTATTCCCAACGGTCGGTAGACGGGCCAGCAGAGTGTTGCCGGTTGTCTGGAAGAACTGCCCGACACGCCGATCAGCCCAACGAGGAAGCGCCTCGAACGGGATGGCGTGCCACTGCTCGCGTGTTTGCGCTTGAGGGCGATTCTTTGCCGATCGGCATGAGACCGTGCGCCCCTTATAAGAAACTCGTGTTTCAACACAAGTGTAGCTCACTGGGGTCAACGCGGGCCGCTCGTGATAAGGACCGCCCGACCGGACGGCCGTGCATTCCTCACAAACGGACTAACGCACCTTCCGGAGCTTCGCCTCCGGACGTCGCCGGAAGCACTGGCCCCACAAGCGGTTGCGTCGGCTGGACGCGAAGAATGCGACCAGCGCGTTCCCGGGCGGAGCTCGGGAACGATGGTTGAGAAACCTGGGGACGATCGCTCGAATCCTGAATCCCGACCCCTGAACCCTAGCCCCTGAACCCTACCCTAATACCCTATCGCACACCCGTCCTTGCGCGGGTCGGAGCCGCCGAAGTAGCGCAGGGGGTCGTCTTCGCGCCAGATGCCTTGGTAGCCGCCCCAGGCGCCGTGGCCGGGGCGGAGCTTGTGGCCCATCTGGGCGAGCTGGTCGCGGACCGCGTCCGGGATGCCCTGCTCCAGGCCGACGCTTCCGCCGGCTTGCATCCGGCTGCCCGTGGGCGTGGAGCTTTCAAAGTGGGCCGCCCGGGGCTGCTCGCCGGCTTGTTGGACCGACATGCCGAAGTCCAGCAGGTTCAAGAGCACCTGGGCGTGGCCCTGCGGCTGGAAGTCGCCGCCCATCACGCCGAAGGAGAAGACGGGCTTGCCGCCCTGGGTGACGAACGCGGGGATGATCGTGTGGAACGGCCGCTTGTGCGGTTCGAGCTTGTTCAGGTGGTCGGGATTGAGCGAGAAGAGCTGCCCGCGATTCTGAAGCGCGAAGCCGAGCCCGTCGGGGACGTAGCGGGAGCCCCAGCCATAGTAGATGCTCTGGATGAGCGAGATCATGTTGCCGTGGCGGTCGGCGGCGGTGAGATAGATGGTGTCGGACGAGCCGCGGAGCCGCCCGGCGGGGACCTCCTGGGCGGCCCGGTTCGGGTCGATCCGCGCGGCCCGCTTTTTGGCGTACTCTTTGGAGATCAGCTCCTGAAGCGGCACGTCGGCGAAGTCCATGTCGGCGTAGTAGACGGCGCGGTCCTCGAAGGCGAGCTTCTTGGCCTCGACGAACAGGTGCAGGTGCTCGGCGGAGTTGGGCTCCAGCGAGCCGACGTCGAAGTTCTCCAGGACGTTGAGGATCTGGAGGGCGGCGATGCCCTGCCCGTTGGGCGGCAGCTCCCAGACGTCGTAGCCGCGGTAGCTGGTGGTGACCGGCTCGACCCAGTCGGCCCGATGGTCGCGAAAGTCGCGCATCGAGAAGCGGCCGCCGTTGGCCTGCGAGAACCGCACGATCCGCTCGGCGATCTCGCCCTGGTAGAAGGCGTCGGCCCCGCCCCGGGCGATCACGTCGAAGAAACGGGCGAGGTCCGGGTTGGTGAAGACGCTGCCGAAACGGATGGGCTTGCCGTCGCGAAGGAACGTGGCGGCCAGGCCGCGGTCCTTCTCGGGGTTTATGCCCCAGGACCGGGCGATGATCGGAGAGACCGGGAACCCCTGCCGGGCGTAGGCGATCGGCGCTTCGAGCACCTTGGCCGGATCGAGCTTGCCGAATCGCTCCAAGAGGGCGCCCCACCCGCTCACGCACCCGGGCACGCTCCACGACAACGGGCTGTGCGCCGGGATCTCCTTCATGCCCAGGGCCCGGGCGTCTTCGAGCGACCAGTCGTAGGGCGAGCGCCCGCTGGCGTTGAGCCCAAGGAGCTTCTGGTCCTTCTCGCTCCAGACGATGGCGAACAGGTCGCCGCCGGGCCCGCAGCTCATCGGTTCGACGAGGCTGAGCATGGCGTTGGCCGCGACGGCCGCGTCGACGGCCGTTCCGCCGGCCTTGAGCACGTCGAGGCCGGCCACGGTGGCCAAGGGCTGGCTGGTGGCGACCATGCCGTGCGGGGCGACGACGGTCGAGCGGTTCTGATTCCGGGCGCGGAGCTTGTCGGGGTCGAGCGAGGGGGGGCCATCGGTCGGGGGGCCGCCGGCGCTTCGGGCGTGGGGCGGTTGCCAAGCGACGAGCGTCGAGGCGCAGGCCCCGCCGGTCAGTTGCAGGAACCGGCGGCGGCGGAGTTTCGGCGAGGAATCGGGAAGGTCATTCTTCTTGTTTCGCATCTTTGTGCGTGGTCTCTTCCTGGGTGGCCTCTCTCTGAGTGGCCGCCTCGGCGGTGATCTTGGAGGTGAAGTCGAGCTTGTGCAGCGGCTGGACAACGCTGGAGGCCACGTTGCGGACGTGGGAGGTGACCCGCTTGAAGTAGCGGTAGGCCAGCACGTAAGTGGGGGCCATCGCGTCGGGCGTGGTCCCCCGAACGAGCGTACGGACCTTCTCGTCGCAGAGGTCCTCGATCTTCTTGGCTTCCACGATCAGCTCGGTGGCCACTTCTTTGTCGTTGGAATCGAAGACTTCGCGGCAGGCGGCCATCATCTCGGAGATGCGATCCTTGAGCCGGACGAGCGACTCGCGATGCTCGCCCTCGGGGGCATGGGGAGCGAGCTCCGTCAGATCGAAGAGGTTCTTGCCGTAGTCCCCCACGCGTTCGGCGTCCTTGACGATGCTCATCAGCACGAGGCAGGCGGGGAACTCCGCGGCCCCGTGGACGGAAGCGTGGACGACGATCTGGCGGCGGATCTGTCGCTCGGCGCGGTTGATTCGCTTGTCGGTTTTGAAGAGGTCCGCGCGGATCACCTCCACGTCGGTCCCGCCGAGGAAGGCGTTGGCGGCGGTGTCGAACGCGTGGCGTCCGGCGTCGAGCATCTGGCCGAACTCCGCCCACATCTTTTCGAGGCCGGTGCCTCCGGTCTCGCCTTTGCCGGTGAACCAGTCGAACATGACAACGCTCCTTCGATCGACTACCTCCAGATCAGGATACCCGCCAGGGGCACGACGATAAACACCCCGACGACGTAAACCACGATCCAAATCCAGTTCCGCACCGCCAGGTCGGCCAGCTTCTCGGAGAGGCGGATGGGGATACGCCGGACGGGCTTGAGCGGGAAGAAGATCAGCGTTCCCGAGACGTTGAACAGCAAGTGGACCAGGGCGATCGTCAGTCCGGCGGGCCCGGTGACCGTGGAGGCCAACAGGGCGGTAATCGTGGTTCCGATGTTGGCCCCCAGCATGATGGGAAAGCCGGCCTCCAACGTCAGCACGCCGGACCCGAACATCGGCACCAACAGGGAGGTGGTGATGCTCGAGGACTGGACGGCGGCGGTGATCACCGCACCGATCGCCAGCCCCAACAGCCCGCTGCGGCTGAGCACGCGGTTGAGCCACTGCTCGATCCGATCGGCCATCAGCACCCGCATGTTCTTGGTGATCACCACCAGCGCGGCAACGATCATCGCCGCGGCGAGCACGGCAAGCACGCCGGCCAGCGCCACCCCTTCCTGCAAGCCAAGACCGCGTTGAACCCACGCCTGGATGGAGCGGGCCAGCCACACGACGGCGGTCTTGACGGGGCTGTGGAACTCCCCGCCCACGGCCTGGAGGGGCAGCGCCCGCACCAGCCATTGGGCGCCGTGCCGCAAGTAGCCGGTGGCCAGTTCGAGCGGGAACAGGACCGCCACGCTGAGGAGGTTGAACACGTCGTGCGCCGTGGCGCCGGCAAAGGCCCGACGGAACTCGGCCCTGCGAGTGATATGGCCCAGTGAGACGAGCGCACAGGTGATCGAGGTGCCGACGTTGGCTCCCATCACGATGGGAACGGCGTGCTGCAACTCCAATTCGCCGGAGCCCACCAGGGCGACGACCATGCTGGTGGTCACCGAGGAGCTCTGCATCAACGCGGTCACGAGGATGCCGACGGCCAGGCCGGCGAACGGGTTTTCCAGCCCGCCGAAGAGCCGATCGGCCGCGCCCTGCCCGATCATCCCGATCGCGTTCTTGAACAGCTCGATGGCCGCCAGGAACGCGTAGACCATCAGCACCAAGAGAATCAGCCGCGCCAGCCACCCGATACGCCGCGTATCCATCAGGCTTGCCATGCTCTCAGCCGATCCAATCGTGGTGCCGGTCGTCGCAGATCAGCAGCCAGGGGAAGTCTCGGAAGGGGACCGTCCCATGTTCGCTGCGCGAAAACCGGTACGGTCCGCAAGTTGTCTTTCGGCCAATCCACGGTCGCTCGGGCCGACCATCAGGCGATTCCTCCTTGCTCAGCGGCTTCGCCCTCGTAGATCCCCTCCGCGTTGGCGGCCGCGAGCCGGCCGTGGATCCGCTCTTCCTGGGCATCGGACCGCCGCTTGGCGAAGTAACGGACGGCGAGGTTCAGAGCCAGGACAATCACCAGGCCCGCGATTTCCAGATGATAGACCGTACGCGCGACCACCGCGGCGGCGCCCATGGCCACGAGCGCGGCGAGGAACCAACTGGTGATCACCCAGATCGCGCGGCCGATCTTCAGGTCGGCGTCGCCGCGGGCCATCACGCGGTCGGCCAGGCCCGTGGCCACGACCGCCGCGAACGCCACGTAGGTGGTCGAGA
>Ga0307379_10010401_pt1 | contig 12315 bp, 10 predicted proteins | sample UN2MG_FD_202237 | JGI IMG/M metagenome (GOLD analysis project Ga0307379, IMG submission 202237) | Soil microbial communities from Risofladan, Vaasa, Finland - UN-2 | ecosystem: Environmental > Terrestrial > Soil > Coastal area > Acid sulfate soil | place: Finland: Risofladan, Vaasa | collected... | reverse complement strand
TTTCGTACGCTACGTGCTGAATGCACCAACCGTCTGGTCATTCGACATGATGATCCAGATGTATGGCGCACTGTTCCTGATGTCAGGGCCGTATGCGCTGGCACAGGACACGCATGTTCGAGGCGATGTCCTGTACCGCCTTCTGTCGGTCAAGACCCAGGCCAGACTCGATTTCTTCCTCTATATTCTGTTTTTCTTTCCCGGCATGCTGGCGCTGTTCTGGTATGGAGCAGAGATTGCCAAGGACAGCTGGCGCTATGCCGAGGTGAGCTGGAACTCACCCGCACGCATCCAGATATACTTCTTCAAGACGCTCATTCCGCTTGCTGGATTCCTGATGATTATTCAAGGCATTGCTGAAGTGATGCGATGCTGGAAGGCGATGCGCGAAGGGTACTGGCTTGAGCGCCTCGAAGACGTGCGCGAAACCGAAGACCTGTTGGTCGCGGCAGATCCCGCCAAAGACAAAGCCTGATTTCGATCCACAATTACTCGCGCATATGTGCCGCTGGAGTTAGAGACAAATGACGAACCCTGAAGTCGCCATCTTTATGCTGTCCCTGTTCATCGTTCTGGTGTTGCTGGGCTTTCCAATCGCATTCACTCTGCTGGCCATGGGCGTCGGCTTTGGTTACTACGCCTACTACAACGCCGACGGCATAACAGTCTTTGGCGATTACTTTCAAAACCAGATATTCTATCTGCTGAACCAGAATACCTATTCGGTGATGTCGAACGACACACTTGTGGCCATACCGCTGTTTCTTTTCATGGGATATGTGGTTGAGCGTGCAAACATTGTCAACCGGCTGTTTTACTCGCTGCAGATGGCTGCAAGAAACCTGCCCGGCTCGATGGCAATCGCAGCATTGCTGACCTGTGCGGTATTCTCTACAGCCTCCGGCATTGTTGGGGCCGTGGTTACACTGATGGGCCTGCTGGCATTTCCCGCCATGGCAAATGCCAACTACAACAAGGAATTTGCCTCGGGCGTAATCTGCGCCGGCGGCACACTGGGCATTCTCATTCCGCCGTCCATCATGCTGATCGTTTATGCGGCCATTGCCGAGCTGTCACCTTTGCGGCTTTATGCAGCGGCGGTATTCCCCGGGCTGCTGCTGGCCGGATTCTACATCATCCACGTCATTGTGCGCGTCATGATCAATCCGTCGCTGGCGCCCAAGCCTGACCTGAAGGATGTGCCGCCCACGGCGAAAATCTATGCAGACCTCATGGTCAACTTTATTCCGCTTACCGTGCTGATCATGCTGGTGCTCGGCTCGATCCTGGGTGGCTTGGCGACACCTGCCGAAGCCGCCGCCATGGGCTCGCTGGGCGCCATTGTCCTAGCTTCGGTTTACCTGAGTCCAAATGAGGTACTGAAAAACTGCCTTACCGGACGCAATCCGCTGATGTATGGCTCCATGGCCGTGAGTCTTGCACTTTACATGTTTAGGGCACAAGCGCCGACAACCAAGGCGATGATTGAGATTCCGATTGTCGCAGGTATTTTCGGGCTGATGGTTGCCTGCCTTCGTCACAGCCATTCTGAACTTTGGGGGAAGCTGCGGGAGAGTGTTTATCTGACCGCAAAGGCCACCGCCATGGTGTGCTGGCTGTTCGTTGGCTCATGGACATTTGCTTCTGTATTTTCCTATCTCGGTGGCCATGACCTGATTTCAGAATGGGTAAAGTCGTTTGATATGGCACCATGGCAGTTCCTGCTCCTGGCACAGGCCATTATCTTTGTGCTCGGCTGGCCGCTGGAATGGTCTGAAATCGTCATCATCTTCGTGCCGATCTTCCTGCCGCTGCTCGACCACTTCAACGTCAACCCATATTTCTTCGCGATGCTGATTGCACTGAACCTGCAAACCTCGTTCCTGACGCCGCCGATGGCAATGTCGGCGTACTACCTGAAAGGGGTGTTGCGAAACGAGATAGAGCTGATGCAGATATTCAGGGGCATAATGCCATATCTAGGCATCGTGATCTTCACCATGTTCCTGCTGTACCAGTTCCCCGCCATTGCATTGTGGCTGCCTGACTATCTGTTTGGGCCATATGTGAAGTAATGCCGGTACGATTGCGAACCACATAACCATGTTGTGTCAACTCACAGCCGCCGAGGCCCGGGCGCAAATTGCACAAGGCCGCCTCACGTCCGTGGACCTGGTCAAGGCTTGCCTTGACCGCATCATGGAAACCGACAAAGGCATCGGTGCGTGGGCCCATGTGGACGCTGTCGGCGCGCTGGAGCAGGCAGAAGCACTCGACGATATCCGTCGCAAGGGCAATGCGCTGGGCGCGCTGCATGGTGTACCTGTCGGCCTGAAGGACATTTTCGACGTCAAGGGCCTGCCAACCGAATGCGGGACACCTGCGCGAAAAGGCAGAATAGCCGACCTGGATTGCGCCGTTGCAGCCAGATTGCGCGATGCAGGTGCCGTTATTCTTGGCAAGACTGTCACGACAGAGTTTGCTTTCCTCAACCCTGCTCACACGTCCAACCCGCATAACCCGGAGCACACGCCGGGTGGTTCGTCCAGCGGCTCGGCAGCAGCGGTCGCGGCAGGCCATGTACCCCTGGCAATCGGCACGCAAACCAACGGATCGGTAATCCGGCCTGCCTCCTTCTGCGGTATATTCGGCTACAAGCCGACACGCGGCATGATCTCGCGCGCAGGCGTCTTGCAAACCTCGGTGACGCTGGACCAGATCGGGGTTTTTGCGCGCTCGCTGGAAGATGCAAGCCTGCTGGGAGATGCCCTTGCCGGGTATGACCCGCATGATACTGCAAGCTTTGCAAGGCCGCGCCCGGCCGCTTCGTCAGGCATCAACACCGAACCACCGGTGGACCCCGATTTCGTATGGATTGACATGCCCTATCACGACCGGATGTCAGAAGACGCGCGCGCTGGCCTTGATGAAATCATGAACGCCCTGGACGGGCACGTTGAACGCATCGAGGTCCCAAAGTCGATGATCGATCTGGTGCGGCACCAGCAGGTTGTCCACGAATATGAAATTGCCCGTCATCTGGCGGATGATTTCGACAACCACTGGGATGTCGTCAGTGAAAAGCTGCAAGCCGTGGTCAAGCGCGGACGCAGCTACTCGGACCAGCAATACGCCGACGCCCTGTCCATGGTCGGTGGCGCTGAAAACTTCTTCGCGCTATTCTTCCATGACTATGATGCCGTTCTGGCACCCTCATCGGCTGGCGAAGCGCCATTGAAAACCGACGGTACCGGCGACCCGGTGTTTTGCACCGTGTGGACGGTTGCAGGACTGCCATGTGTGAACCTGCCACTACTGTCCGGGTCTGCCGGATTACCGATTGGGGTTCAGCTGATCGGGCCAGCCGAGCGCGATGATCGTCTGATGAGAACGGCACAGTGGATGATAAACGCACTGGCGCCCAACAGCGCAACTACAGTATGATTTCTGCCAAGGGAGTTTAAGGATACCATGAACGATATATCGCTCAAGAAGATAACCGGCCTCATAGGCATTGCGCTCGTCGCCATCTTTACAATAGGCCTTAGCCACAGCATCTCGACAGGCTTTGCCGGTTTTTGGGGTGGACTGCCAGTCAACCTCATAGTCCTGCTGGTTCTGGTGATGGCCTTGTATGACTACTGGGATGAATGCTGGCGGGTGCGCAAGTAATATCTGGACCCAGGCAACATGACGAAACCTGTACTGTGGATTCCCCGCACGCTTTCCGCCAATACGCAAGCGCGTGCAGCACAAGATTATGCGGTCATTCTCAATCCCGATGACACCACCTGGACGGCTGGCGAGATCATCGCCATGAGTGAAAAGGTGGATGCCATCCTTCCGTGTCACTCGGAACATTTCTCTGCTGATGTTGCCGCCAGATTGTCAGACCGTTTGAAGATCATTGCCAATCATTCCGTTGGCGTTGATCACTGCAATCTGCAAGCCCTCAAAGCAAAGGGCATCGTGGTGACCAACACGCCTGATGTTTTGTCTGACGCCACTGCAGAAATTGCCATGCTGCTGTTGCTGGGCGCTGCACGGCGCGCGCCTGAAGGCGATCAGCTAGTGCGCACCGGCAGCTGGAAAAGCTGGAGTCCGTCCTTCATGGTCGGCACTCAGGTGACGGGAAAACGCGTCGGCATTGTCGGCATGGGACGTGTTGGTCAGGTCATGGCGCAACGCTGTCGTGGTTTTGGCATGGAGGTGCATTACCACAACCGCTCAAGGCTATCGGCCGAGCTGGAACACGGTGCCGTCTTCCATGAAACCATTGAAACGCTGCTGCCAGTATCAGAGTTTCTGTCACTGCACTGCCCGGCCACGCCCGAAACAACCGGCTTGATGAATGCACAGCGCCTGGCGCTGATGCCGAAAGGCGCCATACTGGTAAACACGGCACGCGGCGCACTGATAGTCGAGAATGACCTGATTGCTGCGCTGAAATCGGACCGCCTCGCGGCGGCAGGCCTTGATTGCTTCGTGACAGAACCTGGCGGCAACCCGGCATTGGCAGACTTGCCCAATGTGTTCATGCTGCCGCATATCGGCAGTGCGACGCGTGAAACCCGCGATGCCATGGGCTTTCGCGCTCTTGACAATCTGGACGCCTTCTTTGCCGGCAGGGAGCCGCGCGACCGTCTGGTCTGAACCGCATCAGTAACCGATTGCGCAGCCGTCCTTGCGCGGGTCGGAGCCACCCGTCAACGTGCCTTCATCCCAGTCGATCCTGATGGCCTGCGACCCACCTATCGGCTTGGCCGGACGCACCAGCTTGTGACCCTTCGCCTTCAGTCCTTCCATGATGTCAGCAGGAATTGTACCTTCCACCTCAACCTCGCCCGAGAACGGCTCCGGGAAGAACCGCGGCGCATCCTGGGCTTCCTGAACATCCATGCCATAGTCGAACACACGCGTCAGAAACTGCATGTGTCCAAACGCCTGGTATTCACCACCCATGACACCATAAGGCATGACCACGCGATCGCCCCTGGCGACCATGCCGGGGATGATGGTGTGCAACGGCCGCTTGCCCGGTGCGATGCAATTTGGGTGGGCAGGATCAAGCACAAAGCCCTGACCCCGATTATGCAACATCACGCCTGACCTGGGCGCCATAATGCCGGAGCCGAAATTATGAAACAGCGTGTTGATGAAGCTGCATGCATTGCGGTCCTTGTCCACCACTGAAATGTAGACGGTAGACTTGTGCCTGGGGCCGGTGAAAGCAGGAAGAGGATCAAGCGCCTTTGCATCATCAATCACAGCCCTGATTTCATCTGCATGCTCACCAGACAGGAACCAGTCCACCGGCACATCCGCCTGACCGGGATCAGCCAGATAAAGATTACGGTCGCAGTATGCCAGACGCCCTGCCTCTATCTCGCGGTGAACCCGCTCAAGGGTGATCGGGCCTTTGTCGCCTGCCTCAAAACCGCTCATGATGTTGAGCAACAAAAGTGCAATCATGCCCTGCCCGTTTGGGGGGCACTGATAAACCGTATGGCCACGGAACTCCGTGCTGATTGGCGTGACGTATTCGCCCTTCATGCCGGCAAAGTCCTCAAGCGTATGCAACCCGCCCTTCGACCTCAGGTGAGAGACGATGTCTTCAGCTACGGGTCCGGTATAAAAACCATCACGGCCCATTTCGCCAATGTGCTGCAGCGTGTCAGCAAGGGCAGGCTGTTTGTGCACCTGGCCAAAGGACCATGGTGTGCCATCTTCGTGAAGGAACACGCGCGCCGCACATGCATCCTTCTTGAGCAACGCAACCTGGCTTGCAAAGTCCACACTGACGCGGGATGAGACCGGATATCCGTTACGAGCGAAATTCACCGCCGGCTTCAGCAATTCGCCCAGCGCTTTTGTACCGTGATCACGCACGAGACTATCCCAGGCGTCAATCGCGCCGGGAACGGTGACTGCGTGCGGGCTGTGCTGTTCAAGCTCACTGATGCCATTGTCGGCATACCATTGCGCTGTTGCAGCACCGGGCGCACGGCCAGAGCCATTGTAGGCGATGATGTCGGTCGACCCGCCTTTCGAGTAGAGGCAGAAGCAATCACCGCCTATGCCGGTTGATTCAGGCTCAACGACACACTGCACGGCACATGCTGCCACCGCTGCATCAAGTGCATTACCGCCATCCTTCAAAACACCCAGCGCGGCCTGCGTTGCAAGGGGATGCGATGTTGCAGCCATGCCGTTGGTGGACAGGACAGGCGACCGGCCGGGAAGTTCAAGATTGCGCATGTAGGTGACCCTTCAAGATTTCATTGCTTCAAGTGCCGACGACCAGGGTCGCTGTCAAGCGTTGCAGGGTGGCAAGCGCGCTCAACGCGGTGATTTTTCCGGTAGGCGGATTTTCCTCCGTCGGAATGTTCTGGATAGTCATGGTGAAATCGGAAGAATCCGATTTCGCGGTGATCGTGTGCGTGTTGTGCTGCACGGTTGGGTCGGCCCATATCTCGACCATTGTTCGATCCGCACCGATACCTGCAAGGCCAAGTGCCGCTGCCACGTTCACATTGGCAGGAAAACCACGCGCCGCCTCCCGGGCAGTACCTTCAAAAACCTTGAGCGGCTCGGTGACCTGATCAAGGTCGATACCGGTTGTGGCGATGTGTGGCGCCCCTTTCAGCCCGCGTGGCGGCTTTCTCGTCACCATGGTGATGCTGCTGACATTGCCTTGCGAGATGGCCTTGACCGCATCCAGCCCGATCAGCGCACCGGTCGGCACAACAATTTTCGCACCGGTTTCACGGGCGCGCTCAACAAGTTCGGGCCTGTCGAGCAGCGCTCCAACGGAAAGCGGAATGAATATGCATCCGTTTTCTATCGCCGATGCCGCAAGGTCGTCAAACACTGCCTTTGGCGCGCACTCCAGTACCACGTTGCAATGCTTGCCAATCTCGCCGATGGGCACGACAGAGGGCCTGTTTCGAAAATCACTGACGTTCCTGGATGCACGGCCTTCATCTCTCGCCGAAACCGCCGACACCAGCATGTCGCCAGCATCACCAGCATCGACGCGCCGCGCCACGGCAAGACCAATTGTTCCCAAACCGGCAACACCCAAACGCAGCTTGTTCATCAGTTCCTCCCACCATGCGGGATCAGATTGCGATTCCCGTGATTGACTCAACGCCCGATAGCCTTAGTCTTTTTAGTTCAATCAGGGCAATTGTTCTGAAAAACAATCTATCAAAAACGAAACAGGGAGAAATACATGCGTTTCGCCAAATCACTTCTGGGCGGTATTGCCCTTGCAGCTGCCACCATTGGAATGTCTGCACCTGCGCAGGCCCTCGACATGGGTTGTACAACGGCCAAACTGATCGTGCCATGGAAGGCAGGCGGCGGCACCCACATCATTTTCTCGCAGATGGAAAAAACCATCCAGGAAATGGACGTGCCGGTAAAACTGCAGGTCGTGACAGTGCCAGGTCAGGGCGGCAACAAGGGCGCCAAGGAAGCGGCAAAATCCAAGCCGGATGGCTGCACCCTGTTCGCCATTCACCAGAGCGCCATCGTTGGCTATCTCAATGGCCGTATCGACTTCACCTGGGATGGCTTCAACATGGTGGCACAGGTAACCTCGACACCTGAGATCATGGGTGCTGGAGGCAAGGTGCCATTCAACTCGATTGAAGAACTCGTTGCAGCTGCGAAGGCTGCACCCGATACAATCAAGCTGGGCGCAACTTTTGGCTCCACCAGCCAGTTCATGTGGCTGCTGTTTGAAGACCTCACCGACACCAAGTTCAGGTATATCCCGTTTGACGGCACCAAGGAACGCGTCACAGCATTGCTGGCAAATACCATCGAACTTGGCACCATCAACATTCCGACCGCCAAGAAGCACCTGGCCACAGGTGATCTGAAAGCACTGGCAATTGCTTCTGATGAGCGCTCGCCTCTGCTGCCTGATCTGCCAACGCTGAAGGAACTCGGCGTTGACATGACCTACTCGCTCGACCGTGGCATCGTTGCACCGAAGGGAACGCCCCCGGAGGTCATCGAATACTGGGCTGGTGTGATCAAGAAGGCGACTGACAACGAAGATTTCAAGAAGTCTCTTGAGTCGAAAGGCACCCAGATCAAGTACCGCAATGCGGCGGAATATGCCGAATGGTTCAAGAAAGAATATGACGCCCACGAGAAGGTCGCCATCAAGATCGGCATGTACAAGAAGTAACACTGCCTGACCAATTAATGGCCGGATTCCATATTGGGGTCCGGCTGTATTTTCTAGATCCCCTTATTATCGCCATTGCGAGGGCATTGATGCGCGCACTCAACAGAGATACGATTGTCGCAATCCTGCTGCTGTTGTTCTGCGGGCTGCTGGCGTGGTCGTCGCTGCACATCCGCCTGCCCGGCTACGGCACGCTGAAACCGTCTACCTGGCCGCAGATCATGGTTGGCGTGCTGACCCTGTTCAGCGTCATCTATTTTTTCCAGTCATTGAGCTACGGCCCGTCCTGGCCCGCCGACAAGGGCAGATCGTCCGGCCTCGCCGGTTTCTTTGATTATTACCGCAATCCCATTGTCTGCTTCGTCATATACTTTGTGTTCATGCTCACCCTGCCCTGGCTGGGTGCGTTGATCGGCGGTATCCTTCTGGTGTTTGCACTGCTGACGGTACTGGGCGGATGGACGCCAAAGGACATCGTACGCCACGCCATCTACGCGACAGTTTCCATGGGGTTCATGTGGTCCCTGTTCACCTTTGGTCTGAGAGTGATTTTGCCTGAGGGCGAAATCTTCTCGATCCGCTAGAGCCGGAGGGAAACCGTCATGGAAAACCTGATTGCAGCGTTCCACGAAATCGCAAACATTCACACACTCGCCCTGATGAGTATCGGCGCCATGGCCGGACTTCTGGCTGGCGCAATTCCGGGCTTCACCATCGCCATGGCTGTTGTGCTGACACTGCCTTTCACATTTTCAATGACCGCATCGCAGGGCGTGGCCACCATGATCGGTGTGTTCGTGGGCGGGCTGTCCGGCGGGCTCATGTCCGGCATCCTGATCGGCATTCCCGGCACGCCGTCTTCCGTTGCGACCACCTTTGACGGCTTTCCCATGGCGCGGCAGGGTAGGCCCGGCCTCGCACTTGGCCTGGGCGTATGGGCCTCATTTTTCGGCGGCACGATATCGGCCATCAGCCTGATCGCCATAGCACCACAGCTTGCCCGTATTGGCCTGGAGTTTCAGCCGTGGGACTATTTTGCGCTTGTGTTCTTCGCCCTCACCATCACGGCAAGTCTGGCCGGCGAGAATCTGATCAAGGGCTTGATCTCAGGCGCGCTTGGATTGCTCATAGCCACGGTCGGCGAAGAGGACATAAACGGCGTTTCACGGTTTGATTTCGGGTCTGACTATTTGCAAGAGGGCTTTGCGTTCCTGCCGGTACTGATCGGGCTGTTCGCCTTTTCCCAGCTGATGAGTGATGTACGCGACCGCGCAGAAGCCAAACGCTCCCTGGCTCAAACCGGCGACATCGACATTCGCATTGAGCACATGAAGGCCGCAAAGATCGTCCTGTCCAAGTGGGGTAATCTGCTGCGCTCTTCGTTCATCGGCATTTTTACCGGCATTCTGCCTGCGGCTGGTTCATCAATCTCCAACATTCTTGCCTACGATCAGGCAAAGAAAGCATCCAAGCACCCTGAGTTTTTCGGCACCGGGATAGAAGACGGCATTATCGCCCCGGAAGCTGCCAACAACGCAACCGCTGGCGGATCCCTTATCATGATGATGGCTCTCGGCATCCCCGGCGATATCGTCACGGCGGTGATGCTGGGCGCGTTGCTGATCCACGATGTCATTCCCAGCCCCAGCTTCATCACTGAATCACCGGTGCTGGCCTATTCGATTTTTATTGCCTTCTTCTTTGCAAACTTCCTCGTGCTGTTCCTGCAATCCATTGCACTGAAGCTGTTCGTGCTCGTCACCAGGGTGAAGATGTATGTGCTGGCGGGCATCATTCTGGCCTATTGCGGCATCGGGGTGTTTGCGCTGAACAACATCGTCAACGACATGTGGACGCTGCTGATATTCGGCGTTGTCGGCTATGTAATGCGCAACCTTGGCTTCCCGCTCGCTCCTATGATCCTTGGCGTGGTGCTTGGCCCCATCGCCGAACGCTGGCTGGCGCGCGCCGTGGCCATCTCGACAGACATGACCAACTTCATTACCCACCCATGGTCAGTGTTCTTCCTGACACTCAGCCTGTTTTCCATGGCCTTCGGCCTGTATCAGCGCGACCTCAACAAGAAGGTCTGGCCGTTGTACTACAGCCCCGTGCTAATGTTGTGCCTGTCGCCCGGCATGTTCATGATGGAAGGCTGGATACGGCCAGTCATTGGCGCAGCACTCGTGGCAGCGGGTCTTTACGGCCTGTATCGCGCCCGGCAAAAGGCGGCGGTTTTTGAACCTTCTTCTGGAGCATCAGCCTGATGGGCCTTCCGGTCATAGCCATCCTGATGCCAGGTGATATGGGGTCCGGCGTTGGCGCAGCCTTGTCATCAGCGGGACATCGGGTCATCACCTGCCTGTCAGGGCGCAGTGAGGCAACGCGTTCGCTGGCTGAAAGATCCGCAATGCAAGACGCAGGGACTCTCGCCGGACTGGTGAAACAGGCAGACATGATCCTGTCCATCCTGCCACCGGCAGCAGCCATCGGCCTTGCACGTGACATTGCAGCCGCGATGACAGAAACCGGCCATAAACCTGTGTATGTCGATTGCAATGCCGTCTCACCAGCGACTGTCAAACAGGTGGCCGACATCATCACCTCGGCTGGAGCACCGGTGATTGACGCAGGCATCATTGGCCAGGCGCCTGGCAAGGGCGGCGGCACGCGGTTTTATGTATCAGGGCCGGATGTGGCAGCGATGCAGGCGCTTGACGGCAAGGGCTTTCAGGTCATTGCGCTCGGCAGCGATATTGGCCGCGCCTCTGCGATGAAAATGGTTTATGCGGCACTGACAAAAGGTACATGGACACTTCAGACTTCCGTCATGCTGGCAGCAGAGAAACTGGGGCTGACCGAAGAACTGACGCGGGAATTTGAATTCAGTCAGAAGCCCACACTGGATGCCATGCGAGCCCGCATTCCGCGTCTGCCAGCAGACTCAGGGCGCTGGATCGGCGAGATGGAAGAGATCGCGGCAACCTTTGCTGACGCTGGTGTCACACCCCATTTTCACGAAGGTGCTGCCGACATATTCAGAGTACTTGCGCAGACCCCGTTCGCCTCCGAGACACGTGAGACGATGGACACCAGCCGCACCATGGAAGAGGCACTGAAAGCCTACGCAACCATCCGGAACGCCAGGACCTAAGGAAAATGCACAAACGTCAGTTGGGCAAGCACGGGCCAATGGTTTCAGCAATCGGTGTGGGTTGCTGGAGCTTTGCAGGATCGTATGGACCAACCACCGAAGCTGAAAGCCACGACACACTGTCAGCAGCACTGGAGCTCGGCATCGATTTTCTGGACACCGCCAATGTCTACGGCAATGGCATTTCGGAAAACGTCATCGGTTCGTATGTGAAGCATCATCCGGGCCGCTTCACCATTGCCACCAAGGTCGGCATTTACCGTAACCCTGAAACCAACGTCCGCGGGTTCAATAATTCGCCCAAGCACCTGCGTTCAGCGCTTGAGAATTCGCTGCGCAATCTGAAGGTGGATCATGTGGCGCTATATTATATTCACCGGCGCGAAGCTGACCGCCCCATCGAGGATGTGATGGATACGCTGGTACGCTTCAGGGAAGAAGGTAAAATTGGCGGCATCGGGTTTTCCGAAATCGCGCCCTCGTCATTGCGCCGTGCCCATGCGGTTCACCCTGTCATGGCCGTACAGAGCGAATATTCACTTTGGACCAGGGGTCCGGAGCTTGGCATGATACAGGCATGTTCTGAACTTGGCGTTGCCTTCGTGCCGTTTTCGCCGTTGGGCAGGGGCATATTTGCCAGAAACCTGCCTGAGCCGTCCAAGTTCGAAAAAGGCGACTTCAGAAATGGCAATCCGAGATTTGTAGAGCCCAGCTTTTCCCACAATGTGAGGGCGCTGGAGCCATTCCGGGCGTGGTGTGAAAAGCGCACCGTGTCACCAGCCAGTGTGGCGATTGCCTGGTGCCTTGCACAGGGGCCACATCTGTTGCCTGTCCCCGGCACCCGCTCACGCGCTCACCTGGAAGAGCTTGCCGCTGGCACCGAGCTGAAACTGACCCGGTCAGATCTTGCAGAAATAGCAAAATGCCTGCCGCCGGGTTTTGCTCATGGCGACAGATA
>Ga0307379_10010399_pt1 | contig 12315 bp, 13 predicted proteins | sample UN2MG_FD_202237 | JGI IMG/M metagenome (GOLD analysis project Ga0307379, IMG submission 202237) | Soil microbial communities from Risofladan, Vaasa, Finland - UN-2 | ecosystem: Environmental > Terrestrial > Soil > Coastal area > Acid sulfate soil | place: Finland: Risofladan, Vaasa | collected... | reverse complement strand
CAACCATAAGCCTTCGGGCTTGGGTCGATTGGAGGGGCACGATGGCAGCCGAATCGTTGGTGCAAATGCTGGAAGAGATCGCCGTCGGGCTCAAGGCCGGCGATGAAGAGGTCTATGGCTGGCTCCGTGATCAGCTGAAAGAGTGCGGCGCCAGCGAGATCTCGGTCGAGCTGGCCATGGGTGTGATCGCCAGGCTCCTGCCGGAAGAAGCCCAAGGCAATCTCGAATTGGCCGAGCACTTTAATCGCCGCTGGGCCCACTAGGCTCCCGAGCCTTAGCCTCGTCAGACCTCCCGGCGCACACGGCCGAAGCAGCCTGTCGCCCCGCCGTTGTTAGGGCCATGCGCGCGTTGTTGGTGCACAATCCGTCTGCTGGCTCGGGGCACCCCACGAGAGAGGTGTTACTGGAGCTTCTCCGCGACGCTGGCTTCTCCATCACCCACTCTTCCAGCGATGAGGACGAATTCAACGCGGCGCTGGAGCAGGGCGCCGATATCGTGATCATTGCCGGTGGCGACGGCACCGTGGCTCAAATCGCCCGACACCTCCCCAACCGGAAGACCTTACTCACCATCCTGCCGCTCGGGACCGCGAACAATATCGCCCGCTGTCTCGGCATTACGGGAGACATCGAGACTCTGGTCAGGCGTTTGCGCGGCGCGCCCGAAAAGCGCCTCGACGTCGGAATCGCCATGGGGCCGTGGGGCAGGCGCTATTTTGTGGAGTCGGTCGGCTGGGGCGCGCTGGCCGAGGCCGTCGACCGCAGCGCCCCCAGACTCTCGCGGGAGGAGCGCGTTGCCCATGGCCGCAAGTCTTTCGCCACGATTCTCAGCGAGGCCAAGCCGCGGCCGGTCAGCTTCGAGGCAGACGGAGAACGGATCGAGGGCAAGTTTATCTTTGTGGAGGTGCTCAATCTCGGAATGACGGGCCCTCGCATGCTGATCAGCCCGTCGGCCGAGCCTGGCGATGGGTTGCTCGATGTCGTCTATCTAACGGAGGATCGCAGGCAGGCGATGATCGACTGGCTCCGGTCGGGGGCGGTCAATCATCCGCCGCTCGAGATCCGCAAAGCCCGAAAGGTGACGCTGACCTGGGCGCACGGGCCGATGCGGGTCGACGACGAGGTCTATACGGCGCCGGATGAGGCAAGCGACGTCGTCATCGAGATCGAGCCGCACGGGCTCCATGTGTCCGTGCCGGTGTCAGAAGACTAGCCGCGCAGCGCCGCTTCAAGCCGTTGCCACTCACGCTCATCGCCGGGCAAGCCGAAGCGCAGCCAGTCCGGCTGCTCGTCAAAGCGGCGCACGAAGATGCCGGCCTGTCCAAGCCGATCGAAAACGCGTTGTGCAGTGTCGCTGCGGACTAGGCTGAACAGGCTCGTGCCGCCGATCGTCTCAAGGCTGGCACCTTCCAGCAGCCTATCGAGGCGGCGCGCCGCCTTCCCCAACGACTGGCGTGTGTCCTGCCGCCAAATTTGATCCGATAGAGCCAGCGCGCCGATAGCGAGCGCCTGGCCCGAGAGCGGCCAGGGCCCAAGGCCGGCGCGAAGCTGCGCGGCGAGAACCTTGGGGGCGAGTGCGAAGCTGAGCCGCAAGCCGGCGAGCCCGAAGAATTTGCCGAAGGAGCGGAGCACGATGACATTCGCGGCCTCGGCATCGGCCACCAGGCTTTCGGCGCGCGGGCCCACCTCCATGAACGCTTCGTCGACGACCAACAGCCCGCCATGCTTCCGCTGCCGCCCGGCCACGGCCAGCAGCTCGGCCCGGCCGAGGACCCGGCCGTCCGGGTTGTTGGGATTGACCACGATGGCGAGATCGGCGTGGCTCAGGCTTTCAAGGTCCGGGACGGTCACGGCCTCATGCCCCGCGAGCGACGCGGCGCGGGCGTGCTCCGCATAGGTCGGCCCCAGAACAAGGGCGCGGCCCGGCGGCACGAGGCCCGCGATCAAGGTCATGAGGACCTGGGAGCCGGGGGCCGGGACCACATTTGTCTCGGAAGGCGCGCCATAGGCCGCCGCGGCGCAGCAAATCAGCCGCGCGAGGTCCGCAGGTTCAGGCAGGCGGGTGAAAAGTTCCGACGGAAGCGGCGGGATAGGATAGGGATGGGGGTTGATCCCCGTCGACAGGTCGAGGAAAGGTTCTGGCGCACCGGGGAACAGGCGCCGGGCCGCGTCGAGGTCGCCACCGTGGGTGAGCGGCGCGACTGCGTTGGGAGGGATCATGGCCGCACCGCTAGCGCTTCTTGCTTTGCTGATCGAGCTCGTTGTCGGTTACCCGGACGCGATCGCCAAGAGCATAGGCCATCCCGTCACCTGGATGGGCCGCCTCATCGGGTTTCTCGATACACGCCTCAACCGCGACGGCGCGGACGCGGAGAGCCGGCGCCGGGCGGGCGCCATCGCGCTGTTCCTGCTGCTGCTGATTGTCGGCGCCATCGCCTTTGCGCTCGAGACCGCGCTCTTCCTCTTGCCCTTCGGGCTGATCGCCGTCGGCGTCGTGTGCAGCACGTTCATCGCTCAGCGCAGCCTCTATATGCATGTGGCGAATGTCGCCGACGCGCTGGAGAGCGGCGACCTCGCCAAGAGCCGCGCGGAGGTCGCACACATCGTCGGGCGCGACACCGCCGAACTCGACGAGGCTGGCGTCTCGCGCGCCGCGATCGAAAGCCTCGCCGAGAACTTCTCCGACGGCGTGGTGGCGCCGGTGTTCTGGATCGGGTTGCTCGGCTTGACCGGCGGCGCCGTCTATAAGGCCATCAACACCGCCGACAGCATGATTGGCCATCGCACACCGCGGTATCAGGATTTCGGCAAGCCGGCCGCGCAGCTCGACGATCTGGTCAATCTCCCCGGCTCGCGGATCTCCGGCCTGCTGATCGTGGCCGCGGCGGCGCTCACGAGCGGCGCCTCTGCCGACGGCGCGTGGCGGGGGATGAAGCGGGATGCCGCCAAGCACGCCTCGCCCAATGCCGGCTATCCGGAAGCCGCCATGGCCGGCGCGCTCGGGCTCGCCCTCGGCGGACCCCATAGCTATGACGGACAACAGACCGACGGCGCCTGGCTTGGCGACGGACGGCGCAAGGCCAAGGCATCCGACGTGCAAGCCGCGCTCGACCTTTACGGCCGGGCGGACGGCCTCTTGATTGCCGTCGTGTTCGTTTTGGCGGCGCTTACCGCGATAATGTGAGCAGGCGTTCCACATCGATGTGGGCCTCCAGATGCGCGGCGAGGCGGTCGAGGATTGCGTCCACCGAACTTTCGTAAGAGATCTGCGCCGGCCCGGCGTCAAAGCGTGCGAGCCAGGCGGCGCGCTGGCGGTCGTCGGCGAACAGGCCATGCACATAGGTGCCCACCACGCGGCCGTCCGCCGACATGGCGCCTTCTGCTGCGCCGCCGGCAAGCCGCGCGAAGGGACGCGCTGCGTCAGATCCTTGCGTGATGCCCATATGCATCTCGTAGCCTGAGAACGGCGCACCATCGAACGTGGCGCCTGTCGCAGGCTCGAGGCGCTTGTCGCCGGAGAGCGTTGTTTCAACGTCGAGCAGGCCAAGGCCCGGCGCGGTGCCGGCTGCGCCTTCGATGCCGTCCGGATCGTGGATGGCGCGGCCGAGCATCTGGTAGCCGCCGCAGAGCCCGAGCACCATGCCGCCACGGCGCAGATGCGCGGCGATGTCGATGTCGAAGCCGGCGTCCCGCAGCGCCTTCAGATCGGCGATGGTCGCCTTGGACCCCGGCAGAATAACCAGCGCCGCATCGCCAGGGAGCGCCTGACCGGGACGCACGCGCACGATTTCGACCGCGGGCTCGGCGTCGAGGGGATCGAGATCGTCGAAATTGGCGATATGCGGCAGGACGGGCACGGTGATCTTGAGCCGCGCGTGCGCCTTCGTGGGCCGCGCACCATCGAGCGCGAGCGCGTCTTCCGCCGGCAAGGCCCGCGCCTCGGCAAAGAAGGGGATGAGGCCGAGCGCCTGCCAACCGGTCGCTGCGGCAACGCGCGCCATGCCGTCGGCGAACAGCGCCGGGTCGCCGCGAAACTTGTTGACCAGAAAGCCCACGATCAATGCGGCGTCTTCCGGGTCGACCACGGCCTTGGTGCCGACCAGGCTGGCGATGACGCCGCCCCGGTCGATGTCGCCGATGAGCACCACGGGCACGTCGCAGGCCCGCGCGAAACCCATATTGGCGATGTCGTTGGCGCGCAGGTTCACTTCGGACGCGCCGCCGGCGCCTTCGACCAGCACAATGTCCGCCTCGTTCTTCAGCCGGGCGAAGCTCTCCTGCACGAAGCCCAGCAATTCAGGCTTGAGACGCTGATAGTCGGCGGCCTTGGCCGTGGCGTAGACGCGGCCTTGCACCACCACTTGCGCGCCCACTTCGCTTTGCGGCTTCAACAGAACGGGATTCATGTGGACGCTTGGCGCGACGCGCGCGGCACGCGCTTGCAGGGCTTGCGCCCGGCCGATCTCGCCGCCGTCGATGGTGACGGCCGCGTTGTTCGACATGTTCTGCGGCTTGAAGGGCAGCACCTTGAGCCCGCGCGTCACAAGGGCGCGCGCGAGCCCGGCGACGATCAGCGACTTGCCGACATCAGAGCCCGTGCCCTGGAACATGAGCGCCCGGGCCGTCATGCTCAGAACTCGATGCCTGCTTGCGCCTTCACGCCCGCGGCGAAGTGATGCTTGACCAGCGTCATGTCGGTGACGAGGTCGGCGGCCTCGATGAGATCGGGCTTGGCGTTCCGTCCGGTGACGATGACGTGGAGATCGGGACGCCGCGCCTTCAATGTGGCGATGACCTGATCGAGCGGCAGATAGTCGTAGCGGAGCGCGATGTTGAGCTCGTCGAGAATGACGAGGGCGAAACTCGGATCGTCCATCAGCTCGACCGCCTTGGCCCAAGCGCGCTCGGCGGCGGCGATGTCGCGCGCGAGGTCCTGCGTCTCCCAGGTGAAGCCTTCGCCCATGGAGTACCAGGCGACCTGATCGCCGAATTTGGCGAGCGCGTCGCGCTCGGCGGTGTGCCAGGCGCCCTTGACGAACTGCACCACGCCGACGCGCTTGCCGCGCCCGATCATGCGCAGCGCAAGCCCGAAGGCCGCGGTCGATTTGCCCTTGCCGGTGCCGGTGTGGACGATGAGAAGACCCTTCTCCTCGACGGTCTTGCCTGCGACCTCCTCGTCCTGCACCGATTTCCGCTTGGCCATCTTGGCGCGATGGCGCTCGGCATCCTTGTCGTCGACGGACTTGGTCATGGCGATCCCTTCACGTAGAGCGGCAGACCGGCGACCATGAGGATCACGCGGCCGGCGTGCGCCGCGAGGCGCTGGTTGAGCACGCCTTGCGCGTCGCGAAAATCTCGCGCGAGCGCGTTGTCCGGCACGATACCGAGACCCACCTCGTTAGAGACAACGACCGTGGTGCCGACACGCGCGGCCAAGGCTTCTTCCAGTCTCACCGTCATCGTGTCGATCTTGAACTTGGCGTGCATGAGGTTCGAAAGCCACAGCGTGAGGCAGTCGACCAGGACCGCGGCGCCCTGTGGCGCGGCATTGAGCGCCTCAGGAAGCTCGTGCGGCGCCTCGATGGTCTGCCAGCCCGCCTCGCGATGCGCCTTGTGGGCGGCGATGCGCGCGGCCATCTCGTCGTCGCGCGCTTCCGCCGTGGCGATATAGACCCACGGCTTCGGCAGCGCGGTGACGAGACGTTCGGCGTAGCGGCTCTTGCCGGAACGGGCGCCGCCGAGAACGAAGGTCACGCCTTCGCCCCCGGTTGTGGCCGTTTGCGTCATCGGTCAGCTGGCGCGAAACACGCGTCCCCGGAAGAACCCGGCGAGCCCGCCGAGCAGCACCCAGAAGAGAAGCGCGGTCATCACCACGGCAACGATGAAGCTGTGGTGCAGGCCTTCCGGAATCGGGCTCTCGTAGCTCACGGGCTGAGGTGCGCCGATCACATGCGGCGCGATCAAAAGCGCGATGGCCGCGATCACGGCGACGAGCGATCGGCTGTAGAACAAGAGCCCCAGCGCGACCGCCGTGGAGAGGACCGTACCCAACCACCAGGCTTGGCGCGCGCCGAGCTCGGCCGCGGGCATCGCCGGTAGCTCGGGCGGAAGGCCGAGACCCGGCGCGAGCGTGAACACGGTGAAGCCCGCGAGCCCCCAGAACACGCCCTGACGCCAATTGGCGATGCCGCCGAACAGCTCGCTCACCGCGACCAGCAGAAGCGCGAAGCCGATGCCGGTGACCATGTTGGCGGCGAAGGTGAAGAAGGTCCGTTCGGCGCCATCCGCCGGCGCCCAGCCTTCGCCATGGTCATGAGAGTGGGCCGCGGTCTCCGTCCCATGCTCATGCGCGGGTGCGGAGGTCTCGGCTTGGCCCTCAAAGACCTCGGCCTTGAGGATCATGGGCACGGTGGTGAGCTGCTGAGCTACAGTCATGCCAAGGCCGGCAACCGCGCCGGCGATGGCCGCAACAATCACGATATTGCGGAAGTAATCCATGTGTCCGCCCCCCTAATGGCAGGGAAAGGACATCGAATGCCGGTAGTCGTGCGCGGCGTTGTGCACCGCCTCGAGGTTGGAGAAACCCACCCCGCCGACGATGAAAACGCCGAGCAAGGCGGCCATAAAAATCGGAATGGCGCGGGAGGCCGTCAGGGTGATGGCGCTATGGCCATCCATGTCAGGCTTGGTCGAGAACGTCGTCATCTAGTCCCCCATGCGCCCTCCACCCGAGGGCGCGGTTCAAGGTTATGCCGGCGGCAGGTCTCCTGGCTCGCGGGTCGACGCCTTCCCTCGGCCTTCCCGGAGCGGAATGCTCCAGTGGCCTTACGGAGGGGTGCTCGCCGCTTACAGTTGCGGGGGCAGCCGCGGAATCGGGAAAATCCCTCACCGCGTTCCCTTTTACGTCCCACGGAATGCGGGAACCGACGACGGGGCGACTATAGCGAGGTTCTCCCCCGCCGCAAGCGGGGCTTGGGCCGGCGTGGCCTTCAGCGCATTGACAAAGGTGGGAGCCAGCCCCTTTAGTGGCCTCATCGACGGTCTCTCGAGATGAGAGCGAACAGGGAACGCGGTACGGATTTCCGTCCAATTCCGCGGCTGCCCCCGCAACTGTAAGCGGTGAGCCCGAACCACATTGCCACTGGGGAACCCCCGGGAAGGCGGTGAGGGGCTGAGACCCGCAAGCCAGGAGACCTGCCGTCGGTCTGGTCGCTCGCCCGGGCGGGGTGCCTCGGCGGCGGTTAGTTCTTGGCGAGCCCCGATTCTTCGGTTCGCAGCCATATTGCACCCCAATCGCGGATGGCCCGAGGAGCGGCAGAGCACGGGTGACTCTCACCGACATCGAAGCGGACGAGGACGTCGCGGCCCGGACCGGAGCCACCGTCTATGTCTGCATCACCTGCCGGCGGCCGGAGGACCCGGACGACGCGGAGCGTCCCGGCTTGACCTTGGCGCGCGCAACCGCCGAGGCGGCCGCGGGCACCGAAGTCACCGTGTGCCAGGTCCAATGCCTCGCCAATTGCAGCCGCTCGTTGAGCGCCGCCATGCGCTGCGACGGCACCTGGACCTATGTGTTCGGCGGGCTGGAGCCCGATAGAGATGCCGGGGCGCTGATCGAAGGGGCGCGGCTCCTGTCGCGCGCCGAGGACGGCATTCTGCCCTGGCGCGGCCGCCCCGACATCTTGAAGAAGGGGCTCATCGCCCGCGTGCCGCCACTCGATTTCACCGAAGAGAATTTCACGAAGGAGACTGAATGACTTCGCTCGCCCGCGTTCCCTGCACCATCGTCACGGGCTTCCTCGGCTCGGGCAAGACGACGCTGATCCGCCATATACTCGCCAATGCCAATGGCCGCCGGCTCGCGGTGATCGTCAATGAGTTCGGCGATGTGGGCATTGACGGCGAGATCCTCAAAGGCTGCGGCGATGCCTCCTGCCCCGAAGAGAATATCATCGAGCTCGCCAATGGCTGTTTGTGCTGCACCGTGGCTGACGAGTTCGTGCCGGCGCTCGACGCCATCCTCGCCATGCAGCCGCCGGTGGAGCACATCGTCATCGAGACCTCAGGCCTCGCGCTGCCGAAACCGCTGGTGCAAGCCTTCCATTGGCCCGCGATCAAGAGCCGCGTCACGGTCGACGGCGTGATCGCGGTGGTGGACGGCGCGGCTTTGGCCGACGGCCGAGTGTCCGCAGATCTCGAGGCGCTCTCCGCGCAGCGCGTTGCGGATGACGCGCTCGATCATGACGACCCCATAGAAGAAGTGTTCGAGGACCAGATCGCTTGCGCCGATCTGGTGGTGCTCAACAAGCGCGATCTGCTCGACGCCGACGGGTTGGCGCGCGCGCTTGCCGTCATCACCGGCGCCTTGCCGCGCGCGGTGGGCATCGTCACCGTGGCCGACGGCAAGGTCGACCCGGCTGCCCTGCTCGGCCTCGGCGTCGGCACCGAGAACGACATCGAGAACCGCAAGACGCACCACGATAACGAGCTCGATCACGACCATGACGACTTCGATAGTTTCGTGGTGCCACTCGCGGAGATCGGCGATCCGGCGGCCATCTCGACGCGCATCGCCGGCCTCGCCACGAGCCACAACGTGTTGCGGGTCAAGGGTTTCGCGGCCGTCGCGGGCAAGCCCATGCGGCTCTTGATCCAGGCGGTGGGCCCGCGCGTCAGCCATTATTACGACCGGCCTTGGGGCCAAACCGAAGATCGCCAGGGCAGCGTGGTCGTCATCGGCCTGAAAGGTCTCGACCGCGATGCCGTGATGAAGTCGCTCGCCGGGTAACGCGCATGCATCTGTTGCAGACATCCTCCACGACGCTCGACGACATCGTCGAGCCTGTCGATCTCGGCCAGACGCCGGGCGACATCGTGGTGGTGTCGTTTGTCGACAGCGACCTTGCCGGGCTCGCCGCCGCGTACACCGCGGAGCGCGAGACATTGCCGAGCGTAAGGCTCGCGCATCTCCGTGACCTGCGCCACCCGATGTCCATCGATTTGTGGGCCGACACAGTCGCGCGGCACGCGAAGGTGATTGTGGTGCGGCTGCTCGGTGGGCTCGATTGGTGGCGCTACGGCGTCGAGACGCTGTCGGCTTGCGCGCGTGACAACGGCATCGCGCTCGCCGTGCTGCCGGGCGAAGACCGCGACGACACGCGCCTGTTCGAAGCCTCGACGCTTCCCGCCGAAGACTTGCAAACCTTGCTCGCCTATTTCCGCGAGGGCAGCCCGCAGAATCTTCAAGGCCTGCTGCGCTGTCTGGCACGTCACGCGGGTTCGACGCTCGACGCGCCGAAGCCGGCCCGCGTGCCGCGTATGGCCGGCTATGTGCCGGGCAAGGGCGCCGTGCCGCTCCACGTCTTGCGCGACGAGATCGCCACCAGCGATCCACTGGTGCCGATCATCTTCTATCGCTCGGCGCTGCTCGCCGCCGATACCGCGCCCATCGATGCGCTGTGTGCGGCGCTCAAGGCGCGCGGACTGATGCCCGCGCCGCTGTTCGTGCCAAGCTTGAAGGACAAGGAGGCCGGCGCCTTCGTGCGCGAGACGCTGGAGCTGCTTTCGCCCGCCGTCATCGTCACCACCACCGCCTTTGCTGCGGGGGATGGCGAGTCCTCTCCCCTCGACGGCACGGACGCGCCGGTGCTGCAAGCGGTGATCGCCACCACGCGGCGCGAGGCCTGGGCCGAGAGCCCGCGCGGGCTCGGTCCCGCCGACCTCGCCATGCATGTGGTGCTGCCCGAGCTCGACGGGCGCGTGCTGGCCGGCGCGCTCGCCTTCAAGGACGCGCTACCGAAGGACGATGCGCTCGGCTTTACCGCCTTCGGCAGCCGGCCCGAACCGGACCGCATCGAAGCGGTCGCCGACAAAATCGCAGCGCTGGCGCGGCTCCGGCAAACGCCGCGCTCGATGCGCCGCATCGCCGTGGTGTTGCCGGACTATCCCGGCGCTGGCGGCCGGACCGGTTACGCGGTCGGCCTCGACGTGCCCGCCAGCGTGTGCGCCCTGCTCGCCGATCTCGAGGCAGGGTACGCCATCGAAGACGTGCCGCCCTCATCGTCGGCTTTGCTCGAAAGCCTGAAGAGGGGCGCTGACGTCCCGTCGCTCTCGCTTGCGGACTACGCGCGCTTGCTGGCCGCGCTGCCGCCAAAGATCGCGGAAGACATCACCGCCGCGTGGGGCGCAGCCGAAGACGATCCCGATTGCCGCGACGGCGCCTTCCGTTTCCGCGCCGCCCGCTTTGGCAACCTCACCGTGGCGCTGCCGCCTGACCGAGGCTCCACCCACGACCGCCGCGCCGACTATCACGACCCAACGCTGCCGCCGCGCCATGCGCTGCTCGCCTTCGGCCTGTGGTTGCAGCACGAGGTCAAGGCGCATGCCCTGCTCCATCTCGGCGCGCACGGCACGCTGGAATGGCTGCCGGGCAAGGCCGTGGCGCTGACCGGCGCCTGCTTCCCCGAGGCAATCGTCGGCGCGCTGCCGGTGATCTACCCCTTCATCGTTTCCAATCCCGGCGAGGCGGCGCAAGCGAAACGCCGCATCGCCGCCGTGACCATCGGCCATCTGCCGCCGCCGCTGACCGGCACGGAGATATCCGGCGCGGCGCAGGCGCTGGAGCAGCTGGTGGACGAATACGCCATCGCCGACGGCTTGGACCGGCGGCGGCGCGACCGGCTGGCCAAGCTCATCATCGACAAGGCGCAAGGCTCCGGCCTCGCGCTCGAGGCCGGCGTCGCGGCGGGCGAGGGCGATCAGGACGCGCTGAAGAAGATCGACGCTTGGCTCTGCGACCTCAAGGACTTCGCCATCAAGGACGGCCTGCATATCTACGGACGCCCGCCTCACACCGATGATCCGGCATGGCTCGCCTGCGCCGACGCCGAGCGTGCGGCGCTGATCGCGGCGCTCGACGGCAAGCGCGTGAAGGCGGGACCTGCCGGCGCGCCGTCCAGAGGCCGCCGCGACGTGCTGCCCACGGGGCGCAATCTGTTCACCGCCGATCCGCGCGTGCTGCCGACGCCGACCGCCATGGAACTGGGCAAGCTCGCCGCCGACGAAGTCGTGCGCTCCTACATGCAGGCTCATGGCGAGATGCCGCGTGCGCTGGTCATCGATCTGTGGGGCAGCGCCACGCTGCGCACCGGCGGCGAGGAAATCGCCCAAGGGCTCGCGCTGATGGGCTGTAAGCCCACTTGGGATCCGGCCACCGGCCGCGTCACCGGCATGGAAGTGCTGCCGCCGGCCGTGATGGGCCGTCCGCGTGTCGACGTGACCTGGCGCATCTCCGGCCTGTTCCGCGATCTCTTCCCGGCGCAGATCGCGCTGCTCGATGCGGCGGTGAAGCTCGTCGCCGCGCGCGACGAGGACGACCATGACAATCCGCTGGCGGGGGCGCGCAGAACAAATGGCAGTGCGCTCGCGCGTATTTTCGGCAATGCGCCGGGCGCCTATGGCGCGGGCGTCGAGGATTTGCTCGGGCGTGACACCCCGGAGGATGCGCTCGGCGCGGCCTATCTCGCGGCCACGTCCCATGCCTATGGCGGTGCGGAAGGCGACGGAGCCGCCCAGCCCGACGCCTTCGCCTTACGCGTGGCGGAAGCCGACCTCCTGCTGCACATGAGCGACGATCCGAGCCGCGACATTCTCGAGGGCGCAGAAGACGTGGCTCATGTGGGCGGGTTCGCCGCCGCGGCCCGTTCGCTCGGCGCCACGCCCGACCTCGTCATGCTCGACGTGACCGACCCGAACCGTCCACGCGCGCGGGCGCTAGACCAAGCGCTCGCCCGTATCGTGCGCGGACGCGCCACCAGCCCGAAATTCATCGAAGGCATGATGCGTCACGGCGCGCGCGGCGCCGCCGAGCTCGCCGAGACCGTCGACAGGCTCGTAGACTTCGCCGAGACCACCAATGCCGTGTCGAGCGCGCTGTTCGACGAGGTGCATAGCGCCTATCTCGCCGACGCGACGGTGCGCGATTTTCTCCTGCGCGAGAATCCCGACGCGGCCCGCGCCATCGCCGAGCGGCTGGAGAGCGCCCGCGTCAAAGGCCTGTGGCATCCTCGGCGGAACGATCTCGGCACCGATCTTATGACCCGCGAGAGGGAGGCGGCCCTATGAGCAAGTCTTTCGCTCGTGGCGCCTGTCCGCGCCTCGCCGCGCCGATGGAGACCGGCGACGGCCTTCTCGCGCGCCTCGTGCTGGCCGGCCCGATGAAGCTCAAGACGCTCGCCGGCCTCTGCACCGCCGCACGGACGCACGGCAACGGCACGATGGAGGTATCAGCCCGCGGCAACCTCCAGATTCGCGGGC
>Ga0307379_10010397_pt1 | contig 12316 bp, 12 predicted proteins | sample UN2MG_FD_202237 | JGI IMG/M metagenome (GOLD analysis project Ga0307379, IMG submission 202237) | Soil microbial communities from Risofladan, Vaasa, Finland - UN-2 | ecosystem: Environmental > Terrestrial > Soil > Coastal area > Acid sulfate soil | place: Finland: Risofladan, Vaasa | collected... | reverse complement strand
GAAGCATTTTCCGTCAAATTCGAATTCAACAGTGCCAAGACGTTCATCCGCAAACTAGACTCACTTCACTCTCTGGAAGGACGACTGGATGCCCTCTTCGAGCTACTACACTGATCTGATCCACAGGGTTTACGTGGAAGAGGGCGTGGCGGATTCCCCGTATCTGCAAAGGGCGGTGGGGCAGCTTCCCGAGGTTCCCGTGTACACTGTAAAGGACAAGCAGGAAATCCCTCAGAAGGATTTGAACCGGCACACCCTTTTCGTAGGAAGTCCACGGGGACAAACAGTCACCCGCTGCCCCGGATCCAAGGGACATTTGTGCTGCAACTACATTACCGTGGATCTGTACCTGGGCTGTACTCTGGGTTGTGGATACTGCATCATGGAGAGTTACCTGAATTTCTCCCCTCTGACGGTGTACCTGAAACCGGAAGGATCCATCGCCCGGCTGCAGGAACTGGCCCGGGAAAACCCGGATATCACCATACGAGCGGGAACCGGCGAGGTTGGAGACTCCCTGCTCCTCGATCCGCTCTTCGGCCTCTCCGAGCCGTTTATCACCGGCCTCTCCCAATATCCAAACGTCTACTTCGAGCTGAAAACCAAGACCCACTTCGTCGACCATCTCCTGGATATCGAGGAGAAGGGAAACGCGGTGATCGGATTTTCTCTAAATCCGCAACACCATGTCGAAACCTTCGAACCTCGAGCCGGCAGCCTTGATGAGCGCCTCGAGGCGGCCCGGAAGGTCCTGAGCAGCGGATACAGTCTCGCCTTTCATTTCGATCCTGTCTTTCTCTCCGATAACTGGAATGAAGAGTATCTCCGGCTCGTGGCCGCCCTTTCCGAGTTCCCCGCCGATAGAATCGCCTGGATCAGTCTGGGAACGATGCGCTACACACCGGCGTTGAAGGAAACGCTGGGAGAGCAGCCCTTTCTCTACGAGGAATTTGTGCCTTGCCGGGACGGCAAGTTTCGCTATCCTCAAAAGATTCGCAGCGACATCTACCGCACTCTGTACGGGGAGTTGAGCAAGCGCTTCGCCGTCCCAATATATATGTGCATGGAAAGTACCGCGGTTTGGCAAAACGTTTTTGGCCAAGTCCCCGGTAAAATTGACCGATTACGTGCTATATTTAAACAGGTAAGAAGTGTCTAAGGAGGGGCTTTTTAGTTATGAAGAGCGCGAAGATTGGATGTATTGTACTTTCCCTGGTTCTAATCCCGGTATTGTACGTTTCAGCTCAGTCGGAAATCGGAACCATCGCCTATATGGAAGAAGGGGTGGAAATCGACCGCAACAGCGAGACGATTCCGTCGTGGGATGTCTTCATCGGTATGGGGGTGGAGAACTACGACCTTTTGCGCACAGACGAGAGTGGGTACGCGGAAGTAGAGATCGATGAGCCCCGCAGTGCACCGGCCATCGTACGAATATCTGCCAACACAAGCTTCTACTTCGAGATGAATAAGATCGGCCGAGATCAGACCACAACGATCGGAATGATCACAGGCAGTCTGTCGGTCAAGGTAGCCAAACTTTCCGGCCGGCAGAGCGTCGAGGTGGCCACCGAAAGCGCCCTGATGGGTGTCCGCGGCACCGATTTCACCGTTACCCTCAGCCCCGGAGGAGACATCCTGGTCACCGCCGAGGAAGGCCGAGTGTCCTGCATCGACAAGAGCGGACAGGAACTTTTTGCCGAACCGGGGACGGTGGTGGAGAAACGCCCGGGCGAGCTGTTCCGGGAAGTTCCGGTCGCCGTTTCTGATCTGGAAACGTTCCAAAGAGACTGGTATGCAGACCGCCTGGAGGTTTTTAAGTCGAATGCATTGCAGGCAATCAAATTCTACGCCGGAAGATATCTACGGCTGAAAAACCACTTCGACAGTGCATACAACGATCTGCAGCAGGAAAGCCAGATCCTCCGAAAGTGGTACGCTGAAGACAGGCGGGGGGAAATCGGCGGTCGCATGGAAACCATGCGGGAGAAAAAAGAGCTTATCGGAGAGCTTTTGGAACTGCGCAAGATCCTCTACATCTTCGAGCGCGTGTACTTCCGCCTGGTTGAGTTGGAAGGGTACTACCATCAAGGTTACGGAAGGGGACAGATCGAGTCGGGACTTTCATCGGCAGCTTTTTTCAGCCATTTCGAACGGGAAAAGCAGGTTCTGGGCGAGCAGATGGCAGAGATCCGCTACATCACCAAGCTGTACGCCATGCGGAATGACGGGAACTTTCCAACGGATCTGTTCGAACAGGGAGAAAGCGAGTTTTTCGGGGAGGAGGAAGATCTTTCCTTCTAACATTGACAGAAATATAGAACAATTACTATATTGCAACCATGACCCAAACGATGATACAGAAGATCGACAACGTTCTCGATCGGGTTATTGAAAAAGAGAGCAACCTGTCCGTGGCTCAGCTCGGCCTGGTCGAGCGGGTCCGCTACAGCGAAAAACAGAACAAACTCTACGTGTTCGCAAAAGCCATACACAGCACCCACGGATGCTGTACCCTGCTGTCGCTGGTTCAGCAGTCCGATACCCTCCAGGACCTGGAAGAGCACTTTAGGACAGAGTTCCCCGAACACTGGGTGCAGATCGTTAACGTCTGAGAATAATCTCCCTACACTTCCTCTATATCCATAGGAAGCTCGACGGAATCAAGATTTTTCAGCCCGGTCAGCTCTCCTCCTGCCATCCTTGGAAGAACCAGTAGCCGAGCATCCCGGAACTGTCCTTCGATTCGTTTCAAAAATTCTCCGTCCCTCTTGGCCTTGTTTACGATCAGGCAGGAAATCTTCATTCCCAGATTCGCAAGTTCTTTCCAGATCAGCTGTGACTCAGCCAGGGACAACTCGTCCGGGTTGAGTACGAGAAAGGTTCGGGTGACAGAGCTGTCTTTGAACAGATCCGACATCCCCCTATACAGATCCACCATATCGGCGATCTTGGCCAGAATCGGGTCGCGCTCTTTCGCAGCATCCTTCCGACCCTGCCTGATCCGGGTGACGATCTGCTCTTTGTTCAGGATCAGCTGCCTGAACTGGGAAAGTTCACTCATCCAGAGCAGCGATACATCGGGAAGGGCCAGGAACTTCAGAGTCAATGCCGTTGGCGGCGTATCAAAAACGATGAAATCCCTGTCGGCGAACCGGCGTAACGTGTCTACCAGAGCGAGCAGCACCGCATACTCCTCCAGCCCGGGGGAGTACTTTAGAGTTTTGAAGTATTTGTGCAGATTAAAGGCTTCCTGGTACTTGTACACGGAGCGAAAATCCCGCTCCGTGTCCTTGAGGTACTTCTTCACCCACTGATCGAGGTCGGTTTCCATTGCCTCTAATCCGGGTACGATCTGTTTAGGCTTCGAACCCAGAGAAATCTGAAAAATATCGTGGAGGTTGTGAGCGGGATCTATCGAATTGAGCAGCACCCGCTTCCCGCCGCGAGCGAGTTTCAGAGCGAAAAGTGAGGAGTTGGTAGACTTGCCAACACCGCCCTTGCCCACGAAAAATAAAACCCGGGCGGTCACGGTTCACCCAGAGTAGATACCAACTCGGCCAGAGCGTCGTGGGCCACGTTGATACGTCTCAACATGACCTGTACTTCTTTCTCCATGAGAGGAAGAAGCTGCAAGGTGATATGTACCGGCGGAGCAGGCATGCCGACGAAGGAACCAAACAACAGCAGGGCGAAGATGTTTCGCAGCTCGAGCAACTCGAACTCCAGCAACTCGGTCGCTTTATTGCTGTTGATGATCTGCAGGTCCTTGAAGAGCTGGCGTACCTGCTCGAGCCACCGGAACCGGATCATTTTCCCCCCAACCCGTAAAAACGCAGCTCCCCGTTCAACTTGCGCTCCGAGGGGATGGCACTGTAGATCCCGTACAATCCGGCCAGAACCGATCCGTACAGGTAGAGATTGGGCACCAAGAACAGATAGGCGATACCGGCTGCATAGGCGGCGGATATTGAGACCACCACCAGGCGCTTCTGATGGGATACAAAGTCTGCCAACTCCACATGTTTTGCGTCCACGGCCCTCTTGTTGAACAGAGTTCGGATCAAAATTGGAAGTGCCACGCCAAGCAGCACGGAGAGAACCAGCAGAATAATCCCCCAGGCCCGCAAGCCGCCGAAGGGAGCTTGGATAGTGATGGTCATTCTGTGCAGCAAATAGCCCAACCCGAGGAAAGCAACAGCCAGAACGGTCAGGACCCAGAACAAACGATTCAGAGTGCGGGCAAGCTTGGCGATATCTTCGTTCATGGTGGCATTCTACCCGGTTCCCGGAAAAAAAACAAAGAGGAGATCCCAAGGATCCCCTCTTTTTCAATACATGGCTTGAGTACGATGATTAAGCCTCGGCCCTGGCTTCCTTGGCTTTCGCCCCACCGAAGAACACGGCCAGGCCTTCGACGACGATCCAGATGGCGATCAAAACCACAATGGCGTTGATTACCACGAGATGCCACATCGCGCCGTTGATGAAGTTGATCTCGTTCAAAATGAGACCCCAGGTCGTCATTACTACCATGAAGGCGGCGGGAATGCCACTGATCAGATATCGAACACCGCCCTGTCTTTTCAGATACAACGTGATAGCCACTAAGGCGAGAGAAGCGAGACACTGGTTGGTCGCACCGAACAGCGGCCAGAGGAGTAAAGCGCCGGTTCCGCTCGCACCGGTTGCAAAGGCCAGAATACCGGCTGTGATGACGGCGAAAGCGGTGGCAGCATAGCGGTTCTGCATGAACTTGATCTTGATATCTCCGGAAAGCTCCTGGACCACATAGCGCTGGATCCGGGTGGCCGTGTCCAGCGTCGTTCCTGCAAAAGAGGCCAGGAATACACCCATGATCACGATTCCGAACTTCACAGGAATCCCGATGGCGGCGATCATGTTGGCCGAGCCCTGCACAAAGGCCCTGGCTGCGTTCCCTACTCCCCCTGCACCGGCCCAGGACTTGTAGTGTTCCGTCCATGCCGCCAATCCCGTGAGCATGGCGCCGTCTTTGCTCTGATAGCCGATTCCGATCCCGGCAGTTACGGCGATGATGACCAGTACCGCCAGAGCACCTTCGAAGACCATGGATCCGTAACCGACGAAAAGGGCATCCTCCTCCTGCTTGATCTGCTTCGAAGAGGTTCCGGAGGACACGAGGGAGTGGAACCCTGATATGGCGCCGCAGGCGATGGTGATGAACAGCATGGGCCAAAGGGGAGGCGTTCCTTCAGGAGCGGGTCTGACAGCGGGGGCCACGATTTCCATTTTTCCGGTGAATCCAGCTATCAGAGCACCCACAACCAGCAGCGCCATAGCGACGAGCAGCTGGTGGGAGTTGATGTAGTCTCTCGGTTGGAGAAGGGTCGTAACCGGAAGAGTCGAGGCGATGAATGCGTAGATCAGCAGGATGATTACCCACACTCCCATGGCGGGAATTCCGGCGATCATCGGCATGGCCAGGGGCAGGTAGGCACCGATCACGACGGTTACGTACATCAGGATTACCGCCAGAATGGAAAACAGGACGTGGTTGCCACCCCTTTTATAGACGATCCAACCTAGCAGTAAAGCGATCGGGATCTCCAACCACACAGGAAATACCGCCTGAGGATACAGCGAAAAAACAATCGCGATGACTACCCCGAAAATGGCCACCACGATCAGCAGCTCGAAGAACACGATGATGAAGAAAATCGTCCGGGTCCTCGGATTGATGTACTTCTCCGTGATCTCGGAAATCGACTTCCCCTTGTTACGTAACGACATCACCAGAGCGCCGAAGTCGTGCACGCCACCCATGACGATAGTTCCGACAAGCACCCAGATCAGGGCCGGCACCCAACCCCAGATCACAGCGAGGGCCGGGCCCACGATCGGTCCGGTTCCTGCGATAGAGGTGAAGTGGTGACCGAAGATGATCCCTTTGCGGGTAGGCACATAGTCCTGCCCGTCTTCCATTTGCACTGCCGGCGTCTTGTTGGCGTTGCTTAAGGCGAATATCTTCTTACCGACAAACCGACCGTACAGTCTGTAGGCAAGGAGATAGCCAACAAAGGACACCACCATGATAATTACAGCGTCCATGCGGACCTCCTAAAAATATTGATTTGATGCATCCCTGTACCTCGTAAGCATAGTCAGGCGATGCAAGGATAGTACATGGTAAACCCAAAGCAATACAGACGCAAGGAATTTTTTGAGGAAACGACGGATTGTTTTTAAGGACGGCTAGGGGCTTTGTTCCCGCGCCCCGGGTTTGGATTTCGCTCGGTTACGGGCTGGTAACTACCCGGGCTTACGGATTACGTTCCCGTAACACTCCCCTTTCGACTGATTCGATGTCCGAAAAAACCGGTTCCGTAATGTACCACCTTCAAATGAATTATGTACCCAAAGGGAACAGTTCACCCGTGGCATGGATCTTGCAATGTTACTGGTTCGAGTCCAAACACAAAGTTTACAAAGGAGGTTGGGTTGGAAAAAATCGATGTGCTTGTGAAGGGTGTACCCGTACCGATCAACAACATGTTCAAGGGATTCTGTTCACTTCGGGGCAAGAGTGTGAGCGAGGGAATTATCGACGCTATGATCTCGATTATCGAACAGACCAGCGGCGGGTCGAACGACAATCTAAGGGCCATCGTGGACGAGTACCAGCTGGCGGTGAAACAGAAATAATTGCCCGCGGTGAGGCTACTCGAGGGTCTCGAGGAAGCTGCACAGCTCGCCATAGCTGCGGGATATGAAGTCTGTCGCGCATCCGGACCAGAGAATATTCATGCCCCGGCCACGCCAGAAGGAAATCAGCTGTTCTGTGGCACAGTAGATGCCGCAGGACAGCTTCCGGGCGGTGGTGACCGCCAACACCCGGTCGACCGCTTCGACCAACCGAGGATGCTCGAATTGAAGGGGAATACCGAGATCTATAGACAGATCGGAGGGCCCCACGATAATACCGGACACCCCTTCGACCTCTAGGATTTTATCCAGGTTGTCGATGCCCCGCCGGGATTCAATCTGCAGGAGAACAACGGAGCGGGAGTTGAACTCCTCTACGCCCTTCCAATCCCTGACCAGAGAAAACCCTCCGAAGCCCTTGCGGCCGAGGGGCGGAAAACGAGTGCCGGCCAGTGCTTCCCGGGCCTGCTCCACGGTTTCGACCCTGGGCACGAGCAGTCCCTGGGCTCCGGCATCGAGGCAGGGAGAGAGAAGGTGATAGAGGGTGTCGGCGGCCCGAACAATCACGGGCAACTCGTGGGCACGGGCTGTGCGGATCAGGTTCTCCGCACTCTCGATCGAATACGATCCATGCTCCAGGTCGAGGATCAAGAAATCCAGGAGATCATTTTTGAAGATCTCGATGATGCCGCTCCAGTGTATGGACACCAGCGTGGTGGCAAAGATCTTCTCCCGATTTTTGAGCTTTTCGACAAAAGCGGCCATCTGTAATCACTCCGATCATATCCAAAAAAAGGCTGCCCAGGAATCTCTTCCAGGACAGCCCAAGATTCTCTTGTATGCGCGGTGAGCTCTACACGACCGACTTTTCGGTTTCGAGGTCGAAGAAGTGTATCTTCTCCATGGCGGGTTTCAGATTCACCGGATCGCCGACATGGAATTGGAGGTGCGGCGGGGTGCGGACGATGATGCTCGGATGCTGGGCGGTGCTTACGTAGAGCAGGATTTCCGCACCGAGGGGCTCAACGACCTCTACCTTGGCGGTGAAGGTTTCTCCGTCAACGGCTTTTTCGGTAACAACCAGGTCTTCCGGGCGAATGCCGAACAGAGCATTTTTACCCACGTAGGAGCGAATTGCATCGGCCAGCTGCGGCGAGAGGGCAATCTGGAAATCTCCCTCGTCGGCGACGAGTTTTCCCTTGTCCTCTTTTATCGCAGCCTGGAGAATGTTCATCGGTGGGGAGCCAATGAAACCGGCAACGAAACGGTTCACCGGCTTGTTGTACATCTCGAGGGGCGAGCCGATCTGCTGGATGTAGCCGTCCTTCAGCACAACGATTCGATCTCCCATGGTCATGGCTTCCACCTGGTCGTGGGTGACGTAGACTATGGTTGCCTGAAGCCGGGTGTGCAGAGAACCGAGCTCGGCCCGCATCTGAACCCTCAGTTTGGCGTCGAGGTTGGACAAGGGTTCATCGAAGAGGAACACCTTGGGTTTGCGCACGATCGCCCGGCCTACAGCCACACGCTGCCTCTGTCCACCGGACAGGGCTTTGGGCTTGCGATCCAGGAGTTCCTCGATATCGAGGATTCTGGCGGCCTCCCTGACCCGGTCGCTGATCTCCTTCTTCGGGAACTTCCGGATCTTGAGACCGAAGGCCATGTTCTCGTAGACGGTCATGTGCGGGTACAGGGCGTAGTTCTGGAACACCATGGCGATGTCCCGGTCCTTGGGAGCCACATCGTTCATCAGTTTGCCGTCGATGTACAGCTCGCCGGAGGTGATCTCCTCGAGCCCGGCGATCATCCGCAGGGTGGTGGACTTTCCGCATCCCGAAGGGCCCACCAAAACGAGAAACTCTTTGTCGTTCACGGTGACGTTGGCGTTGTCCACCGCCAACACACCCCCTTCATAGATCTTTTTCATGTTTTTCAGCTCAACAGTAGCCATAAACTACCTCCAATAATAAAAGGTTTATCTTATCGGTTTTAAGACTACTTCATGAATACGGGGGCTGTCAAGGTTAAAGAGCTGTATAGTTATCTTGAATTCGAACCGGAGCTTTCCGATCGATACTCCGTGAGGCGCTGAGACAGGAGCTCCTCGTCGGCCTTTCCGAGAACGTAGCTGACCAGCCAGGGAATCACTACCCGGTCCTTCTGCTCACCCCAGCGGACCGGCAGAGCTTTGGGAAAGGTGAAGAGCTTTTCGGGGGGAATTCGGCCGAGCAGCTGTCTGTACACTTGCGGGAAGGCCTTCTCGGTCACGACCCGGAGGGATGAAAAACCGCCGGCGATTCCGAATGTATCGAGGCGTTTGCCCTGGTTTATCTCGAGTAGCTTGGTATGGGTTTCCGGCTGAAGGATCCAGGCAAGAAAGAGCCTCGCACCCCGCTTGTTCCTCGACCCCTTAGGGATGCCGAAATACAACACTCCATCGTTCACAGGGATACGATTTTCCAAGCCCAACCAGCGAAAATCCGCCTCTTCCCCCTGATCTTCCAGATTTCGAAACAGAGAGGAAGAATCTGTCGTATAGAAGAGAATCCTGCCCGTGTCGAGCAATTTAGGCATAGGCTCGTAGAGATACTTGCGCTGAAACAGGTCGTCCTGCTCGTATCCCAGATTGATCTCGTTGATCCAGGTTTTACAGAATTCCTTCATGTCCTGCAGGCGGGCTGAGTTCCAATGTACACTGCCCTCGGAGGTCTCCCGAAATTGTGCGCCGTAGAGTACCGATGCTGTATAGAGAAACTCCGGCTGCCAAAGGGGTGAGAATCCCATGCGCACAAAGCGATCCCGGACACTCTCATTGAAATCACCGCCCTTTCTGCTCAAATATTCCATCGATGCAACCAAGTTTGGAATATCCTCGGTTATCCCATTGGTCAGAAAAACTACCGCCGGTATATTGAAGGAAAACGGCAACAAAACCTGTTTGTCCTCCAACATCCCCGCATTCAACAGTCCCGAGTAGAACTCATCCCGGGCCAGGTATTCCTTCTTAAACAACCGATCCACGGATTCGAAATGTCTGCGGACGGCACTGCCGTTCAGCCATGGTCCGAGCACCAAATCAGCATCTCTGTTTCTGCTCATCACACCCACGGCTGGGCTGGGTTTATAGCACAAAACGACCCGGTAGTCCGTCGACAGAGTGTTGAAATATTCCACGTAGGCGGCCATTTCCGGCTGATTCGTACAAAGGGTAATGACCTGAGATCGAAACAGGCTGCAGCCGGATAGCAGCACTAATACGAGGGGAACCGCGAACATGAGATGGAAGATACTGTTTTTTTGCTTCACGGATGCCACTCTAGGGGAGTGTATCATCCCTTGTCAATCCCGGTCCCTGTTGTATGATGCAAGAAGTGCAGAAACGTAGCAGACCGTTCTTCAGCTATTCCAATTATCTGAACCAGAAGTACGGCGAATCCGTGTACAGAGTATCGGTGGATGCCGGATTTTCCTGCCCCAACCGTGGACCGGACAGAAGTGTACCGGGCTGCCTGTACTGCGACGAACATGGCTCGCGTGCCCCGTACCTGGAATCCCCTGAGAATGAACCGACCCATCGGAAAACCGATGGACAGACAGACTGGCTGCAAGATCTGCGCACCCAGATCGATCGGAGCCGGGAGTTTCTCCGCAGCCGCTACGGAGTGCAGTTGTACATTCTCTATTTTCAGGCTTTCTCCGGAACCTACGCCTCAGTGGACAAGCTTCGCCGGATCTATGATTTTGCTCTCGGCTGCGATCGCTTCGAAGAGCTCATCGTTTCCACCCGTCCCGATTGTATAGACCAGCCCAAGGCCGAGCTGTTGGCTTCCTACCGGAGAGAGAATTTCGACGTGTGGGTGGAGCTGGGGCTTCAATCAGCCAACGAGCAAACGCTGGAACGGATCAACAGAGGCCACACGGTCAGCGATTTCGAACGGGCGTATCGGATCTGTCAGAACCTGGGTCTGAAACTGACTGTGCACCTAATATTCGGACTTCCCGGTGAAGGGCTGCGGGAGATCCGGCGGACAATCGACTATGTGGCCGCCCTAAAACCCGACGGTGTGAAGATTCATAATCTTCACATTCCCAAAGGCTGCCCATTGTACGCCGAATACTTAAGCGGGGAGCTGACCGTGCCTTCCGATCGCCGCCACCTCGAATACACGATCCAGGCTCTGGAATTGCTTCCTCCGGAAACCGTGATCATGCGCCTTACCTGTGACACTCCGGAACAGCTGCTTGCCGCACCCCGGCACTTTTCACCGAAAGCCCGGTTCCTGTCCACGCTTCACAGAGAGCTTGAGGCCAGGGGCACCTGGCAGGGCCGACTTTTCGGAATCAGCTCAAATCAGAAGCCGTCTGCATAATCGTCTTGTACAGATCTTCAAGTTTCTCCACATCTACGCTGGAGTAGGCCACCCGCAGGTAGCGATCCTGGATCGATATGGTTCCGATACCCTTATCCTTGAGCAGGATTTTCCGCAGCCGTTCGGCACTCAAAGCCCCGGTGTCGAAACTTAGGAAATAACCCGAATTGAAGGGAAGAGCCCGAAGAGGGCCCGGCAGTGCTTCCAGGATCTGGCGGGAACGCAGGTAGCGCTCCCTGAGTATAGCGAACACCCGTTTTTTCTCCTCACCGTAAGCCGGACTCTGCATTCCCCGCAATACCAGGCTTTGGCTCAAGCTGCTGGAGTTGGAAACAGAGCAGCGCACAGCCCCCATTACTTTCTGGGTGAGGGCGGTATAATCTTCTTCCCCGTGCAGGCCCCTGGAGGCAAAGGTCAAGAATCCAACTCGAAACCCCCATACGAGGTTTTCTTTGGTGGCACCGTCCACCTTCACAGCCAGTATGTTTTCATGAAGATCCGCAGCCTCGGCAAACAGCGACTGAGAGTAGATGTCCTGCTCGTAGAAAAGACCGAAGTAGGCGTCGTCAGTTATGAGGAGAAGCTGCGTACCCGCCTCACCAGCCCTCCACAGCAGGTCAAGGAGCTGTTTACCTTCGCTCTTGTTCGGGGAATATCCCGTTGGATTGTTCGGGAAGTTCAGCAGCAAGATAACCTTCCCGCCCTTCAGCTCTTTTAACAGACGCTCCAAAGCTTCCAGGTTCAGGGCGCCGGCCGTGGTAAACAGGGGAAAGGTTAACAGATGAGCCCCCATCCTGTCTTCGAAGATGAGTCTGTAATTACCCCAGAACAGATCGGGGAGAATCACCGTGTCGCCGGCTTCCACAAATAAATCTGCCAGTAAAGACAAGCCATGGGTGAGGCCGCTGACTACGATAGGGAGGGAGGTTTTCTTATCCTTCAGGCTGGGATTCTTCTCAACCATTTCCCGGAGCCACAGCTCCCGCAGCCGGGGATGGCCGGCGGTGGTCGCATAGGAGAAAATCTCCTCGGGAGGGAGGTGCGGAATATTCTCCCTTATGGGAGTAAGGAACAGAGGCTGTCCGCCCTGGGTAGCGATACCTGCGGTTGCATTGAGGCGGTGAGCGTGCTTCTTAGCCTCTCCTGATTGGGCAACGATTCCACGGGGGAAGTACATCCTTCTTCCAGTGGCGGAAAGAAGTTTTCCTACAATCGTACCTTCAAGGGAGATGTTCAGTTGTCGGGCTGACTCGTTCATGTCC
>Ga0307379_10010395_pt1 | contig 12318 bp, 8 predicted proteins | sample UN2MG_FD_202237 | JGI IMG/M metagenome (GOLD analysis project Ga0307379, IMG submission 202237) | Soil microbial communities from Risofladan, Vaasa, Finland - UN-2 | ecosystem: Environmental > Terrestrial > Soil > Coastal area > Acid sulfate soil | place: Finland: Risofladan, Vaasa | collected... | reverse complement strand
CAGGGCCGCCGCCTCGCCGCCGTCCAACGCGCCTACCACAACGGCACCCTCGAGACCGGCGCCACCGTCGCCGCGCTCCAATATGACGGTCTCGGGCAAAGAACCGTCAAAAGGATCGAGAATTCCGGTGACTGGGACGCGACGCATCGGTATGCTTGCGATGGGCAAGAGGTCGTCGGGACCTGTCCCCAGTCAAGAACCAGTTACTAGAGAAGTCTCAGGGGTCGTCAAATGACTTGGTCGGGGTGCACCGACTTTGGCACCGGAAGGGAAAAGCTGGTATGAGATTATTCAAGCCGAATGTCAAGAAACTGGAGCGGAAGAGGGATGTTAGGCGCCTCGTCAAGGCGTTGAATGACCCCGAGCGTGGGACCCGAATTCAAGCGGCGGCGGCGCTGGGCCGCATAGGGGATCCGCTCGCCTTCGGGCCGTTGATTGCCGCGATGGGAGATCCTGATAAGGGGATTCACCTGCAGGCGGGTCTCGCCTTGGGGGACATCGGGAAACCGGCCGCGGATTCGCTCATAGCTGCTCTTGGGGACAAGACCCCGCAGATTCGATGGTCCGCGGCCGGCCTATTGGGGGAGATTGGGGAGGTCCGGGCTGTGGAACCCCTTATCTCTTCCCTGACCGATCAGGTACCGGAGGTCCGTGCCTGTGCGGCCCGCTCTCTGGGGAATCTGGGCGATTCGCGCGCTATCGCCCCCCTTGCTGCCTTGGCTAGTGATCCCCGTCCCGACGTGCGGCGGATTGCAGTGGAGGCACTCACCGGATTCGGAGCGCAAGCTGTTCCCTTGCTGGACCAGTCGCTCAGCTCCGGAGAGGAACACGCTAAGGAAGGTGTGGCCGAAGCGCTTTCACAGATGGGTGAGGTGGGCATCGCTGCGCTGATAGCCGCGCTCAAGCACAAGGACATGGCTGTTCGGCGAGCGGCTGCAAAGGGGTTGGCTGTAAGTCGGAGCCCTGACGCCGTTACAGGGCTTGTCTTCGTGCTCGGGGATGAACATGCGGAGGTGGGAAAGGCTGCGGTCGCTTCACTGGTTCAGATTGGGGCTCCCGGTCTTCCCGCGATCCTGCGGGCCCTGACAAACGACAACGAGAGGGCCGCGGCAAACGCCGCTGCCATCCTAGGGCAGATCGCGGATATCCGCGCGACGGAGGCCCTCATCACTGCAGCGAGGACGGGCAAGAAACTGGTCAGACAGGCTGCCGCCCGTTCCCTTGGACAAATCAGGAGCGAGAGTGCCATCCCGGTGCTGATAGAGAAGTTGCAGGACGGAGATGAAGACATGGACGTCAGATCGCACGCCGCCCTCGGGTTGTTGTATTTTGTCAAAGCGGGCAACCGGGAGATCGAGGCGTTGCTGGGTAGAGACGAGTACCGGGAACCCGTAATCGGTGCGGCTGCAATCCACATAGTCGAGCAGACGTTCGGGAATTGAGCGCGACGCTCTGGCGGGTAGGCTCTGCGTTGCGCCAGCGGCGAATGGTCGCGTTGGCCGCTCCGGGGGCCCTCGGGTGCCGGCAATAAGAGGGAAATAAAGGGGGACAGGGGGGCTGTTGAAAAAGGCGTCGTTGGTGTTCGTTTTTGTAGCGCGGCCACCTGTGGGCCGCGATTCCCGCCACTGGACGCGGGGCACAGGTCCCCGCGCTACATAAAGCAGGGGTTTTTCAACAGCCCCACAGGCCCCGTTTATTTGCGGCAGGCATGGCGGCATACGTTGCACGTGCCCGGCACTCGGGAAGAGCCAGGAATTCCGGTGACCGGGACGCGACGCATCGGTATACTTATGACGGCTGGAGCCTGCTCCGCCGAAATCCCGATCCATCGGGACGAAGGCGGGAAGCCCGTCGGGACCCGCAGCAGCCCTGTCCCTAGTTAGTCTGGATGGAGCCGGTAGAATAGGAGGGAAATCCACAGCGGCTCTTTGACGGAGGTTTACCCATGTCGCCACTCAGGAGTCTCGTGCCGATTTCGCTCCTCCTTTTCCTTGCGGTGTCCGGGTGTCCGTCACACGACACCACGGCCTACAAGGGGCACCGGGTTCTCGCGTGGGCGATAGCCAAGGAAAGCGGGGACGTGTCGGGGTTTGCTTCCGGAGCCATCAAGCCGGAGACGAGCCTGAAGCTCGAACCCACGAAAGACTGCGTGGTCACCTACGAGTGGGGAGCCGTCGAGGCGGGCGGATGGATGGAGGAACCGATGGTGTCCAAAACGATCCGGTACGACGGCGGCAGTGCCCAAGGATCCGCTTCGCTCGTGGAACCTCAATGGTCCTTCCATTGTTTCAGGAAGCCCGTTATCGTCGTCACGTTCATCTCTCCCCTGGGAACCACGAAGTCGGCGAAGCTGGATAACATGGTCACCGGGGAGCTGAAAGGGACGCGAGGGGAGCTCGAGGACCTTGCCATGACGTCCCTCGTCGACGGCGGGTACGACTACGACGAGGGCGTGAAGACGATCGCGCAAAAAAGCAGGACAGTCACCGGTTTTTCGCTTATGTCTTCACGATGTCGCGAGGTCCTTGTCCGGGCTGGTCCCAAAGCCGTCGGGGTGTGTGTGGTGCCAGGTCCAGGCGGAGCGGACGGTGTCGGCGAGACGGGTGTATTGGGGTTTCCAGCCGAGGTCCCGCTCGATCCTCGCGGAACTCGCCACGAGCGAGGGGGGATCTCCCGGGCGGCGCGGCCCCACGGTCGAGGCGATGTCCCGGCCGGTGACCTCACGGGCGGTCTCGACGACTTCGTTGACGGTGTGTCCGGTGCCGCTGCCGAGGTTGTAGACGTGCCCCGAGCCGGGCGTGAGCACCTCGAGTGCGTCGAGGTGTGCCCGGGCGAGGTCGGTGACGTGAACGAAGTCGCGGACGGCGGTGCCGTCGCGCGTGTCGTAGTCGTCCCCGAACACCGTGAACGTCCCGCCGGTCAGGGCCGCCCGAAGCACCAGGGGAATCAGGTGCGTCTCGTGGCGGTGGGCCTCGCCGATCTCCCCGGACGCGTCCGCCCCCGCCGCGTTGAAATACCGAAGCGACACGTACCCCAGGTCAAACGCCTGACGGTAGGTCTCGAGGACGTGCTCGAAGGTGAGCTTGCTCCACCCGTACGGATTGACCGGCACCGTCGGGTGGTCCTCGTCGATGGGGAGCGACTCGGGGTCGCCATAGGTGGCGGCGGTGGAGCTGAAGACGATGCGCTTCACCCCGGCGGCGATCATGGCGTCGAGGAGGTTCAGTCCGCCGACGACGTTGACACGGTAGTATCGGTCGGGACGTTCGACGGATTCCCCGGGCTCGATGAGGCCGCAGAAGTGCATCACGCAGTCGAACCGGTCGCGTGCGAAGACCCTCCGGAGCACGTCGGCGTCCAGGATGTCCCCCTGCACCAGATCCGCGTCGCCGACGGCCTCGGCGTGACCGTTGGAGAGGTCGTCGAAGACGATCGGCTCGTGACCGGCCTCGAGCACCTGCCGCAGCACGTGACTGCCCACGTAGCCGGCACCACCCGTCAGCAGTATCTTCAAGCGGCTCCCTCCTCACACGACGTCCATGTGACAACACTCTAAACCGAAGGCGCGGGCGGGGTCAAGCGTTTTCGTTACAGGGCTTTGACAGGGCGACCCGCGTCCCTTACACTCCTCCGGTAAGAGCCGCTGACAGAATAGGAATCGTCTCCCCAGCGGGTGCGCCGGGTGCCGTGGGCAATTGGGCGCGGGGCACGGGTCCCCGCGCTACACAGGCCCGTGTAGCGCGGCCACCTGTGGGCCGCGTCCTGGACGTTGAGTTCGTCTTGTCATATGCTCCAAAGGCTTCGACGCAGGAGAGCGCCATGAGCGGGAAGAGCCGGAATCGTCTTGAGATCCTCCACCTCGACGACCACCTGGCGGTGGTGAACAAGGCGGCCGGCGTGCCGGTCGTGCCGACGCGCTCGGGCAGGGGTGAATCGCTCAGGGAGCTTCTCGCCGTCCATCTCGGCACGCCGCCCTTCGTCGTGCATCGCATCGACCGTGATACGACCGGCGTCGTTCTCTTCGCCCGTGACGCGCCGACCCACCGTGAACTCAGTCTCATGTTCGAGCACCGGGAGGTGGAGAAGGTCTACCTCGCGGTTGTCCGGGGGCATCCCGACCCCGCGGCGGGGACCATCGAGCTTCCGCTTCAACGTGACCGGCACGACCCGACGCGGATGACGGTCGCACGACGCGGCGGCAAGCCCTGCCGCACCGACTACCGGACCGTCGAGACCTTCCGGGGATACGCCCTGGTGGAGGTGAAACCGTGGACGGGCCGGATGCACCAGATCCGTGTGCACCTGTCGGCGATCGGGCACCCGCTTGCGGTGGATCCGGTCTACGGGGGTACACGGGCGGTCTGCCTGTCGGAGTTCAAGCGGGACTACCGGCAGAAAAAAGGCCGGGAGGAGCGTCCGCTCATCTCCCGGCTTTCACTGCATGCCAGTGTGGTGCGACTCGGTCGTCCCCTCACCCACGTCGGCGCAGCTCGATTCGAGGCCCCTTTGTCCCACGACCTCGACGTTTTCCTGAAGCAGCTCGCGAAGCACGCTTCTCTTCCGCGGCCCGCTCACTGAACGGAACGAACCAGCCCATGCGCCAGGCCACCAGCACCGCCGCGACGACCACCGTCAGGAGTGTCCAGCCGAACCACCCGGAGCCCCCCTCGGGGGCGCCGATCGCCGCGGTCGCCAGCTTCCGTCGAGCGGCCAGTGCCCTCGGACTGTTCATCTCCTCCGCCGATCGCGTCGGTCCCTGGTAGAACCGCCGTCCCTCATACATCGCATACTTCCTCTCCGCCAGTCCCGCTTGATCCACTTGGGGAATCTCCCGACTCGCCTTCGCCAGCAAGGTCCCCTCCCGGCGGAAATCCATCGTGTCGCGACCGGAAACGATTTGCTCGGGTGGAGCGAAGTCCCACGGCACCTTGAGCTTTGATCGATCGAACTTCACTTCACGTCCGTTCGTGCCGGAGGCGGTGCTGTTCATTGGCTGCTGCCCCTCGGCCCAAACCGGCGTCAGCGTCGCCGCGAGTACCGCCACGGTCAGTGTCCAACCCGTCAGCGTAAGTCTCATCGGTATGGGTCCTCTCAGTTAGATCGCCACATCACCATTTTGACCGGCTTCCAGGTCTTGGGCAGCACGATGTGCGGCAGCAGCTCCTCTTGAAGCAGTCTGAGGTCGTGGGTCATTATCAGCCTTTTTCCCTCGTAGATGATGGCCTCGTTGCGGGCTGCGAGAGCCCCGTTGATCTCCACTATGAGCTCCTTGCCGCTTTGGTGCATCGCAAACGTGTGGTTCGTGTAGAAAACCGCGTCGAGTCGATTGATCTTCCTGCCGTAGTCGTTGCTGCACAGCTCCGCGTATGAGGTGGGGGCGGTCTCGGGGAAATTGCCTTCCCAGTACTCTTTCTTGAGTGGGACGTTGAGGTCGAAATCGCTCAGTTGTGTTCCGGGGTCATATTGTCCGTCGTCGTCGAGGTCCTCGCCCGTCCCGGGGATGGGATCACCGACCTGGAACCCCTTCGGGATCCACCCGTGCTCGGCATGCATCTCCGTGTACCGCTCCACCGTCCACACGTCGTCGTTTTCCAGGACATCGTCGTCGGCGGTTCCGAGGATGCCATCCCTTCCGGGACGGGTGTTGGGCATGCGGTCTTCGCCTGCGTCCTCCTCGCTCATGTTGCGTGGGTCAGAGATCCACTGGCCGATATCGTCGCGCCAGGAGGCGTCGTTGAAGTCCCCGACAACGATCTGTTCAACCGCGAACAGTCCCAACAGGTCACGAGCTGCGTTGTGCTCGATCCACTGCACGACGGCAGTCTTTGTGCGGGGGAAGGGTATCGGCAGCAGGGGGTCCACGTACTGCACGTTTCCTGAGACGTAGATGTTGCCGGCGCTGTAGATGGCTCCCTGTCCCTTGATGTAGCCTTTGATGATCACGTTCCCTCGGACGACGACCGTACCGTTCATCTCGATCGGGTGCTCCAGCGTCCCTTTGAGATACAGGTTCGGGTTCTCTCCGATCTCATCGCCCACGACAGCATTGGCCATGATCTCACCGTCGATCTTGATGGTCGAGTTGTCGGCCTTCGCGAGCAGCTCGTACTCGCCCAGATGGGCAAGGTCCGGCATGGGCTCCGGGGGGAAAAACTCGTGCAGATGTCGTTCCCTTGACGTTTCCCCGACGAGGCTGTCTGTGCCGATAATGTTCCAGCTGGCATACACCCCCCCTTCGTCTATCATCTCGCCCAGGGTGCCGTCGGGCAGTTTTTCAAACCGGGGAATGCCGTCGATCTGAGTCGCATAGCCGCCGAAGTCGAACTGTCCGTTGGCGCGCACGTTGCCGTTGGCGATGAAGCGGTCGCCGTGGTGCCAGCCCCAGTTGTCGATGAGGTAAACGTAGTCGAACACATCGCTCCCTTCGATGCCGACGCGCACGATGGCGGTGATGGTGCGTGTGACCACACGCGGGTCGTCGGCCGATGGAACGTGACCAGTCGCGGTGATGCTGATGTCGCGGTGCCACGCGTCCACCGGCTGGACGCTACCGATGACCACGTCGTACTCGCCGACCGTAATCCCGTCCGATATCAGTGGTCGTCGCTCGATCGTGTGCTGTCCCGCCAGGGCCTCGAACGCATCGAAGAACGGTCGCCTCAGCAAGGTGACCGCCATGATCTCCTTGAGGGTCTTGATCTCATCATGCAGTCCGGCCGAGGCCACAAAAAACGCCTTGTCCCGCTGAATGGCTGCATGGGTCCCCTGACTTTCCATGTTGGAGACCAGGAGACCCGTGACGCAGAACACCGCCACGATGACGGCAAGAATGAGTGCGGCAATGAGGACGGCGCCTCTATCCTGATTCTGCACGTTGATGAAAGGCTTCCTCTTCATACGGTTTTGCCTCGATCAGTTTCTCGTCGAGACGGACGTCGTCTCGGTGCGCCGCCGGACGCGTCCCTTGCGCTCGGCCGTGACGCGCACCATCATCGTGTAAAGCCCGTCGGCCGCCAGTGCTCGGATCGGTCAGCGGTCCTCTGCCGGAATGCGGACCCGCCGACTGACATCCCTCAGAGCCGAACGGGCCGCGGCTGTCTTCGTGGGTGCGGGCCTCTCAATCGGATCGCCACATCACCATCCTGAGCGGCTTCCAGGTCTTGGGGAGGTCCAGGGCATGTGGGTTGTTCTCCTGGAGCAGTCTCAGGTCATAATTGAAGACGGCGTGCTTGGTCCCGTATATGATCGACTCGTTTCGTGACACGACACAGCCGTTGACAATCAGGTCGCGGTCCGAGTCGAGCGTGAGCAGGGCAAAGGCGTGGTTGGTGTAGAAGGCAGCGTCCAGTCGGTCGATTTCGAGGCCGGCCGCATCACCGCAGAGCTCCCGGTACTGCCACTCCCCCGCCGGGAAGTTGCCCGACCACTCCGTGTCCTTGAGCCTGCTCCCCATGTCGAAATCGGACAGCTCTGCCCCGGGATCGTATACACCGTCGCCGTCGATATCCTCCCCGGTCTCCGGTATGCCATCGCCCACTTTGCGGCCTGCCGGGATCAGTCCGGCATCGCCATGCGCTTTCGTGTAACGCCGCACAGTCCAGATCTTGTCGTCTTCGAGGATGTCGTCGTCCGCGGTCCCGGGGAGGCCGTCACGTCCGGCCCGTGTATTGGGAATGCCGTCCTCACCGGCGTCTTCGTCGCTCCTGTTCCGATGATCCTTCATCCAGTACTGAACCTGGTACCGCCATTGATTGTGCTGGTAATCGCCGGCGATGATGTGTTGGCGGGCGAACAGTCCCAGGGCGTCCGCCGACTCGTTCCTCTTGATCCACTCTTCCATGTTCGACTTGCTGGGGTCCTCGGGCGGCGGCTCGATGGGGTTCGAGTAGACGATGTTGCCGGCGATGTAGATGTTCCCCTGGACGTAGAGTGCGCCTTTGCCTCGAACGTACCCCTGGATGATCAGGTCCCCCTTGACCACGATCGGCCCGTCCAGCTCGATCGGATCGTCCACGGTGCCCTTGAGGAACAGCCTGGGCTTTTCGCCCGGCTCGTCTCCCACCACGGCGTTGCACATCTGCACCCCGCCGATTTTGATGTTGGCGCTCTTCTGCTTCGCGGTTTCCTCGTACAGGGTCATGTCGGTCAGGTTGGGCATTGGAATCGGCGGGCCAAACGCGTGCATATGCTCATCTTCGGATGTCCTCCCCTGGACATTCTCAGACCCCTTGATGTCCCATCCCGCATAGACGCCCCCTTGGTCCACCGCCGCGCCGAAGACGCCGCTGTAGATCTCCGAGAACCGCGGCATCCCGTTGACGTAAGGACGGTAGCCGCCGAAATCGAACTGTCCGTTCGCCCGTATGTTGCCGTTGGCGATGATGGTGTTGCCGTAGTACCAACCCCAGTTGTTGATGAAGTAAACGTAGTCAAAGACCTCACTGCGACCGATACCGACACGTATGACGGCGGAAACGGTGCGGGTGACGGCCTGGGGATGACCGGCGAACGGCACAGAACCGGTGGCGGTTATGGTGACGTCACGGTTCCACGCATCCACCGCCGCGACGCTGTCGACGACAACGTCGTACTCGCCAACCACCATGCCGTTCGACATCAGGGGCCGCTGCTGGATCGTATGCTGTCCGGCCATGGCGTGGAACGCCTTGAACGGCTCCTTGAGAGGAACCGCAGCCATGACGTCCTTGAGGGCCTTGACTTCATCATGCAGCCCCGCCGAGGCCACAAAAAACGCCTTGTCCCGCTGGATGCTCGCGTACGTTCCCCGGCTTTCCGTATGGGAAATCACGAGACTGGTCATGCAGAACATCGCCACGATCACGGCAAGAATGAGTGCGGCAATGAGGACGGCGCCTCTATCCTGATTCTGCACGTTCATGAAAGGCTTCCTCTTCATAAGGTTTTGCCCGATCAGTTTCTTGTCGAGACGGACGTCGTCTCGGTGCGCCGCCAGACGAGCTGCTTGCGCTCGGCGATGACACGCAGGGTGATCGTGTAAAGCCCGGCGGCCTCCGTGACGCCGAATCCTTTCTGACCATCGAACAGGTTGTCGACGTCGCGTGCGAGCACCTCGTCCATACGCTGCGGTATGCCGACACCGTCCGTCACGCGACGGATCAGCCACCCGTCTTCCACCTGGATATGGATATGCCAGCCGATGGTTCCCTCGGCGCCCCAGTTCACCGTCGAGCCGTCCTGTGAAATGGGGACCTGGAGGTCGACGATGTCGTGATTGTTGTCAGGGTCCGACGTGATATGAATGATGGATGAGGAGGACTGTCTCAGGTCGTCACTGATGCGGTTGAGCGCCTGACGCAGACTGAAGTTGGCGTCGGTATCTTCCCGTACCGTCAGGTAAGCATCGTTGGACGACGCGGTCAGGACGATGATCGTGATCAGGAGGATGCTTGAAATGATCGCCACGATGGCCACTTCAACCAGTGTGAAGCCCGCCTGGCGTGATCTGGCTTTCATCTTGCCTCTCCAAAGGCTGGTGTCTTTCCCGTCACCGTTGAAATCCGGCATCGCTGCCGTCGTCTCACCGGCCCTCCGTAGCACCCTCGTCGCCGTCCACCTACTCTTCGACGCTGACGGGGAGTTCGGTCTGGTCGGTCACTTCGGCCCGCTCGATCATCCCGGTGCTCAGCGTCGTGAACCGTATGCGTGAGCCGGTCACCGCCTCGACCTGGCTGAACTCCTCCATGGTCATCACCGCGAGTTCCGGGAGTGTGAGTTCGATCGCCGGTCGACACACCTCCACCTCCAGCGTCAGCAGACCCGGACTCGTCTCGAACACCTGGTACTTCACCGCGAGTCCGTCCGGGGTGAAGAGCGAGTTCCCGTCGAGGAGCAGCATGTCGCCGTAGACGATCTGGGTGGCCTCCTCGAGCAGCCGACGCGTGGTGGCCTGTGCCTCGGTGGCCCTGTTGGCCACGTCGGTTGCCAGGAAGGCGCCGGTGATGCTGGAGATGAGTCCCATGAAGATGATCGCCATCACGACGGACGCGATCATGAGTTCAAGCAGGGTGAATCCGGCGTCCCTCTGAGGTCGAGCTGTGATTCGCACGTTCTTGTCCCTGGCAAAAAGAAAACCCGCACCCATGACCGAAGGTGCGGGTCTGAGGCCGCTGTCCCTTCGGCAGTCCGGCTGTCCCCCATGGGGACCCGTGACTTTGCGCACGCACCTTGCGGCACGCTCGCCCTTTCGGGGAATCTCTGTCTATATCCAGTTTACATACCCCTAAATCGGCCCTGGGGTTTCAATAACTCTAACTTTTCTTTGCCCCCGAGGTGGCGGGAAACGCCGCGTAGGCCATCCGCCGACGCCCCATTTCACAATCGCACCATATGTTGGGTTCGCAGAACTGACACACCCATGATGTAGGGAAGGCCACGCGCACACGGAAAAGGAAGTAACGCCGCATTCGGACGCCGTGATCCGGACGTTACAAGGCAGGGAAAGCTTCAGGCTCCCGAATACCCCGCTCTTCCTTGCGGGGGGTGCGGGATCGGCCGACATGCACGGCCGCGGACGCTCACCGTGTTCGAGCTTTTCAATTGCAGCGCCACATGACCATCTTCAGGGGCTGCCAGGTCGTCGGCAGCCACAGACCGTGCGGGTTGTTCAGCCGGAGGAGTCTCACGTCATAGTTGAGAGTGAGGTGCTTCTTGCCGTAGAGGGTCGCCTCGTTGCGGACGACGAGACATCCGTTGATGATCAGGTCCTCGTCGGTAAGCACGGCAAACGTGTGGTTGGTGTAGAAAGCCGCGTCGAGTTGCTTGATCTTGATGCCGCCGCGGCAGATATCACAGTAACTGATGGGGCTGTCGGTCTTGGGGAGATTGCCTTCCCAGTAGTCCCTCAACAGCGGCGCCTTGAGGTCGAACTCGCTCATCTTTGTCGGCGGGTCATATTTGCCGTCCCCGTCGGTGTCCTCGCCGGTTCCCGGGATGGGGTCGCCGATGTGGAACCCGTCCGGAATCAGTCCCCACTCGGCATGTTTCCCGGTGTAGAAATCGGTCGTCCATGCCCCGTCGTCTTCGAGGGCGTCGTCATCGGCGGTTCCAGCGATGCCATCGCGGCCGGCCCGCGTCCTATGAATTTTGTCCTCACCGGCGGTTTCCCCACTACCGTACTGGCTGTCATTGACCCGCCCGCCGACGTATTCCTGCCACTCGCTGTCGGTGTAGTCGCCGACGATGATGTGTTCGACGGCGAAGAGACCGAGGGCGTCGGCGTCCTCGGCCTTGACGAGCCATGCTTCCATTTTGTCCCGCGTCCCATCGGGAGTATCCTCGATCTTGTTCTTGTACTTCAGGTCCCCGGCCACGTAGATGTTGCCCCCGGCGTAGAGCGCGCCCTTGCCGGTCACGTAGCCCTGGATGATGAGATCTCCGCGTACCACGACCGGGCCATTCAGGACGATAGGACTGTCGCTGCTGCCGTCCAGGTACAGGTTGGGCTTCTCGCCCTCTTCGTCGCCCACCACGGCGTTGCACACCTTCGTGCCGCCGATGGTGATGCTCGAATTGTTGAGCTTGGCCGTCGCCTCATACGCACTCAGGTCCGTGAGGTTCGGCATCCGCGCCGTCTCGACAAAAGAATGTTTGTGCTCCTCTCCCGAAGTGTCTCCCTCGACCTCGTCGTCCTCGACGACGTCCCAGCTGGCGTATATGCCGCCGTCGTCCACCTTTTCGCCGAACACGCAGCTTGACAGGCCCGTGAAGCGAGGCAGCCCGTTGATCTCCGAGGAGTGGCCCCCGAAGCAAAATCGCCCGTTCGCACGAACGTTGCCGTTGGCCTTGATGTTCTCGCCGTGGTACCATGCCCAGTTGTTGATGAAGTAGACGTAGTCGAAGACCTCACTCCGCGCACACCCGATGCGAAGGACAGCGGTAACGGTTCGACGGACCACCCTGGGATGGTCGGCCGACGGCACCCAACCGGTGGACGTGATCGTGATGTCCCGGTTGGACGAATCAACCGCCGTGACCGAATCGACCACAACTTCATATTCTCCAGCCGCTACGCCGCTCGACATCAGCGGGCACTTCTCGACGACAGTCGTGCCTGCAAGGGCTTCGAAGGGCTCAAACGCCCCCCCAAGCGAGGAAGCGGCCATCATGTCCTTGAGGGTCTTCACTGCATCATGCAGTCCGGCCGAGGCTATGAAAAACGCCTTGTCCCGCTGGATGCCGACGTGCGTTCCCTGGCTTTCCCTGTCCGAAACCATGAGACTGGTCACGCAGAACACCGCCAAGACAACCGCGAGAATCAGAACCACGACCAGGACTGTG
>Ga0307379_10010393_pt1 | contig 12319 bp, 16 predicted proteins | sample UN2MG_FD_202237 | JGI IMG/M metagenome (GOLD analysis project Ga0307379, IMG submission 202237) | Soil microbial communities from Risofladan, Vaasa, Finland - UN-2 | ecosystem: Environmental > Terrestrial > Soil > Coastal area > Acid sulfate soil | place: Finland: Risofladan, Vaasa | collected... | reverse complement strand
TCAAATATAATGAAACGATTGACACCCCTGAACAAGCCCGATATACCGCCGACAAAAACAATCTGGATTTTGATACTTACGGGATAAAAGAAGAGATCAAGGCTGTCCGGAAAGCGCCGGCAGCAAGGGATATAAATGTTACGACTATAACCATGAGAGATTTCTGGCGGAATACTGAGCGGGTATTTGGTAAGGGTAAGGAATTCGATGAGATTGTCATGCCGCTTGAAAACGCCAAAAAAGCCATCTATGATATGCAGGAATCTCTATTAAAAGAGCATCAGACAATAGTTGAGAAAAAATACGGTATTAAACCGGGAAGCAGACAGGATAGGGCAGTTCAATTATTTGGTGAGCAAAAGAAAGATCATAAGTGGCTTCTACGAAAGTTCGGTCCTGTGCGGGCGGCGAATATAATAGACGCCGCGAAATGGTATCGAGGGCAATATGAAAAGTTACTGGCCGAGGTTAATTTAGTCAGGCAAGCCCTTTATCCGGGCGATGAAACAAAACTCGTCCGGCGGCGCAAAGACTATTTCCGGCATTTCCGGGACATAACTGGTGTCGGTGGGCTGATGAACATCTTTGAAACACCGGCCGGTATCCCGGCGGAACTGGTGGGTATAAGTGAATTTACTAAACCGAAATCAAGATTCTTGCAGATTGCACAGCGAAGACTCGGAGATAAAACGGATTTGAGCGCGGCGGGTGGGTTTGCCAATTATATAAGACAGGCGAGCTATGCCAAACATATCGATCCTCAGATTGCCAGACTTAGAGAATTTCGTAAACAACTGGTCGAAACCACGAAGGGCACAGACAATATAAATAACTACATCCGCTTTATTGATATGTTTGCCAATGATTTAGCGGGTAAAACAAATTTCTTCGACCGGATGATTCAGGACAATATAGCTGGCCGGAAAGCTCTGAGGGTGGTTGACTGGCTGAATAAACGGGCGAAAGCCAATGTCATTGTCGGTAATGCCAGCTCAACGATTGCCCAGTTATACAATGTTCAGCAGGGAATAGCCGAGACAGGCATATATTCTGTTCCGGGATTGAGAGACAGTTTCGCGCAGATATTCATCGAGAGCAAGGCGATGAAGCAATCCCCGTTTTTAAAAGAGAGATATTTTGATTCGGCTTATAACAAATTCCACCGGGGAATGATTAATAAGTCGGCTGATATGGCGGCATGGATGTTGAAAATTGGTGATGAGATCGGGACAAAGTTTATCTGGAATTCATTCTATCGAAAAGCTCTGGGTGAAGGAATTAAAGACCCTATCAGATATTCGGACAGGATGACCCGCAAAATGGTGGCCGGTCGCGGAATTGGTGAAGTTCCACTTTTACAGAAATCACGGCTGTTTCAGGTGGTGGCTCCTTTCCAATTAGAGGTCGGTAATGCTCTCTGGTGTATTCAGGATATGGCACTGGGGCCGAAAAAGACCCGCAAACTGGTTACATTCATGGCCGCAAGCTGGATAATGAACCGGGCGGCCGAGGAAATCCGGGGCAATCCGGTATCGATCGATCCTATTCAGGCATTGATCGAGGGTATTCAGGTATTGGGTGATGATGAACTGGACTGGAAAGATAAGGCTATACGCGCTCCCGGCCGATTGGTGGGCGAAATCATTGGCAATGTTCCACTCGGACAGACTTTTGCGGCGGCTTATCCTGAATATGGGATTACAATCGCTGGTCGAAAGATGGGGACTCGTAAACAGATATTCGGCAGTAATGACCCAACACGATTTGGAACGGGCCTGTTAGTGACCAAAGCCTTTGCTGATCCGTTTTATAAACTGCTACCGAGATTTGGTGGCGTCCAGTTAAAGAAAACAGTCCAGGGCGTGTCGGCTTATCAAGCGGGCAAGGTAGAAAACCGGGCAGGCAAGAAAATGTATGACATCAAGAAGACCCCGGCGAATCTTTTAAAGACCACTTTATTTGGAAAGTATGCGACAGATGAAGCACGGAAACACTTTAATAGATAGGGTCATACATGAACGAACAAGAGTTTGGTGAACTTATTCAGAAGGTGAGGGACACGCGAAAAGACGTGGCCGAGATCAAGAAGATGGTCAAGGATCAGAACGGTCGTGTCCGCGATCTGGAAATTAACAAGGCTGACCAAAAAGACGTTGATAAACTAAAAGCCTATGCCTACAAGACGATGGGTGCATTGGGTCTGCTGGGTGCTGGGATAGGTGCATGGAAGATATTCTTTTAGCGGAGGGGTTATGAATTTCGACAATCAGAAGCACGGCGTTTGGCTGATGTGGGGCATGGCGATTACGGCCTTTCTTCTCATCTGGCTGGTGGGCGCGACACAGGGCATGGGGCAGATGTTTGAGGGTGGTGGTCTTTACATTAGTGGTCGCGGGGCAACTATAATAGATACGGTAGATGTCATCAATGTGGACACCTGCCAGCCCTACTATCCCGACACTCCTAAATACATCATCATAGACACGATCATATATGAGGTCGAAGTCTGCGATACGGTCATGGAGTGGGAGGCACATTCTGGATTTTGTCTTACAAATGATAGTTGTTATACTGATTCCTTCCTCACCAAAATTTACCGGATCAAATGCCAGACCAAGACAGTCATTGACTCGGTGATCGTCAAGATGTCGATGGAGCAATGGAAAAAGATTAAGTTAATAAACAAGGGAGTAGTAAAATGAAAAAGTTCATAGCATTATCAGCCATATTGTTGATGTCACTATTTCTCAATAGTTGTCAACAATCCGATGCCGACCCCGTTGATGTTTCGTTTATCAGAGCATGGACGGCTGTCGGTGATGATGGTATCATAGGCACGGCCAGCTTTTACGATGGCCGGGTTGCAATGACGGAAGACAGTCTATATAATCAATGGGATGATTGTTTTTTATGGATTGGGTCGGAGGTAACGCCTTTACCGTCGGGGCAGGCCGAGACATTCAACTTTGTACTTACGGTCGAAAAAGAACAGACTTACTATTTTGCAATCAAGGCAATGGATAACGCCGGAAACTGGTCATTAATTTCTAATATTTACAGCGAATATATCCCGGATGATGTTGCACCCTCGGCGATTGTTGATTTACATTGAGGAAGATATGAAATATTTACTGATTATGTTATTATTATTGCCGGTGCTTTTACCCGCTCAAACGCCGATTGATTATAAAAAGTGGCAGATAGAGGAAAACAAGTTTGGCATACAATTTGGGGGGATGCCCGCCAATTATTATAATGAGGATAGTGCTAAGTGGGTTGAAATACAAACCTATTGGGAATCATGGAATAAGGGTTATAAGGCAGTTAATAGCAAACATCGGGTATATGTTGATACGCTTGATGATATTATCGGTTTTGTCATTAAAGATACAATTGGTAATAATCATAAATTGGGGATGCAGGTTGGCCCCCTGTTTTTCTTTCATAAGCCAAGTCAAGATACGGTCAGAATAGCATCATCGGCAATGTCGGGGTATTCGATGTCGGGTGACACCGTTACAGTCAAAAATGTTTATCCGCAGGTCAATCTGCTAATAATAAACAACCCCGATGGGATAACTCATCAATTACAATTTGGTGCAAAAGCCGATTCAGCCCTCGATGCCCAATGGGTAGCTCTTGGTTCCAATCAAAATGTTTTTGTCGTCAATACGTTTCGCTTTATCCTCGACAGTCTGTATGGCACATTGCACGATGATGAAGGGCAAATTGATACTTCGACAGCTCATGATATTGTTGGGCAGATCACATTTAAGGCATTGGGTAAACGGATATTTTCAACGCGGTATTCGCACGTTTGGCAGGACACATTGACCGCCCCTCTTTATAATCGGCTTCATTTGTTTGGTGGGAAATTATTTTTACTGGAAGGTTATCGGATGGTTGACGTTGTGGATTGGCCGGATGGCGGTTATAAACATAATGTCACGAAAACATGGGATAGGCCACAGGTTGATACTTATTTAGGCAGTGGTTCGGCATCATCATCATATTATACGGCGGCAACTTTATCAATTTATCGGTCGGCTGGAGGAACGGAATATGGACAAGCTCTATTCAAATTTGAAGACCTGATTGATTCGATTTCTGCCGCCACAACTATTGATTCAGCCACAATATCGTTACATTATAACGGTAGTGCGGCTGGCGCGGTTACTGTTTGGATATACAGGATGATAACTGACGGGAGTTGGGCGGATGCAGATTCGCTGAAATGCACATATAATAGCCGATATGATAACGCCGCCGCTGATTCTATTGCATGGGCGGCGGGATGGGGAGTTCACACGTCCTCCTACACGGTTACAAATGGAGCCAGTAGGGCCATAACTGACACGTTGGATAACGGGTATCTCGAAATTAATATTAAAGATATTATAACTAACATAAAAACAGCAGAAACGGATTACGGACTGTGGGGGAAAAGTCCTGCTGAATATAACCGAATATATTTTGATTCCAACGAAGATGTGGGCGGCGACTATCCAAAACTTTATATAGAATATACAACGGGCGAGGCACCAGAGGAGGAACTTCTCCGGCGGCGGCGAATGATGATGAATTGACTATATGTATTAAGGGGGAAATTTGAAAAAGGGGCTATTTCTTTTAGTAATAACATTCTTTATTGTATCGAGTGCATGGGGCAGTTATGGGATCGTCGATAATTCGGCGACGCGGGACACGCTGACAATCATCTGTAACCCGCTTGATTCTATGGGTAATCCCACGAATCTGGTAGCGGGTGATTCACTCTGGCTGACGGTATTCTTTCCCGGTGGTGCGGCGGCTTATCGGGACTCATCCGACTGGAACGACGGTCAGATTCTAAGACTCGGCACACCCAATGGGCCATGTTCTTCTTATGTCTGGATGGATCAGATCGCCGACATAGACGGCGCGGGTGTGGACGGCGTTTATACTTATCATCTGGTTGTCTATGACAAAACCTCTGCGGCCCTAAAGACTCAATACACAGGCAACTTTCAGGTGGTCACATCGCCTTTGGATATGTCGCTGGACTCGGCGATATTCGACCCTGCTACCGACTCCGTGATTGTCGATGTCTCTGCGGCGGTAACGGCGAAAGGACTATCCGACAAGGTGGCCCAAGAAATATTAGGTTACGCCGACACCGCTTGGGGCGCGGCCACGTTTGGCGATCAGATGCTTGACCAGAACGATACGCTAAAACTCACTTATGCGGCTGTGGGAGCCACTGTTGTAGGACTTATTGATATTTATGATGAGGTCTCTAACATTGACGCTTGGAATCCAGCTTCCGATTCTGTTGTAGTTGACGTTTCGGCGGCTTTGACGGCGGGCAACCTTATTGCCTTACTCACCGAAGAAGTCTGGCGCAACATCGACACGACAAACATAGACACATCGCTTATCGGTGAATGGTTATCGACTGGTGTCAATGCCACCCTCTCAGACGCGGCTATGGGTGCGATTGCTGATTCCCTTGTAAAGCGTGGCATGGTTCTATATAGCAACCCCGACTCGATATTGAAACTGAGGGGATTGCATGTCAGGGGTGCTACCGCCAACGATACGGCGGCAATCTTTCATGGTAATTTGTATGGACTGGTCGCGATAGGCGATAATCAAGATGGCATTAGAGCCGTAGGTGGTGATGATGGTATTAGCATTGCGGCTACTGACGACGGTATTACCGTTGTTGCTGGTGACGTTGGTATTAATGTTACTGGCTCGGCTGGTGTTGATGTTGCCATTGTTGGAGCTACTGATGGTATGAATATTTCTGGGAGTCTGGACGATGGTCTTACCATCACAGGCGCACACGATGGCATTAATATTATAGGGATTGCGGAAGAGGGTATTCAAATTCTCGGTGCTACTGACGGTATGAACATTACGGGGACTGCCGGTGATGGTGTTGCTTCCATTGGTGGCGATGACGGTATTTATGCTTACGGTGGTGATGATGCTGTTTATGCTAATGGAGTTGATAATGGTATTTTCGCCTCCGGTGGTGGTGATGGTATTAGTGCCGCCGGTGGTGACGATGGTATTTATGCTAATGGTGGTGATGATGGTATTTATACTATTGGTGGTGATGACGGTATTTATGCTGTTAGCACAACAGGCCAGGACATTGACGCCCAACTCTCTGACGGCACGAATGATGTCTTTATGGCTGACGATACTGCTTCCCTTGTTGACAACATCTGGAATGAGGACACGACCGGACATAAGACCGACCCGAATATGGGCTTTTGGATAACGCAGGGCGGCACAGCGACTATCTCTAACGCCGACATGGGCGCGATAGGTGATACCGTCTGGTTGAAATTAGCTAATGCCTTTGCTGGAACACCGGGTTGTATTGGCGATATGCTCTATGATTCGGTTGACGCTTTAATATCAAGTGCTGGTGGTGTGGCCTCTATAACCGATGCTGACATGGGTGCGATTGCCGACTCTGTGCATGATAAAGGATACGCGGATGTTATAGCCGTTGCTGGCGGTGCGGGTGACAGTGTGCTAAGTATCATCAGGGCGATGCGGGATTCAGTTAATGCCATCATTGACTCAATACAGATCAAGTTTGTCAACCGACTGGCCCTTGCGGTGGGTGATAATATCGGCATCAATCTGAATGACGTTACCGGCACACTCGATGCGAGCGAGATCGGGACGGCGGCGATTGACGTTAATAAGATAGCCGACAATGCTCTGACGGCAAATAAGTTCGCCGATGCTTTCTATAAAACCATTACTGACTCAATTAGTAAGTATCTGGACGGCGGCACAATCGACACCGTTGATTACGTCAGGAAGGGCGGATTCGGATATGGCAACCACAAGATAACTATATACGCCGTTGACTCGACTGGCCCGCTTCCGGCGCATGATACAGTCCTGTCGGGTCTCGCTGTTATAATTGAAGATCAGGGCGGAAATAGATTGACCCATCTGACTACAAACAGCGCGGGGTATATCATTTACACAGCGCAGACCAATGACACGCTTTTGGTGACTGTCTTTGGTCGCGGCGATCATACTTTCCCCGGTGATTCAGCTTGCGGGCACGACTCGATATTCGTCACAACGGGCGCGGATATTACTGATACCTGCTGGGGTTATGATGGGAACATCGGCACACCGGGCGCGGGTTCACTCTGCCGAATGTATGTCTATGTTTATGATGGTAGCCATAACGCCGTAGAGGGCGCGGAGCTTGTTGCCCAATATGGAGGGTCAAACATCACGGACACCACCAACAACACGGCTATTACCAATGGAGAAATCCGGTCTGCGGCAACCAATTCGTCAGGTTACACATATCTTGACCTTACTATGTCAAAGGCTTTACTCAAGTATAACAAGTGCAAGATCGGCATTGACTATGGTGCATACACCGACTGGAAATACAATGACACCATTCCGGGTGATGTATCGACTTATAGGATAACAGATTAGGAGGGCTTATGTTTGAAGAAATTGAATGGCTGGAATTTACGCCCAAGCCCTCAAGGGCCAAGGCTTATCAGTTCACGAAAGAAAACTTGTATCATGGCACGATTTACCCCGCCGGTTCATGGCTTGTCAATGACGGGCAGACTATAACCGTCCTACCCGATACAGCGTTCAAGGCCAAATACGAATAGGAGTGGGAGATGCCGAAATTCGATCATCCTCGTGACAGGGAATTGTGGGTGTCTCAGGCACATCCATTACTTGAGAATGTTGGGAATCTGTTAGACGCTTACTTTTTCATCATGCACAATATATACGGAGACAGGTTTCCTTATCGCAAGGTCGAGGTCGCACCGGGCGGGTTCATCAGGCCGAGGGGCGATAAGCCGAGCTTTCACCCGCTTGGTCAGGCCCTTGACGTGAGAACGCGAGATATGGACAGGAAGTTAAAGCGAATGGTCATAGCGGTTTTGGCCTATCTGCGAAAACTCAAAGGCGGGCAGATACAGCATGTATTTGAGCCTGCAAAATATGAAGACGGTAAATGTGTTCGCGGTGAACACATACACATTGAAATCGACACCGGCGATCCGGTGTAGGAGGAAACATGGAACTTTGGCAAGCGGCGGTTAATGTGGTTGTCGGCGCAATCGTTATGGGGGTCGGCCAACTGCTGAAAAAATACACCGCTATTAATATGCCAATCGTCAAATTTATCATGGTCTTGGTCCTTGCCGGTGGAGCTGGAATTGGAATGGGCTGGATATATAGTATTGATATGACTGCCGCAGAACTGGCAAGGCAGGCGATGGTTGTTGCTCTCGGGGCGATTGGTTTCAAATCAATGTTTAAATCCGGGGGGTGAGATGAATCTTGAAAAACTGGAGGATGTCAAACTACTCCAGATACAAGTCCGCAAGCTCCATAAGAAGTATGAGCGGAAAGTAAAAAAGCTCAAGCGCGGCGGCTGGCGGAATCTCTGTGACAATCAGAGTTCGATTTATGGAACTCTACTATACTGGGTTGAACAACTCAAATATAATTTGGAGGAAAAAAGGAAATGAAACAACTATTAACAATTATGTTTATTCTGGCGCTGGCCGGAACCGCGTGGACAATGCCGACGGGAACCGCCGAGGACTATTTCGGTGAGGGAACCGCATATACATCGTCGGTTGTCGTGGGCGTATGCTATGACAACACAATGAAATTGAATCAGGTGTTTGGATATGCGTGGTCACTCGGTAAGGGATTTTATGTAATACCGCAATACGCCAGATCAAGCACTGATAACAGCGACCAGATTGAGGGATATGCCGCATTTATAAAACCGTTATTCTGGCGATTCTACGGTGGTATTATAGGTTCACCGATCACCGCTAAATTTATTGACAATCCCGAACTTGACCTTGATTTTCTGTCCGGAACTATCGGTTTGATTGCCGGGTGTTCCCTGAGTGATAAAGTGACCGTCGTTATAAGCGGAAAAATGGAACGACCCTGGGATGGTGATCTGATTCAGAAATTCGGCGAAAATTGGGCAGCGGCTTTCGGTTTCACATACGATTTAGGGAAAAAGTGAGCCAGACAACCGACTATATAAAACGGCGGTTTGGTAGATTAGCGAACTTGTTTCTGACCGGCTGGACCGGGATATTCCTGTCTATCGCCGCCGTAATTGCTTTAATCAGGTATGGCAGTCCCTTATGGTGTATATGTTTTCTATCGGGACTGGCCTATCAGGTAACGAGGTTCATTGTCTTTATGAAAAGGGGGTGATCGCTGTCTAAAAGTGTGAGGATTACGTTGTTTTTCTGATTTCTGCCCGGTCAGCTCAGGTTGGCCGGGTTTTTTACTTGACAAAGATATTTAAATTTTGTAATAGTCTAATGATTAGCAGTTGGCTACACATAGCAGGATGGCGACTGATTATTTGGAAATGCTAACGCCTATAAGGAGACAATAAAATGGTTGTCCGGAGAAAAATAGTCAGTAGGGTGGATGGGGTAAAGGGCCATTCTGCTAAAATTAATCGGCGTGTAGCGCAGTCTGGTGGCGCACTTGCTTTGGGAGTAAGATGTCGGGAGTTCAAATCTCTCCGCGCCGAATAAATTCCTTTCGAGGAATGGTGGAGCGAGTTGGAGTCAAAACCAACAGGCCCGGAACCCTGCCAAGTAACTCTGGCCGGGTTTTTTTGTTGACAACGATTTGCAATTATCATTTATTAAAGTGAATCACTGAAAGGTGATGTAACTCCTGGCCTTTATCGGCATAGGATAAGGCTTTCGCCCTGTGTGCCAGTCAAACACGGGGTTTTTTTTGTTGGTCACAATTTAAGTATATGGATTATCCATAAGTCATTGATATATATAGGAAAGTGTGCCGGTTCAAGTCCGGCCTCCGGCATAAACATAAGCCCCTTAGACTAAGCAGTTTAGGGGGCTTCTTCTGTAAACGCAATATAGGAGGGCATTGACAGAATACAACCCAAGTTGTTGTAATACAAACATATATGTATAATGATTATTCTGGTCACAGCTTGGACATTCTCTGGTCACAGGCTGGACAATCGGTGGGCACAGGGCTTCTGAGAGGGTCGAGAATACGCCTGCGGACGCGCTGACGGGCTTCTCTACTGATGGGTGCTTTGCTATGCTGGTCAAAATTCAAGCCTTTCTGCGGCCGTTATTTTGTGTTCCGGGGGGTTTATTTACAGCACTCAAGATAATAGACATAGCCCCGATTGTCGCCCTGCGTATTATACTTGATATTCTTATATGAGTTATAACCAAATCGCTTGCAAAAAGCCAGGGCGTCATAACCCGACCCAATATCCCTCGGCCCAAAATCATCGTATTTGCTCATAAAAGCAATACATTCAAGCTCTGAAATTGGTGGCGGGGAATGAGTTGGTTGCTTTTCACACCCCTGCACTAAATGCAGTATCAGGGCCACTATTATAAGTATGCCCGCGATAACAAGATGGCCTTTTAACCAGAGTGGAGTTTGATTATACATGATAACCTCAAAATTTAAGCCTTTCAATGGCTGTTTTAATATGTTCAGGGTATAAATCTGCGTAAACCATCGTCTGCGTGATATCAGAATGACCTAAGATTCTGGACACTGTGACCAGATCGACCCCGGCCATGACCAGATGACCGGCGGTTGCGTGCCGGAAATCGTGAACGCGCATCGGCTTGACCCCGGTTTCGGCACAGGCTTTTTGCAGGACTTTCCAGTAATAGTTGGGGTGATAGATAGGCTCTCCTGTCCCGGAGTCGAAGAGATATTTTCCGTCCGGAAGGCTCCTGAGGGCTGTGGCTAAACGGGAATGAATTGGTATGGTATTATAATCCCTTGATTTTCGGTTTCTGACCGTAATCAGCTTTGATTTCAGATTGACATCCTTTTTGGCGTTTATCTCGATGCCTTTGAGGGTTTCCCTGCCAGTTAATTCATATAAAGTTACGTTGAATATTTTTGCCAGTTTGAAGAATGTTTCTAATGGGGGGTATGTCAGGCCAGACAAATATCGAGATATGATTTGTTGAGTGGAATTAGTTTTTTTACCCAATTCGGCTTGGGTCATTCTCGTCCGCGTCATCAAATCAAGTAATTTGCGAGAAAAATATTGCCGGTTTGTATCAATTTTAACCATAATATTACCAACCACTTAACATAAATTACCATAAAAAATAACATAAATTACCATAAAAAAGCAAGGAAATAATGCCCCAAATGTGAAATAAATGTTTTTTTTCCTTGACAAAAATAAATTGACTTGTTATATATTGATTCAGACAGCCGATAGAAGGCATAAGGGAAAATATTTTATCAAGGGATACAAACCAATTTCTATTAGGGGATACCATGTTAATTAGATCACCAAAACAACACGTAGTCCGCGCCGATGGGGTGCTGGCAATATCAACGCTGTTTACACAGCAAATTGGATATGAACCGGGCGATGCGGTAGATGCAGTATATAACACCGATACAAAGCAACTCATTATAACTGCCTCCGATGAAAAGATTGCCCCTAAAGTGAACGATGTAAGTAAACGGTAAGTCCTCCGTGACACTGAGAATATAGTAAAGATTCGATATTTGTCAAGAAGTATTTTTTGAGAGAGGAGCAAGAAGATGTCAGAACAAAAGCACACGCCGGGGCCACTTTACCGAATTGTGAATAATCCGGTCGAAGTAGATACGCCCATTCAATATGCCGGATGCTATGTGTTGAAATGGAGAGACCGTTGTGGCGATCCAGAGGTTGGTTTTTATGAAGAAGAAGACCCCATATTCGCCGCCGCGCCTGAGACCGCCGCGCAACGGGATGCGCTGTTGAATGCTGGTAGGGAATTACTCGCGTTTATTGACAAGGAATATCCTGACAAGTCGTGGGAAAAGCAAAAGCTTCTCAATGCCAGCGATGCACTATTCCAGATCATCGAGAAAGTGGGGGTGTGATGGGCTTTGAAGTGTTTAAATCAACGAATACTGATAGGCGCTTACCATTTATTAGCATTCCCCCCAATCAACCCGCAGACTGGAAATCTAATTGTCATATTTCAACGGCGGCCGTCAGGAAATATAATATTCCTGAATGTGGTTATCTTGAATTGCAGATTGATCGGGAGCGGCAACTCATAGGTCTTATTTTCAAGGACACAAGGGATGCAAACACTTGTAGGTATAACAGTAAGGCGTCAACCGGCCATCATTTTCCATCATCGGCATTAATCCGCTTCCTCAATCTCAAAGAACGCACCCGCTTTGAAGTGATAGACGTTGACGGTATGCCCTGCATTAAATATGAGGAGCCGACGCCATGACTGTCCATCAAGCC
>Ga0307379_10010392_pt1 | contig 12320 bp, 9 predicted proteins | sample UN2MG_FD_202237 | JGI IMG/M metagenome (GOLD analysis project Ga0307379, IMG submission 202237) | Soil microbial communities from Risofladan, Vaasa, Finland - UN-2 | ecosystem: Environmental > Terrestrial > Soil > Coastal area > Acid sulfate soil | place: Finland: Risofladan, Vaasa | collected... | reverse complement strand
TTCTCATAGACCCGGAAGAAGGTGATGTCGAGGTCGTAGCGCGGGTAGGTAAAATTGTCGGGATCCCCCCCGAAAAATGCCATCGCGTACTCTGGCGCGAAAACAAGCCGGATATCGGTATAGACCTTGTACTTGTAGAGGTGATAGAGGCCGCCGGCGTAGAGGCTGACCACCTGACAGCGCAGGCCGGTTTGCTCGGAGCAGTCTTTTTCGAGCGAGGCGATGAATTTCTCCCGGGCGGCGGCCGCCTCGGCCGGATTTTGGCCGGATTCTTCGGCGGCTCTGACGCGCTCGGTGACATCCTCGATTCCCTGAAGGACCAGGAATTCCATCCCCGGGCACTTGAGTTCTTCCTCCCGGGTCCGGGCATAGAAACCCGTCTTCATCAGGTCGCGCTCCTTGGTGCTGAGGTTCTGGATCGCTCCAGCCCCGACGTGGTGGTTGGTAAAGACGAGGCCGTCTCCCGAAACGAAGGATGCCGAAGCGCCGCCCAGCCGGATGGAGGAAAGCTGCAGGTGGTTCAACCACTCCAGCTCGGGGGTGAATTTATACCTGGCTTTGAGCAGTTCCGTGGGGGGCATATTGAAAAGCCACAGCCCCTCGTCGGGAAACATGGGCAGGAGGAAGATCAGCAGAAGGAGGGAAATCAAAGCCGTTCTTTTAATGGTTTGCATGGGGCCTCCTGGATGAGTCTGAGAAAACGCCATCTTAGCATAATCGTTGGGCCGGCGGAAGCGCAGTTGATTTTCTCGCGGGCTTGAGTTAGCATAATACTGAGAATCATTCTCAAATAGAGATTGTTCCTAAAGGATTGATAGATGATCAGTTTAGCGCAGGCGCCGCGAGGCCGACAGCTGAAAATAGTGGAGATCGAAGGCGGGGAGGGGGTTCGCCGCCGTCTGTTTGCCCTGGGGTTCCACAAGAATGACCTGATCGAGGTGAACGCCCATGGAATCTTCAGGGGACCGCTTCTGGTAAGGAACCTGACCGCCGACACGAGTGTTGCCTTGGGCAGGGGCATCGTCAGCAGGATCATGGTGGATATCGTCTCCGATGAAGGATGAGGCGCCGACCGTTATCTTCTTGGGGCAGCCGAACAGCGGCAAGAGCACGCTGTTCAATGCCATCGCCGGCCCTAAGGCTTTGACCTCGAATTTCCCGGGCACGAGCTGCAAACACACCCACAGCCTGGTCAACATCGAAGGGCGGCTTCTCAATGTCGTCGACCTGCCCGGGGCATATTCGTTGAACCCCTCGGACCCGGCCGAGAAGATCATCCTCACGCATCTCTTCCAGGAAAAGCCAGACCTGGTCATCAATGTCGTCGATGCCTCTATCCTGGGTAGAAGCCTAGAGCTGACCATCGAGCTTCTGGAGCTCGGCTTTCCCATGATCATCGCCCTGAACATGGTCGACCTGGCGGAAAAAAAGGGAGTCCACATTGACTCCGAGAAGCTGGGAAAGATACTGGGAGTGAAGGTCATCCCCACTATCGCTTCTCACGGCCGGGGGATTAAAGAGCTCCTGGAAGCGGCTTTTCTCGGCTTGGATAATCCCGATCCGGTGTCTTCTCCTCCCTGGTCCGGAGACGTCGAGGAAGAGATCGGCCGATTGGCCGCAAAACTCCCTCCAAACATCGTCATCGCCGGAAATCCCAGGTTCACGGCGATCAAGCTGATCGAGGCGCACAAGGTGTTTTGTCTCGAGATCCTGGCCGAGGCCGACCCGGGACTTCAAGAGGAACTCGTCTTGGCCAAGAAGGCAATCGAAAGCAAGCGTCTCGCCCCGGCTTACGAAGTCATCGCCGCCGAGCGCCACCACCTGGCTTTCAAGATATTCGAGCAGAGCAGCCGCATCCTCCGGGGAAAGCGGCTGAGCTGGGAACAGCGGATCGATGACGTCATCATGCATCCAGTCCTCGGCTATCCCATACTGGTGATCATCTTCCTGGCCTTTTTCTTTCTCATCTTCAAGATCGGCAGCCCGTTGGAAGGGATTCTGCTCGGTCCATTGGGACAGTTGAGGGCGGCCCTCTTGGGTTGGTTGGGGCCGGGCCTGATCTTCCATCTCGCCGACGGTCTTATCCAGGGGGTCGGAGGCGGCGCGGCGATCGTCCTGCCCTATTTCGTGCCGCTTCTCTTTTTCATGGCCTTTCTCGAGGACTTGGGCTATCTCTCAAGGGCCGGTTTTCTCCTGGACACTTTCATGCACCGGATCGGCCTGCACGGGAAGTCGGTGTCCCCGTTCGTCCTGGGATTCGGCTGCAATGTTCCGGCCGTTCTCTCCACCCGGATCCTCGAGTCCCGGCGCGACCGGGTGATCACTTCGCTTCTCATCCCCTTCATCCCGTGCTCCGCCCGGACGACCATCGTCCTGGCGCTCGTCGCCTTCTTTCTGGGACCTCTCTATGCGCTCGGCTTCTATTTCTTCAACATCCTCATCGTGGCCGTGATCGGCCGTCTGTTGTCATTCTTCTTCAAGGACCCCTCCCCGGGGCTCATCCTGGAGATTCCCTCGCTCAAGATGCCCTCTCTGGCAAACATGATCCGGAAAACCTATCTCGAACTCAAATCCTTCGTCAAGTTCGCCTGGCCGCTGCTCGTCGCCGGCAGCGTCGTTTTGAGCCTGCTCCATTACCTGAGTCTGGATAGGATCCTGAACGTTGCCTTCTCTCCTCTCATCGTCTACGGGCTGGGGCTGCCTCAGGAGCTGGGGATCACCCTCGTCTTCGGCTTCCTGCGCAAGGAGCTATCTCTGATCATGATGCTCCAGGCTCTTGGGGTCGACTACAAGAATCTCCTGACCGTCATTTCGCGGGAACAGATTCTTGTCTTTACGGTTTTTGTCAGCTTTTTCATTCCCTGTCTGTCCACTTTCGCCATCCTGTGGAAAGAGATCGGCAGAAGGATTGCTTTTATCTCAGTCGGACTGAGCATCGCCGTGGCCATTGTGGTCAGCCTTCTGGTGCGGCTATTTTTCTAGGATCACGACAGCGATGGCATAAGCGGCCAGGTGGGAAACGGAGACATGCACCCGGTCGAACGGCCACTGCGCCTGACCTTTGATCACGAGGTCCGGTTGACCGGAAGGCCGGTTGACGAGTTCGACATCCTTCCAGCCGATCCTCATCCCCAGCGCCTTGAACAAAGCCTCCTTGGCGGCGAACCGGGCGGCGAAGTTCTGATGCTTGTTCCTTTTCTTCGAACAGTATCCGATCTCCCGGGGCGTGAAGGTCCTTTCCAGGAACCTGGGGCTCTTCTCGGCCAGCCGGGCAATCCTGTCCACCTCGATGATGTCAATCCCGATGCCGACGATCATGCCTTTCCTCCTTCAGGAGCCTGGCGATCTTGGGGCCGGTGATGGCCGCCAGCTCTTCTTCCGGGGCCCTCCCGATCTCTTCCAGGCTCCGATATTGGGCGCGCAAGGCCGTTCTCCTCTTCCTGCCGAGACCGGGAATGCCGTCGAGAACGGAAGCGAAACTCTTCTTTTCCCGCCGCCGTCGATGGAAAGAGACGGCGAAGCGGTGGGCCTCGTCACGGATGTGCTGGAGCAGTTTCAAGGCCGGAGATGTGCGGTCGATGCAGAGACCGGATTTTGCCTTCGGCGTGAAGACGATCTCTTCCTTCTTGGCCAGCGAGACCACCGCGAGGCCGGTCAGCCCCAGCTCCCGAAGGGCCGTCTCCGCGGCCTGAAGCTGTCCCTTGCCGCCGTCGACGAGGATAAGGTCCGGAAAAACCCGCCCTTCCGCCAGGACCCGGGCGTAGCGGCGCCTGACGACTTCCCGCAGGCTGGCGACGTCGTTCGGACCGACGACGCCCTTGATCCTGTATTTCCGGTATTCGTCCTTGTTCGGCTTTCCGCTCTCAAAGACGACGAGGGAGCCCACCGATTCGTCTCCACCCGTATTGGAAATGTCGAAGCCTTCGATCCGCTCCGGAGCTGACTTCAGTCCAAGGAGTCCGGCCAGTTCTCTCAGCGCAAGAACATCCTCGTGCCCTTTCTTCAGCAAGATCGCGGCATTCTGATTGGCCAGATCGACGAGCTTCCGACCTTTGCCTTTTTGAGGGACCAAAACTCTGATGATCTTTCCTTTGCGGGCGGAGAGCCTGGCGGCGAAATCGTCAGGAGATGCCGGGGAGGAGGGCAAGAATATCTTCGCTGGAAGGTCTTCGCTGTCTCGGTAAAAGTCCTCCAAAAATCGTGCCATAAGCACATCGTCCGCTGTATCTTCCGGCTCGCGCCGGAGGATTTCCTCGGCCTCGCGGACCTTTCCCCTACGCATGAAGAAGAGGTAGAGAGCAACCCGATCCGCCTCCCTGGCCAATCCGAAGATATCGACATCCTCAAGGGCGACGGAGATCAACCTCGGCTTCTCTTTGACCTGCTCGATCGTCCGGATGAGGTCGCGCCAATGAGCGGCCTGCTCGTATTCCTGCCGTCGCGACGCCCCGCTCATTTTTTCTTTGAGGATCCGGAGCAGCTGCTCGGTCCTTCCCTCCAGGAAAAGACGGGCGTTGGCGACCCTTTCCCCGTAGTCCTCTTCTCCGATGAAGCCCACGCAGGGAGCCGAGCAGAGCTTGAGGTCGTATTCCAGGCAAGGCCTCCGGCGTTTTCCCGGAATGCCCTCCGCGCATCCCCGGATGCCGAAATATCGGTTCAAAAGATGGATCGTTTTGCGGGCCTGCGAGGCCGGGCTGAAAGGACCGAAGTAGCTGGCTCCGTCGTCCTCGACCTTGCGGGTGAGATAGACGCCGGGACAAGTTTCCGTCGCTGTCAGCTTGAGATAGGGGAAGCTTTTGTCATCCTTGAGCCGTAGGTTGAACTTGGGCTGGTATCTCTGGACGAAATTGTTCTCCAGAAAGGCCGCCTCCTTTTCCGAGCCGGTGAGGATGAAGTCAAGGCCCGTCGTCTCCGAGATGATTTGGCTGACCTTGAGGTCGGACGTAGGCAGAAAGTAGGACCTGACACGATCCTTGAGGGAGCGCGCCTTGCCGATATAAACGATCTCTCCCCTTCGGTTCTTGAAAAAATAGATCCCCGCCCTGTCCGGCAGCTCCGCCAATTTGGCTCTCAGCTTTTCTTTCATGGCTCAAAGCCCCGTCGACAATTCCCGCTTTTTCAGCTTGGTGAGCTCGTCCCGCAGGCGGGCCGCTTTTTCGAACTCGAGGTTGCGGGCGGCCTCTTTCATCAACTTCTCCAGCTCATCCATCCGTTTCTTCCTTTTTTCGGGAGACAAGTAGATATCCTTCTCTTTGGGCAGGCGGGTGTAATCGAGGTAGTCTCTTTCATAGACGCTGGTCATGACCTCGTCGATGCGCTTGCTGATCGACTGCGGAGTGATGTTGTGCCGGCGGTTGTATTCCTGCTGAATCCGCCGGCGCCTGTTCGTCTCGGCCTGGGCCTGGGACATCGATTTGGTGATCGTATCGGCATAGAGGATGGCCTTGCCGGCGACGTTCCGGGCGGCCCGGCCGAACGTCTGGATGAGTGAGGTCGATGAGCGGAGGAAACCCTCCTTGTCGGCATCCAGGATGCCTACGAGAGATACTTCGGGCAGGTCCAGCCCTTCCCGCAGCAGGTTGATCCCGATCAGGGCATCGAAAAGGCCCTTTCTCAGGTCGCGCAGGATGTTGACCCTTTCGAGTGTCTCGATGTCCGAGTGGAGGTAGCGGACGCGGAGCCCGAGCTCATGGTAGTGACGCGTCAGATCCTCGGCCATCTTCTTGGTCAGCGTCGTCACCAGGGTGCGCTCGTTCCTCTCCGCCCGCCGGGAGATCTCACCCATGAGGTCGTCGACCTGGCCCTTGACCGGCCGGACCTCGACCTCGGGATCGGCCAACCCGGTCGGCCGGATGATCTGTTCGATGACCTTTCGGTCCGACTCGCGGAGCTCGTAAGTGCCGGGGGTGGCCGAGACATAAAGGAGCTGGCGCGTCCGCGCCGAGAACTCATCGAAGTTGAGGGGCCGATTGTCGAGGGCCGAGGGCAGCCGGAAGCCGTGCTCGATGAGCGTCATCTTCCGGGAGCGGTCGCCGTGATACATCCCGCCGATCTGGGGGACGGTGGCATGTGACTCGTCGATGATAGTCAGGAAATCCTCGGGAAAATAGTTGAGGAGGGTGTAGGGCGGCTCGCCGGGGCGGCGCCGGCTGAGATACAGGGAATAGTTCTCGATCCCGGGGCAATAGCCGAACTCCCGCAGCATCTCGAGGTCGTAGAGAGTCCGTTCTTCGATCCGCTCGGCTTCGATGATCTTTCCCTGCTTCCGGAAGAACTCGATACGTTCGGCGAGCTCCGTTTCGATGCCGGCGATGGATGAAACAAGGACATCGTGGGGGGTGGAGAAGAAGGTTCGGGGGTAGATGATGACGGTCTCGAATGTCTCGATGGTCCGGCCCAGCAGGGGGTCGATCGAGGAGAGGCCGGAGACCTCGGCTTCGTCGAGCTCGATGCGGTAAGCAAGGTCCTCGTAGGCAGGGAAGATGTCGATGATATTTCCCCGCACCCGGAAGGTTCCCCGCTGGAATTCGTCCTCCCGCCTCTCGTATTGCATGTCGACCAAGGCCTCCATGAGCTTTTTCCGGGAGAGGGTTTGCCCCTTGGCCAGACGAAAGCTCATGGAATAGTAGGTCTCGGGTGCCCCGATCCCGTAGATGCAGGAGACCGAGGCCACGACGATCACGTCCCGCCTCTGGAAAAGGGCGTTGGTGGCGCAGAGACGCATCCGGTCGATCTCATCGTTGATGGTCGCTTCCTTGGCGATATAGGTGTTGGAAGCGGGGATGAATGCCTCGGGCTGGTAGTAGTCGTAATAACTGACGAAATACTCGACCGCGTTTCGCGGGAAGAAGCGCCGGAATTCCTGGTAGAGCTGGGCGGCCAGCGTCTTGTTGTGGGAGATGACCAGCACGGGCCGCTGGATGTCGGCGATCACGTTGGCCATCGTGAACGTCTTCCCGGAGCCGGTCACGCCCTTCAGGACCTGGTGGCGGCTTCCCTCACGGATGCTCGCGGATAGGGAGTCGATCGCCTTAACCTGGTCCCCCTTGGGCTTGAATTCCGAGTGGAGCTCGAACCTTTTCATGGCTTCATTATTATAACAATTATTCGAAGGGAGGTTGAGGGACTTGCCGGTTTGAGAAGGGGAGGCGCTGTGCCGGGGCGATCAGGGTTTGCCCAGGACCTTGACGGACCCCTTGAATTGGGCACCGTCTTCGATCGAGATAACGGACGCCGACAGGTCGCCCTTCACCCGGGCTGTTCTCTCGATGATGACTTTTCCCGAGGCGGTGATATTCCCGTTGACCTCTCCTCTTACGGTGATGCTCCTGACCCGGACCTCGGCTTCGATCAGGCCGCCTTCAACGACCAGGAGGTCATTCCCCGGGAGGTTGATTTTTCCCCGGAATTGACCCCGGACGATGAGGTCTTCCTGGCCGCCGATATCGCCCTGGAGAACGACGGTCGCCCCCAGGACGGAGACCTTGGCCTGATGTTCCAGGGACGATTCCCTTCCGTCTGGGGATGTCATGCGCATATCCTCGAAGAAAGTACTTCGGCTTGATTATAAATTCCGATTGCCGGGTTGTCAATCCGTTGCGGATTCTCTAGAATAAATACGGAGGTTACGATGAAAAAGCTCTGGTCATATCTGGTCATGGCTGTGGTCTGTTTGTGCCTGTTCCCGCAGTCGCTGCCCGCGGCCATCTATTTTATAGGGGCTTCCCTCTGGGCGCAGCCGGCGGAGGCTCTCAAGATTTTCCAGGCGGAAAACAAGTTCACGATCGACGGGGATTTGAATGATTGGACGGGCCTGGGCGAATTGCCCATTCAGCTCACCCCGGAGGGCCAGGTTCATCCACCATCTGCGGACCTGACTGTCACGGCCAGGTTCAGCTTCGACGCCGAATATTTCTATGCGGCGGTCTCGGTCCTGGACGACCGGATCGAGTTCCCGGGCAGGGGACGGCGTGAAGGGGACGGTTTCTATCTGACTTTTGTCGACCCCACAACGGGAGACGGCAGAGGCCGTTACTTGATCTTCGGATTCTCCCGCTTTGAAAATGAACCCCTGGCCGTGATTCCCCGAATGGAAGACGACACTGTCCCGGTCGTCCGGGATGTTCTGCTTCAGGTCAAGGCGGATGAGGGCAAACAGACGGTGGCCTATGAGTTGGCGATTCCTTGGAAATACTTCCCCGATTTCCGTCCCTTTTTGCAGCCGAAATGGGCGATCAACCTCTCTTATGACGACCTCGACGGCGGGCAGAAAAAGGTCGTCCAGCTCGTTTCCGACCCGAATTATGAGCCGGACAATCCGGCACCGAAAAAAGCGCTTCCCTGTGAGTTCGTCGTTGGTCCGCTGAGGTTCCTCGAATTCCAATCCTCTTTGAACGCCAATCATTTCTACCCCGAGGACGAGCGAAAACTCAACCTGGCCGTCCATTCGCCAACGGCTCAGCAGGGCTGGCAGGTCAGGCTGATCGCGACCACACCCCTTGGCAACTTCCCTTCGGAGAGAAGCCTTTCCTTCGAAAAAGGAATGAGCATCCTCAGCTTCCCGATCGACCTGGAAAAGACCACGACCGGCGTCATCGACCTCAGTCTTGGCATCATCGACGACCAGGGGAAGCTTCGTTATACGGATGACCGCCGGTTTTTCTTCTTGGACAGGCAACAGTTCGAAGATTATGCGGCCAAGCTGTCAGAATTTAAAACAGGGGAGCTCGCCGGCCAGGATATCGTCTTCCGGGAAAGCCTGCCGACCCTGGAGATCCGCCTCCACTGGATCAAGGAATTCATGGAGAAATCCCCTCCTTTCGCCGACCTCCAGAAGGTCCAGCAGTGGAATCAGGATGTCAAAGACCTGTTCAGAAACGTCGAAGAGGGCAAGCCGGCCCTTTTTCCGACGGGGAGGATCGTCCGGCTCGGCTACCGTTCCGAGGCCGATGGAACCCTGCGGTCCTACTCGGTCCTCGTTCCGGACTGGTATGATCCAGAAACGGCCCTGCCTCTTCTGGTCATTCTGGCCGGAGGGGGAGCGGCTCCCCGAATGAGTCTCTTCGCCCTGACTTCGAGCTACTTCGGTCCCAGGGTCCGCAAAAAGGCCGGGGACTTTTTCATCCTGGCGCCCGAGGTTGAAGACCCCTCGGGTTGGTATATCGGAGGGGATGGCCAGCGGGTCGTCGAAACGATCGAGCACCTGAAAAAAATCTACAGCGTCGCTGCCGCTAACATCGTCCTGGATGGATTTTCAAAAGGCGGCTATGGCGCCCTGCGCCTGGCACTCCAGAACCCGGGAACTTATAAAGGCGCTGTCGTCCGGTCGGGTCAGCTCATCCCGCCCGAGAATTCCGGGGCCGAAAACATCAAGGATCTGCTCGACCGGGCGAAAGGACTGAATATCCTCATCATCCACGGCGACCAGGATAAAGACGCGCCTGTCGAAGAAATCCGCGGGATCGTCGCCCGCCTCCAGGAGTCGAAGGCCAATGTCCGCTATATCGAGGTCAAGGGTGCCGGGTCGGGTGATTACGACAAGTGGTCGGACGTTTTCAACTGGCTCAAGGATGTGCTGGGCGATTCGGTCATCGAGCTCAAGCCGCCCAAAAAGGAAAAAGACAAGGAGCCCGATAAGAAAAAATAGGCCATTTTCTTACCCGTCCTGATCGATCCGGCCGAAGACCGGGCGGCCGCGGAGACAGGTGTAAAAACCGTAAACGGCGACAAAGACGACAATGATCAGTGTCAAAGCAGAGGCTCGCGCCGACCAGCCCGCGTTATCGATCCGGAGGGGCATCTTCACCAGGATGCTGCAAACAAAAAAAGAAATCGCCGCAGGGAGAAATCCAGAAAGCAATAAGAGACCGGCGATCTGGCCCGAAAAGATAAAACCGGACAATAACGGGGCTGACAGATCTCCCGAGCTTTCCACCAACTGGCTCACGGTTCCAAAAAAGGTAAAAACGACGGCCACCAGTCAGGCCTTTCGGAAAATGACCCGGCACAAAACCGTCGCGACCATGACCTCAAGGAATTCCAAAAGTTCAGAATTGTGACTCCCCGGGAATTCGAGCTTCTCTTCGAATAAGGAATGCTGAGAGTGTAAACGATCTGAAAAACGAGCCCTATCAGCCGCCCAGTCAAACTCGAATCCTCAGTGGTATCGTTTCTAAACTGGAATCGTTTCTTTCCCAGGCCGGAAGCGGAAAAGATTTGCTTATTTTGGGAATATTTTTTATCTTACGCTTGCCGAGTCACCTTGTCTGGGCGACGTGAGTAAAGCCTTATCGGCACAAGAATCAAATTTTCTATTGAGGAGGCAAGGGAATGAACAGGATCGAAAAAGCATTGATGCATGCTCTGTTTATCCATCTGCATCACAACATCGACCAGGCGGTCGACTTCAAAGCGATCGCGGCCTTGAACAAAAAGGTCAGCCGGCTCTTTCCCAAAGCCCTCATCGTCGGTCCGGGCGACGATGCCGCTGCCTTTAAGTTTCCCAGCACCGACGGAACCTTCGTGGGCAAGATGGAGAGCCATTGTTCCCCGTGCGTTCCCAGGCCGTATGATGCCGCCGCCACCGGAGCCGGCGGAGCCATGCGCGATGTCGTAGCCATGGGTGCCCGGCCGATTTTTCTTATGAACTTCATCGGCACCCGGCCGCTGAAGGATAAAGTAATTGTCGGTCCCTGTGGCTTCAGCGGAAAATGCACCTGCGGGAAATGCATCGAGATGACCAGCAAAGAACGGGTCGACTTGATGGTCAAAGGCCTGAGAGACATGTGCAGCGCCATGGACGTGTTCATCGTCGGCGGCGGGTTTTCGACCTCGTTTTGCGATATTGTCCCGGCCGTTGTCGTCTCGGTGATCGGCAAGCTGATTACGGCTCGGCCGTTGACCAAGCCGGCCAAGTCCGCCGGCGACAACATCATCCTCATCGGCCGGACCGGCAACGACGGCAACGACACCCTCTTCCGGGCCGGGCTGGTCAAGGAGATGAGGCCGGCCGTCGCTCTCTTCAAAGAAGAAAGGGTGGTCATGGAATCGACCCTGGCCGCCTTTCGGTCCGGCAAGGTCAAGGTCTGCTCCGACCTGGGAGCCGCCGGCATCGGCGCCGCTGTCTGCGAATCCGCCCGATACGGCGGTTTCGGGGCCCGTATCGATTTATCCAAAGTGCTCCTTAAGGGCAAAGGCCTCACCCCGGAGGAAATCATGATCTGTGAATCCCAGGGGAGGATGGCGGTCCAGGTGGCCAAGAAAGATGTTGATCATTTATTGAGGACGATCCGGGCCAAAGGAGCCAGGGCTGAGCAGATCGGCGAGATCAACGATGACAACAAGGAGGTCTTCGAGTACAAGGGGAAGACCGTGGCCGTCATTCCGAACCATCCTTGCCAGGCCGATTTGAAAGAGCTCTACGCCGGATCTTAAGATGCCGAAAAAACGGGCGAAATCCGAGTACGCCAAGGCCGGAGTGGATTACACCAAGATCGAACCGTTCAAAATGGCCATGGTGAGCGCCGGCAAGAGGACGCTCAAGTTTCCGAACAAACGGGGTGTGTATATCGAGCCGGAAAGCCTGGGCGCCCATGGAGTCGTCTTCCGGTATCGCGGCACCAGATCTCATTTCTGGTGCATGACCCAGGAAGGCCTGGGAAACAAAAACTGGATTGCGGAATGGATGTATCAGCACGCCGGGACCGGGAGGACTTATTACGAGGGCATCGGCATCGACACGGCCCTGATGGCGGCCAATGACGTGATCTGCCAGGGGGCCCTCCCCGCGATCTACACGGATGAAGTGGCGGCGGGCGACAGCGAGTGGTTCATGGACGAGAGGCGAAGCCACGATCTGGCGGAAAGCTTCTATCAAGCCTGCGAGATGTGCGGGATGGCCCTGCCGGCCGGCGAATCTCCCGCCCTCCGCTATTTGGTCAAAGCTGAGCCGCCGGTGCGGAGCGCTCCCTCTTTGTCCGGTTGCATGACCGGCATTATTTCTCCTCGAAACAGGATGGTCACTGGAGAAAAGCTCTCCGTCGGAGACCGCATCATCGGAGTGACATCGTCAGGGCTTCACGCCAACGGGATTTCCCTGGTGATCAAGCGGGCCTTGGCGCTAAAAGACAAGTTTCTCCATCAACTGCCGAACGGGAAAACCCTGGGCGAGGAAGCCCTCATCCCCACCCGCTCGTATGTCCGGCTTGTCGAGGCCCTGCAGGAAAAAAATATCGAGATCCACTCACTGCTCGGCGGCACGGGAGGGGGGATCTCCAAGATCGCCTATGCCAAGTGTGCTTTCACCTATCGGGTCAATAAAT
>Ga0307379_10010390_pt1 | contig 12321 bp, 9 predicted proteins | sample UN2MG_FD_202237 | JGI IMG/M metagenome (GOLD analysis project Ga0307379, IMG submission 202237) | Soil microbial communities from Risofladan, Vaasa, Finland - UN-2 | ecosystem: Environmental > Terrestrial > Soil > Coastal area > Acid sulfate soil | place: Finland: Risofladan, Vaasa | collected... | reverse complement strand
GGCACCTTCGTGGGCCGCAACGTCCCGGTCGCCGGTGAGCGCCTGAACCTCCCTGTAGAGTTCGAGCGCCGCCTCCAACTCGCCGGCGCACTCGGAGACCGCCGCCAGATCGAACAGAAGGTCCACGTTCCTTGGATAGGCCTTGCGGGCTTCTTCAAAGTGAGCGATGGCGGCCGTGTACTCGCCCCGGCGGGCGGCCTCGAGGCCCTTCGCGCCGCTCGGACCCGGCGCCGGACGAAGCGGAATGCGTGCGGCAACCTCCCCCGGCGCGAGCATGGCGACAAACTCCTCCACACACGCCCCGAGGAGTTCGCGGACGACCATTTCGACCGCCGGCACGTTGGCCGGATCGTCCGGACGCTCGAGCCCCAGCGGTCCCCGCGTCCGCGGGTCGGCGGTCGAACGGTAAGACCGGCGCGTTTCGACGCTGATCGTCCGGCCGATCTGCAGGATTTGGACATCGAATACCGCAAGCACCTCGACCGTGCGCACGAGGCCCGGCACGTCGAAGAGTTCCATCTGCCGCGTGTCCGGATTCAGCCGCCGAACCGTGCGCGATTGCTCGACATCCTTCGTCTCCACGCCGAGGCGAGTACCGACGACAAGGTCCGCGGGGCCCGCCGGATCGTGCGTGACAACCGTGTAGGCGCCTCCCGCCTCGAGTCGCTCGGTGAGCGTCTCGGCGACGAACGCCGCGTAAGCGTCCTCGCCCTCCGCTGTGACGGCGAACACACCGACGCGCGTCGCGCCGGCCGGTATCGGAAGGTCCGGCGCCAGCCGGTGGCGGACCGCGAGGACAGGCGGCCCGCAGCCGACGGCCGCCGCAACAAGAATCAAAGCAAGGCCGAGAACCACCGTGACGCGGAACACGGGAATTCCTCCACTCACCGCCCTCCGTCGCAGGGGGGGCTTCCCCCCCATCATACCTTCCGAAACCGGCGGGCGTCGAGCATTGATTTTCGGCCGGCCGCGCCGTAGGCTGGAATGGTCGGAAAGGAAGGAGGCGGGCCATGAGGCGCGCGGCAGCGGCACTTCTGCTGGCGATGGTCCTGATGTCGGCGTGCGGGTGCGGGGCGCAGAACGTCCTGTTCGGCGGCCGCCAGGGATACCTCTTCACGGTCTCGGACGCGGTCGCGCTGCCGGGCGAGGAAGTCCTCCTGCGGGCGCACCTTCAGGGCGGGGACTTCCTGCGGGCCCAGCCGGGGTACGTCGTCCGATTCTCTCGCGGCGGGGAATTCTACAAGGCGGCCGAGACAGACCGCGACGGCGTCGCGGCCGTTTCTTTCACGCCGACCGCGCCGGGCGATTACGTCTTCCGTGTCGAACCCTCACCCAACGGGTTCCCCGACCAGCCGCCCGAACCGGTCGAGGCCTTCGTCCTCTGCCGCCGGGCCGACACGCCGATCCTCGTCGTCGACCTCGACAAGACGGTCGTCGCATCCGGGTTCCAGCAGGTGCTGGTGGGCAAGCCCGAGCCGATGGCCGACTCGGTCGAGGTGATGAAACGCCTCGCGAAGGATTACACTGTCATCTACCTGACGCATCGGCCGGATTTCTTCGGACCGAAGTCCAAGGCCTGGCTCCGCGAACACGAGTACCCGCGGGGCCCCCTGCTTCTGTCGGACATCGGTGGATTCCTCAAAGGCAGCGGGGCGTTCAAGTCCGCCGTGCTGGGCGACATCCGCCGACGGTTCAAGGGCGGCAAGGCCGTCGGCATCGGCGACAAAGTCTCCGACGTCGTCGCGTACCACGACCACGGCCTGCGGGCGTTTCTCATCGTCCAGCCGGACGAGACCGCGGGAGCCGCCGGCCTCCGGCAACTCGCCGACTCGCTCGACCCCCTCCCCGACGCCGTCCAGGTTGTCACCGGCTGGCGCGAGATCGAGCGGGCCGTCTTCGAGGCCGCAACCTTCCCGAAAACCGCGCTCCAGCAGCGCCTGCGAAAACGCGCGGACGAACTTGACGCGGCCTCGAAGGCCGCGACTCCTTAAGAGGCTGTTGCAATTTCCTCTCCCCCGGCGGGAGAGGGGGGTTATGAAACAGCCTCTAAAGCCCGCCCGCGAAGGGCCCGAGCGAAGGGAGGCGACTCGTGCGAACGGTATGGCAAGCGGCGGCGCTGATGATGCTCCTCGGGGCGGCCGGGTGCATGACCCGCCATCCCCTCGCCGAGGGCGAACTCGACCGCTACTGGAGCCTCCACCCCGTCCGCTGGCACGAGGCGGAGCCTGCGACCCTCAAGGTCGGAGGCCGACCGATTCCGACCCACTGGCTCATCCGCCAGGACCCGAGTTTCCTCCGGTCCACCATCAGTCTCGTCCGTGCGGCGGACCGGTTGAAGACGGGGACGGACGAGGTGGCATTCAGCCTGAGCCCGGAGCACGCGGCGATGGCGGCGAAAATGCTGGCCGACGCGCGCAAAGCCATCGTCAATTTCCGCAAGGCGATGGACCCCGACTCGCACCCCTCGATGGAGCAATGGGCGTCGGCGACCGCCTCGACCATCGCCGATGCTGAGCGGATCGTCCGCCTCTCGACGGCCGAGGACCCCGACCGCCCCGCCAAGGAAGGCGAGGAGCCGGCGGGTCTGTCCGCCGAGCCGCTCTTGAACCTCGCCATGGCCTATCTGAACGAACGCGCCGGGGGCCTCCTGCTCGCCGACATGAACCCCCAGGACGTGGGCCGACTGCGCGAGGCCCTCGCGCAGATGGTGCTGCGGCTGGCGTTCGCGGCGGCGGGAAAGCAGGACCCGCCGGACCTGCGCGAAACGGTGGCGAGCGCGATGCGCGAGGCGGACGACCCTGACAGTTTGCGAAAGGCGCTTCCTGAGACCTTGCTCGCCCACCTTCGCGAGGCGCCGCCGGCGCCGCCGAGCCAGGGTCTTGCGTCCGTCTCGCACAAGGTGCTCGCCTGGGCGCCGCGGATGCTGCGGGTCCTGGAGATGGTCGTCCTGCAATGGGACCGGATGGAATCGCTGGCGGTCGAGTTCCGCCGCGCCGGCGACGAACCGCTCGTCCAGTTGACGCTGAACGTCTCGCCCGGCCGCGAGGTGCGGATCGCCGACCAATTCATCATGCAGCCGGCGCTGGTGTTCCGCGGCTCGAGCCGCATCCTCATCGTGCCGAAACCGGGCGGCGGGGACGAACTGGCCGTCCTCTTCGAGCCGGGCAAGGACGCCGCGGGCCAGGCGGACGACGGGGCGACGGAGGTCCGCTTCGAGGGCCTCGGGTGGGGATTGGTACGGGTGCTCGCGCTGCCGCTGGCGAGCGCGGCCCTGCGCGAAATCCGCGTCAGCGCAGGAACCCAGGAGGACCAGAGCCTCCTCAGCGTGCTGCTCCTCATGGAAGCGACGGGCGACAAGAACGATCCGCGTCGGCTCATCGCGTTTCAGGACGTGCGCGAGAAACGCCTCGTGCGCGAACCCTTCGAAGTCCGAAGCGAAACCGAGCGCCTCCGGCAGGTCTTCAACTACGTCACGCCCCAGGGGCGATACACCTATCGCCGCGTCAAAACACCCGACGCGCCGTGAGGGGCGTTTCGCCGGTCCATGCCTTTCGATTCCGCCGAGCGATCAGAGCCGCCACGGATCGCGCCAGACGCGGGACAAACGACGTGAGGCCGCTTCGTCGCCGATGATTTCCTCTTTTCCCGGGTCCCAGACGATTTTTCGCCCTTCTCGGATCGCGATGTCGGAGACTTGGCTGAAAATATCCGACCGCACCGCGTCTTCGATGTAGCTGACCGGATCCTTGCGGGTTTTGACCGACTCGAGGAAATTCCCGCCGTGATTGCGGCTCTCGACGAGATGCACGTCGTCGGGTTTGAGCTTGATTTTCAACAGCGACGGCGGGTCGGCCTTGATGCCGCCGCGAGAGATGCCGATCCAACCTTCGGTGCCCTTGAACTCGGTGTAGTCGCCGCCCGGCCTGAACTTCATCTTCACGCCGTTGGCCATACGGATGTCGACGTCCCACTTCATCACGACGTTGTTTCGGCCGGTGGTGGGAATGTGGGCCGTGCCTTCCACCTCCCAGGGGCCGGTCTTGTGGGTGTCGTAGCCCCAGACGAGGATGTCCAGCGGATGGGCGCCCCAGCCGGCGATAAATCCCAGAGCGTAGTCATAATCGTGCCACCAGCCATTCCCTCCGATGGCCTGCCCGCAGTAGGGTTTCCAGAGCGCCGGACCGAGCCACATGTCGTAGTCCAGTCCCTCGGGCACCGGCAACGGTGTGTTCGACCCACCTTCGACGCTGTCGGGGGCGACGACCGTGATCTCCCGGACTTCCCCGATGTAGCCGCTGCGAACCAGTTCGCAGCCGTAGCGGCAATGAGCGCTGGAGCGCTGCTGCGTGCCGTACTGGAACATACGGCCGTAGCGGCGGACCGCATCGCGGCAAATCTGGTCCTCGCGGATCGACACGCTCAGCGGCTTCTCGGTGTACATGTCCTTTCCGGCCTTAGCCGCGGCCACGGTGTGGTGAACGTGCCAGCAATCGGTGGTGGCGATACAGACGGCATCGAGATCGTCGCGGGCCAGGAGTTCGCGGAAATCGGCGTAGGCCGTGCCGCCGGTCTGCTGGGCCCACTTTTCGCGGCGATCCACCCAGGGATCGGCGAAGGCGATGGGCTGGCCGCCGGCCCCGATCAGCCCGCGAAACACCCCGCTGCCTTGCGAGCCGCAGCCGATCAGGCCGATGGTGACCCGTTCACTCGCCGCCGGCTGGCCGGCGGCGCCCAGCGCGGTGGACGTCAGAACGTATGGAGCGGCAACCGCTGCCGCGGCGCCTTTCAGGAACCGCCGCCTCGTGAAGCCCTTCCAGTGCGCATTCATGATCTGCTCCTATTGTCTTGTACGGTCCGCTATTATACCCCGCTGCCCGGGACAATCAACTGCCTTCCTGTTTCCCCTCGAGCGCTCGGCGAGCCTCGGCGCCGGGCGTTCGCCGGCTCCCCGTCCGCACCGTCAGGCGGACCGTGTCGAAATAGTCGAGCAAGGGGACGGCGAACTTTCGGCTGACGCCGAGCGCGTCGCGAAATTCCGTCGTCTCGAAACCGGCCTTCCCGGCGAAGAGGCCGAGCACCGCGCGCCGGGCCGATTCGACCGCCTCGCGGTGCATCACGACCTTCTCGTTGAGCGGCACGACGTGCCCTTCGTCGGCCAGCAGGCGAATCATCGCCGCGACGCGCTCCGGCGGCGCCCCCAGCATCTCGGCGATCTCCGCCGGACCGGGAGGCGCAAGGCCCCCCTCCCGAAGAACCGATTCGACGCGGCCGGAAAGGGCCTCGTCCTGGGGCGAAAGGCGCGGGCCGCGCCCGGCCAGCGCTACCACCTCACCCGAGCGAACCGCCGCTCCTTCCGCGACCAGCCGATCCAGCGCCAGGTCAAAAACGGCCGGCGTGACGCCGACCGTCTCCACAAGGTCGGCCGGGGCGATGCCCGCCCGGCGCGGATTGGCCGAATGGAACGCCTCGAGCGCCTCGCGCAGCCGGCCGGCGACCGCGTTCACAACGTCGCGATGAACGAACCGCTCGCCGACCGCGACGACAACCCCCTCGCCGCGGAGACGCTCAATGATGGGGCGAACCTGTTCCACGGTCGCGAGTGCCCGGCGCGCCAGCTCGCCTGAGTCGAGCGCGTCGCCGGACTCCTTCAGGCAGACGGCGCACCACGCGGCAGGGTCGTCCAGGGCGTCGCGCCGGTCGGCGAGGGTCTGGAGTACGTCGGGCCGGTTCCGGCGAAGCCGGTGGTTGCTCGTGCCGAGGATCCGTCCGCCGCCGAGGGTCGTGACGCGCCCGTCGGCGAGGCCAGCCATGCCGGCCCGGACGACGAAGCGGTCGCCGGGAGCAACGGCCAGCGGCCGGTCGAGGCGCAACTGAACCATTCGCCGCTCGCCCGGCGGGACGGTCTTATCGTCGAGGATGGCGACGCGGGCGGTCGCGCGGGCGGTCCCGATGTGCAGATGCACCTCCAGGTAATCCTTCATCGCATGCGGGACATTGGGCAGCACGCGCAACTCGGCCTCGGCGACGGTGACGGGCTGGAAGGCGTCGCCCGCACAAGCGACCGTGCCGGTCTCGACGACTTCGGTTTCAATGCCGGCGACGTTGACGGCGACGCACTCGCCCGCGCGGGCGACGTCGGTTTCCTCGCCATACACCTCGAGGCGACGGACCCTGGCCTCGAGCCCGCCGGGGAGGATCGTCAGGCGGTCCTCCAGATGGACCTCGCCGCTCGTCGGCACGCCCGAAAGGACGGTGCCGAAGCCGCGGATGGCGAACGCCCGCTCGATCCAGAGGCGAAAGAGGCCCGCGCTGGGGCGCGGCTCGCAGGCGGCGACCGCCGCGTCGAGGGCGGCGAAGAAACCCTCGAACCCCTCGCCCGTGACGTTCGAGATGCCGCAAATCGGAGCGCGTTCGAGAAACGTGCCCCGGACGAACGCGCGGACGTCCTCCTCGGCAACCCGTCGGAGTTCCGCGTCCACGAGGTCGATTTTCGTCAGCGCGACGATGCCCCGCCGGATGCCCATCAGGGTCAGAATGTCGAGGTGCTCGCGGGTCTGCGGCATGACGCCGTCGTCCGCCGCCACGACCAGAATCACGACGTCGATGCCGTGCGCCCCGGCGACCATGTTGCGGATGAAGTCCACGTGGCCGGGAACGTCCACGATGCCGACGATCCGCTCGTCGCGCATCCGGCAGGGGGCGAACCCGAGTTCAATCGTCAGCCCGCGCTCTTTCTCGGCCGCCAGGCGGTCCGTGTCGCAACCCGTCAGGAGTTTCACGAGCGCCGTCTTGCCGTGGTCCACGTGCCCGGCGGTGCCGAGCATGATGTTCTTTCGCGCGGAAGTCATTGGGCGGCACGTCCTACGGCGTCGGCGACGGCGGGCAATTCATTCTCCCGAATCGTCCGCACGTCCAGGACGACGCGGTCGTTCTCGATCCGCGCAAAGACGCACGCCTCGTCCATCCGCAGGCGGCGCGCGAGTTCCTCCGCGCCGAGCCCCTCCACCGCGACGGCGACGAGGCGCGTCGGCAGTTGCTCCGTCGGAAGCGACCCGCTCCCCAGGTACCCGACGCCCGCCAGCACCTCCGTCCGCGCGACCGGGGCCGACCGCCCCACCGCGCCCGCCAGCGCGCGGGCACGCGCCTCAAGCGCCTCCACCGGCGTCGCCAGCATCCGGTACAGCGGATGCTCGCGCGCGAGGCGGTCCGGGTCGCGGAAAAGGTACAGTGTCCGCTCCAGGGCCATGAGGCACGTCTTGTCGACGCGGAAAGCGCGGGCGAGCGGATGCCGGCGGATGCGTTCGATGAGGCTCTTGCGCCCTACGATGATGCCGCCCTGGCCCGCGCCGATGAGTTTGTCGGCGCTCGAGATGACGACGTCGGCGCCGGCAGCGATGGATTCCTGGATCGTCGGCTCGTGCGGCAGGCCGAACCTCGCAAGGTCCACGAGGGCCCCGGCCCCGAGATCGTCGAACAATACGAGGCCGCGCGCGTGCGCCAACTCGACCAGGTCCTCGAGCGGCACCTCGCTGGTGAACCCGACGACGCGGAAGTTCGAGGGGTGGACCCGCAGGATGACGGCCGTCGCCTCGGTGATCGCGCCGGTGTAATCCGCGAGGTGCGTGCGGTTGGTGGTTCCGACCTCGACGAGGCACGACCCGCTCTGGGCCATGACATCGGGCAGGCGGAACGCGCCGCCGATCTCAATCAGTTGCCCGCGCGAGACGATCGTTTCCCGGCCGGCCGCCAGGGCCGACAGGACGAGCATCGTGGCGGCGGCGTTGTTGTTGACGGCGGTGGCGGCCTCGGCGCCCGTGAGTTCCGTGAGGATATACTCGACGCGCCGGTCGCGGTCGCTGCGTTTTCCGGTCTCGCGGTCGACGGCCAGGGTGACGTAGCCCTTGAGTTCCTCAACCATCGAATCGACGACGCACTCGGGCCAGACGCTCCGCCCCAGGCCGGTGTGCAGGAGGATACCCGTCGCGTTGATCGCACCGCGCAGGTGCGGCGTCGTGCGGTGGTCCAGGTGGCGGGCGGCTTCCGCGAGGACGAACTCTTCGGTGACGTGCCGGGCGCCGCACCGGCCGCCCGTGTCGTTCGCGATGTGCCGGCGCAGTTCCTCCAGCGCATCGCGGAGACATTGGACGACGAGCGTGCGCGGATGGCGGTCGAGCCAGTCGGCGGCGTCCGACGAAGCAAGCAGTTTGTCCACCGAGGGCAGTTTCCGCAGGAGGTCCTGTTTGGCGGGCGACGTCATAGTCGGCTCCTTCGATGCACGTTCACATGGGCCCCGCACGGCGGATGGCGCGCGGTGGGGCGCCGGACCGCGCCTAGTTCTGCCTGTCCGAGGCCGGCTCGGCTCGCTCAGGCCGGCTGAAGGCCGTCTTCACCTCGATCGCCTCACACCGCGTGCACTGCATGCAGCGGATGCAGAGCGGGTCGTTGAGTTGCTTTTCGGGGGCGAGGTTCATGGGGCACATTTTTCGGCACGCGCCGCACTGGACGCACTTCTTCGGGTTCGCGCGGAGGAACACCGCCGAGAAACGGTTGAACACGCCGAAGATCGCCCCCAGCGGGCAGAAGAGCGAGCACCACGGCCGGAACTTGACGAACATTGCCACGGCGAACAGAACCAGAATCGCCCACTTGAGCGTGCTCATGCCGGCGGCCGACCCGCCCGCCGCCGCCTCGCGCACCAGGTTCGGGACGCCCGCCTCGACCGCCCCGGCGGGGCAGACGCGGCAAATGAAAAGCGGATGCGCCTCGCCGAAAAAGTACGGAACCGCGATCACCAGGCCCGCGAGGACGGCGTACCGGAAGTAGCCGGTCCACGAGGGCAGCCGGACCTTCGGCACCGGAACTTTCGCGACCAGGTCCTGGAGGAACCCGAACGGGCACGCCCAGCCGCACACGAAGCCGCCGACCACCCCGCCGACAACGAGCAGCGTCCCGATGGCGATGAAGGGGACGACGTGAAGCGCGCTGAAGTTCGCCAGGACGCCGATCGGGCACGCAAAGAGCGCCAGCGGACACGCGTAACAGTGATACACCGGCCCGCAGATGTTGTGCAGGCGAAGCGCGAGCGGGTCGAGCCAGACGAGGAGGAAGGCCGCCTGGATAAAGAGTCGGCCGCGGACGAAGCGCGACGGTTTGGGTCGGATTCTGGGTTCGGCCATGGCCGCCATGGCCCGCCTTCAGTTAATTCAGGTAGGGCACAGAGAAGGCGTTTCGCCTTCGCCGTAGGTTCGTTCGAGTTCGCCGGCGGGATTTCGCCGGAGGCCGCCGACCGTGATTTCGCGGATGAGGGCGGGTTCGGATTCGTCGATCGTCCGCGCGCCCTCGGCGGCGGCGGGCGGTTCAGCCTGCTTGAGGAGAACCGTCCGGCTGTGCCGCGCGACGCCATAGATCACAAGGGCGGCGCCCGCGGCGACGAGAATCGCCACCAGGACGATCCTCGCCGCGCGGCCTCGGAACCGCCGCCGAACTCGCGCCTCGCCGGGCTGTGCCATTCGCGCCTCGCCTCGGTTCTCGGAGAAGCCTTTTGCCGCCGCGGGCCTCCGCGGAAAAAACTGGCGGAGGCGAATGGGAGTCGAACCCACCCAGGGCTCTTCCGAACCCCACGCTGGTTTTGAAGACCAGGAGCGCCACCGGGCGCCTGTCACCTCCGCCTCAGGTCTTCATGACTTCCTTGTAGAACATCATAACCGGCGCGCCGCCGAATGCAATCGCCATCCAAACGGCCTCGTCGATCTCCGCCTGCGTGAAGCCCATCTTTCTGGCCTTCTCGACCTGGATGCGGATGCACGGGCCGCACCGCGCGAGGACCGAGAGCGCGATCTGGAGCGCCTGCTTCGTCGCCGCATCCAGCGCGCCCGGCGCCCCGGCCGTCTTCATGAACGCCTTGAACATTTCCTCGGCGCCCGCGCCGACGGCGGGGGCGGCCGCGGCGTGCCCCTCGGAACAACAGGTTTCCGCGGCGGGCCCCGCACAGCAAGGTTCTTCGGTGCCCGCCGACCGGCCCTTTTTCTTTTTCGACGGCCGTTGGTTCATCGTTTCTTCCTCCTCAGGCGCCGGCATCGACCGCACGCCGCTCGTCGTCACAAACACCTTTCCCGTTCCTTTGCCTCGAACCTTGCCGATGACAGCAACGGCTGAAATCCCCTCGCCGTGCAATCGCCGGACAAACGCCTCGGCCTTGTCGGGCGCGAGGGCCACGAGGAGGCCTCCCGACGTCTGCGGGTCGAAGCAGACGTCCATCATGGCGTCGGTGACGCCCGGCCCGGGGACCGCGCTCGCCTCGGACGATTCGCGGTTGCGTTCGATGCCGCCCGGAACGATGCTCTCGGCCAGCGACTCGAGGACGTGCGGGAAGATCGGCAGATCGTCCCAGACGATTTCGACGTCGACGGCGCTCGCGCGCGCCATTTCCGCGAGGTGTCCCATCAGGCCGAAGCCCGTCACGTCGGTGCACGCGTGGGCATCCAGGTCGAGCATCGCCTCGGACGCGGCCTTGTTGAGTTGGGTCATGGATCGCGCGATGGCGTCGGCGGCCTCGGGGGGCGCTCGGCCGATCTGGACGGCGAACGCCAGGATGCCCGTCCCGAGCGGCTTGGTAAGCACCAAAGAATCGCCCGGGCGGGCGCCGGCGTTCGTGACGATGCGGCCGCGGTCGATGAGGCCGGTGATGGCGAAGCCTGCCTTGATCTCGGCGTCCTGGATGCTGTGGCCTCCGACGACCGGCACGCCCGCCTCGTTCATCTTCTCGATCCCGCCGCGAAGGATGTCCGCCATGACGGAGTCGGGCGCCTCGCGGATCGGAAAACCGATGATCGAGAGGGCGGTGATCGGCCGGCCGCCCATCGCGTACACATCACTCAATGAATTGGCGGCAGCGACCTGGCCGAACGTGTACGGATCGTCCACCGAGGGGCTGAAGACGTCCACCGTCTGCACGAGGGCCATGGGCCCGTCGTCGAGGGCGTAGACGCCGGCGTCGTCGCCCGCGGCGGCGCCGACGAGGACGCGCGGGTCGCGGATTTCGGGGAGGGCCTTGAGGACCCGCTTGAGGGAGGCCTGGTCGATCTTCGACGCGCATCCGGCCTTCTCGACGAGTTGCGTGAGGCGCACGGGCCCCGAGGGGATCTCGAGCGATTCGCCCGCGCAGAGGCAGACGTTCTTCTGGCGGAAGAGGTCGCAGGGGCAGGCCTTCTTGGCGTCGCAGATGCAGTGCCCCAGACGCATCGACCGCTGCATGACGCGCCGGCGTTTTTCGAGATTGATCACGGTTGCGGTCCTCCGACGGCGTTCGACCGGCCGAGCCCGGACGCGCCGCCCGACGCCTGGCGGCAGGCGACCAGGGCCGCCCCGAGGGCCCCCGTCATCTGCGGGTCGGGACAGACGCGGACCGGCGTCGCGAGAGCGGAGGCAAGGGCCTCGGCCATGCCCGGCACGAGGGCGACGCCGCCCGTAAAGATGACGGGCGGGATGACGTCGCGTCCGAGCATCGCGGCGACGCGCGAGGCGACCGACGCCTGGACGCCCGACACGATGTCCTCCCGCCGCGCGCCGGAGGCCAGGAGGCCGATGATCTCCGTCTCGGCAAAGACGACGCACATGCTGCTGATGGGTGCGGGCGCCTCGGCGGCCCGCGCCAAGTCGCCCAGCGAATCGAGGGGCGCCCCAAGGCGCGAGGCGACGACCTCGAGGAACCGGCCCGTGCCCGCGGCGCAGCGATCGTTCATGGCGAAGTCGCGGACCGTGCCGTCGGGGTTCAGGCGCAACAGTTTCGAGTCCTGGCCTCCGATCTCCACGATCGTCGCCGCGTCGGGAACGCGGTGGCGCACGCCCACCGCGTGGCAGGTGATCTCGGTGACGGTCGAGTCGGCGAACGAGACGGCCCCGCGGCCGTAGCCCGTGGCGACAATGCGGGCGACGCGCTCGCGCGGCAGGCCCTCGGTCCGAAGGAGTTCCTCGAAGAGTTCCCGGGCCGGGCCGTCGTGGTCCGTTCCCTGGTCGCGGACGGCGGCGGCCAGCACCTGGCCTCGCTCGCTGTCGAAGAGCGCGACCTTCAGGGCCCGCGACCCCGCGTCAATGCCGGCGCCAATCATGGTTTTCTCCGCTCCATTACGGTTTCCACGAGCGCCTCCAGTTGCGCCCTCAGGGTCGGCATCATCGAGTCGGCCACGGGCGGCACCTCGATCTCGACGACCGGGACCGCGAGAGTCCGGCGGACGACGCGGCCGATGACCGCTCCTTCGAGAGCGCAATGGCTCGCCCCGGGAATGCGCGAGACCAGCACCGCCTCGGCGCCGAAGGCGCGGG
>Ga0307379_10010387_pt1 | contig 12324 bp, 21 predicted proteins | sample UN2MG_FD_202237 | JGI IMG/M metagenome (GOLD analysis project Ga0307379, IMG submission 202237) | Soil microbial communities from Risofladan, Vaasa, Finland - UN-2 | ecosystem: Environmental > Terrestrial > Soil > Coastal area > Acid sulfate soil | place: Finland: Risofladan, Vaasa | collected... | reverse complement strand
CTCTGGCGCTCACCCTCCCAGAGATCCGACTCCCCCCCTGGTAGCGCGCCCTCGCGTTCACCCCCACCGACCCAGCAGCCGCCCGGCACCAACGCCCAGGCCAGCCGCCAAACGAACCAGCGCCACCACCGATGGCAGCGCGCGGCCCTCCTCATAGTCTCTGATAGACTGCCGCGATACGCCGCACCGCCTCGCTAGGCTGCTGTAGCTCTCATCCTGTGCAGACAACAGGGCCGCCAATTCTTCCCGAAACTCTGCCGCGATCCCCTCATCGCACATTGCCACCATCTTTTCCGCAGTTGCCTGTCTGCTCATCGCTGACACCTCCCGCATTGTTGGCCCCTTCGCCCGCACATCGTCACCACCACGCAGCCCACGCCAGCCCCACCAGCACGCCAGCCGCGAGTACACCGCCCACCACACTCGCCACGTATAACCACGCGCACCCGTCCAGCTTGCTGTGTTCATTCACTTCGGCCCTCCTCGCGCTGTTTGCACGTGTGAGATAGCCAGCCCCGCCATTGCCACGTGGATCCCCAGCAGCTCGAGGCCATCAGCCACTGACAACGCGACCACTTCGGCCAGCTCTCCAATGGTGAGGCCAGATTCAATGGCGCCGCTAAGCGCAAATATTGCCTCCATCGCGTCAATCGCCGCCGCGGTCGGTTGGTCGCATCGTTCGCTGTTGCTCATGCTCCACCCCCTCGGCGGCTGTGCCGCTCACAGGCCCGCACTGCGGCCCGCTTGCTGCGGTAGTGCTTGAACCTGTCGCCCCGTTTGCCAGGCTCCACGCTGGCCCAGTGGCGCCCGCCCCACGCCTCGGCTGTGTAATACCGCAGCCCCTCATATTTCATCGTCGCCAGCGTCACCCTGTACCGCCCACAGTGGCTGCCCCAGCTCATATAGTCCGCCACGTAGCCGCCGCGGCCCCGGCCCCGTTTGAACGTCAGCGGGCCCCGCGTTTTGGTGCTCGTGCTCATGCTCAACCCCCAGTCTGCTGGCTGGCTGTCTGGGCCAGCCGCCAGGCCGATAGCTCGAGGCCCAGCAGCAGCAGCTTAATATCCAGCAGATCGGCAGCCGCACACCGTACGTCACGATGCGCCAACTCGAGCCCAGCGCCAAACAGCACCAGCGGTGGCTCACAGATCGATAGTCGCCCCGAAAACAGCCCCGCGCAATACCGCAGATCACACGCCCACTGGTCCCAAACCATGCCGCACGCCCTGCCTGATAGCAGGCTGCGCCGCTGTCGCACGTGCCCTGGGCGCTCGCTCGCCAGCATCGCTGCCCTCGCGGGTGGGCCCGCGGTCTGGTAATCGGCCCAGGCTTGGGCCTCCCGCAGCAGCCAGTAAAAATGCTCTTTGCCCAGCAACATTCCCGTCTTAGCCATCGTACCACTCCTGGTATTTGGTCCTCGTGTCAGGCCCCTACCGAATCACCCCGCAGCCGCAGCACCGGCCCCAGCCGCTGCCTGGCCCGCTCCTCAGACACCTCATCGTCGCAGCCCGCTGTGCCATCGGTGCGCAGCAGATCCACCACACAGTCCAGCAGCGCCGCTTTGCTCTGCCGCCGCAGCCAGCGGGTGCAGGGATCCGTCGCCAGCGGTGGCTTGTTCCCTGCGCTTCGCGCCGGTTGCGCGTCCCACCGCGCACACAGTTCCTGCACCACCACGTCACCCTCAGTGATCGCCACCCCAGACTGGTACGCCACCTCCACCACCGCCGCCGCTATCGCCTCTGTGGCCACCTGCCGCTGCTCGCCACCCTTTACCCACTCGCACACGCCGTACGTTCGGGCGCCGGCCCTGGTCCTCACCAGCGACCACCACCCTGGTGGTGTGCCTGTGGGCACGCCTACCAGCTTGCCTGGGTGCTCCAGCCACTCCACAGCAACAGATACCACATCGCTGGCCCTCGTGCTGTCTGTCATCGCTGCACCGCCAATCCGCACGCCAGCCCTGCCTGGTACGCCTTGACCAATTGCCGCGCCTGGCCCACCTCTGCCCGCGTCAGCTGCCCACACCACAACACACCCTGACCGGCGCTGGCGTCCAACCATATCCTCCACGCGCGATCATCGCCCCACCGCTCCATGTTGCCGATATACCCCAGTGTCAGCCCCGGCACGCTGGCCACTAGCGCGCTAAACTCCGCCTGCGCTGCCACCGTCAGTGATTCGCCACCGCGTTGCTTCCGTAATTCCGCCTTTGTCGCCTGTGTCATCGCTACACCTCGTGTTTGTGTTACCTCGTGTGCCCGCCAGTATCCTAGCGGCAGTATGCTGCCCGGTCAAGTGTATAGAACTGAAATACTGTTTCAGTATTTCCTATGCCCCGCGTACGTCACCGCGTGGTGAGATGTCCGGCGCGCGTGCCGCTTACCAGCCACGCTCGCTGCGGGCCTGGTGCCACCACCGCTCTTCCACCCCGCAGCCACTGACCGTGCTGCGCCCAGCCGCCTGACCTACCAGCCAGCGGACGGGCCTGGCCACCGGCCCCAGCTTGCCTGCCATCTGCATATCAGCCAGGGCACAGTCCACGTGGTGTGGGCATCGCCAGCGGCCCCAGCCCATAAGACCATCCACCGCGGCTGCCATCGCGTGGTGGCGGATCGCATAGGCGTGGGTCCGCCAGGCCGCCACCATCGGCCGCGCCTGCCACGTCTCCAGCGCAGGGTCCACCGCGTCTGGCGGGTCCACCTCCTGCCCGCCCAGGGCCAGCATCCCCCAGCCCGCCGGCGCGTCCGCCACAAACGCCGGCGCGCGCTGTGAAAACTTGATCGCAAACGTGGCGTCATCCTCGAGCACCAGCAGCCGCCCAATGCCATCGGCCTGGGCGCCGCTGATAATCCCCAAGTGGGACAGATAACAGCCGTAGGCGCCGCCGCTGGTGTGCCACCTCGGTGGTGGCAGCGCCCCGCGGTGATCCACGCCGTAATAGGGCACAGGCCGCAGCCAGGGCCAGCCGCCCGGCATCATGTCTATCTCACCGTAGAATTGCTCTAGCCGCTCCTCCTCGCCGCGCAGCGTCAGCACCACCACTCGATCAAATACCCCGTCCGCCGGCCTCGCGCTCATCCTGCGACTCCTCGTGTTGCCCAGCCGCGGTGCCCCGCTGCTCGCGCCGTGTCTTTTTGGCGTGGCAACTGTTGCACAGTGGCTGGAGGTTATCTGGATTCAGTGCCTCCGCTGGGCTGTACGCTAGCGGCTCTATGTGGTCCACGCACTGGGCCAGCGTGATACGCCCGGCCCGTTTGCACGCCCTGCACAGTGGCTGGGCAGCCAGCGTGGCCGCCTTTAGATCCCGCCAGGCCCGCCGGCAGTAGAAACTGTGCCGCTCGCGTTTGCTTAGCAGCTCCACCCGGTCGCTCTGGCTGGCTGCTGTATAGTGCGCCGGGTGGTAGGTCCGGCCCACCACCGCCCGCAGCGCTGCTGGCACATATAGCCTCATGCTGCCAGCCACTAGAATAAGTCCTTATCTAGCCAGCCGTCCTCACTGTCGCCCAGGATCCCCGCGCCGGCAATCAGCGCGATATAGTGGGCCCACCAACTCAGCGTATTGCGGCTGGGCCAGATCCCGAAACGCAGTGAATCACCCCAGCGATCATCTGTGTATTTCGCCCTGAAATACGGGTGCAGCGCCCGTTGCCCCAGCCGCCATGTCTGGGCCACCGCCGATGGTGTCTCAACCCACGCCGCAGGTGTCCTGGGGCCCGCGTCGTAATACCCAGCCAGGCCGATATATGGCATTGGCCGCCAGCGTGGCGGTGGCGGGCTAATGTTCGCCGCATCTATCGCCGCCGTTAGCCTGGCGTACGTCCCCCGCTGGGCTGCGTAGTCCCTGCCGTTGTAACATTCAATGTCTGCCCAGCCCTGGGTCCGCTCACCTGGCGCGTGGTGCCCCCACAGTTGGCCGTGGTAGCTCATCGCTGGGCTGCCGCCCAGCGTGGCAGACACCACGTCCCAAATAATGTCATTTTTTAGCCGCATCGCCGCGGCCTGGTCCTCGCGCTGGCCGCCGGCTGGGTCGGGTTTGCCGTCCTCGTCCAGATCCGCCCGCAATATCTCCTGGTCCAGAAAGACGTGATCTACTAGCACCTCTTTGGCCGAGGTGCTGTTAAACTCCTCGAGGCCCTGGCGCACCACGCCGAAACACCGCCGCGCGTCGGACACCTCATCTGTGGCCGCCTGGTCCCACCCCCTCGACTCAGTTAGGCCGCGCTGGTGCCAGGGGCTGTAATTAACCGTAAGGTGGGCCCGCGTGGTGGCGCACGCTTCACAGGCTAACCGCAGCCGCTCGGCGCCGTCTGCCAGGTCCGCCACGTGCCTGGCGCTCACACCCACCGTGCCGCTGATCCGCGCCACCTGCTGCGCCCTGGTGGAGTCCACAAGTAGCGCTTTCACCCAGGGCCAGTGGCACAGCAGCACGCCGCCCGCCACCTGTGGCAGCTCAGATAATATCTCGGTGATATTTTCCTCGGTGGGCCTGGGCACCACGTAGGCTGCTGCTGCCTTTACGTGGCTATCGTCTGGACGCGCTGGTGTGCTGCTCATATCGCCACCTCTTCTGTGCCATTAGTGTGCGCCTACGTGCCCACTATGCCGTGGTTCTCGGCGTAGTATCCCGCAATCTGGGCAGGCACTGTGTCTGCAAACACGTCGGCGGTCCAGCCCACCGCCGCCACTTTTACCGGACACGTGTTTGTATATTCCCTTGTCCCCTCGTTAGTGATGCGCGCCGCCACCGAAAAACTGTTCGGGGTGCTGGCCACGTCGTCGCACCAGTCCGCCGTGGCGCCCGTTCCAGACAAACTCTCCGTCAGCGTCCGCTCTACTGCGCCCAGCCAGATCCGCGGCGCCGCAGCAGCCGACTTGATAAACGTGAGCGCATACCAGGTGCCCGCAGCTATAGCTGCGCCGCTGTCTGCGTGCCTAGACTCGTTGCCGCTGCTGCGTAGCGTGGTGGCCATCACTTTGCCGCTGGCGTCTATGCCCAAATAACAGTACCGCAATGAAAAATGGTTGGTCATCGCCGCCAGAAACGTATCCGCAATCAGCGTGCCAGTGTGCCTGAACACGATAAACCCACTGGATGCAGCCATAGCGCCTACTGCTGATTGATCGGCGCCGGATAAATCATGGACAAACCCCGCGCCGCTGCCCTCACAGTCCGCAACAAACGACATACCGCTCGGCGCGTGGGTAGCCGTCACCGCCGGTATGTTGATCGGTGGCACAGCGATGGTGCGCGTGGCTGGTGCCAGTGGTGGCCAGCTTGTGGCTGGCGCCGCGCTCTGCGGCAGCAGTGTTGTCTCGTCACTGTAAAAAAACCAGTCCTCAGAATGGCTAAATGGGCTGGGTGCGCCAGCCGCATCTGGCGCAGATGCCATCCCGCCGGTGCGCTCAAACTGTGAGAACCCGTCTATCGGTGCTGGTGTAATTCTCACTGGTATATATACCCCGCTGCCTGGTTGGCCGCGCCACCAATGGCGTAAACCTCGGTATTCTTAACGCTGCTATAGTCTGCGTCATTCAGCGCCAGCCGCAGCGCCTTACCGGCAGCGAGGCGGTAGCCAGTTGACGTGGTGACACCCGCGGGCCCCACATATATGGAATCTGTGTTGTCGTCATCCGCCTGAATTATCATCACCTTGACCACCAGGCCGCGGTCGGTCGGGTCGATCTGTTCGGCTGCTGCGTCTATGTCTGTATTCTGGCCGCTGGTAAACGTCATTGTCCAACCCTCAGATAGTTAAAAACGGTGGGCCCCAGCCGCGAGGCTAAGAAACAGCCAGGGCCCACCCACGAGGTGTCAACTGATCCTATCGGCTTACAGATACCGCCCGGCTGCGGCTGCGGGATCCAAACAGCCCACCGCTGCGCGTCACCGCTACAGACCGGCTGCGGCTCACACCGCCAAACGCTCGCACGCCACATCCGCGGCTGGCAAACGCACTCACGCCCACGCCACAATGCCCGCCAAACGCCACCGTCTGGACCACCGGGTGGGATACCGCCACCGTCTGGATCACAGGCTGGGCTACCGCGAACGTCTGGTAGCTCACCTGCGGCACGATCACCGCCTGTGGCAGCGCGTAGCTTTGCTGAAACACTGGAGCACCGGCCACAGCCACCGCGGAGGTGCCCGCCACCGCCACGCAAGCATCACAGCCCTCGGCTGGCTTATCGTCGCAGCCAGCCACCAGGGCCGCCGCGATCACCACTGCACAGAATCCGCTTTTCATCGCTCTACTCCTCCGTCTCATGGAAAAACGCCCCCAGGATCGCCAGCCGCTCTTCGGCTGTTAGCCGCGGTTTGTCTGCTGGTGGCATGCTCTGGTTGACTATTGCCCGCACTATCGCTGTGTTGCTGCTCTTCCAGCCATCGGCCCAGCCGCCCCCCTCAGCAAACAGGGCCAGCGTATCATACCCTTTGCCACCTGGCGCATGACACCCGGCGCACTTTGTCCTCAGGATCCGCAGCCCCACTGGCTCCACCGCCTCTGGCGCCTCCTCAGCCATGGCACTGGGGCCCTGCTGTGGTGCCGCCTGGCACTGGCACACCGCACAGCCACACCCCGCAGCCTGGGCCGCTGGCTGCTGCCGCTGGATCGCCGGCGCGTGGTAGCCAGCCACCGTGGGCGCGTAGCCCACCGCCGCGTATACGCTCACTGGCGTGGCCACCGGCAGCGCGTAAGGTGTCGCCACCACAAACGCGCGGGTGCTCGCCACCCGAAAACCGCTCACCCCGTGCACCTGGGCTGCCACCACACCGCAGCCGCCCGCTGTGGCTGCCGTCGCCCATACCATCACCGCCACCGCCGCTGCCGCACCGCTCAGCCTTGCCATTGCCTGGATCCTCGCGCTCACCTCACGTGGATCTGGCCCCCCAGCCAGCGTCACTGCCCACAAGCTCATGCTACCACCAGGCCCAGCGCGGGTGCCAGGCCAACTGCCACGTGGGCCACGTTCTCCGCGGAACCTCACTTCTCGTCTGGCTTTTAGCGTCCTGAATATTCTGAATAATCGCTTGCGCGAACAATTGCGCGTAATTGTTCGCGCTATTTGTTCGCGCGTCCTTTTCGCGCCGTGGTGCACTTCTGTGCACACCGTCAATAGACCGTCAACGACCGTCGTTGAAGGTTGACTAAACTGCACCGCCCGCTACCGCTCGGCCAAGGGGGGGGCCGGTGGGCGACTAGTGCGGCAGCCACGCACTTATACGCACCTCCACCCCCCTTGACGCGCACGCCACGTGCACCTTTATGCACCTTTTCGTGCACCTTTTCGTGCACCTTTTCGTGCACTTCGCCACGACACGCCGCCACTACTGGGACGCCGCCGCCTGGATCATCGCCTGTGGGAAAATCGTCACCCACGCCTCACGTGGCACTGTCTCACCGTGGGCCAGGGCCCGCGCCCAGGGATCGCTCAACAGCCCCAGCACCTCGGTGGCCCGCTGCTGGCTGGTGCCCAGCTCCAGCGCCGCCCGCTCGAGGCTAACAGGGTCCAGCACGTAGTCCCGCCACAGCCTCCCAGTGCCGTGGGATACCTCGGCCCAGGATAGCCCGCTGGCACTGCGGGTGGCTGTCTCAACGGTCTGGCCGTCATATTCCAACTGGCGCGCCAGCAGATCCCAGCGGTAAATCTCCGCGATCCGCGCCGCGGTGGCTGGTGAGTCCGCCACCTGGCCGCGATCCTGTAGCGTCTGCTGATAGTCGCTGATCGGCTGAAAACCACTCAGCGCGTGGCACCTGATACACCCCAGCGGTGCAGTAATCAGCCCGTTGAACCTGGCGTGGGGCTCCGAATAGTCCCGCGCCACCCGCGGGTCCACCTCATCCAGCCGCTCGCCAGCCGCGGTGGTGATCAGAAACACCGGCAGACCGTTGCGGCCCACCAGCACCCACTCGTTAGCGGTGGTCGCCACCGTCAGCACCTCCTCACCAGCGGTGGTGCTCAGCTTCGCCAGCGGGTGCCGCACGTAGTCAGTGGCGGCTGTTAGCTCGTCAACGTCATCGGTAAACCACGCGCCACCGAACAGCCCCCGCCACTCGTGCACCCGGCGCGGCTTGCCCAGCGCCACGTCACTGCTGCGGATCGTGGCCGCGTGTCCGGCACGTAGGCTGGCGATCAACTCAGGCTGCACGCCCAGCAGCGCCAGCGTGGCGTCCCGGTCCCCAGCACCTGTCCACTGGTAGTACACCGCTGGCGTCATCACCTGTGCCAAGAATGCCTCGAACTCCACCACCGCCACCGCCGAGGTGCTGGCCAGCTCGAGCCCCTCGGCTGTTTGCGCCGGCAGCCAGCCGCCGCGCACCTGCGACACCTCCAGCGTCTGGCTGCCATCGTCCGCGGTGCTGATCGCCTGGGTGGCAAAATGGCTCGAGTAGTTCGCTGCCGCCAGGCCCTCCCACGCTGTGTGCCAGCGGGCCAGCGCTTCTGGTGTGGGTGCGTACAGTCCCAGCGTCACCCTAGCCAGGTTGCCGCCGGCTGGCTGCACTTTGGCCAGGCCGCCGGTCTGTAGCGCCGCCATCGCGTTTAGGTGATAATCGGTCAGCCTGCGGGCCAGCACCACGTCTGGGCCCCGCAGGTTGCGGTAGCTGACGTATCGCGTCTGGCTGCGCAGCTGCTCTGGCTGCTTGCCTATATCCGCTAGGGCCGCCTGGTAGTCCCCCCCTGGCGTCACCGCCAGCAGCGCAGCGGCTGCCATTGTGGCAATCGCGCCCATGCCTTGCCTCGTGGGTGCTCGTTTTACCTCGTGGGCCCCTTACATGCTCAGGCTGATATGTAGCCCGCTTTCGCCGCGGTAGTACACCGGGTGCCGAAAGGTCAGCGGCCCCAGCGTCCACTCGTTGGCCTCCGGATCCTGGCCGCCCGGCGCCGGCGCCTCCAGCAGCGTTGCCGGATCGATCAGCCCCCACCCTGTGTCCTCATCCTCACCTGGGGCCCCAATGTCCACCGCGTTTTGGCCCAGAATCATCCGCAGGCGGTCAGTGTCGCCCAGGTTCATACCGCTTGATATCGCCAGCGCCACCACGCCCGCCACAAATGGGGTCGCCATGCTCGTGCCACTCATCCGCCCGTAGCGGTGGCCCGTGATGGTGCTGATCATTTCGCAGCCTGGAGCCGCGATATCAACCGCTGGGCCGCGGCTGGAGAAGTCGGCGCGCCTGCCGTCCTCGCACACCGCGGCAACAGCGATAGTTTCTGTGTATTTCGCAGGGTAATTAACCGAATCAGTGCCCGCCGGGTTGCCATCGTTGCCAGCGGCTGTGATTACATAGCGCGGATCACCTGGTCTGGCGTCTGCCAGGTAGCGCTGGATTGCCCGCAGCTCGCGCGGATCGTGGTGTGGGCTGCCCAGGCTCATGCTCACCACGTGGGCCCCCTGCTCGCGGGCCCAGTCGATGCCAGCCACCACGCTAGCGGTGCTGCCGCTGCCGCTGTCGCCCAGCACCTTGCCAATCAGCAGCCTGGCCTGCGGCGCCACCCCCACCGTGCCAACATCGTTGTTCACAGCCGCGATCATCCCGGCGCACCAGGTGCCGTGATCGTTGCGATCCTGGGCGCCCCAGCGGCTGCCACTAAAATCCTCGGCCCCCTCGATCTGGCCCACCAGGTCTGGGTGGTCCAGCTCACAGCCAGTATCCAACACCGCCACCCGTACGCCGTCGCCTGTGGCCTTGGCCCACTGCGCCGGTATTTTGCGGCTGGTGAGGCTCCAGTCTATCGTCTGGGCCAGCGTCTTGGGGCCCACCGTGCGGCTCATCGTTGGTGGGTTGCGGTAAATGGGCTCAGCCATTGCTGCTCTCGCGTGTCTTTTTGCCTGGTTGCCGTGTTAAACTGCGGCGGTGGCGGATCCGTCCGCCGCGGTGGACCTACTCACCGCCAAGCGTCCCTGCTCACGCGCCACAGCCACTCGCTCATCTGCTCGGTTGCTCTCAGTCGCCCTGATACTTTTCCCACAGCGTCGATAGCACGCTGTAAAGCAGCATCGCCAGTTGAAACATGCCAACAGCGCCGATACTCTGGGCTGCCACCGAGGTGCACGTTGGGGCCCCCTCAGATAACAGCCGATAAGAATTTGTGCTGTCGCTGTCGCTGTCGCTGTCGCTCAGGCCGCTCAGCACCCACCTTGCCACCAGCCCCAGCACCCAGTCCCGCAGTGGGCCTGGTGCCGCCACCTTGGCGATCAGCTGGGCCAGCTCATCGTCCAGCTCCAGATACGTGGCATCTGCCGCCGCCACGATCACCGCCACCGCAGCGTCCACCAGGTGTTCCAGCCCCTCCTCGTCCAGCGGTGGCCACTCGTCCACCAGATCCGCCACAGCGTCAAACAGCGGCGCCAGCTTCTCAGGGTCCACCAGATCCAGCAGCGTACCTATCGCGTCAGTGATCGCACCGCGGCCCCGAACTAGCTTGATCAGATCCCGCAGCCCCAGCCGCTGCATGCGCTTGGCCTGGGCCTCCACTTCCTTGGTCGTCATCACGTCCACCTCGTTTGCGTGTTACGGTTGGCCCCTGGTTCCTAAGAATCGGTACCAGCTCGCTGCCTGGCCACCTCCGATAATTTGCTGTCGATCACATCCAGCCGCACTCTGTGGTGTACCAACTGGTCGTGCTGTTTTCGCCGCTCTTGTTGCGCTTTGTCTGCTAATACCTCTAGCCTGGAAAGACTGGCCCTTACATAGTCGATCTTTTGCCCCGCCGCATCGAGTCCCGCGGTGGTCGCGTGCTCGAGGTGCTCCATTTTGGCACCGATGCGGCAGCTGATCTTAAACGCCGCCGCGATAGCCAGCGCGATAGCCAACACAACCTCAGCTTGATCATATAGCCAGTCCATCTTGCGCCCTTCGCTAAACCCGTCCTGGCCCCACGTCAGAAACCATACCAGATGGGGCCCAGATCCGCACGTTACACCGCCCCCCCTCAACCTTGCCGCCCATCGAAACATAGAGCGCTTTTATCTGGCTATCGTCCCGGTAAATCCTGCCCGCCTGCATCGCGTCCAGCGGCGCCTTGAGCAGGTTGTCCAGATCCCGCCGCCGCCGGTCTGGTGGGTAAAACCGCAGCAGCAGCAGCAGCTCCTCCCGCAGCATGTCCGCGCTGGCCTCCAGACACAGCAGCCACACCCGCTCGCGGTAGGCCCGGCCCTCGTCGCTGATTATCTGCCGTCCGCCGCCGCCGGCGCGCCAATAGTGGTTCACACTAGGTGGCCAGGGCAGCGCCAGTTGCCGCAGCGGTGGCCCAATATGACCCACAATAATGCCCTCGATATCCCGCGCGATCATGCCCGGCCCCCCACCGCCTGGACCACAGGGCGCCCAGCCGGGTGGCTGTTGCATCCGGGCGCGTCCGCCCGGTGCCGGCGCCGTAAACAGCCACCCGCTGGGGGCCCTGTGGTCGTCCTGATCATGCCCGGCCCCCCAGCTGCGCCAGTTGCTGGCGCCTCGATAGCTCACACTCTAGCACCTCGGGTGGCACCAGCCAGACGCCCGAAACCTTGGCGCCAGCCAGCCGCCCCGTCCGACACATCCAGCAGACCGTCTGCGGCTCCAGCCCCAGCACCTCTGCGGCTGCCGCGGTGCTCACTGGTGGCAGCATTGGCGCCGTATCTACGTCTCCGCTCATCGTGGCCCGTCCTCCTGGTAGTACGCCGTTAGCCGCCAGATCCTGTCCCGCTTGGTGGTGGTGGACGCCGGCAGCCGCTTGGCCGTCCAGCAGCTCAGACGCCCGCGGCTGTGCAGCTCCAGCGGTGCGGCGCTGCCATACTCTGGCAGCTTGGCCGCCGCGATCACCGCTAGGCCCGCCAGTCGGTCGTCTGCCACCGCGTAGTACACCACCCGCCGCGCGTCAGCATCACAAACAGGCATCGATACACCCACTGTCTCAGCCATCGTCCTTCTCCGGTATTGGTTCACAGCGGCCTCGCTAGTTGGTCTTGCTGGATGATGCCAGCCTTGATTAGCTTTGCTGCCATGTACTCGTACGTCGACAAGCATCCATGGTCGTACATTGGCCGGCCATCAGCGGTCTTTTCACTCACGCCACACCCTTGGCAAAACTCGTCGATGGCGTCCTCAAGTAATTCAGCGTTCTCGGCTTTCAGCCGCTCGACCTCGGCAACCAGCCGCAGTATCGCCGCCCGCCGCGGATGCGACCACTGGTATCGCTCGGCCTGTTCTTTGTAGTCTGCCAGTTCCTCGTCGCTCATCGGTTCGGTGGTGTTGTTAGTCATCGTCGTTTCCGATCGAATTGTTGGTAGAAGGGCGGTAGCGTCCTGAGCCATCGCTCGTACTCCTCATCGGTTTCCCAGCGGAACTC
>Ga0307379_10010385_pt1 | contig 12325 bp, 11 predicted proteins | sample UN2MG_FD_202237 | JGI IMG/M metagenome (GOLD analysis project Ga0307379, IMG submission 202237) | Soil microbial communities from Risofladan, Vaasa, Finland - UN-2 | ecosystem: Environmental > Terrestrial > Soil > Coastal area > Acid sulfate soil | place: Finland: Risofladan, Vaasa | collected... | reverse complement strand
TTTGCTGCGTCCCTGGCAGACCTGCGCTACATCACGCGGATTCCAGTAGCGCGATTTGCCCGTGGCGTGATTATGTATGGCAAGATTAATTTTATATTCGTTGCAGAATTGCTCAATGACGTCCAAGTCCTCAGGCGGCGGCTCAGAAACAATCGTTTCGATGTTCAGCTTGCGACAGAACTCGAAAAGCTTTCTGCATTCGACCGGGTCCCGCGGGATATTAAAAGTGTAATAACTGGTCAAGGTGACTCCTTCCTGATTCAGCCTGCTTCTGATCTTGGCCAGTACGTCATCAGGCACAGCAGCACCCATCTCGAGATTCGTATCCGGACTGACTTTTTGTCCCTGGAAGGCTTCGATGTAATATATGCCCAGGGCGCGAGTTTTATCAATAGCTTCAAAAAAAGTAAACTCCCTGAAGCTCCAGGCGGCGGCCCCCAGCCTCCAATTCAAAGGCGATTCAGCATTTGACACTTCTGCGGCGCCGGCTGTTGCCCCAAAGGCCGCACTTAACAACACCAAAACAGCACAAATTAGGGTAACGCGTTTCATCTTTTTTCAACTCCTTTACTCAAACTAACCGACTAATGGTTGAAAATTAACATAACCGTACATTCGGCAATATGTTCTGTAACACACACCTGAAAAAATCAGCCATCCGCCGCAGGCGGATTCCAAAATTTTGATTTTTGCGTTTTGCTTTTTGCGTTCTCAAACTAATCGATGGTAGTGGTCAGTTTGAGTCCTTTAATCGACTAACGGACCAGCCCGCTAAGGTGCCTTAAACTGCGTGCAGCCTGGTCGGGTGTGCCGCACTCCACAGAGAAAACAATGTCCTGCGGCGTTTTTTCCCGAACAATTGCAATAATCCTGGCCCAGTCCAATACCCCGTCGCCGCACGCACAGCCCACCGGCGTACCTGTTACCTTGCCGCGTTCTGCTTTCGAGTGCTCTACGGATATATCCTTTGCGTGCAGGTGTACAAGCCGCTCGGCCACATGCTCCAGCCATGCGTACACATCCTCGCCGGCCAGATAGGCGTTGCCCGTATCGAAGTTTATGCCGACCGACGGTGAATCAACCAGGTTGTAGATGCGGTCCAGACCAGCCGGCGTCCTCGAATACTGTGCATGGGGTTCTATGCCAATCTTTACCCCCCGCCGTTCAGCAATGAAGGCTGCTTCCTGAAGTGTATATTTGATTAATACGAAATCCTCCTCTTCAGTCGTCCACTTAGCCTTAATCCCTTCATCGGTGTTAACCACGGGCACACCAATTTCGCCTGCAACCCGAATGGCCAGCTTGATATAATCACCGTGCACATCCGGCCTGCCCAACGGGCCGTGGGCCTGGAGAGCTGAAATTGTCAGACCCGCCTTGTCACAGGCGTTTTTTATCCGGTACGGGTCATCAAACATCGAGACCGTATGGTAATAGCCCGCCTCGCTCATAAGCTCACGTCCGAAGTGTACCATCGGCTCAATGTACTTATACCCCATCTCAGCAGCTTTCTGGACGGCCCACTCAAAAGGTTTATCGCTGCTGCGAGAGAACTCCGTGTTCAGACCAATATAGACTCTGCCCATATCAAGCACCCCTTTCTTCCATATCTATAAAAAAATCTTACACCGTCAAGCCGTTCCATCACCTCTGCCGCCCGCTGTTACAGGTGCCAGGGGCTGCGCATCGACCGTATTAACATCCGGCTGGCTTGCCGGTCATTCACGAAATCCTCCTTTGCAGGGTCCCATTGCAGCTTGCGACCCAGTCGCGTGGTGATGTCGGTAAGGTGACAAATCGTATCCGAACGAACTGCTACTTCGATGGGGCAGACTGTCTGCTGCCTGGTCTTGACGGCATCGAGGAAGTTCCGCTGATGATTTTTGCTGTCTCTAAGATGAATCTCCTCCGGGTCGATGACGGTCGTCAGCAGCGATTCCGGTTCTGTCCAGATGCCGCTGCGCCTGACATAGACCCACCCCTCCGTGCCCTGAAAAACCACGCCCTGCTTATTCTGCTGGTTATCCGTGTAAACCATCGTCACACCGTCGGCATACCGGTGAAAAACCTTCCAGCTTACCGCACAGTCAGCCAGCCCGTCCGTGGGAAACACGGCTGTGCCTTCGACTTCAACCGGCCCGGTGTGGTCGGTACCGTGACCCCATTGGGCAATATCCACGTGGTGCACACCCCAGTATCCCCCGATGCCTCCGAGGCAATAATCGGATATGTGATACCATATCCCGTAGCTTTCTTCCGCCGTCCACGGGCGACACCGCTGGTAATTATATGGCGCCCACGGTGCAGGGCCCAGCCACATGTCATAATCGAGGTCCTTCGGTACCGGCTGGGTCGGCTGATTGGGAAACGCAAAGTCGTAAGGCGCACCAACGAGGATGGTATGAAGCCTGCCGATTCGACCGTTGCGGACCAATTCACACCCGAAACGGAAATTACGCCCCGAACGCTGCTGCGTGCCCCACTGAAAAACCGTGCCGTATTTGCGGCATGCCTGCCGAAGGGCCTTATCCGCAGCCAGGCTCAGCCCCAGGGCCTTCTCGGTATATATATCTTTGCCGCTTCGGGCCGCTTCCAGCGAAACCAAAACGTGCCAATGGTCAGGCGTGGCAACACAGACCGCATCGATGTCCCTGCGCGCACACAGTTCACGGAAATCATTATACGCCGCACAGCCGTTGTCGCCATAGTGCCGGTCAACAACATCTTTGGCCTTCTGACGCTGGCTTTCGGAAACATCGCAAACAGCCGCTACGCGAACGTCCTTATGGCCCAGGAATTCCCGCATAAGCCCGGTCCCCTGAATTCCCATACCAACACAGCCGACCACGATTCGGTTGCCGGCGGCAACAGTCCCGGATTTGCCCAGCGCCGATGAGGAAACAATATATGGAAAGGTCACCGCGCCGACCGCTGCAGCCGCATTTTTCAGCAGCACGCGACGGCTGATTGTTTTTTGAATCGCCATAGCTGACCTTTGTCCCGTGCAAAAATTGCGTACCTGCGCAATTTGACTTGACTACAATATCAGCGCATAGACGTAATAACCGGCCCACAGCATAGAAGCGGTTATCGCCACAAGCATAGCAACGTTCCAGGCAACAGCCCTTGCACCGACTGGCTTATCCTCGCCGAGATAGCTTTTCTTATTCTGCAGGATAAAGAATATTATGTACGCGATGGGTACCAGGACTCCGCAAATTGCCGAGGCCGGAACAGCTACCCACGGCCCCATATACTTCCATAGTATCACCCCCACCATTCCCGGCGCCGGCATAAGACACGACAGGCGGTATCCCCAGCCCCCCGGTTTAACGCCGAATATCTCACACGCCACAAACCCGCTCATAAGCATATGCATAGTGATGGTGCTAAGCGCCATTCCGAGTATCCCAAGACCGAAAACGATGCGCGAAATGAACATCCCAAACCCCGCCTGCTGCAGCATCGAAGCCGCCGTTACCGGCGACAGCACCGTAGTGTTTGGCCCGAATTCCGCTGAACCGTAAAGCGTACAGCCCGCCGAAATAACTATCAGGCTGGTTATCACCGAGAACGGCAGAAACATACCTGTAACCAAATCGAACCGTGACAGCGTCCGATGTTGCTTATCCCAACCGCGTGCCAGCAGCGTATATGGAAACAAAAATGTTGCGTTCACTCCCGTAGCTGCGCCAAGCAGTGCCACCAATACGGCGATTCCACGCCCGTCTCTGGGAATATACATCGGAACAAAGCCTTTCAGCACCCTGCCCCATTCAACACGTCCGCTGATAGTGGCACGAATGACAACCAGCGCAAAGGCAATGGTAATCATCCACACCAGGGCCTTCAATGTCTGCTCGTAAATCCTTATTCCTCTGTATCCGCTGCTGTAGCCCCACGTAATGGCCGTAGAAATTGCCAGAAACATCAGCCCAAGCCCGATTAATACCAACACCTGCTGACTCGGCGTCGGCTGCCAGCCGGTGAGGGTCTTTATGATGTCGTCCGTCATACCCGCCGCCAGTGCGTATTGAGGTATGTGCCAAATCAGGGTCGAAATCATCGCTCCGACCAGCCACAGCCACGCCACCGACGGATGTATAAACTTTCTTACCACCTGAAACGGCCTGGCGCCGGTCGAGAGCGTCTGATACGATATGGCTGCGAATATTATAATTCCCAGCAGCATTGCCACCGGCTGAACCCACAATAAGCGATACTCGAGAAATGCCCCCGCAAACAACGAACCCATTGCACTTCCGCTGCCAAGCACCAGCGCGCTTTGCATCCAGCCCGGCCCTGCCTTCTGAAAGTACCAGGCCCACCGTCTTAAAACTCCTTTTCCCGGTAATGCCGCCAGTTCAGCCTTTTCTTGGGCCAGCGCCTCAGGGTCCGATGCACTAAACATCGGCAGCTTGCGCGCGAGGTCTTTGCCCGAAGAAAACTGATTATTTCCCTCGTTCATATTTACGCCGCCTCAGCTAATATATATATCTGCCGCAGCCGTACCGCTAAACAGCCGGATATTGTAGCTGGGGGCAGGACGGGAGTAAATACTATTTTGTGCGCCCAGTGAAATGTTCTTGTTGTATTGGGTAAGTACAATGATTCCGGACCGGATAAACCACAGCTATGACAATAAGTTTTGACCGACAAACTTATTGTTTTAAGGCATGCTGGAAGACCTTTACGGTGTTTTTGCCCGCGTGCTTGGCCATATAAAGCGCCTGGTCCGAACAGCTTGTTATATCTTCCGGACTGAAGTCAGACCCGTATTCGCCCAGACCCACACTGATAGACAGCGGAATCTGCTCCTTTTTCCACGTTATTGACAGATTTGCTACGCTGCTGACCATACGCTGGCCAACGATACTCGCATCGGCAAGGCTTGTGTTCGGCAGAATTACCGCAAACTCATCACCCCCGTACCTCGCTGCCGTATCGATTTGTCGAATACAGTCCTTTATCTTCGCGCTGACCAGGCCTATTACCTTATCGCCTGCGCGATGTCCGAACTTGTCGTTTATCATCTTCAGGTTGTCAATATCAACCATAATCAACGCAATGTGCCCGCCATACCGCCGCAGCCGCCACATCTCCTTTTCAATGCATTCGTAGAAAGTCTTATGATTTATAAGACCGGTCAACCCGTCTATCGCTGCCTGACGCTGAATTCTTTCAAAAAGTTTTATATTACCTATCGACGCACCTACAAGCTGCCTGAACAGCTCTACAAGGGCAATATCCTCCCGGCAGAAACTGTCTTTGGTAATCCTGTCAGCCAGATTCAAAACGCCGATGACCCTGTTCTGGCATACCAGTGGGGCGATTATGCAGCTTTTCGTGAAATAATTTTTCGCAAATGCCCGCTGCGACTTTGTAATTACGGGTGTTTTGTGGCTGTCTATGTCGTCGGTAAACAGCATCTGTTTCGTTGCCACGGCAATAACCATCGGCGAAGGCGGCTTGCGGTCCAGCGATACTATCTTGTTTATAAGAAACGAATGATTATATGCCTGCAGGTGTAAAATCCTGTTTGTTTCGTCAAGCACGTACAGCGATGCGTATTTGACTGCAACCAGTTTGGGAATGTTTGCCACACAAATATTGGCTATTCGCCTTATGTCCAGACAATTTATTTCCAATGCCAATGGCCCAACCTGTTCAAGCAGGGACACATTGGTATCGCTACCAATGACAGCTTCGGATTGGTCGTTATTCTTGCTCATACACACGTAAGTGTCGATACACTCGGGCTTTACCGACCCTAATCGCCATGCTTGAACCCTCCCAACAACCAGGCAAAGTCGATTAAAACCACAGCCTCCTACACAAAACCTACAAAAGTTTTTCCCAAAAAAAGAATTTTTTTCCAAAAAAAACAAAAAAATAGTTGACACCACCTAAAATGCGTTTTACATTTTATATAATGTAAAACGCATTCGGACAACCTTGTTGGAGAGTAAACTCATGCAATCGAAAACAGGTGATTTTACCGTAGAGGTACCCGCCAAACTCTACCGAATTGGCGACCTTGTTCGTTACAGCCCCTTTTCACGCCAAACCCTGCACAACTACACGATTATGGGCCTTATCCAGGAAGCGCAATGGACCGAGGGTGGACACCGACTGTACGACGAATCGGTATTTCACAGATTATCCAGGATAAATGAGCTTAGAAAGACAAACACCCTCTCGCAAATAAGACAAATTCTTATGCGTGAGGATACTTTCACAGAAAGCTGACTTACCGTGATTGAAGAACGGATATAGATGAACAAATCAGAGGCCGGAAAACCGATTGTTCCCGCATAACAATACACAGCCAGCGGCATCCGGTCCCTGGCGGCAGTCAAGGACGACTTATGGCAGAGCCGATTAAGGATAGATACCAGCTCGACGCGGGTGCCCAATCATGGCCCGCCAAACAACCGTCAAGGCTGATTCTCGGGGGTAAACTTCGCCGGTCAAATGCGAACTTGTCGCCGGCGGTTTTAAGCACTTTATCAAAGGCCGGAATTCATAATCAATCAAGGAGAAAAATATGAACCTTTCTGCGGCAATAACAGATAATGTTACCGAGATACTGGTTAAAATAATCGAGTTCACGCATAACCGCCAGAAGCTGCTGACGCAAAACATACAGAACATCAACAAGCCGGGATTTGTCCCGAAAGACCTTCCAGAGCACCAGTTCTCAAGGCTGCTCAACGCCGCCATCGACGAACATATCAACAGCGGAAAACTGCTTCTGCGGGACACCGAGCTTGTCAAATTCGGCGCCAACGGCACCTTTGAGATTGCACCTGTACCCGATACCAAAGCCGGCAGCCTGCTTACAAAATCGAAATCCGCATATATCAAACTGCAGATAACCAAGCTTGTCCAGAACCTGCTTGACCGAAAGGCCGCATTCGGACTCCTCAGGCAAAAAGGCGCAGCAGAAAAATCCTGGAGTGACAATTAAACGATGATTACACAAACCCTAAAGGAATCTTCTCACCTGCATGACCTTATGAAGCACCATACACACGCCAAAGTCCTGGCCGTAACAAGCGGCAAAGGCGGCGTTGGCAAGACAAATATAGCGGCAAATCTCGGTATATGTCTGGCTGCATCAGGAAAAAGAGTTGTTCTTCTCGACGCAGACCTGTCCTTAGGCAACCTCGAAGCCATTATGAATATCAACAGCAAATACAACATTTCACATATGCTGGCCGGGCGAAAAACAATGGACGAGATTATTCACATCGGCCCGGAGGGTCTGGAAATAATCTGTGGGGCGTCCGGCCTTGCGGACCTGGCTGACCTCAGTGAGTTTCAGCGTCAGAGGCTTTTGAGTGAGCTTTCAACGCTTCAGAATAATTGTGACATAATCGCCATCGATACCGCCGCGGGAATTTCCAAATCCGTAGTGGGGCTTTGCCTTGCTGCCAACCATGTCCTGGTTGTAACAACGCCTGAAGCAGCTGCAATGACCGACGCTTATGCGATGATAAAGGTCCTGACAGCCAAAAACTTTACCGGGCGTATCAGCGTTGTCGTCAATATGGCCGACGGGATGGCCGAAGGCAGAAGAACCTATCGCCAGATTGCAGGCGTCGCAAAGAAGTTTCTGAACACCCATATCTACTGCGGTGCGGTACTGCCAAACGATGACAAGCTCAAAGCAGCGGTTCGCCTCAGAAAACCGGTCGTTTTAGCCTATCCCAGGGCCTCGATTACCGCTTCACTGGCGGCTCTGGCGGCCAAATTAAGCACCGGCTCTATGGTTCAGGCAGACGATACCGGCTTTTTAAGAAAAGTTGTTGACTGGTTTTGTTAAAGTTATGCGCCAAAAGCTCGATAACAACTGCGGGTACGTACTGTTTCTTCGGCGGCAGCGCGCGTTATCTGCCGACAATAATATGCTCGCAGTCAATTACAGCACCGATAACGGCAATCGCACGGTCGCCCTTGGTGCCGCGGCCCAGCGATTTCAGGGAGGACCTCTGTGAAGACAAAACAGAAACTGGATATCGCCCATATCTGGCAGCAGTTCCACAAAGCCCATGAGGTACATTACCGCAACCTGCTGCTGGAATATTATAGGCCTCTTGTAAGATACAGCGCCGAGCGCCTCCACAGCAAGTTACCCGGCAAAATCGAGCTCGATGACCTTATAAGCGCCGGTACATTCGGCCTCATGGACGCTATCACGGCATTCGACCCCCGCAGAAATGTAAAATTCGAGACATACTGCTCAGCCCGTATAAGGGGTTCCATTCTCGACGAGCTTCGCAGCATGGACTGGGTGCCGCGCCTGGTCCGAGCCCGCGCCCAGCAGCTGGCACGGGCCACCCAGTCGCTGCAGGTACATCTGGGCCGACAACCAACCGAAAACGAAACCGCTGAAGCCCTCGATATGGACATGGATGAGTTTATGAAGCTGCACAGAGAGGCAAACGCTGTCTGTCAGGTCTCCTTGAACGCCAAACTCTCCGACGACGACAGCGAAAAAAATGTCGCTGAAATAGATATTATCATGGACAAGAAAAGTGAAAACCCCCTCGTCGAAGCCCAGAAACGGGACCTTAAGCACCTTATTACCAGGGGGCTTACCCGGGCAGAGCGGCTCATCATTGTGCTGTATTACTATGAGGAAATGACCATGAAGGAAATCGGCGCAACACTGGACTTGTCCGAGTCCCGCATTTCGCAGATGCACTCATCGATTGTGGCCCGGCTGAAAGCGCAAATGACCCACCACCAGAAAGAATTCGCGATTTAGCCGCTGTGACCCTGCCTGCTTCTGTATCCGGCAGCATCCTGCAATTAGCGCTTTTTCATAAAGCCCCCGTTGATATCCCACCTAACCGGGCAAAAAGACAAACTTGATTTTTCCCCCCGCTGCGCCTATAGTACGGCTTTTCCTGTTAAGGGCATCGGCCAATGAAATTTACAAAAATGCACGGATTGGGCAACGATTACGTTTTCGTAAACTGCTTCGAGGAAAACATCACCGACCCTGCGCACACCGCCAGAGTTGTCAGTGACCGTCATTTCGGTATCGGCGCAGATGGGCTGGTGCTGATTTGTCCCTCGCAGAAGGCGGATATACGGATGCGCATTTTCAACGCCGACGGGTCGGAAGCACAGATGTGCGGCAACGGGATTCGCTGCGCGGCAAAATATGCTTACGAGCATAAGCTATGTAAGACAGGCCCCGTCTTTACTGTACCCGGTCAGCCGCCCTGCCCTGGGTCGCTGCGCATAGAAACAGTCAAAGGTGTATTAACAGCGGGACTCCTGACCGACCCTGGCAATAAGGTACGCAGCGTTTGTGTCAATATGGGCCAGCCTGTACTCAGCGCCGCTGATATACCCGTGAGCTTGTCGGCAGAGCAGGTAATCGAACAGCCTTTTGAAGTAATGGGAACGCCCCTGCTGATGACTTTGGTATCGATGGGCAATCCGCACGCGGTATTTTTCTGTGAAAACGTTGACCAGGTCGAACTCGAAAAGCTCGGGCCGGCCATAGAAAATCACCGGCTTTTTCCCCAACGTGTAAATGTTCATTTTGCTCAGGTACTTGACTTTAACCAATTCAGGATGCGCTCCTGGGAGAGGGGAAGCGGTATCACCCTGGCCTGCGGAACCGGTGCATGTGCATCCTGCGTGGCTGCCGTGCTTACAAACCGCTGTTCGCCAAGGTCTGTGGCGCATCTTCCGGGCGGGCAACTGGACCTGTACTGGTGCCAGGAAGATAATTCAGTCTATATGACCGGCCCCGCAACTGAGGTATTCGAGGGCGTTTTTGAATGCCCCCAAACGTAATTTCTAACAGCAAACTTACCCCCGGGCCTGCTAAATAAACAAGGACATCGGGCATACAAACCCGACGTCCTTGTTTGATTTACAAGGTATATAACAAGTATCGGGAGATTATTGCCGACGTTTCCTGCCCAGTAAGCCCACTGCGCCAAGGCCCAGCACCATTATCGTGGCCGGCTCTGGAATCGCTGAAGAATCGGCATATAAAAGCATCATCACATTGTTGGAAGACCAGTCGGCCTGGTAACTTGTCAATGGTTGCGGCTGGGCATTGACAATCGAGCTAATCAGTCCGCTTTTACCATTGGTCGAGCCCCATTGGTGCCCCCCAGCTCGCCGGCCAGATATACTGAACCGATACTGACGATACCGCGGCCGTCAACAGTATTCGCGGCGGTTTCGCAGTGTCGGCAGCGCCTGACTTATCAGTGAGTCGGCGTCCCTGGCATCTGCGTAGAGCCAGTGGTTTTCGTTGTGCCGGTTGGTTGCCGCGGCATCGTAAGACCGCGGCACAACGCGCGGCAGCCCCAGCCGCACCGTGCCAGTGGTCCGCCCCGATGGGGCAGGCTGTTTTTTCCCACCAAGTTTTAAGCCGAGTATGTTCATTTAGCTGCGTGCGCCTCCGGCCTTGAAGTGGCTGATTTTGAACGGTTTTTTGTTGGCCGCGGTTATTGCCAGTTTTGCATAGTAGCGCCGGGCATCGAGAGGCTCGTTGAGGCTTCGGTACGTCACCGACCTGCCGGATTCCGCCAGCGCGACCGGCTTGCCCGCCCAGGCGGTGATTGCCGCGTCGATTGCCTCTATTATTGCCGCGTAATCTGCCATCAGTTCGTCTCTCGTTTCTCGTGACTGGTTTTTCGGGCAACAAAAAAGGACAGTCTGATGGTCTGGCACCAGACTGCCCTTGTTTTGTTTTCTTTCGATTGCCAGGCTGGCCGGCCCGGCAATCTTAGCCCGATATTTACCTGCTAAAGAGCTATTACATTTTTCGGCCGGGGGCGAAAAATTGTCAACGGAAAAATGGCCTTTTTTGCGTTTTTTGAAAAAAGTGGTCTATATGTAGCCCTTTTTTTTATTTCGGGGGTAAAAATTGAACTATTTTTCGAGTGATTCGAGGTTTTCCCTGACTGTTTTTGTGTTCGGATGGTCAGGGCCGTAACTGTCTTCGCAAATCTTCATTGCGCGTCGATACATCGGCTCGGCCTCTGATAGACGGTTTGTATCTTCCAGCAGGCCCGCCAGGTTGTTGAGGCGAATAGCAACCGTGGGATGGTCTTTTCCGAGCGCCGCCTCATCGATTGCAAGTGCCCGCCGCATCAGCGGCTCAGCCTCTTTTAACCGGTTCGTATCGTGATACAACTGCGCCAGGTTGTTCAGGCAAATAGCAACGTCCGGATGGTCTTTTCCAAACGCCACCTCAGTGATTTCAAGAGCACGTTTATAAAACGGCTCAGCCTCTTTTAACCGGTTCGTCGCCTGATACAACTGCGCCAGGTTGTTCAGGTCTATCGCAACATCGGGATGGTCTTTTCCCAACGCCGCTTCATCGATTTCAAGAGCACGCTTATAAAGCGGCTCAGCCTCTTTTAACCGGTTCGTCGCCTTATACAACAGCGCCAGATTGTTCAGGCAAATAGCGACTTTGGGATGGTCTTTTCCAAACGCCGCTTTAGCGATTTCAAGAGCACGCCGCATCAGCGGCTCAGCCTCTTTTAACCGGTTCGTAGCCTTATACAACTGCGCCAGGTTGTTCAGGTCTCTGGCAACTTTGGGATGGTTCTTTCCAAACGCCGCTTCATCGATTTCAATCGCACGCTTATAAAGCGGCTCAGCCTCTTTTAACCGGTTCGTCGCCTTATACAACAGCGCCAGGTTGTTCAGGTAAATAGCGACTTTGGGATGGTCTTTTCCAAACGCCGCTTTAGCGATTTCAAGAGCACGCCGCATCAGCGGCTCAGCCTCTTTTAACCGGTTCGTAGCATGATACAATGTCGCCATGTTGTTCAAAGCTGTGGCAACATCGGGATGTTTTTCTCCATAGGCCTTTTCAAAAATCTTCACGACCCGCTGCATCAGCGGCTCAGCCTCTTTTAACCGGTTCGTCGCCTTATACAACTGCGCCAGGTTGTTCAGGTCTCTGGCAACATCCGGATGGTCTTTTCCAAACGCCGCTTCATCGATTGCAAGAGCACGCTTATAAAGCGGCTCAGCCTCTTTTAACCGGTTCGTAGCCTGATACAACGCCGCCAGGTTGTTAAGGTCTCTGGCGACCTCTGGATGGTCGGGGCCGAGGTCCTTTTCATCCTGCTGTAAAAGATTTTTGAATATCTCTTCACATTCCGGATACCGGGCCAGTTCATACAGGGCAAGCCCCAGTCCTGTCAGTGCCTGTCTATTATCAGCATGACCGGCAAGAATCGTTCGATAGGCCTGCTCGGCTTCTTTGTACTTGGCTTGTCGTAACAAACCGCCGGCGAGAGAAATTTGAGCTTCAACTTTAATTTGCAGT
>Ga0307379_10010384_pt1 | contig 12325 bp, 10 predicted proteins | sample UN2MG_FD_202237 | JGI IMG/M metagenome (GOLD analysis project Ga0307379, IMG submission 202237) | Soil microbial communities from Risofladan, Vaasa, Finland - UN-2 | ecosystem: Environmental > Terrestrial > Soil > Coastal area > Acid sulfate soil | place: Finland: Risofladan, Vaasa | collected... | reverse complement strand
GAGACCCACGAGCTGGTGGCGATCCTGGACCGCACGACGGGGGCCGAGACGCCGAGCGTCGAGCGGGTCGTGTCCGGCCGGCGCCTGCTGGAGATGCGGTCGCTGGTCCGGCAGGTGGCGGCGGCGTCGCACGTCAAGGAGTACATCGCCCGGGTGGTCCGCGCGACGCATCCGACGACGCCCGAGGCCCCCGAGACGACGCGGAAGTACGTCCGCTACGGCAGCAGCCCGCGCGGCGCCCAGGCGATGCTGCTGGCGGCCAAGGTGCTGGCCCTCCGCAAGGGGCGGGCCAACGTCGCCTTCGACGACGTCGAGGCCGTGGCCCTGCCGGCGCTGCGGCACCGGCTGATCCTGTCCTTCGAGGGCCAGGCCGACGGCGTGGACGGCGACGACCTCGTCCGCCAGGTGCTCGACTCCGTGCCGAAGGCCCGAACGGTGTAGGCGGCCCAGGAACGAGGAACCAGGAACCGGGAACCGGGAGCTGGGGGAGAGGCGACCTCGAAGCCGCGGGGTCGCCGCCCCGCGGCGTGCAGCGGCGTGGAGCGATGGAAGACTTCGAGATCCAGCGCATCGCGGACCAGGCCTCCGAGGCCCTCAACCAAGGCCACCCCGCCAAGGCACTGGCCTTGCTGGACCAGCTCGTCGCCGCCGCCCCCGATCACGCGAACTACCGCTACTGGCAGTGCCGGGCCCTGATGGGCCTGGAGCGGTTCGAGGACGCCCTCGAGGCCGCCCGGCGCGCGGTGGAGCTGGCGCCGGGGTTCATCGCGGGGTACATGCCCCTGGCCTGGGCGGCCGCGCACGTCGGGCGGATCCAGGAAGGGCAGGTGGCGTTCCAGCGGGCGCTGGCGGCGTCGAGCCGGCGGGCGTGGGTCCTGGCGGAGTACGCGATGTTCCTGGCGGCGTTCCGCGGGCCGAGGGTCGCCGTCGAGGCCGCCCAGGAGGCCATCAACGCCGACCCCAACCAGGCCGAGGCCTGGGTGGCCCTGGGCTGGGCACGCTACCGGATGCACCAGTACGACGAGGCCGAGAAGGGCCTCCGCCGCGCCCTGGAGCTGGAGCCGGACAACTCCCGCGCGATGGTGGCCATGACGGAGCTGCTCAACAGCACCGGCCGGCCCGCCCAGGCCAAGGCCCTGGCGGCCCTGCTTAGCGACCATCCCGAGGCTGTCGAGGCCGCCGAGGGCCTCCGCCGCAAGGCCGACCGCCACTACCTCTTCCTTCCGCCCAACGCCGACGGGATCGACGTGACGCGCCCGCTGCCCCGCCCGGCCGAGGCGGACCGCGCCTCGTGGCGAGACCGCGTGCACGTCGGCGTGCGCGAGGTGTTCTGGGCGATCGGCCTGGTGCTGATGGGCCTGGGCTTCGTCGCGGCCTTCCGGTCCAACCAGACCCCCCTGAGCCTGCTCTGCTTCATGTCCGGGCTCACGATCGTGGCCTACCTCTGCGGCACCAAGGGCCAGTAGCCCCGCCGCCCCGTCCCGGCCGGGCTCAGCGAAGCAGCAGTCGCAGCAGCGCGAAATACGCCACCGTCGCCGCGGCCATGAGGACGACCGTCGGGGCCAGGAGGCGGTAGACCCGCCGCCCGGCGGCGCCGAAGTACTCGTTGCTCATGATCTGGCAGACGTGCAGGGGGCTGAGCATCTGCCCGAGGTGCCCGAAGCCGTAGGCCAGCGCGACGTAGGGGCGGATCGAGCCGCCGTCGCCCATGGCCGCGACGACCGCCAGGACGATCGGGAAGCTCGTGCCCACGAACCCGACAGCCAGGCCGGTGACCAGGCCGGCGATGAACGGCAAGGCCGCGACGACGATCTCCGCCGGGACGCGCAGGCGTTGCAGCTCGACGGCGATCTGGCGGGCGGCGTCCACCTGGCGGATCGCGTGCCAGAAGACCATCACGCCCACGACGACCAGCGCGAGCTTGTAGATGGACCCCCGCTTCAGCACGGCGGCCAGGTCGGCGGCGCCCAGGCGGTTCACGCGGGCGGTCCACGCCAGGCTGACGGCCAGCCCCGCGGCGAGGGGCCCATAGCGTCCGGCGGCCTCGGCCCAGGGGCCTCGGGCGCCCTCGCCGAGCGCCCAGGCCGCGGCCGCGCGCACGGCCGTCCAGACCAGCAGGATCACCCAGATGGTGCTGGTGGCCCATAGCAGCCGCCAGGCGTGCCCGGCCGGGGCGCGGCCGGCGGTGCGGTGCAGGTCCGGGTGCGTGCCGCGGAAGATCCACAGCCCCGCGGCGGCCATCAGCACGCCGAGGGGGAGCTGGTACAGCGCGAACTGTGCCGGGCTGCTGGCGGTCAGGGCCGTCGCGACGATCACGCCGGGGTACAGCGGCCACCAGTGCTCCCAGATGTGGCGGAACCAGTAGTTGATGGCGGAGAGGCGTTCGCGGCTGACCTCGGCGCCGCCGGCGGCGGCCTCGACCATCGGGGCCGACAGGTGCGCCCCGCCGGGCATGGGCAGCAGGCCGATGAGCGCGGGCAGGGCGGCCATCGTGACGGCGGGGCGGCGTAGGAACGCCCGCGCCAGCTCGACGATGCGGTCGAGCTGCCCGGCCCGGCGCATCGTCTCGGAAAGCACGAGCATGATCACCACGACGACGACCAGCCCGACCGTCTGCGGCGCAACGGCCCCGGCGGCGCACATGGAGGCGATCTGCCCGGGGCCCTGGCGGAACAGCACCCCCAGCGCGACGGCCCCGGCCGGGACGCCGACAGCCAGCGGCACGCGCAGGCGCGTCAGCAGGAGGATCAGCCCGAACGCCGCCAGCGTCGCCGCCAGCGCCGAGCCCAGCCAAGTCTCCGCCAGGCAACCCATGCCGGGCTTCTAGCACACCCCGGGGCACCGCACAAGCGGCCCCGCCGACGTTGACCGTCGTGCGGGCGGGGAGGTACGATGCACGATCGCCAGGGGTCGTGCGTTCTGCCGCGAAGACCTCCCCTGAGGCGGATCGGGCGTGGCGTATGGCGGAGCTGAGGAAGGGCATCGGGCTGGCCGGCGTGTTCTGCATCGCCTCCGGGGCGATGATCAGCTCGGGGCTGTTCGTCCTGCCCGGGCTGGCCCACGCGCGGGCGGGCCCGGCGGTGGTGGTGTCCTATCTCCTGGCGGGCCTTCTGGCGGCGACGGGGCTGCTCAGCACGGCGGAGCTGGCCACGGCCATGCCCAAGGCCGGCAGCGACTACTTCTTCATCACGCGGGGCATCGGCCCGGCGGCGGGGACGGTCGCGGGGCTGTTCAACTGGGTCTCGTTCTCCCTGAAGAGCGCCTTCGCGCTGGTGGGGATGGGGGCGTTTGTGCGGCTGTTCGCCCCGATTGACCTGCGCGTCACCGGGGTGGCGCTGGGGCTGGGCTTCGTGGGGCTGAACCTGGTGGGCGTCAGGGAGGCGGCGCGGGTGCAGTTGGCGATGGTCGGGGGGCTGCTGGTCCTGATGCTGCTATACGTGGCATGGGGGCTGCCGGCGGTGAACGCGGCGCACCACACGCCCTTCGCCCCGCACGGCGCGGCGGCGGTGTTCTCCACGGCGGGCTTCGTGTTCGTCTCGTTCGGCGGGCTGCTGAAGATCGCCAGCGTGGCCGAGGAGGTCCGCGACCCCGGTCGGACGATCCCGCGGGCGATGGTCCTCTCGCTGGTGGTGACGACGGCCCTCTACGCCCTGATGGTGTTCATCACCGTCGGGGTGGTGCCGGCCCGGCAGCTCAACGGGTCGCTGACCCCGATCGCCGACGGGGCGATGGCCTTCATGGGCCGGGGCGGGCAGGTCGCCCTCGGCGTCGCCGGCGCGCTGGCCTTCCTCACCACGGCCAACGCCGGGATCATGACCGGCTCGCGCTACCTGCTGGCGATGGGCCGCGACGGGCTGCTTCCCTCGGCCGCCTGCCGCGTCGGGAGGCGATTCCAGACACCTCACGTCGCGATCCTCGTCACCGGGGGGCTGGTGATCCTCCCGCTGTTCGTGGACCTGCACGTGCTGGTGGAATCGGCCTCGATCGGGCTGATCCTGACGAACATCCTGGCGAACGTGTCGGTGGTGCTGCTCCGGGAGAGCGGCCTCCAGAACTACCGCCCGGTCTTCCGCTCGCCCCTGTACCCGTGGGTCCAGGTGGCCGGGACGATCGGGTTCGTCTTCGTGCTGTTCGAGATGGGGGTGGAGGCGTTCGCCATCAGCGCCCTGCTGGCGGTGGCGGGCTTCTGCCTGTACTGGTTCTACGGACGGGCCCGGGCGCAGAAGGACTCCGCCCTGCTGCACCTGGTCCAGAGGATCACCGCGCGGGAACTGGTGACCGGCACGCTCGAGGCCGAGCTCAAGCAGATCATCCGCCAGCGCGACGAGATCGTCCTGGACCGGTTCGACGGCCTCGTGGAGGGCTGCCTCGTCCTCGACACGGACGACCCGCTGCCGGCCGACGAGCTGTTCGACCGGGCGGCCGCCAGGCTCGCGGAGAGGATGGGCATCGACCGCGCGGCCGTGTACGAGGCCCTGCGGGCGCGGGAGCGGGAAAGCAGCACGGTGATCGCGCCGGGCCTGGCCGTGCCGCACGTGGTGGTGGCGGGCGAGGGCGTCTTCGAGGTGCTCCTGGCCCGGTCGCGCCAGGGGTTCGTGTTCGGCCCGCAGCGGGGGGGCGTCCGCGCGGTGTTCGTCCTGGCGGGCTCCCGGGACGAGCGGAATTTCCATCTCCAGGCCCTCTCCGCCATCGCGCAGGTCGTCCAGGAGCCGGACTTCGAGAAGAGATGGCTGGCCGCCCGCGACGAACAGGGCCTGCGGGACCTTGTGCTCCTGGGGCAGCGCAGGAGACACTGAGGCCACGAGGCGCTCTGCCGGGACTCCCCGGCCGGCACGCTGGAGCGAAGGTCGATGATGCGAGTGCTGGAACGGATCGCCCGACACCCCAAGGCCGTGGTCGCCGCGGCGCTGGGGAGCATCGTGGCCGTGGGCTTCCTGGACCACTGGACGGGCCCGGAGATCTCGTTCTCCCCGTTCTACCTGGCGCCGATCGCGTTGGCGGCCTGGTGTGCCGGCACGAGGGGCGGCGTGCTGACGGCGGCCCTGGCGGCGGGAGTCTGGCTGATCGCCGATCTCTTCCCGCCCCACTACTCCCATCACGCCATCGCCTTCTGGAACGCCGCCGCCCGCCTGCTGATGTTCCTGATCGTCGCGCTGCTGCTGTCCAACCTGAGGCGTCTGGCGGCCGGGCTGGCGAAAACGGCGGCCGAACGCGCCCTGGCCCTGACCGCCGAGCGGGACGGCCACCAGGCCACCCGCGGGGCCCTCCAGCAGAGCGAGTTGAGCTTCCGCACGCTGATCGAGAGCGTCAAGGACTACGCGATCTTCATGCTGGACCCGGCCGGGAACATCGTCACCTGGAACGAGGGCGCCGAACGGCTGACGGGGCACGACAGGGACATCGCCCTTGGCCGGCACGTGTCCTTCCTCTGGCCGAGCGAGGACGCCGAGCACGGCCGGCCGCAGGAGGCGCTGGCCAAGGCCGCCGCGGAGGGCTTCTGCGGGAGCGAGGGGCTCTGGGTCCGCAGGGACGGCTCGCGGTTCTGGGCGATGACCGTGCTGACGGCCCTGCGGGACGCCCGCGGACGCGTTCAAGGCTTCTCCCAGGTCGTACACGACATCACCGACCGCCGGCGCCTGGAGAACGAGGTCCTCGACGCCGAGGAGCGCGAGCGGCGCCGGATCGGGCGGGACCTGCACGACGTGCTCGGCCAGGACCTCACGGGCATTGCGTTCCTCAGCAAGGAGCTGGACGAGGACCTCCAGGCCCAGGGCCGGCCGGAGGCCTCCGACGCGGCCCGGATCGTGGGATTGGCCAACCAGGCGGTGGACCGGGCGAGGTCGCTGGCGAGGGGGCTGTGCCCCGTCGAGCTGACCGCCGAGGGCCTGATGACCGCCCTGCGCCAGCTCGCCTCGGAGATCAGCCAGGTCTTCGGCGTCCGCTGCGACTTCGACTGCGCCCGGCCGGTGCCCATCGCCGACGAGGCCGTCGCGCTTCACCTGTACCGCATCGCGCAGGAAGCCACCAGCAACGCGATCAAGCACGGCCGCGCCAAACGCATCACGATCCGCCTGGGCATCTCCGACAGCCACAACGTGCTGGAGGTGATCGACGACGGCTGCGGCATTCCGGAGGAGCTGCCGAACGGACAGGGCATGGGGTTGCCGGTGATGAGGTACCGAGCGGCCGCGGCAGGGGGCTCTCTCAGCGTGCGGCGTCTGCCGCGAGGCGGCACGGCAGTGACCTGTACCATCCCCCTGGGCCAGTGGCCGGACAGGAGCGACCATGAGCACGGCGAGTGATGCCCCCGGCGGAGGCAAGACGCGGGTCCTGATCGTCGACGATCATCCGGTCGTCCGGGAGGGCCTGTCGCGTCGGATCAACCGGCAGGACGACATGGAGGTCTGCGGGGAGGCCGAGACGCGGTCGGACGCCCTGGCGGCCATCGCCGCCTGCCGGCCCGACCTGGCGATCGTCGACCTGGGCCTGAAGGACAGCAGCGGTCTGGAGCTGATCAAGGACATCAAGGTCCGCTACCCCGACCTGCCCGTGCTGGTGCTGTCGATGCAGGACGAGAGCGTGTACGCCGAGCGTGTCCTGCGGGCGGGGGCCCGGGGATACGTGATGAAGCACGAGGCGACCGAGAAGGTCCTCCTGGCGGCCCGGCGGGTCCTGGAGGGCAAGGTCTACCTCAGCGAGAAGCTCTCGGCCGACTTCCTGGACATCCTGTTCGGCGGGCGGAAGGGCCCGCCCGGCGCGTCGGCCGGCGAGCTCCTGACGGACCGCGAGCTGGAGGTCTTCGAGCTGCTGGGGCAGGGGCTGGGAACGCGGCAGATCGCCGAGAGGCTCTACTTGAGCGTCAAGACCATCGAGAACCACCGCGAGCACATCAAGGAGAAGCTCAAGCTCTCCAGCGCCCCCGAGCTGGTCCGCCGGGCGGTCCTGTGGGTCCAGAGCCAGGCCGAGGGCCCGGGAGCCCCCTGACCCCGCAAGCCTCTCCCGGGGGGGACCGGCGACAACTGCTGCTGGAACAAGGGGCAATCCGTGCGCAGGAGGGGATAGGGGAATCTCCTATCGACAAGGGGCGTCGGCCCGACCGCACAAGCGGGGCTGCCCCGATTGTCCCCCTGCCCTCGCGGCGAAGATAATACCTTGAAGGATGGCGGCCTCCGGCCCGCCGAAGCCACAGGCCCGTGGAGGCGACCCGGGCGGCAGATGCAAGTGCGTGGAGCACGATGTCAGGAAGAGGAAAATGAAGGTCTTCATGCTTGGCTGGGAGTTCCCTCCGCACATTAGCGGCGGCCTCGGAACGGCCTGCCAGGGACTGACCCGGGCACTCAATCAGGCCGGGGTGGAGGTGGTGTTCGCCCTGCCCACGTGCGTGCCCTACGCTCCGGGCTGCTGCGTGTCGCTGCGGACGCCGGCCAGCCTGGAGGAACGCCGCGCCCGCCGGTGCGCCGAAGGGCCGCCCTACCCCTTCTCGCCGGGGGAGGCCCGCACCACGTTGCGCCCGGTGGCCGCCGCGCTCCAGCCCTACGGCACGCCCCACCGCTTCGAGCAGGCCCGCGGAGCCCAGGGCCCGGGCGACTCCTTGGAGGGCCGCTGCCCCACGGCCGCCGACCGGCCCCCGGTCTCGTGCTCCGGTCCCGGCCGGCCGTACGAGGGGGACCTGCTGGCACAGGTCCGCCGGTACGCCGAGCTGGCGACGGAGGTCGCCGAGGGGGAGGAGTTCGACGTGGTCCACGCCCACGACTGGATGACCTACCCGGCGGGTCTGGCCGTCGCCCGGCAGACCGGCAAGCCGCTGGCGGTCCACGTGCATTCGACGGAGTTCGACCGCTGCGGGGACCATCCCGACCCGCGGGTCTGCGAGATCGAGCGGGCCGGGATGCACGCCGCCGACCGAGTGCTGTGCGTCAGCTACTTCACCTGGCGTACCGTCTGCCAGCGATACGGCGTGGCGCCGGAGAAGGCCGTCGTCGTCCACAACGGCGTCGACGCCCCGGGCGGGGAGGTCTTGAACTCCCGCCCGATCGCGCGGAGCGAGAAGGTAGTGCTGTTCCTCGGGCGGATCACCCTCCAGAAGGGCCCGGAGTACTTCCTTCGCGCCGCCAAGCGGGTGCTGGAGAAGCTGCCCGACGTCCGATTCGTCCTGGCCGGCAGCGGAGACCTGTTCGGCCGGATCGTCGAGCTGTCCGCCGCGCTGGGGATCGGTCGGCACGTGACGTTCACCGGCTTCCTGAACGGCCGGGAGGTCTCGCGGGCGTTCGGCATCGCCGACCTGTACGTCATGCCCAGCGTCTCGGAGCCTTTCGGGATCGCCCCGCTGGAGGCCTTGGCCCACAACGTGCCCGTGATCGTCAGCCGGCAGTCCGGCGTCTCGGAGGTGTTGAGGCATGCCCTGAAGGTGGACTTCTGGGACATCGACGAGATGGCCGACAAGATGGTCGCCGTGCTGACCCGCCCGGCGCTGCACGAATCGCTTCGCCGGAACGGGGCGATGGAGGTCCGAAAGCTCACCTGGTCCGCCGCGGCCCAGCGGTGCATCGACGTCTACCAGGCCCTGTCCGCCGGTGCCGCGCGGTGGAACGGCCTGTTGGCGGCCGGCTCGCAGGGATCCCTTACGGCGGCCGCCGCAGGCTGACGGCGGCGAGGCGGTCGGAAGCGGACACGCAAACGCGAGGGACGGCTACATGATCGTGCAAGGCGGCAAGGACGGCACCGTGACGTTCATCTGCCGGCCGGCGGGGCCGGCGGGGAAGGTCTACCTTGTGGGCGACTTCAACCGGTGGGACCCCACGAAGAAGCGGATGGTCAGGGCCCGGGACGGCAGCTTCCGCGCCCGCGTGGCCCTGCCGCCGGGCAACTATGAGTACAAGTTCGTCATCGACGGGCTCTGGGGCAACGACCCCGACGCCGCCTGTCAGGCGGCCAATGCGTTCGGCACGTGCAACAGCGTCGCGAACGTTCCGTCATCCATAAGCCGGCCGGGCGGGGGGGTCCGGACCGGCCCTTCAGGAGAGGACCGATGAAGATCGCCATCCGCATCGTGGAGGTCTCCGGCGGGGTTTTCCGGGCAAGCTGCCCTGCCCTGCCGGGCTGCACGGCCGCCGGGACATCGCCGGATGCGGCGAAGCAGGCCCTGGCCGCCGCGATCTCCGGGTACCTGTGCAGCTTCGACGCCGCCACGCCGCGATTCGAGCTGAGCGAGGCCGGTCCGGGCCTCAGCCGCCTTGCCTGTTGAGCCCTGGCGGAAGCCGCCCGCGGCAAGGCGCCCGCCGGCTGTTTCTTGCGGCGGCGCGGGCGGCATGGCGTTATCCTGAGGCAAACCTCTTTCAGGAGAACCGCCATGACCGCCAAACGCACCGCCGGGCTGGCCGCCGGGCTGCTGGGCCTGGCCCTCGCGGGCGCCGAGGGCGCCGAGGGCCGCAAGGTCCGCCAGATCAAGGTCCTCGCCGACAAGGCGCCGGACTGCTCGACGCTGGAGTCGATCGTGCAGTCGATCACCCGCGGCTGCCAGACCAACGACGAGAAGGCGATCGCGATCTACAACTTCAGCCGGCTGGCGTGGTACCACCGCCAGTACCCCGGCGAGAAGGGCGGCGTGGCGGCGCTGAAGATGCTGCACGTGTACGGCTGGAGCCTGTGCGGCGGGCAGCACGCGGTGCTGTCGGCGCTGTGGCGTGCGGCGGGGTGGAAGTGGCGGTTCGTCGGCTGGAAGGGCCACACCACCGTCGAGGCGTTCTACGACGAGAAGTGGCATTACTTCGACACGTTCCTGAAGGTCTACGTGTGGAAGGACGACCCCACGGCCCCCGGCGGGCGGACGGTGGCCAGCCAGGCGGACATCGCCGCCAACCCGCAGCTCATCAGCGAGGGGCTGGTCTTCGACAAGGCCCGGAACGTCTACTACCCCAAGGGCAACCGCTTCGAGATCATCAACGACCAGGCCAACTGGCAGGCGCCGGCGTTCCTGGTCTGCGGGGACGAGCCGCAGGGCGTCATCAGCGGCGTGCAGGGCCGCCGCGACGCCGGGCCCGCGACCGGGTGGATGGGCATCAAGCACGACAGCGCCGGCTACACCACCGACGTGGACCTCGCGCCCGGCGAGTCGCTGGAGCTGGACTTCTCGGCCGTCCCCGGCGCGCACTGGTGGAACGGGCGGAAGTACATCCCCGGCCACACCTGCGGCGACAAGGACTACCGCAACTGCCCGGCCATCGGGCCCGTGCTGGAGCCCTACCGCGCGCTGAGCGACCGCGGGGCGCGGACCTACTCCAGCGGGCGGCTTCTCTTCGCGCCCGACCTCCGCAACGACGCGTTCCTCTCGGGCCTGGCCGCCAGCGAGAACGTCAAGCTGGACGCCGGGCGGCTCGTCCCGGCTGAGACGTCCAAACCGGCGTCGATCACCGTCGAGCTGGCCTCGCCGTACGTCATGAGCCGCGCCTCGGGTGCCGCGGCCGGGGCGACGGGCGCCGAGGTCTCCACCGACGGCGGCAAGACGTTCCAGCCGATCGACCTGAAGGACTTCTCCGACGCCGTCGGCGGCCAGTACGCCGCCCTCGTGCGGGTCGCGTTCGACAAGGCCCTTTCGGCCCTGCGCCTGGAGGCGATCGTCCAGCACAACCGCTGCGTGCTGCCGTACCTCTCGCCCGGGCGGAACGAGGTCACCGTGTCCGTGGCCGACGCCAAGCAGCTTGGCGACCATCGCCTGGCCGTGACGTACGCCTACTGCCTCGGCTCGCGGAGCCGCTCGTACGAGGACATGGCCGATCGCGGCGCGGAGGCGGCCCGCGCCCACTACGCCGAGTGGTCGCAGACGCCCACGGTCGTGCGGAAGGTCTTCCGGGCGGGCGACCTGCCGGCGACGTTCACGATCGACGTGCCCACGCCGAAGGGCAAGCACCCCGTCTACCCGCGGATGCTCCTCCTGCGGCGGGAGGTGCTCGCCCCGGGCACGGAGCCCCAGCCGCTGCCCGAGGGCGCCGTCGAGGCGAAGGCCGCCCCCACCGACGAGATCCAGACGCTGCCCAACCCGTTCCTCGTGGGCATCGCTCTGCCGCCGAAGAAGGTCGAACGCCCCACGGCCGTGCGGAAGCTGCCGCTGTTCTGCTCCCATGTGGTCAAGACCGACGGGCAGGTCTTCGACAACAACTTCCTCAAGTGGCGACCGAAGGAGGTCGAGGCGTGGGTCATGCTCGTCGGCGGCGAGCTGAAGCCCCTGCCCGCCCCGCGGGACATCGTCGCGGCCCGCCTGTGCTTCCCGGTGGTCAACGGCTGCCCGCAGGCGACGACGCAGGTCGGCTGCACGCTGCTGGAGGCGCCCTTCGAGAAGGGCAAGCCCTACGACTTCAAGAAGCTCGGGGAGGTGCAGGGCACGGTGAACGTGCCGAAGCAGGCGGCCGCGGGCGAGGCGAAGTACTACAGGATCGACGTGACGCGCGGCGTGAAGGGCATCGCGGCCGGGGAGGCGAAGTACCACGGCTTCTGCATCCGCACGGTCCCCAACCGCAGCGTCGACGACGGCTGGACCACGCGGATCGACCTCACCAAGGACAAGGTAACCTACCTCGAGCTGGAAACGTATGCGCGGTAGTGGAAGGGCGCGTACGTGGATGAAGACCTGCCTTGGCGTGGCACGGGCATCCCCGAAGGGGCCCGTTGGGCTTGGCCCTGCACTGACGGCTTCAATCCACGGGCGAGACGCCCGTGGGACGCATGGGCAAGATGCCCATGCCACGTTTTCATACGCGTTCTTAATCAGAAGGCCTGCTATGCTGGCCGTTTCCCAAGCCCGCAGGGCGTTTGGCGGTAGCCTCGGGCGCGAGCCCGTGGTGGACGCCCATGGCCCATCCGAGCCCCCGCAGGGGCGATTGAGGCATAGCCACAGCGCGCGCATTTCAGTCGCCCCGTTCCGGGGCTCTTTCCCAAACGGCGTATCCCCCCACGGGCTGGCGCCCGAGGCTACCGCCAGTCGCCCCAAGGGCTCTTCCGCGACCAGAATCGGCCGCCCGTTCTGAGAGACTACAGCAGGGCCGCGCGCCGCGGCCGGAGGCCTTGACCCGCTCACTGCCTTGATCGCGCAATCGGTCCGTGGTTAACTGGCGGCTGGCGAGTACGGGTTTCGATCCTCGAACACACGAGCGGAGGCACGGCAATGGATCGCAGAGACTTCATGAAGGCGGGCGCGGTGGCCGGGGCGGCGGCGATGAGCTTCACGGCGATGCGTGCGGCGGCGGCGGACGCGCCGAAGCCCAACGCGGCGAAGTTCAAGCTCAAGTACGCCCCGCACTTCGGCATGTTCCGAAACAGCGCGGGCAACGAC
>Ga0307379_10010383_pt1 | contig 12326 bp, 21 predicted proteins | sample UN2MG_FD_202237 | JGI IMG/M metagenome (GOLD analysis project Ga0307379, IMG submission 202237) | Soil microbial communities from Risofladan, Vaasa, Finland - UN-2 | ecosystem: Environmental > Terrestrial > Soil > Coastal area > Acid sulfate soil | place: Finland: Risofladan, Vaasa | collected... | reverse complement strand
CGTTGCAGCAGCAATGTGTACGAATGTACCAACAACTGTTACTGTGCTTTGCGCAGTTACGACAGCAGTTGCCTGTACAAGTGAAGTACCAGAACCACCAACTAGGGCACCGCTGTTACTGTCACCAAATACAGAAACCTGACCAGAAGATACAGCAGTAAGAGCTACCTGCATACTGGTTGAAGAGTTCTGGATGTACAGCGTGAAAGCGCCAGTGTGTCCAGTGAAGTCGATAGTCGCAATGACTGCAAAGTCACCAGCACCCGGTGCTGGCTTGTTGGTACCGCGAATTTCCAAAGTACCCGTCAGCGGAGTGCCCGCAGCAGGGTTGACTTGGATTAAGCGAATTCCATTACTACCCGGAAAGGCAACAATTGGACCGGTACCACCCGGTGCCGGAGCCGCAGCACCCGACTGTGAAAGCATCTGTGTAGCAGACATTGTTATATTTCTCCTGAAATTTGTTTGTTTTGTACGATTTGCACAATTTGTTTATCACTTCTATTTAAGTAATATGAACAGAAAGCCTGCTACCGGTTGAGTGATGCACACATACCAAGGAAAACCCTGCAAGAAATGTGAAGGAACGGAGAGATACCGATCTAATCGAAAGTGCATCGCGTGTGCCCGCGTAGCCGCTCGGACGTTCCGCAAAGAAAATCCAGACCAACACGTAACCCAACAAACATCCTACAGGGATAATAAGTTCATCAGGCGTGCGACTCCGGCTTGGGCAAATGCTGATGCCATAAGGCGTTTGGAAATGGAGGCAAAACGGTTAGAAGCTCAGATGGGGATACCCATGCACGTAGTACACGATATACCCATACGCGGGCGCAAGGTGTGCGGGCTCCACGTGGAACATAATTTGAAGGTTGTATCTCAGTCGTGGAGAAATCTACGACGTAACTTTAGTTCCACTGAGTAGCGACTTCAACACCACCCGGTCCTTGGCGACCATCGGTCTTAGCTACAACACGAACGCGAATGCCATGCTCAAAGGATTCAGCAGGAAGTGCGCGAACCTGTAAACCACTACCAACTAATACGGCTGCACCAACTGCTACCCAATCGGCAGGAGTACGGGTTGGTTCGAGCTTACCACCACGAACTGGTGTGCTACCAATAGCACCGGAATTGTTGGTACCAATCATTTCAAGGGTGACGTTCTTCTCGACGATAACGGAATCGGCAGCATCGGCTCCGAAAACCTGAATCTGGAGTTGTGGCGCAACCGTGGATGCGAAGTAATTGCGACCGGTGTGTGGTCCGTAAAACTCGACCAGAATGTCGTCTACGTCTTTTCCAAGAAGGTTGTGGCTCATGTTAATTCTCTCAATGGTGTTTGGCTATGTACTATTTACGGGTTGACTATCAAACGTGACCGGTGTATATTGAATGATGCGTAACTACCTCTAGGAGAACGCAATGAAAACATCTAGACTCTTACCACTCGGACTCTTACCACTCGCGCTATTGGTGGCGGTCCTATTGGTACCAATAACTCATGCCTATCACGGAACCGAGGATATTCAAAACGCCCCACTGCCCGTTAAGGCATGCTTCGGAGACGCACAGTTATACAGGGAATTGCAGATAGCCCGCAATGCTGGATTGTCGTTGGAAGAGCAGCGCCTCGATAATGACTTCGGATACCGCGTACTACAGTATTACTCAGAATTATCAGGAGTCCCCATCGCCGAAGGCACACAAGAAAAACTCGATGGTCTGACTGTGGAAATCTATGCACTGCCAGCAGAACAAGTACTCAATGATGCATTCATGCAAGCGTGGGTCACAACGAAGTTTGACGAGTGTGTCAGTAAGATAGACATGACACCATACAAAGCACCAAGCGAGAGTATTCAGCGTATGATACCGGACGTAGAAACATGAGTGAAACATTATACGAAGGCGTACCCGTTACGCCCTCACAACTCAAAGCCATCGAATCCATAAAGGAGAAGGTCATTGAACATCATGGCGAAGGCTTCGAATACAAACGATTCGAGGTCCACCCATTCTCCAGCAGCGGCCTATTGGAGGTCATGATCGAGATCGGTAAGCTCGAAGAATCCCCAATGGATGCTATTTTGAACCGCTCTGTCAGGCAAATATTTGTTGGCGAACGCGGCGGCTGTGAACTGGCAAACCCCCAAGATTCCGAAAAGCGCGGCAAAATCAAAGGCTTACAGGAGTGCATCACTGCCCCAACAGCCGTTTAATTAGTTGCCGAAACTTCTTGACGAAATTACAACCATGGTGTATAATTCACTTTCATTTGAGAGATGAGAGAGAAACGCCATGGAAATTAACTACAAAGAATTAGGTTACTTCGTTCGCACTGACATCGCTGTCGTGGATCGCAATCCTGAAATGGCTGACATGAGTAACCCCAACGGCGACATTCATGGCGATGCCGATTACATCATTGCCGAGACGCCTACCGGTCGTCGCTTTGCACATTATGTCGTTGTTCTTACCTATCCTAATGGCACTCTCGCTTCTGGCGGACCGATTACTTCTGCTCGGTTGGAAGAACTGGCTCATCAACTCAACGAAACCAAACCCGATCTGGACATGGACTTATGGCACGAGATTGATCCGGCCTACGGTTCTGAAGCATACATCTCTCAGGGTACCGAACAAAATAACCGCTTTCGCGAAATCGAAGAAGACATGAATAACGGCGAATTTGGTGCAGGTGAAGCCTTCAACATGGCGCTGCATGTCATCGCACCCTTATAAAACTCCGAAACTTCTTGACAAAAGTTCAAAATCCTGCGATAATGTATCCACATTGAGAGCGGAGAGAGACTATGAAAAACAAGAAAAATACAACGATTACCATTACCGCAGCTACCATCGAGAAAGCCATCGCAGCAGTTGCAGAAGAAGGATATAGTTGGTACGACGTGAACTGCAAAAGTAATCACGGGCTTATCCGTAGCCTCCATGCAACGGATTTCGAGTGCGCAATCACCTTCGCCAACAAAAACAAGTACGGCGAACTCGATGGAACTTGGCGGGCGGCGGTCATTTGAGTTCCGAAACTTCTTGACAAAAGTTCAATAGTATGTTAAGATGTATATTCATTTGAGAGATGAGAGACATTATGGAATTACGATTTGACTTAAAACCTGATGGTGGCGTAGAACGCGGTTATGAAATCGCATCAATCATTCGCAGCCCTCAGCATTCAATCCACGCCCAAGTTGAGGACGATGTCCTTCGTGTGGTTCTGAACGATTACAAAATGGTGAACATCGACAAGCTGGTCGAGCGCATTGAAAATGCAATCGTCCCCGATCCCGATGGTCTGGAGTTCTCACAATGAGCGGAGCTAAGAAAATTGCAACAGGCGAATACGCCTACCGAGGATACGAACTGGCCGTTGACGCAACTGGCTGGAGCGTTCGCGAAGAAGGAATGGGCCACTATCCTTGGGATGCTGGCAAAACCAAACGCGACGCGATGGCCTTCATCGACAACATGATCGAAAACGAGGAAGTCCGCAAATCCGAACGAATCAAAGAATCACGCTCAGACATGACCGACGCAGAACTCATCGCTATTGATGGTGTTGGTTGGGCTTGGTTGGAAGCATGAGCTTCAAACACGTGAAGACTGGTGACACGGTGACCCGCATGTTAGCGGGGGTGATTCCGATGGAACTCATGGTCACCGATATTACTGAAGAACGAATCATTTGTGGTGCATGGGAATTCGACCGCATCACCGGTCACGAGATTGACGAAGATATTCCGTGCCTCGTGAGCCACTTAGTGGAGAAAAATCATGAATAGACCTGAACGAAAAGTAATGAGCATGGTACCGAACAAGTCGTACCTCGAAGGGTATAACGACTGCGTAGAAGAAATGACACGCTACGACAGCGAAGTTAGCCAGTTGCTCATGGATGTACTGCAAGTTGGTTGGACGGGTAGGAATCACCCCGACAACGATGCCCTCATAGTCCACCTGAAAGAACGGGTTAAGGATTTCCTTTTAGCGGAAGCCAACCGGGAAACCAACGGCGACCACCGCATGTCTGGACACGGAGTGATCAATGAAGATTAAAGGATTCATCTACTACGGATTTGGTGCCCTTTTGGGCGCGTTCTTCGGCTTTGCAATCGGACTGTGTTACATCACTGTCGATGAACGATTCTCGGAATACCCATGGGCGTATACATTACTCATACCAGTATCTCTCCTTGTGGTTCCTGTGATCCGCGATGAATTCATGATGGTGAATAACCAGCGTGCGACGATCTTCACTTTTATGATGTTCGTATCTGCCTTGGTTTCCATCATCACTACCTTACATTTTATGGGAGGTGCATCATGACCGACAAATTTAAAATTGCAGACAGAACCGTTCGTTCCTTCACCAATTTCGAAGACTGGAAAGCCGCAGTCTCCGAGACCGGACACAAAGTTACGGTGAAAAGGGACAAAGAAGACGAAACCGAATTCTTCGCCGAGAAGTCGGATGATGATGACATGACGATGATCGGCTATTTCAAAGACGACTGGGGCATGATCGTATAACCCAATCAATTACGGAGAAACATTATGAGAATATTCGCAATTATCTATATCGCCCTCGGTATCCTGTATCACTTGGTGGTGAGTTTTGGTTTTTCGTGGAGCGATCCATGGTTATACGTGCACATCGGGCTCTGGCCGCTTTTCGTGGTATTCTGGGGCGCTCTCCTTTTTGGATTGTGCTATGTCGGCTATATCCTGTACGACAAGGTTGATTCGTACCGGAGATTGACACCGAAACAAAAGATGCAGAGGAAGCGGATTGCGGAACAGCGGAAAGCCCACCGTCCCGCAAATTCACCTAAGCTACATTAAGCCTCAGACTTTGCGTCAGTCGATACGACTGGCGCATCTTCTGTAACACCTGCATCTTCAAAGAACGATACGGTGGTGTACGCGGCGTCCAAGCCACCAGCCTTCGCAGAACTGGACATGGCTCGATAGGTTGCAGTCGATGCTGCGACCTTGGCAAAGGCACCTTCCTTGATATCATGGGCAGCATAGTTCATTACGTTGCCACGCGAGAATCCCAAGTCCTGTGTTTCAGCCCATGAGTCTTGATTGGCACCCATGTAGATAAATGTCCAACCCTTGTCCTCGCGTGCCTTTATCATTTCCTTGATGAGACCCGACCCGTAATCCTGAGAAGTGTTCTCACCACCATCGGTGATAATCACGACCAGCGTGTCAGGGTTTTCCTTTTTCGGAATGCGTTGGTGGATATCATCAGTCAAACTGATTCCGTTACCGATTGCATCACGCAGCGGTGTTCCACCTTCCGCCTTGTAGTCGTTGCGGGTCAACTCTGGAACATCCTCTAACGCCAGAGCCGTGTACGGACGCCGAAGCCTTAGCTCGTGTTTAGTATCAGACCAGCTTCCCCTTCTATTCATTTTCATTTCAGAATCGAAGATAATCAGCGAGACCAGAACTTTACCCTCTTCTTCGCGTTGCCGTGAGATAAAGGAATCGTATCCCTCAAGGGTCGCATCGGTGATGCGGTTCATGGAACCAGAACCATCAATGATAACAGTGATGACGGTATCTGCGTGTAGGGTCTTTGCTTTCGCGCTACCCTTCTTTACTACTTTTAAATCTGCCATTGGAATTACTCCTCAGTAAGTTAAGTTTAAGAACGTGTCTTTCTACGAGCGCGACCAGTCCACCCACGCGGTGCAGTGGCATAGCCAGTGACCTCTGGAGAATCAGGGAACGGATTTGGAGCGCTGCTTACAGCTTCCGAATAGTGGCGGCTGAAGTGTTCAACTGGAACACCCAACTTCCGCAGATTCTTCAGCGTGTCGTAGTAAAATGCGAATGCCGCACAAGGATTTGCTTCACGCTCAAACTCAACCTTCTGAGTTTCAAACTCAACAGCTTCACCGAAACCGGTTCCGAGAGACTTACCTTCATCCAAATCCACACTCATGAAATCCAACGTAGCGTGGTTGCCAAGATTATCCACCGTATAGGTAGGTGTGATTGCACCCACAGTGCCAGCGGACGTAGTGACCGTTCCGGCTACATTAGATGCATTGAGAACGCCACCCACACTCGTGTAAGCAGAACTACTGCTGTAATCACGAAGTAAACTGTCAGGTATATCACCCGTCCCACGGTTCCCCATATCAAACATGGGTTTGTGGGACGACTTCATCTGACCGGATGAAAACGACTTGCGGATTGGAAGAGGCTTACGACGGAAAACCATGAAGCCGATGGCTCCCTGATTGGACGCGTCCTGACCAACTTCCTCAGCGTAGGTTTGCTCATCGCTCCAGTACGCACTCTGCGCATGGAAGATGAACTCAGCAGCTTCTCGGCCATTCACGGTCCAGCCGGGGACTATTACACTGTCCCATGGATCGATGACATAACCGGGTGACTGCTTACCAGCACTCTGGCCATCAATGACGGACAAGCCATCCACAGACGGAACCACGAGCACTTGCTGAGCGGAATTGTTTCGGAATTGAAGCTCGTAATTAGTTTTCTTACGACCTTCGAGATAAGTCTGCCCATTATGGACGACTTCGGTGACAGGCTTGCCATTCACAAGAACACAAGCCTCGAACTCACGAGTTGAGTTATACATGTTACTTTCTCCATTGTACTGCCGAAGGTCTTTAATGGCCTTGCTGAACACGCAAGGGCTTACCGCCTTTGGACTTTTAAACCGGTGAAAAACTCGAAGAAGTTAAACACCTACCTCTATATATCATTCTTAGTTGGACGAATGTCAAGAAACTAGGTAAATACTTGCACCAGACCGGAGAACAGACGAATGGGAACATTTGACAGTGGCGGACCAAATGCAGAATTGATGCAACCAGCCGACCATGAAACCAACACGCCAGAAACACATCGACTCCTAGAGCGCCTGTACCACGAGAACTTCATCCGTCTCGGTGGTGCCAGCATCGATGTCCACTTGGAAGACGACGACTACTCGACCGCATGGAATATGGCAGTCGATACCTATCGCCAAATGGGTAGCGGTTCCGTCTACAAATCATGGACCGTACTACAGGTAATCCCCCGCGTTCAGGAATACATCATGGACGAGCGCGTGGACAACGTTATTAAAATCTGGCGATCCCGTGGACTGTTCGGCGGACAAGCCGGTGGCTCAGGTGCCTTTGAAAGTTTCGGCGCAGCTACAGCGAACACACTGCTTCGTGGCGGCATCGGACAAAACGGCGCAGCCTTCGATTTGGTCTCCTACGATTTGGTCCTCCAGTATCAGGAAACTCTGGACCGACTGTTTGCCCGTGAGATGCAATTCGTATTCCGAACTGAAACGAATTCCCTGTTCTTGCTTCAAGTACCTCATCAGATCGAAGAAATTCTAATCGAATCCATGGTACTCAAATCATTCCTTGAACTGCTTAAGGATCACTTCGCCAAACGCTGGCTCCGCGATTACCATCTCGCAGAAATGAAAATCATCCTCGGCGAAAAGTACCGCGTGTTCGCAACCATACCCGGTGCCCAAGGTGGTACCACCATGAAAGGCGAGTCGCTAGTATCAGAAGGACTGGCTGAAAAAGCAAGACTCGAAGACGATCTCCTACTGTATATTGACGGCGGAATGGTCCCGCAACCAATTCGGGGATAAGTCATGAAGTGGCCAAAGAAAATCGACAAACCAAATCCAGACCCGTATGATCTGAAATACAACCTATTACATCTTTTGTTCTGGGCTGTGATCTTCGGCGTCGGATTTGGCCTCGTATTGGTGTTCGGATAATGCCTAAGTTTAAGCCAAAAAATCCATTCACTTGGTTCGCTAAAGATACGGGCGGTGCTTCCCATTTCGGGAACAAAACCAAAACCAGCCAATTCACCAGTGATCTTATTAAGATGCACATTGAAATGGGTGGACTCGATGTCAACGTGTACCGATTCAAAGGAACATTCGCTCAGGATGAAGATGAGTTCGGCGTTAAGCACGATCCGCACGGACCCGACACCGATGACGAAGAAAATCTATTTGATGTGGACGACCAGCGAGAGAACCCATTCGGACCCGGTCATGAAGGACCAACCGATGTGGGCTCATTCTTGGGCGTACAGGATACCGTACTGAACGAAAACCGTGATCGCGAATATGACTTCGACGAGATTCCTGTCCTGCGAGTAACCTACACCGTAAGCCAGAACGAATTGGAATACGCACGCTTTGGTATGGCTCTGGCCAACGACGTTCTGACCATCGAAGTCCATACCGAAGAAATGGAAAAGCAATGTGAACGCAGGCTAGTACCCGGTGACGTAATCGAAATGCCCCACCTAAGAGAAGTGGGCATCGACGGACGCGTCGCCAACAAGTGGTATGAAGTCAGTACCATCGTCTGGTCACCAACCGGCATCGATGTCACTTACAATCGCCACGTGTCCGCCATCGTCCTACGACCAATGCGCCACCAGCAAGAATTCCTCGACCTCTTCCATCGCATGGACGAGTACGGAAAGAACCTTGCCGAGCAAATGTCCAACGTCGATGCGATGATGTCCATGACTCAAGCCAATCAAGAGAAGGCCCGCGAGTACGTGAACACCACATGGTTCGATACGACGCTCCTATACTTCTGCCCAGATCATCCAGACCGCCAGCCATACCGCTGGACCGGTGACGGAAAACCCGATAATGGTGAGCCCGTCACGCAAGGCGCAGACTTCCCCACTGATCCACAGATCGGTGACTGGTTCCTACGCGTTGACTTTGTCCCCAATAGATTATATCGGTTCATGGACAACAAACGCTGGAAGCTGATGGAGAAAGACATCAAGCGCGAATGGCAACCATACAACTGGGTTGTCCAACTGCGCGAGTTCATGTCCGACCGCTCCGAGACGGATCGTGATCGCAATTGGGAACTGAAGAGCATACACGATGTACTCACCAGCCGTCATGACCGCTCCGACCTCGCCTACGAAGAAAAGACCGAGAACAAGGAACCCTACGAAGTTAAAGAAAATAAGGGAGAACTCAAAGGATCGTGAAACTCCAACACTTAATGTATGAGGCGCACGAGCCGTCTGAAAAAGCTAAGCTGTTTCATCAAACGGCTGATGCTCAGCGTGGACCGCCCGAAGCCACGATGCTTAAACTACAAAACCTCCTCGGTGGTGGTGTATTCTCCTTTGTGATAGAACATGTCGGGGACATCACACACCGAATGGCTCAAAAGTTTGACTGGGCTAAAGGGCAACATGGCATCGTACAGGACAAAGTGGAAAAGACCCTTCGGACTCTAGAGTCTGGATACGGATTTGATAAGGAGATGCAGGAAAACTTTGAAAGCAACTTCCGATTCAATACTGAGCAAGGAAGAATGCCATACGATACCTTTGAAGAATTCGAAGGTGCCGCGAGAGGACTCTCGGCGCTCTATGCCCGCGAGCATAGTAAGATTCCTGTGTTCAATGCACCACAATGGCATGCCCGACAGGCAGCTATTGAATTGGGGAACTGGCATTTCTCGAAAGCCATTACACATCTAAAATGGCTTTTAGAACTCACACAGGACGAAGAACGGTACGACCGTGAGGTTGCACGAGTATCCGTACAAGAAGGCATGGACAACGCCTTCTTCATGACAAAATCAATCAGCGGAGGACCAACGATATATCCACTACCAACCGATGCCCGAGAATATCAGGACATTGATTCCAAGAAACGTGGTGGCGCTGATGTTACCGTGCGCGAGGATGAAGGTGAATGGTTCCACGGTACCCCCGAAGTACAGAAACTCGGCGACGAGTTCGAATCCCGAACATTCAGCACCGACTACTTGACCGATCCCCAGAAATGGCTACAAATTCAAGAGGAGCTTCCGAAACACGAAAGCGGCTCCGATTCCTACATGAACCTATTGGACGCAGCAGCAGCACTACGCTCAACCAAGAAGGTACGGTCTCCCGTCTTCCTGAGTAACATGCACGCAGTCGCCAACACCTATGCAGATGACCGTCGAGCATTTGATTACCAAGCCGCCGATGCTGCTGTGGTACCAGTAGAAGTAGCACCCGGCAAAACACTGACCATCAATGGTGCCGGACAAAATTTCCGTGGGATTGCAATTGAACGAGTCCGCGACGGGTTGCGCAATGCCGGACTCAATGATAAAGCAATCAATCAAGCAATTGGCCGATTCGTTCATCAAATTCGCGGTGATGGTGGTACAATTTCAACGCATACACTTTCATCAATAGTGGATGGTTTTGGTTTCGACATCATCGATGTTAAGAACATCAGGGATAACTACATGGGTGATGGCCCACTCGCAACTGTGCGCATGGTCATGAATCCGTCACTGATTAGGATAAATCGATAATGGCAACAAATCAACCAGCAACCCGAAAGCAAAACATCGCGATTGATGCACCAAGTAGGAAGCTAACCGGCCTGCAACGCAAGCCGTACTTCTACGACGCGCAATTCAAACGACTGATCGTGCAGGTGCTATCCGCCTTCGCGGGCTATCAGGTGCGCACGGGTGTTCAGCGAGATGGCAAGCATCACTTCATGGACGTTCCTGTAATCTACGGGAGCATGGACCGTGCCGTTGGTTATATCCTTCAAGGTGGTTCCGAAAACACCGTGGCCTATCTGCCAATCATGTCCATCATCGATACCGGCTACTCTCAGAAGTCCGAATGGCGTCAGCAACCCCAACACATCGAGAAGCTACAGTTCGTCGAACGCGCTCGTGACCCTGATGGTAAACTGATTGTTGGCCAACCGGGTAAGCACACCCTAGTCGAACGCTACATGCCCGTACCCTACGACGTGTCGTTTGAACTGGCCATCTGGACTCCGAACAAGGACCAAGCATTCCAACTCATCGAACAAATCGGTGTGGTATTCAATCCCGAGATGGACATCGCATTGTCCAACGGTATTGCTGACTGGGGATTCCTGTCCACCCTGAACTTCGAAGGCGACATCCGCATCGAAAGCGTTCAGGCCGATGGCACCAACTCTGACCCCTTTACCGTTCACTCCATGTCGTTCAATACCGTCCTGTGGCTATCACCACCGGTCAAAGTACTGGCGACCAAAAACATTCACGAAATTCATATCCCAATTCTAGAACTCGGTGATAATGACGGCGAGGCCATCATGGTCGATACCGTTCATTTCGATTCTCTGGAACTGCTGGACAAATGCGTCATTCGTGCCGACGAAGAAGATATCATACGCTACGAGACTTTCGGCTAATGGAGGAACTGAAATCCCTAATGGAGATGTGGACTCCACCGGATATTGAAGAATACGCTCGCGATTATGAACATGACAATAACCTCGAAGACAAACCAGCGTCCGAATACAACTGGCAAGTTGTTCCACAATTCCCAGTATCCGAATTTCTTAAACCCAGTGCCGGTACCGGAATGAACAGCGCGAAAGATTGGGTCGAATGGTTCAGAGAAGAAAATGATGACTGGTCCGATCCAATGAACAACGATGACGGGCGTTGGGGATATCTGGAACGGGAACCAGAAATCAATGAACCCGTTATTGTGGTATATAATAGCAAGGGCGAATGGCATTTATGGGACGGCTGGCACCGCACGGCATCATCATTCGCTGCTAGACGAAACTCCGTTCCAGCCATCGTGGGAATCCCGAAATGAGCATACTACTAGAACTATTCGACAAGCATGCCCCGTATGAATGGAGTAGCCTGATGGGCGTTCCAGCGGCCACCTTTGAAGTCGAAGACGTTCCATACCTCGTCGCCTTCATGCCCTACGAAGCCAACTTCATGGATGATTCGAAATCCCCATTGCCTCGGCAATACGAAACCATCATGGGCGCTATGATTGCGAACTACACGGAAGGTGACCTCGTATCAGGAAATTACCTCAGCGGAAGTGGCAACGAATTCCTCGTGTTCTCAACTGCAATCAAAATCTTCGAAGAGTTCCTTCAGAAAGAACAGCCCGAGGCATTTGCAGTAGCAGCACTCATCGCAGAAGGCCGCGACCAAACCTACGCCAAGATGGCTAAACGCCTCGCAATGCGAATGAAGAAGTCTGGGTATACCCTCGTGGAAGAAGAGACCATGAATGGAACTCAGTTTGGTCCCATGCACGTGTTCTATGTTCTGCGCGATGACCTAAAACAAGAATGGCTTAACTCCCAAGGTGAAGCACTCGGTGACTCCGGCATTTAAGTTCCTCGGAGTATAACGAAACTGCTGTATGTCGGGCCGATGCAATAATACCTGCTCGTAATGAAAGGCATCCTCCATCGCCATGACCGT
>Ga0307379_10010381_pt1 | contig 12326 bp, 11 predicted proteins | sample UN2MG_FD_202237 | JGI IMG/M metagenome (GOLD analysis project Ga0307379, IMG submission 202237) | Soil microbial communities from Risofladan, Vaasa, Finland - UN-2 | ecosystem: Environmental > Terrestrial > Soil > Coastal area > Acid sulfate soil | place: Finland: Risofladan, Vaasa | collected... | reverse complement strand
TCATTAGAGAAAGATGGGTTTTAGTTTGATATTGCATCAAATTGTTTGCTGATAAAAAGAGGCTACATAGATAATATAGCTCAGTTTGAAAACCTTTTTAATTTTTCTTAAAAACAGTAGAAAAAAATTAAATTATTTTTTTTAAATGTTTGACAAGCTGGATTTTATTAAATAATGTCGACAATGCAAATATCGGCAAAAGGAAATCAAATGCGATTATTAGCCTATGAGTCAAAAGAAGTCCTGTCAGCAGAGGATACAAACTACACCCGGCGTTATAATTTCCATCATTTGTACCTGATGTCGACAGTAATATGGGAACTGGCGTGTCACAGACATGCGTGGATCTTAGTTCTAGAATAGGTGGCAACATAAATTAGAGGAGGATTCACATATGGAATACCAAGATTATTTCGGTTTCGCTATAGCGAAGGAGCTTATATTTGGCAATGGGTCGATAAAGTATGTACCTGAAATCCTTAAAGACAAGCTTAAAGTAAAGAAGCCGCTCATCGTAGCTGATCCGGGGGTAGTTAAGACTGGTAATGTTGAGGGTTTCGTTAAAAACCTGGCGAGAGAAAAGATACCTTTTGAGCTGTTTGATCAAGTAGAGCCCGAACCACCTATTGAGAACGTGCTTGATTGTGTTGAGAAAGCTAAAGGTAAAGGCTGTGACTCTATTGTGGCTATTGGTGGTGGCAGCGCCATAGACTTGGCGAAGGTAGCCTCGTGCCTTCTGAAATACGGAGGGGATATACGGGACTACTTAGGCCAGGAAAATATTCCAGGGGAAACCATACCCATTGTCGCGGTGCCCTCGACAGCAGGGACCGGTTCTGAAGTGTCAGCAGGGGCCATTCTGTCAGATGTCAAGACTAATACCAAAGTAGGGGTGCGGTCCAATCACTTTCGTCCACGATTTGCCGTGCTTGATCCAGAGTTGACTTTCTCATGTCCAAAATCGGTGACCGCATCGGCAGGGTTTGATGTGCTAGCCCATGCCGTTGGGTCGTACACCATGGCCGACCATAAATGCATGCCCAAAGGAACAGTGATTTTTTATGGTAGCAATCCATTTGCCGACCCGCTCGCAACAGCTGCCATAGAGTTGGTGGGCCAATACTTACGTACCGCGGTGCATGAGGGTCACAATAGGGAAGCTCGAGAGAAGATGATGTTGGCTAGCCTTTTGGCAGGATCCGCATTTTCCAACACTGGGGTTACGATGGGGCACAACATTACGTATCCGGTGGCTGGCATAACGCATGCTCCCCATGGGGTGCTCCTCGCCGTCTTATTGCCTGCGGTCCTGGAATTCAATATTCCGGTTCGAATGAAACAGCTAGCTCACGTAGCAGCCTTACTGGGGGAGGAGGTAGAAGGCTTATCAACCGCAGAGGCGGCAACCAAAGGAATCGGAGCCATCAGGCGTTTGATCGAAGACATCCAGCTTCCTTCCACGTTAAGCCAACTCGGCGTGAAGAGACAAGATATTCCTGTGATGGCAGAGAAAGCCATGCCGGTGTTGTCAGCGTTGCCCTGGAATCCGAGAGCTACCAGCCTTGAAGATCTCATAGGAGTGTATAACCGGGCATACTGATGACCGTAACTGATTAGCAGGGTAGAAACCTAATTTGCCTCGCTGAATGGTGAGTAAGCAAGTGCCTTTGGAGTGCCACGGGTTTAAACCCGTGGGTATCTACTAAACCTGATACTATTGTGGTGCAGGAGAATGCGTTGATCCCTGAGGCACAGCAGATTTTGAAGCAGAATATTATACAGAAGTTGTCGGTGCAAGGCAATCAGTTGGTTGAGATTGTGACAGCCGATAAACTTCAATCGTCAGGAATTCATAGACAGTCTTTAAACCTTTAATGACACAAGGAGGATGAAAATGATGAAGTCGTTTCGTTTTCGAACGCCAGGATGGATCCTTTTTGGAATTGATACAGTAAGCCAGGTAGGTGCTGAGGCAGAACGCATAGGAGCCGGTCGAGTCATGGTAATTACTGACCCAGGAGTAGTCAAGGCTGGCCTCCTAGAAGCGGTCATAGAGCCACTGAAAAGACAAGGAATCGAATATGATATCTTTGATCAGGTGGAGCCCGAGCCACCGATTCACAATTTAATGGAAGCCACCAAGATGGCCAAAAAGGGCAAGTTCAACGTTTTTGTGGGTTTGGGTGGTGGAAGCTCCATGGATACCACGAAACTGGTGTCTGCCATGATGACCAACGAAGGGAGCATTCAAGACTTTTTTGGGGTTGATAATGTGCCCCAACGCGGGCGTCCGACGATCATGGTGACAACGACGTCTGGTACCGGGTCTGAAGTTACTCGTATGGCTGTGTTTACTGATACGGACGCAAATTTGAAAAAAGTGGTCAGCGCTCAGAATGTTCTGGCTGACGTGGCGATTGTGGATCCGGCTATGGCGAGTTCTATGCCCCCTGGGGTGACGTCGTCCACCGGAATCGATGCCTTCATCCACGCTGTCGAGTCCTATGTGAACTCTAGAAACACTAGCCCCTTTACGGACATGATTGCATTGGAGTCGATTAAGCTAATTGCTGAAAATCTGGGCCCTGCCTTTGCTAATGGAAGAAACGACATGCAGGCTCGATACAATATGGCATTAGGAAGTCTGACGGCTGGGATCACCCTGAACAACGCTGGTGTCGGACATGTGCACGCATTGGCCTACCCAATCGGAGCAAAGTATCATCTTCCCCACGGTATTACTTTAACAGTAATACTGGCCGAGTGTATGCGTTCCGTTGCAATGTCCAATCTACCGAAGTTTCGCAAGATCGCGGAAGCTATGGGGATCGATGTGATTGGTTTGTCACCATGGGAGGCAAGCGAGGCAGCAATCGAAGGGATGGTTGCACTAGCGAAAAGCGTAAAGCTTCCCACTACGCTGACTGAGGTGGGTGGTGACAAATCGAAGATTAAGGAGTGGGCCGAGGCGGCCTATGGAGAGCGACGCCTTCTTGGTAACACACCGCGGGATTTGACAGTAGAAGACATAGCAGCAATATTTGAGAAATCGTTTTGAGGCCTTTTGTTTCGCGAGTTAAGATAGGGAAAACAACCGGAGAACCAAGCTAAGATATAAGGAGAGGACTGATGGACTTCGGTTACACTGGAAAGATATTGCGTATTGATCTCACCACACAATCCTGGGAGGTTGATACCATCGATGAAGTTGTAAGACGAAAATTCCTGGGCGGCAGGGGACTTGGGTTGTGGCTTCTCTTTCACTCCAGCCTAGCTGACGTTGACCCATTTGGGGAAGAGAATCCACTCATCTTTATGACAGGGCCGTACACAGGGACCGGTGTTTTTTCTGCCTTTTACAACGTTACAACCAAATCACCGTTGACCGGATTGGCAGCCAGTAGTCACGCTGGAGGAATATGGGGACCTAAGCTGAAAAGAGCTGGATACGACGCCCTTTTCATTACAGGTAAAGCCCTACGTCCCACGTACTTGGCCATTTTGGATGGTGGTTGCCAGATATTAGATGCAAGTGAATTGTGGGGGAAGGGTGTCAGGGATACTCAATGCATTTTGCAAGACCGACACCCAAAAGTATCGGTGGCGGCTATCGGCCCCGCTGGAGAAAAACTGATCCGCTTTGCATCCATCATGAACGATGTCCATCGGGCGGCTGGCCGGGGTGGTGTTGGAGCAGTGATGGGATCAAAGAACCTTAAGGCTGTTGTTGTGGGTGGAAATCAAAAGATCAAGTACTTTGACCGTAATGGTTTCATGGAGATGTCCAGGACGGGGGCAAAAAAGTCCCTGGAAAATGGAACACCCTTTGCCAAGTACGGGACTAGTATTGCTTTTTCTGTCATGAATGAAGCTGGTGCACTTCCTACCTATAATTATAGGTCTGGGCATTTTGATCGGGCAGATGAAATCGACGCCGATGCGCTGAAGTCCCGCTACTTCATTCGAGACCACGGTTGCTTCAATTGCCCGCTAAAGTGCGCAAATATCCATGCTGTCAAGGAAGAGGGGGTTTTCTCGGTGGAGGAGACAGAAGGCCCTGAATATGAGACGATGATGGCCTTTGGCCCAAACTGTGGCAATGCAAATCTTGCTGGGATTATTAAGGCCAATGACATGTGTAATGACCTAGGTATGGATACGATTTCCGCAGGAAACACGATTGCCTTGATATTCGATTTACAGGAAACAGGTCTTGTGGAGAGAAGCCTTACAAAGGGATTGGATTTGAGCTGGGGGAAGGCCGAGGCTTTTCCGGTCCTTCTGCAAATGATGGCCGACAGGAAAGGCTTGGGGGATATATTGGCCGAGGGGTCGGTCAGAGCTGCCAAATCCCTTGGCAAGGAATGCGAGAGATATGTGATTCACTCAAAGAACCAGGACTTTCCTGGCTACGAGGTGCGACGAGCCTATGGAACTGGATTATCTTTTGCTACAAGCAGCCGGGGCGCATGTCACCTGAGAGCCTGCATGTATGTGAATGAGATTTTTCAGGGAACCCTTGATCCATATGGTTTCAGCGAAGAGAAGATCCAAACACTTGTAGAGAAAGAAAATATGTTAGCATTAGTGGACGCGATTGTTATGTGCAAGTTCGGTCAGAGAAATGGTGAGTTCAATCTCGATGTATTGCCACAGATGTTAAGACAGCTCACAGGGATAGAGTTTACAGGTAACGACATGGCGCAGATAGGGGAACGGATCTATAACCTGGAGCGGATTTACAATATCTCTGCCGGAGTAGGGCCTGACGTGCTTCCAGATCGTCTGTTTGAAGAGAATCTGGAAGATAACCTGGACCGTGGGGATAGAATTGATCGCAATGAATTCGAGAACGCGCTTTTGGTATACTATAGAGAAAGAGAGTGGGATTCATCCGGTAAGCCGGCCAACAAGAAGCTGGATGAACTCGGTTTGGCGTGATCGATCTTGACCGAGCAAATATGAGCGGAACTAATTTAATGATACCTTGGGAAACAGCATGTAGTTAAACTAAAGTACACTGGAAGCGAATGGTAAAAAGAAAGTAGAGACATTTGGACATCGACTTACAGACAAGGATGCAGGAGATTAGAATTAAGGAATCGGATATACGACCGATGTCAGAGGCCACAATGGGAATAACACGGCTGTTGCGCGACAACCCCCATTGAACCTATGTTTATAACATCGATAGCATCATATTACACCAGACGATAGTGGCATGATTCTGACGAGACCCACTTCGGTTAAGCTTGCTGAATTGGATTCTATGTGATTTTACATATCAAACGATTTGTAAGGAAAGTTGGTTGAATAACTCTTCTGCTTACGATCGAGATGATGGATTGGTATTTGACTATTCGATAGGATCCGAAGAAAAAATGTGTATATTAAATGTGAAAGGAATACGGTAATTGAAATGGTTCACCTGGAAGTCAAAAATGTTGATCTTTCTTTTGGTGGGGTTAAGGCCCTCAGAAGGGTTAATTTTCAAGTCGAAAAAGGTCAAATGTTTTCGCTGATCGGGCCAAATGGGGCAGGCAAGACGAGCCTGATTAATTGTGTTTCCAAGTTTTATGAGCCTGATAGTGGACACATTATTTTCGATGGCCGCGAGATCACTAACATGCGACCATATCAGGTGACCCGTTGTGGAATTTCTCGGACCTTCCAGAACATCGAGCTCTTTTCGGGAATGACAGTTCTCGAAAACATCAAATTAGGGAGACATATTCACCTGCGATCGGGTTCATTGGCTGGCATGCTGTATTGGGGCAAGGCCAAGAAGGAGGAAAAAGCATTGGAAGAATTCCTCGACGAAGAAATTTTAAATTTTCTCGGCCTAAGTGCCATCAGAAATCGAATGGTGGCCGAATTACCCTACGGACTTCAAAAAAAGGTTGATCTGGCACGAGCTCTCGCTTCAAAACCTGAGTTGCTTATCCTCGATGAACCAGTGGCAGGGATGAACCGAGAAGAGACGCAGAATTTGATTGAGCATATCCTGGAGATCAAAAAGGCATGGGGATTGACGGTGTTCCTTATTGAGCACGATATGGCAGTGGTAATGAACGTTTCTGACTGGATTGCGGTGATAAACTTTGGAGAGAACATAACCCAAGGTACGCCCGAAACGGTCCAAAAAGACCCAGAGGTGATACGTATTTACCTAGGCCAGTCTTATGGGCAAGACATGAAAGAGGGAGAAGGTACATCATGAGTTTACTAATCCAAGTTCTTATAGGAGGCATGACAATCGGTAGCATCTATTCGCTCATTGCCATCGGCTTTGTTCTAATCTTCAAGTCGAGTGGTGTGCTCAATTTCGCACAGGGTTCGATGGTCATGGCCGGTGCATTTTTTGCCTATACCTTCGTTGTTCAATTACACGTTCCTATCATAATAAGTCTTATCATCACGTTTTTACTTGCAGCGATCATCGGGATGCTTATTGAGCGAATAGTCCTTCGAAACCTTCGAGGTGTCTCAATTATTTCGATCATCATGGTGACGCTGGGCATCTCGTACATGATAGATGGGGGAGCGTTGGCTATCTGGGGCTCGAGCAATTTTACCTACCCAAAGCTATTTCCGAGTTTCACATTGACAGTAGGAGGCATTAGAATCGCCTCAGTGTATCTTTGGAGCTTTCTGACGGCGGGAGGACTATTGGTAGTCTTCCTTCTCTTTTTCAAGTATTCAAAGCTGGGCCTTTCGATGCGAGCAGCGGCCGACAATCAAAAGGTGGCAGTTGCTCTTGGCATCAGCGCCAATAAGATCCTCTCGGTGACCTGGATCATTTCAGCGCTTGTGGCCACAGCCGGCGGAATTCTCCTGGCAAGTATCAGTGCGCTCCATATCAACCTTAGCTACATTGGACTTATCGTGTTTCCAGTGGTCATCTTGGGTGGGCTGGATAGTGTTGCTGGTGCGGCTATCGGGGGCATCATCGTTGGGATTATTGAATCAGTATCAGGGGTTTACATTGCTCCGTACCTTGGAGGTGCGTTTCAGCAGGTGGCGGCGTTCATATTTCTCATGATAATCTTGTTGGTCAGGCCGTATGGGCTATTTGGCACGAAGGAGATAAAAAGGCTGTAGTCATGATAAAACAATGCGCACGAAAAAAATGGACATATCTTATCTACGTTGGGATTTTTTTGGTCTTTCCGTTCGCGTTCTTCAAGTATACGGCATATATTCTCTTCATGGTAAACATGACTGCGATTGGAGTTATCGGGGCGTTGGGATTAAATATGCTGACGGGCTATACCGGCCTGATATCCCTTGGACATGCTGGATTCATGGGGGTAGGAGCTTACAGTGTTGCCATACTTAGTATGCGGTTAGGTATGCCAGCGTACCTGAGCCTCCCGGCTGCGGGAATAATAACAGCCTTTGTGGGAATTCTGGTTGGAACTCCCTCATTGAGGCTGCGTGGTTTTTACCTTGCCATGGCGACACTGGCTTCTGAGTTTATACTCGAGTATGTTTTCAAAAATTGGGAGAGCATGACCCATGGGGTCCAGGGGCTGTATATCACACCTCCGCAGATTTTCGGTATATATATTAATAACGATCGGATCTTTTATTTTATTGCAGCGACCCTCGCTATATGCGCTGTTTTCTGTACCAGAAACCTTTTCCGAACGAATGTCGGGCGAGCCTTTATTGCTATCCGTGACCGAGATATTGCCGCTGCTTTGATCGGAATCAACGTATTTAAATATAAACTGATCTCATTTGCCGTCAGCTCCTTTTATACGGGAGTTGCAGGCGGGCTCTGGTGTTACTATATGACCATTATTAATCCAGAGGCCTTTCAGCTCTATGTCTCCATTGATTATATCGCTATGATTATCGTTGGAGGAATGGGGACCATTATGGGGTCCGTTTACGGCGCTATCTTTGTGGTACTGTTACCAGAGATTATTCAGCGGGTGATGGAAGTGCTGCAGCCAATATTGCATATAGAATATGCCTTTGCAGCTTTTAAACAGATTGTCTTTGGCGTTATTATCGTAACTTTTCTTATCTTTGAACCTCGGGGGTTAGCTGCAATTTTTTCGAGATTTGGTGAAAGGATGAGAAAAAAGAAAGGAGGTGATCAAAAGCAAGAAGGAAAGTTGGTAGAGTTTTAAGTTGGAATCGAAATGCTTTTTACAAAGGGAGGTTTAATTATGAAAAAGCTTGTCGGGTTTATGGTTACAGTTGCGTTCTGTTTGGTGTCTTTTTCTGTCTATGCGGGAACTATTCCGGTGGGGATCTATGGGACTCTTACCGGAACAGATACCGACGTAAACGGGATGTCCTATGGACCGAAAGATTGTCTTATGTATATCAACGAAAAATTCGGGGGGGTGATGGGGCATAAGTATGCTCCCCTACTCCTGGACGGAAAGAACCAAATTCCGGAGGAAGTTAAAATTTTCAAGAGATTGGTAGATGTCGAAAAAGTGGTAGTAGTTAATGGCTGGTCGACTGGTGGAACCAAGGCCTTGAGAGACCAGATCAATAATATTGTGAAAGTTGTATTTCAAGCCCAGAGTTTTTCACAGGATGTCGTGGATCCTGTAAAATACCCGTACATTTTTATACAAGGTCCCACATATGAACAGCAGGTTCTTCTCGGTATGACCTTGGCAAAAAAGGCCGGGGCAAAGACTTTTGCCTTCATGCATGCGGATATCGAGTACGGGAGAGCCCCGTGCCGAAATGCTATCGAAATGAAGATACCACAGAAGTTGGGGCTGAAAGTTCTCGGTGAGATTGAGTACATAGGAGCTGCTCCTGACGTAACACCGCAGCTGCTCAGGATCAAAAAGTTAAATCCCGATTACGTTTGGATTCAAGACTCGGTGAATAATAGCATTAAGATCCTACGGGATGCTGCAAAGGTAGGTGTTCCTGCAAGCAAGTTTATAGGAAACTGCTACGACTTTAGCCATGTCATTTACGACACCTTGGGGAAGGACGCCGAAGGTTTTAAGGCCCTGAAGGTCAACGCAGATTGGAACGAAGATATTCCCATGATGGATGAAATCCGTGAATTTATGAAGACACATAAGGTTGTCAAGAAAGACACATACTACATGAAAGGGTGGGTCCAGGGAAAGGTCATCCACGGGGTGGTTTCACGAGTGCTGAAGAAGACTAACGGGAAAATTCCGCCGACAAAAAAATTTAGAAAGATGATTAGAGACGAGTGGGAGGCGTTGGTGGATTTTGAAACTGCCGGTGGAATTCCCCCGCTCACCTATGCGGACCATCAGGGTCATCAGCAGGCTAGGCTGTTAGAAATTCAAGGTAACAAATACGTTAATATTAGCGATTGGATAAGCCTGAAATAGTACATCTGGACCTTGTGGGATCAACTAACTGAATCGAAGTATCTAAGAGGCTTTTGGGCAGGGGAGAGGTTATCTCCTCTCCCCTGCCCATTCTACCTACGTTGAGGAACAGGTTATGCTACTTGAATTCAAGAATGTCGAAGTCCTTTATAGTAACATCATCCTGGCACTGAAAGGTGTGACCCTGAAGGTTAGTGAAGGTAATATCATCACGATCCTGGGTGCGAATGGAGCCGGAAAGACGAGTATCCTCAAGGCAATATCTGGTATCCTGAGTCTGGAAAATGGGAGAGTAAGCAGTGGTGAGATTCTTTTTCAAGGAGAAAGGATCGATGGCAAGGACCCTTCAGACATAGCCAGGTCGAATATTTCATTCGTTATGGAAGGACGCGAAATATTCCGTACCCTCTCGGTTGAAGAGAATCTAAGAGTTGGGAGTATCATGCGCAAGGATGGTAAGCAGGAGATTAGGAAAGACCTGGATCTCATCTTTGAATTCTTCCAACCGCTGAAGGAGCGGCAGCGGCAGGTTGCGGGCACACTGAGCGGAGGTGAACAACAAATGTTGGTAATCTCCATGGCCTTGATGACCAAGCCCAAGCTCCTGCTGCTCGACGAACCGTCGTTAGGGCTAGCCCCTCTCGTGGCAGAGTCAGTGTTTGAACAGATAAAAAATATAAATAGGAATTTAGGAACAACAATCCTATTGGTGGAACAGAATGCATCCCTCTCCCTTCCGATCTCGCAGTATGCCTATGTGATCACCAACGGCCGTGTTGCATTCCAATCGAGGGCTGAGGAGATAGCAGGACAAAATATTAGTCAGTACTACTTAGGCGTAGAAAACCAAACCCAGAACAATTAACGTGTGAACTCCGATGAGCTTAACCCTCATTGAGAACCTTCAAGAGGATTTCTGGGAGCGGATCTTTTCAATTAATGTGAGGAGTATGTTCTTGGCTTGCAAATATGCCGTCCCTATTATAAAAAAACAAGGAGAAGAGGACAACATCAATACAGCCTCGATCATTGGAGTTTGTCAGCGGCCTGGCTCGAACGCGTCTCTATCATCAAATGATAATTCACGCATTTACCAAGGTACTTGTGATAGAAATCGCTCCGCACAAAATTTGGGTGAATTGTATTATCCCAGTGGCTACGGATAAGACTATGTTTCCCTACTTTTTTAATGACTTAGGCGTGAAAGATGGAAAATATGAAGAATCGGTAGAGCATTTTGTTGCCGGGATCCACATGGGACGACTGTCCGTAGCAGAAGATATCGCGAAAGCTGCAGTGTTTTTGGTGTCGGATGACTTAAAGTTTATGACTGGTGTGGTCTTGTATGTGGACGAGGGCCAATCAATTTAGTACTGCATTAGTGCAATTAGAGGCCATTAGTTAGCACCCATTTCAGATTAGAAATGAAAAGTTAACCGAATTCGTGAAAGAGATTTTCCTTTTTAGCTATTGATGTATGTGCCTCGAAAATTTTGATTTAGCTGTTACACTGGCACAATTTTACGAATAAAACATCAGTTATTAGGCTATGGCTATTCTGAATATAAAAGATCTTACAAAAAACTTTGGGCATGTAAAGGCCCTATACAATATCACTTTGTCTGTCGAGGAAGGAGGGATTACATCGCTCATTGGTCCAAACGGAGCGGGTAAAACGACTTTCTACAACCTTGTGACGGGTGCGTTTCCTCCGGCGGCAGGCAAGATTGTCTTTAAAGAGGAGGATATTACCGGCTTTCTCCCGTTTAAAATCTGGCGGAGGTGAATTTCGAGATTGTTTCAAATCACGAACATCTTCAGAACTCTGACCGTTCTGGAAAACATCCGATGTGCGTTAATTGTGTATCTCAGACAAAGTCTCAATTTTTTCAAACCCATTGATTACTTTGACACACTGTACGAAAAGAGCATGGAAGTTTTGAAGTTAGTGGGCCTAAGAAGATCAGGTAGATGTCCCATGCCATGCCCTATCCCATGGAGACATGAGGATTGTAGAAGTTGGAATCGTACTGGCCAGTGAGCCTGAATTGGTTTTTTTGGACGAGCCCACGGCCGGGATGACACCTACAGAGACAACGAGAATGGTGAACCTGATAAAAGAACTGCATAAAAAAAGGGACTACATTCTTCATGACTGAGCATGACATGAGAGTCGTTTTCCCGATCTCAGACCGAATCATTGTGTTGGACCGTGGCGCCCTTTTGGCATAGCCGGGGTAAAAAAATATGTTATCCAGAGAGTAGAGGAAGCCGGAGCCAATTCCTGTCCTCCGGGCATAGTTGGCATTGGCGGTACACTAGAGAAAGCAGCATTTATAGCCAAGAAATCTCTGCTTCGTTCCATAGGTCAGAGGAATTCCAATCCCGAAGTAGCAAAACTGGAAGAGGAGTTATTGGAGGAGATAAATAAGCTTGGCATTGGTCCCCAGGGTTTGGGGAGCATGATTACGGCTTTAGATGTCCATATTGAGACCTACCCTACTCATATCGGCAGCCTACCAGTAGCGGTAAATCTCCAGTGTCGCTGTGCCAGGAAAAATTCTAAGTAGCAAAATTTGCAACAATGCGAAGAAGGATCAAAAAGATGATAGCTCCAAAGTAAAGTCTGCTAAGGAAATATAATCCTTAAAAAATTGCATAACATTGTTTAACCTTGAAAATTTAATTGGAGGGTAAAGAAATGGATGGCTTTTATAACAAAGTATTGCATATTAATCTGAGCAAAAGGTCTTTTGAGGAGGAACCCATTGGTGACGAAGTTTACCAACAATATTTGGGAGGTAAAGGTCTCGGTACTTATCTCTTAATGAATAATACCAAGGCAGGAGTCGATCCTTTATCCGAAGACAATGTCCTTATTTTTGCTATAGGACCGATCACGGACACAATGGTATGGGGGTCATCCAGGTTTGCAGTATTCACCAAGTCTCCTCTAACTAGATTTTATACTGAATC
>Ga0307379_10010378_pt1 | contig 12327 bp, 8 predicted proteins | sample UN2MG_FD_202237 | JGI IMG/M metagenome (GOLD analysis project Ga0307379, IMG submission 202237) | Soil microbial communities from Risofladan, Vaasa, Finland - UN-2 | ecosystem: Environmental > Terrestrial > Soil > Coastal area > Acid sulfate soil | place: Finland: Risofladan, Vaasa | collected... | reverse complement strand
GGCGAGACGGAGCGGAGAAAGGCTAGAATGCGTTCTCTGTCTGTCATGGCCAAAAGGGCCTCCTAACGGTCTGGGCGTCTGCTAATCCGTCAGGTCACGGTCGTGCTTTCAAGCGGGGGCGGCCAATCATCTGGGCGGATCCAAGAGCCTGACACCCTTGACCAATCGGCCACTCTCTGGGCAATGCAGGCGCCGGACAAGTTCAAACTGTCCGGTGGCGACCAGAGCGTCCACTACTGCGTTGACAGCCTGCTTGGTGTGCGGATTGCTGGCGAAGTTGGGTCTCAGCCATACATCCAGAGACTGCGGTTTGGTGTGCTTGGCAAGTGTGAGGTTCTGCTGGGCCTGGATGATGTAATCTCGTGATGTGCTCCGTATGTGGCTGATCAACTGTGAGACGCGAAAACCAGCCCCTGGCCCACCGTATGGTAGCTTGATGAAGGTGTCCATTATTGAATCTCCTCGCTGCATCTAGTACGGCCTCCCCACGAAGCGCTTGGCGGGGCGGGGCGCGACGCGTTCTCTCTCTGTCATGGCCATGTAGGCCTCCGAGTAGTCAATGCGTCTTCTGTCGGCACGCCGCGGCGGCACCGGGCGGCGTCAGGAGAGAAATCAAGATGTTGAGCTCATCGTCAGTAGAGAGCAATTCGGCTTTCCTGTCAAAGTGATAAGATACCCATCGAGCGCCCTCTTTCCCGAGCCTGCTATAGAAGTAGCAGGCGTTTGGCTCCGTCTGCGGATCGGGTCCGAAGCGGATGAGGGGCAGCAGTTCCAAAGGCTTGGCTGACTTGCTGTCGAGCATGTAGAGCTTTCGCTTGTCCATGGGCCCCAGTGTTGTCACCGCTACTTTCCTGAAGGGCACTCTGGTGCCCATCAGCGCCTTCACTTCATATCTGAAAAGCCCTTGGTCGTAGTCGGCCTTACCTGGCAGAAGGAGCATGACGCGGGCGTAGGAATCCGATATCACGCTGCGGGCCTCGGACAAGGCCGCGGCCAAGGTATTCAGCCGCCGCTGAGATTCGTCATCAGCCACAATGCCCCCGTGCCCCTTCCAAAGATTTCGATAGGGAGAGACCTCCTCGAGGACACCGAATAGTTTCTTGCTCGAAAGCATCTCGACGAACCCAGCATCCGAGGCACTGAATAGCTGCAAGCACCTGTCTCGTTCGCGCGGGTCACTGAGAAGCCGTCGAGTTGTCTTTGCCAAGCGGCGCCCCACAACGACCCAGTTGCCAAAGCTGGGGGTCATTATCCAGTCCCGGTGCTTGGGATCGGTGTCCAGCCAATGCGCTGAGTGTTCGTCGTAGAACGCCGGGTCCGATGCAAACGCGCTCAGCATCACCATGACAGTGAACTCGGCCAAGGCTTCAAAGAAGTCGAAAAGGGAATCCACCATTCGGCGCACCGCAGTCTCTGCATGAAAGACCCACAGGATTGAGGCGAGCGGGAAGGGCAGCGATTCGATCCAGGTCACGAAGTCGGCGTCTGGATCCAGTGAGCGTACGGCGTGCTCGATCTCAGTAGCCGTTGCAGGCGCATTCCACAGTTGCCGTTGCAGGATGCGGAGCTGTGTTGACGAGTCGGTGATTAGGGAATGTATCCGAACCACTTCAACCTGGGTGGCGAGATCCGGCAGGTAAAGCGCTGCCGTGAGCAGCCGGGATTTGCTGATCTTGGGGATGAGTCCTATGCACAAGGACTCTCGAAGCATCTGACCGAGGGGCGTATTGAAGTAATTGGCTGCATAGACGGAGGTGGCTCTCTCGGGATCCAACACTATCTGCGCGTAGTTGTGGGGCTTGAGTTGGAGATCGGCTAGGGAGTGCACAGCTGGCGACCGACCGATTAGCGGCAGGTACACCGCATTCGGCACATCCGAGAACGCCTCCTCAGTCCCCCGCCTGGCCAAGTTGACCTCCAAAGTCAAATCTGACAGTGGAATCGGAGGTAGCCTCAGATCACCCGCAAGCTTCTCCATCTCGCGCTTGATCAGCAGTGAGTGAACCGAAAGGAGAGACTCCTCGTCGACGAGCGCGCCAAGCTGGGGCGCTTTGCCTTCTCTGCGTGCCGTAAGATTCTCTAGCAGAACTCCGCTCTGTTTGTGAGCCCGGCTCAGCTCGCCTATGAACACCCGTGAGGGCTTTTGCCTGCGGACGACTAGGAGGTCGCCGCCGACTGCCATTGCAGGCGCAAAGGTGCCGGGCGGCAACGCTAGAGCAGCGTCGAGGAAAAGGTGTGCCTGCGGGAATACTCTTCGCACGCCTTGCCTAGTTGACTGCATCAAGAAGCGCGGCCCGAGCACCAGGAAAGCCACGCCGTCCGGCTCAAGCAGACTCATGGCTTTGAGAATCACGAGGTGCTCGACATTGTCACGCACCTCGACCGGCACGCCTTCCAGGGATAGTGTCGCCGACTCTTGCCTCATTACCCAGGGGGGACACGACACGACGACATCAAAGGTTGTGTCAACCTCATCCAACAACTGCAGCGGGTCGCCCAGCTTCCAGTCAATCGGCAAGCCATGGTGCAACAATCGCGCAATCTCGTGTTCCTGCACCACGCGGGATAAACCGACGGCCAGCGAAGGGTCAAAGATACGGACGAGCGGTGCCAGCATTCCTCCCGTGGTGGCCCACGGATCGAGGATGCTTCTTGGGGTGGTCCCCTCCAAGTACCACGCGACGAACGAGGGGATGAATTCGGGGCAGAATAACCCTCCACGCCTGCGCTCAGCGTCAACGAAAGGGCGTAGTTCATCCTGATTGACGGGAACGCCCTGGGCTTTCGCCATTCTCAGCAACGTGGCCAGGTCTGGTCTGCGCCCCTCGCTCCATAGCTTTTCCGCTAGCTTACTCAGGCTTTGTGTCGACTCGCCCATGTGTGGCCTCACCTCTCTACGTTCGGCTCAGACCCATTGAGCAGCACTCCCGTCGTACGCATCCGATAGCGGTCGGACAGGGCGCCGAAGAGGCGCTCTGCGGTTTCGACGAACCCGAAGTCCTCGAGATCCATCTCACACCTCGCCCACCGCTGCCGGTTGTCGATAAGTGAGCGCAAACACGGTGTCGGTCAGCCAACGCTTGAAGCCCTCGTTGTCCATGAACTGCTTGAACAGCTCGGTGTCGTCGTTGAGCAGCGCCGTCATCACTCGCGCCAGCGCCTTGTCGTGCTCGATGCGGGCGTTCTGTTTGTCGGCGCTCCTCAGGGCGTTCTTGTAGGACGCGTCCGCTGCCACGCGTGCCGGGATATCCTCAATGATGAGCTTATGCACGCGATCCTGATCGGCCCAGGGGATATTGCCAAACTGGTCATTGAAGGTCCTAATGATATTCGAGAGCCGGTCAAGCTCCGGCTCCGGCAGGTAGCCACCCCCACTGGTGGGCACGGGCTCGATCTCGGCGTGCTCGTCGGGGAGCTGAAGCTTCATGGCTTCCCTTTTCTCGACGCGGTAGCTATCCATATCGATAGCCTCAAGGATTCCCCTGGAGAGATCCTCCTCCACCGGCGCGGGGAGCTTCAAGACGAGGAAGTTGAGGAGGATTGCGCGCTTCTCCCACTCAGCGTTGGTGTAGGGCAGAATCGATGACAGGAACGCGTAGGTGCGGGTGAAGGCCTTGGCTTTGCCCTTGAAGTCCACTTGTCCGTCCTCATCGAGGTCCGACCGGTAGACCGCCACGCAGGCATCTAGAATCGGGTCGAGCTGATCGCGGTCGGCGCCGCCAAGGTACATTTGCACGAAGGCATCGATCTGCTCTGGCGCGTAGACCTGGTAGCCGTCGAGATCCGCCTGCAGGTCGTGCAGCTTGTTGGGGTCGGTTTCCTCGGCCAGGATCGTGGTTCGGTAGTAGGGGGCGAACCCGATGAGAATGGTGTCCGAGTCGTTCATGAAATCGAGCACAAATACGTCGTGCTTCTTTGGGTGGGAACGGTTGAGCCGGGACAGCGTCTGCACAGCCCTTACGCCCGAGAGGACCTTGTCCACGTACATCGTGTGCAGGAGGGGCTCGTCGTAGCCGGTCTGGAACTTGTCGGCGCAGACCAGCAATCGGTAGGGCTCCTCCTGGATTCTGTCGGGGATCATTCTCGACGGGAAGCCATTCAGCGATGCCTCGCTGACCTTCACGCCGCCATATTCATGCTCGCCGGAGAAGGCGACGATGGCCTCGTGGGGGCTCTTGCGCTCGATCAGGTAGTCTCGGATGGCGAAATAGTACTGGATGGCCCGTTGGATGCCGCTTGTGACGACCATGGCCCGCGCCTGACCGCCAATCTTGCCCCTTGCCAGCACCTGCCGGTGGTAGTGGTCGACCATGATCTCGGCTTTCAGCCGGATGGCATGGTCGTGCCCCTCGACGTAGCGACGCAGCTTCTTTCTGGCCTTCTTGGTGTCAAACTCCGGGTCGCTCTCCACCGTCTTGATGAGCTTGTAGTAACTGTCCACGGGCGTGTAGTGCGCAAGCACATCGAGGATGAAACCCTCCTGGATCGCCTGCTTCATCGTGTAACTGTGGAAGGACAGGTGCTTCACCTTGCCATCGGGCTGCGGCGCGGGCGTGCCGAAGATCTCCAGCGTCTTGTTCTTGGGGGTGGCGGTGAACGCGAAGTAGCTAGCGTTAGGCAGCAGCTTCTTGGACTCCATCAGCCGGTTGATCTTGTCCTCGAAGGTCTCGTCCTCCGGCTCCGCGCCTGGCACCGAGAGCGCCTGAGACATGGCCGCCGCGGTCTTGCCGCCCTGGCTGGAGTGCGCCTCGTCTATGATGATGGCGAAGTGTCGCCCACGATGCTCGTCACCGATCTCATCGAGGATGAAGGGGAACTTCTGGACTGTCGAGATGATGATCTTCTTGCCGCCCTCGATGAAGCGGCGCAGATCGCCTGAGCGATCCGCGTGCCCGACCGTTGCCCTCACCTGCGCATACTGCTTGATGGTGTCGCGAATCTGCCTGTCGAGGATGAGTCGGTCAGTGACCACGATGATCGAGTCGAAGATCGGCTTGTCGTCCTTGGTGAGGCCGATCAACTGGTGCGATAGCCAGGCGATGGAGAAGCTCTTGCCACTGCCCGCGGAGTGCTGGATCAGGTAGCGCTTGCCCGCGCCGTGGGCGGCCACGTCTGCCAGAAGCCTTTGCACCACATCGAGTTGGTGGTAGCGCGGCCAGATCTGTCGCTTCTTCTTTCGTCCCGTCTTCTCGTCCTTTGTTTCGATCACCTGGGCATAGTTCTCGAGGATGTTGGTTAGGCTGCGGCGCGTCAGCACTCGCTTCCAGAGGTAGTCGGTCTTGAGGCCTTCGGGGTTGGGCGGGTTGCCTCTGCCGTCGTTCCAGCCGAGGTTGAAGGGCAGAAACCAGGAGGCCTTGCCCTGGAGATGCGTGCAGAACATCACCTGTTGGTCGTCCACCGCAAAGTGGGCGACACAGCGGCCGAACTCGAAGAGCCTCTCGCGGGGGTTGCGGTCCTTTTTGTACTGCCACGCCGCGTCGTCGACGGTTTGCTTGGTGAGATTGTTCTTCAGTTCGAAAGTCGCGACCGGCAGGCCGTTGATGAAGAGCACGAGATCGAGGGCTAGTTGAGTCTCGTCATCGCTGTAGCGCAACTGGCGCGTGACCGAGAAGCGGTTGGCTTCGTACAGGGCCTTGGCCTTCTCGTTGCCCGGCGACGGCGTCCCGTAGAAGAGATCCAGGTCGTGCACTCCGTGCTTGATGCCGTGGCGCAAGACATCGATGGTACCGCGCTTGCTGATCTCGCCTTGCAGGCGGGCCAGGAAGTTGCGCCGCGTCGGGCCGTCCTCACCGAGGGCCAGTGCCTCAGCGACTTCGGGCTGGGTCTCGTGCAGGAAGGTGGACGACTGCGCGAGATCCACGCAGTACTCGCGGTCGTAGTCGTTGGGGTGACCGCCTGTCCAGCCAACGCCACCGTAGGCCAGAGGCTCCTCTCGCGCCTCGCCGGGTTTGAGCGGGTCGCAGGGATGGCCGGTGAGCGCTGTGCAGATCAGCCGCTCAAGCCCGCGCTCTGAGGTATCAGTCGTCACAGCTCCGCCTCCTCAGGAATGGCGTCGCTCTCGTCTATGAGGTCGTCAACCTCATCGAGCGGCTCAGGCTCATCGGCCTCGTCTGGGAGATTCGCCGCCGCCTCGCGAACGTCCAGCTTCCCGGTCACCACGTCCGCAATCAGGCGGGTGCGGTAGTCGCGCACGAGCTCAATATCGCGACGGGCGGACGAGATCGCCCGACTTAGGTTATCGGTGTTCTTTTGCACAAACTCGCAGATGGCATTAGCCCCGGGCTCAGGTGGAAGAACCAGGGGCATGTCCAGGAAAGACCAGTCGGTCAATTGTAGGCGGGATTTCCAGATGCCCTTTGATCGTACCTGAAACTGCCATTGATAGGCCCGAGACCGGAGAGCAAGGTCCAAGTAGCGCCACAGGCCAGCATACCGCTTGCGCAGTCGATAGACACCATACGCGCTGCTAATGATGCCGTGACGGTCCGAAAAGCCGAGCCCATTTGCCCATGCCCAAAGGCTATTAATGACAAGGTCCTCCGGCCAGCAGAGCTTGTGCCCCACATAAGAAGCCGCCTTGAACATCGTTATGTTCCGGCCCGCTCTGGGAACAACACCGTCAGATGACGAAACGGTCAGCAGCTCTTCTTCGCCGGTGCTGGATCTCACGTCGACACAATCGAACGCGAATTTCGCTCGGACCACCTGCCAACGCTCCGGTATGTCGCCCAGCCACTCGACGCCGGAGGGTTTGAGAGGGACGTCAGTGTCGAGGCCGCGCGTGACGGCGCGGTGGATGATGGCTTGCTTCTGCTCCTCCAGCAGTTCGATTAGCTTCTGCTGGGCCTGCACATACCGCCACACCCGCCGGTCCACATGATCGAGGAAGCGGACGATGGAGGCTTGTTCGGGGAGCGGCGGAAGGAGGAATGGTGCGTCAAGAAATGAAGTGTCGGTCAACTGAAGACGGGATGTCCAAACGCCCTTTGACCGGACACGGAGTTCCCAATGAAAAGGAGTCGATCTCACAAGTTCGTGGATGAACTTTGCATCGACGGTTTCCTTGGGACGATAGACGCCGTACGCGCTGCTAATGATGCCGTGATACCTCGAGACTCCTAAGCCGCGGGCCCAAGCCCACAGACTATTGATGACGAGATCGCCCGGCCAACATAGCTTGTGCCCAATGTACGACTCAGCTTTGAACATCGTCACATTAGCCGAACGACGAGGCACAACACCACGTTCTGAAGAGACCGTGAGAAGCTCCTCCTCTCCTGCTTCTGATCGAACATCGATGCAACGGAAGATGTTCTTACCTCGCCGCACCTCCCAATGCTGCGGTACCTCCCCCAGCCACTCGAGGCCGGAGTCCCTCGTCGCGGGATAGGGCTTGAGGTCGGCGATCATGCGTCCACCTCCCGCACGAGGTTGTCCGGGTTCCAGATCTGCGCGGCCAGCGCCCGGTAGAGTTCTTGACGGGCATCGATGTCCGCCTTCTTGAACACGGCGTGTGGCTGGAAGGCGAGTCCGCTCTCCTCCAGGAAGCGCCGGAAGCCGGGATCGTGCTCGTACGCCTTCTCGTGGAGGCTCTGGGCAAGCAGGTTCCGGCCGTAGTAGTGCTCGCGCTTGTCGGTGTAGGGCTTGTCGCCGTAACTGGCGTTGAAGCTCTTGGGCAACAGCAAGAGGCCGCCGATGCGGTTGCGGTACTCGGAGAAGTCCGCGGGATGGGGGAACTCGTCCGCGTGGCGCTCGGGGTGGTTGGCCCAGATGTGCTCCACCTCGTAGCCGTTCTTGCCATGGCGCTGGATGTATTCGGCGTAACGGGACTGGCGGCCGGATCGGGTCTCGACGAAAGCGGTCATGCGCGCCAGCAGCCGATGGATCTGGCGCCCGTTCATGCCGTGCAGATAGAAGCGGTCGTTGGAGGCGAAGGTCTCCTCCTCCTCTCCGAGCCGCTGCGCCAAGATGGCCGCCAGTTCCTCTGCGGACTTGCCGCGAATCTTGAGGATCACCAGCTGGAACATGTTGTACTGCATGGCCGAATAGCTGGTGGACTTCCAGTTCCAGATGCGCCGCGCGATGAGGATATCGAGGAACATGGAGACGATCCGCAGCTTGCGCAGGTTCTCCTCCTCGCGCTCGGTGCGGACCAGCGGCGCCAGCAGGACCGGGTACTGGAGGGTGAAGTTGTTCTGGGCGTTGTAGTGGATCGATTCCAGGCCCTCGGTCAGCGTCTCGGCCGCTCGGCGGATGCGCTCGTACCAGTGGCTGTAGAAGGCGAAGTCTTCTTGGATGAACCTGCCGAAGGCGGCGCTTCCATCCAGCCCGAGCGATTCCTCGTGGTCGCGCACCCAGCGGTGGAACTCGGTGCCGATGAGGTCGAAGTCGCGGGGCTTGGCGCCGCGCTTGCGCTCGCGGATGGTGTGTGCGTGCTGGCTGCGCAGCCAGCCCTTGACGGCGTCGGCGTCCTCGTCCTTGCCGATTTGCTTGAGCGCAGCGACGCGATCCCGCCAGACGCGGCTGGCCTCGTTGCGGCGGTCGGCGTCGGTGATGCTGGCCAGCAGGTAGCCCTTGAGCATGTCCGTGGGCGTCAGCGACAGCCCGCGGTCGTTCATCGTCTCGAAGATGGTGTAGGCGTCAGCATCCGAGTAGGCGGTGATCTCGACCAGGTGGACGTTTTCGATCAGCCAGTCGGCGAAGTAAGGCAGGGCGGAACCGGTGAGGTCGTCGGGGAAGTGCTCCTCGATGTCCTGATAGCGGCTTAGGATGTTGATTACCGACTCGGGCTGCCCATTCTCGTCGAAGGGCTGGCCAGTGAAGAGGGCCTCCATGCAGGCGGTCCGCTCGTCCACGTCGAGGTTGAAGGAACGCTTGCCGAACCTCTGGGAAAAGATCAGCTCGCCGAGTTGGCTCTTCTGCTCCTCGGACTCGATCTGCCGGTAGATGTGGATGAGCACCAGCGTCAGGGAGGTCAGGCGCTGCTGGCCGTCGATGATGAACTTCCGGCCGTCCTTGTCACTGATGATGATAGAACCGAGGAAGTAGTGTCCGTAGTGCTCGACGGCACTGCGCTCGTTTCCTGGCTCGTGGCTCTGCAGGAACTTGTCGCAGAGGTCGTCCAGCAGTTCGGTGACCTGCTTCCTCTCCCAGCGGAACTCCCGCTGGTAGTAGTCAATGGCGAACTTCGAGCCGCTCAGCAGGGCGCGGATGTTCTTGGCGCGGCCGAGCATCTCCGTCATTTCACACCCTCCCCAACAATCTGGCCCAGCAGCCCGTCGGTTTCTCGCTCCAGTGCCATAATGTCCGCTCGGATCTCTACCAGGCTGCGCATCGGCTGGGGCTTGTAGAAGTAGCGGGTGAAGCTGATCTCGTAGCCGATCTTCACTTCGCTCTCCACATACCAGGCGTCGGGCGCGTAGGGCAGCACCTCGCGGCGCAGGAAGGGCTCGATGCCGCCTTCTTCCAGGAGCGGGATTTGCTCGGTGTCGCGCAAGTCGGTGTCGGGTTCGTACTCGACCACGGCAGGCCTGCCGTCGATCGTGGTCTCAAGAAGGCCGCGAATCGGGTCGGGTTCCATACCCCGCTTGTGGACCTTCTTGATGATCGGCGGGGCGTCTTCGCTGCGTTCGGCGGTCTCCCTGAGTTGCTTGATCTCGGCGGCCTTGTAGTCGCGGTTGGGGTCGGAGCCGGCTAGCCGCAGCGGGCGCTCGACCGTCACCTTCCAGTAGCCGAAGGCGGCGTTATCGAAGATCTTGGACTGCTCTGTCTCTTCGAACGCGAGGAAGGTGTCGCAGATGCGCTGGATGTCGGCGTCGCCCAGCTCGCAGTTCTTCTGGCCGAGATTCTTGCGCAAGGGCTGGTACCACTCAGTGGCGTCGATGAGCTGCACCCTGCCCTGGCGATGGTCGGGCTTGCGGTTGCTGAGCACCCAGATGTAGGTGGCGATGCCGGTGTTGTAGAACATGTTCAGCGGCAGGGCGACGATGGCTTCGAGCCAGTCGTTCTCGATGATCCAGCGGCGGATGTTACTCTCGCCCTGACCGGCGTCGCCGGTGAAGAGCGAACTGCCGTTGTGCACCTCGGCGATACGGCTGCCCAGCTTGGTTTCCTGCTTCATCTTGGAGAGCATGTTGGCCAGAAACAGCATCTGGCCGTCGCTGGAGCGTGTGACGAGTGAATACTCGGGATCGCCAGTGTGCTCGATGAGGAAGCGTGGGTCCCTCATGTGCTTCTTGCCGCCCATGCGCTCCAAGTCGCTCTTCCAGCTCTTGCCGTAGGGGGGATTGCTCAGCATGAAGTCGAACTCACGCGATGGGAAGGCGTCATTGGAGAGCGTCGAGTGCTCCGGTCCACCGACAATGTTGTCCGCCGCCTCGCCCTCGCCCTTGAGCAGGAGGTCGGCCTTGCAGATCGCGTACGTCTCGGCGTTGATCTCCTGGCCGTAGAGGTGCGTGGCGACCTCCTTGCTGTGCTCGTTGGCGAGCTGCCGCAGCGTCGTCTCGGCGACGGTCAGCATGCCGCCAGTGCCGCACGCGCCGTCGTACAGCAGATAGGTGCCCGACTCGAACTGATCGGCTATGGGCAGGAAGACCAGCTTGGCCATTAGCCTGACGGCGTCGCGCGGGGTCCAGTGCTCCCCCGCCTCCTCGTTGTTCTCCTCGTTGAAGCGGCGCACCAGTTCCTCGAAGATGGTGCCCATGCCGTGGTTATCCAGGCCCGGGTGCTTCACGGACCCGTCAGTATTCAGCACCGGATTAGGGCTGAGATTGATGTCGGGCGTAGTCAGCTTCTCGATCAGTGTACCCAACGCGTCGGCCTTCGACAGACGCGGGATCTGGTTGCGGAACTCGAAGTTCTCGAGGATGTCCTGCACGTTGGGTGAGAAGCCGTCGAGGTAGGCCTCGAAGTCGGCCCGAAGCTGCTGCTGGCTGGTGCGCGCCTTGAGGTCACGCATGGTGAAATTGGAGGTGTTGTAGAACGCCTGTTGCGCCGCCTGGCGCAAGGCCAGGTCCTGGTGGACGATCGCGGACTTGTCCAACAAGGCCTTCATGTCGAGCACGGCCTGCTTTGTGGGCTCCAGCACCGCGTCGAGGCGGCGAAGCACGGTAATCGGGAGGATGACGTCGCGGTACTTGCCGCGGACGTAGAGGTCCCGCAGGACATCATCTGCGATGCCCCAGATGTAGCCGGTGATCCAGTTGAGTCGAGATTGGTCCATTGTTCGTCCCTTGTTGCTGCTTGTGGTTCCCGCGGGCCGCGCAATACGAACTGAAGGGAGTGATGCGTTATGCCATCCGACCGCGTTATTGGGCGCTCTCGCCCGAGGCCGAGAGGGCGTCGATCCAAGTCTCCATGGTTCCAACAACGCGGCCCAACCACTCTACGTCGGCGTGCTTGGTCACAACTCCGCAGTGACGCAACTGATCCCTGAGAGCGTCAGCCTCCTTGTCGAGTGGCGGGAGGCCGTGGTTCACTCGGTTGCGCAGTCGGCCGATGTCCCTGAACGTGCGGGTGAATTCCTTTGAACTTTCAATCGATAGTCGCGCCAGGAGTTCCTTGGACTTGCCCACGATCGTGGCCTTCTCGCTGAGCGTCGTACAGTGGATGAGCCGTGTGTCGAAGTCCTGGGTGCGCTTCTGTTCGTGCAGTTCGTGAATCTGGCTCTGTTTGTCCTCGGATAGTAGACCCATCCAGGTGTCTTTCGGGTGAGTGGCTTCCGCAGACTCCGCCAAGAGCGACTCTAAGTGATCCAACAGGACATGTAGGTACGTTCTCACAGGTAGGCGATTGAGGTCCGATACAGTCAGTATCTGGCGGATTCGTGCGCCTTCCAGCACAAAGTAGAATTCCCGTCGCGACAGAAGATGTATAGCCTCGCTTATGGGGGTAGAGGCAGCGATGATCTCCTCCACAGCCAAGCTGCGTCGGCTGCTTAGGGATCGTCGCTTGAGGTCCACGATCGCCACGTCAGTGACTATCTTCTCGCCGTCCTCCTCCCTGGAGAACAGCGGAATCCTGCTAAAGCCGTTGAGGAGGGCATATTGGAGGATCTGGTCTTCGTCCGCGTCGACCTGCATGACTCCATCGTCAAAGTCCACTTTGCTGGCTATAAGGCCGCAGTGCAGGTCCCGCTCCAAAGCTCGCATGGTCAGGTGGTACAGCGTGATCATGCCTGCGTGCTCCTGCTGGGGCCGCGAACCAGAAACTCACAGCACTCGTCGCCCCGGCCGATGGCCTGGAGCAGCTCCACGTCCACTTCCTCCCCCAGGGCCTCCCCAAACACCGCCTTCACCCAGCCCCGGGAGCAGAGACAGAAAGTGGGAC
>Ga0307379_10010373_pt1 | contig 12330 bp, 9 predicted proteins | sample UN2MG_FD_202237 | JGI IMG/M metagenome (GOLD analysis project Ga0307379, IMG submission 202237) | Soil microbial communities from Risofladan, Vaasa, Finland - UN-2 | ecosystem: Environmental > Terrestrial > Soil > Coastal area > Acid sulfate soil | place: Finland: Risofladan, Vaasa | collected... | reverse complement strand
CGAGGTATGGGCCGTGGTGGGCACTTCGGCATGGGCGGCGGAGGAGGCTTGGGCTTGTTCGGGCCTTGTGCAACCGCTGCCGAAGAGAGTTAGGCTGAGCGGAGATCGGGCGCCGATGAAACGCGCACGGAGCATCTGAGGCGCCCATTAGTGTAGAGGAGGGCCGGACAGACGTCCGGCCCTCCTTTTCGTTGCCAGCGCTAAGGGCACGGGTGCTCGCCGAGCTGATCGCTGGCCGCGGCTCAGGGGGTTAGGTTGTGCCTATGCGCTGGGCACGTTCCTGAATCGCTTCATAGCGGTTGAGGATTGCCCTTGCTCCCTGGACGACCGGAAAGTCCACCATCTTGCCGTCCACCGTGATGGCCCCTGCTCCAGTGACTGAGGCCTCCTCGAATGCTGCTATGACCCGCCGCGCCCGACTCAGTTCCTCGTCTGTCGGGCTGAATTCCTCGTTCAGGATGGGCACCTGGTCGGGATGGACGCACGCCGACCCCTGGAGGCCCAGCCTTCTGGAACGGCGAGCGATACTCCGGAACCTGTCCAGGTCCGTGTAGTCGTCAATGGTGCTCAGGAGCCCCAGCGGAACGCATCCTGCCGCCCGGGCCGCGATCACGACCTGAAGGTTGGGATAGATGAGTTCCTCAGGCCCTGGAACTAGGCCGGTACACAGCGAGAAGTCCCCCGCGCCCAGCCCGATGGCGACGATGCGATCATCTGCGGCAGCGATTTCGTGTACACACAAGAAGCCTGCTACGGTCTCTACGGACACGAAGAACTGGGTGGCTCCTACGGCCACTCCTCGTTCCGACTCCAGCTCGGATGTGATATCGCTGAGGATCTGGACCTGCTCCGGGCTGTCCACCTTCGGAAGGGCCAGCGCTTGAACGGCAGGGCATATTGTCGCTTCGAGGTCCTTGAGGGCCATCCGCCAGGGCCGGTTGATGCGGACGAGGACGTCGCAACTGCCTGACGACACTGTCTCGGCCGCTTTCATCACCCGAGATCGGGCGTTCTCCTTCTCGCTTGCCGCCACGCCGTCCTCGAGGTCGAGCACGATGGCATCCGCACCACGCGTGTGCGCCTTGTCAACGAACCGATCGACATTGACAGGCACGAAGAGCAGCGAACGCCATACGGGCATTCTCCTCTGCGCATCCATACAACGATACCTCCACGCCCTTCCAGTGCTCTCAGATCACCCCTTCGGATGCCAGTCGCTCCAGATGTTCACCGGTCAGGCCGAGCTCGGAAAAGATCTCCGCGTTGTGCTCACCAAGTCTGGGGGCTGGCCGCCGGATCGCGCCTGGTGTCCCGGATAGGATGGGGACAACATTGTGCATGGGTATGGAGTCCATCTCTCCCTCGCGGTCGGGCAGTTCTACGACGGCGCGGCGCTCCTGCACGTGGGGGTCTTGCAGAATCTGGTCGATGTCGTATACCGGAGACGCGGGCAAGTTGTGCTCCATGATGAATTGCATGTTCTCATCGAAAGTACGTTGCGCATAGAAGTCCTGCAAGATGGCGTCAAGCTCTTCTTGGTGCTGCAGGCGGGCGGCGGTGCTGCAGAATCTGGGATCGTCGACAAGGTCCTCACGCCCCATGGCCTTGAAGTACCGTTCTGCCATCAGTTGGGTTGAAGAGGACATGGCTATCCAACGGCCGTCTTTCGTCTCGTACACGTTGCGCCCGCCCGCCGTGGTGTTCGCGTCGAACCCGCGTCCCTTGACGCGGCCCATCAGTTTGTAGATAGCGGCCTCCGGGCCCATGATGGAGAAGAGGGGATCGAAGAGACTCACATCGATGATCTGCCCCTTACCGCCGTTCATCTCGCACTCGCGCAGGGCCACCAGGGAAGCCATGGCTGCGTACAGCCCGGCAACCATATCGGCCAGTGAGATGGGCGGGAGGACCGGGGGTTGATCCCGGTAACCATTGATTGCGGTGAACCCAGACATGGCCTCTGCAACCGTGCCGAAGCCGGGCCGGTGGGAATATGGTCCGGTCTGTCCCCAGCCGGAGATGCGCACCATGACGAGCTTGGGGTTCCGGTCGAGCAGTACGTCGGGTCCCAGCCCGAACTTCTCCATCGTACCGGGGACGAAGTTCTCAGACAACATCTGGGCTCCCTCGACGAGCTGGAGCAAAATCTCCCTCGCCTCGGGGTGGCGCAGGTTGAGAGTAATACTCTTCTTGTTCCTGGCATACTCCTTCCAGTATGGGCTGACCCCGTTGATGCGGATGGCCTTGAGGGGATCGCCTTCCCCGGGCTGTTCGACCTTGATCACTTCCGCGCCGAGATCGGCGAGAACGAGGCTGAACATGTTCCCCGCGACGAAGCGGGAGACATCGATGATGCGGACGTTGTCGAGGGGGCACCTCGCGTCCGGCTGGAATTGGATATCATTCATTCTTGGAACAACCTCCTAGTGTCTCGATCGCACACGGGTTTCGAAAGATCTTCATGGACCTCTAATCGCTAGAGTGAAGCGCTCGTCCCTCAGATGGCAGTTTCGTCTACGCCGTCTTGGGCAGTGTTTGCTTCGAAGACCGCGCAAGCATCGCTAGGGATGGAGACCCACACGCTCTTGGCGCACACCTCCGCCTCTGTCTCGGCGCGCAATAGGGTTTGGCCTATTCTCAGGCGGTGACGATAGCAGGAACCGACGTAGATGCCATCTACGACCTCTGCTTCGAGCCAGTTGCCCTCGGGGACGGTCGCCTCACTACTTCTATCCACGACCCGGACCTTCTCCGGCCTGACAGAGACGAGCAGAGGGGTCTCCCGTGCGAAGGACTTGTCGGTGTTGATGACGATAGATGCCTCCGTCGTCTCCAGGCGTACAGAGATGGCGCCATTTGCACTGGGCCCGGCCATGTGTCCCCTGAGGAAGTTGCTGGTGCCTATGAAGTCCGCCACAAAGGGCTCGGCGGGGCGGGCATAGATCTCCTGCGGCGTACCGACCTGGCGGATGCTCCCTTCCCTCATGACCGCGATACGGTCGCTCAGTACCAGTGCTTCGGTTTGATCGTGGGTCACGTAGACGGTGGTGATCCCGAGCTGAGCCTGAATATGCTTCAGCCAGGAGCGCGCTCGTTCCCGCAACTTTGCATCCAGGTTAGAGAGAGGTTCGTCCAGGAGCAGTACGGTCGGCGAGTAGACGAGCGCGCGACCCAGGGCGACCCGCTGTTGCTGGCCGCCGGAGAGTTGATGCGGGTAGCGGTCCTTCTGGACTTGCAGCTCCACCAGGTCCAGGATCTCTCCAATGCGCTCCTCCCTTTCCTTCTTGGGGACCTTGCGCAGCTTGAGGGGGAAGGCGAGGTTTTCGTAGACGTTCATGTGCGGCCAGAGCGCATAGGACTGGAAGACCATGCCACAGTTGCGCTTCTCAGGTACGACGAAATGGCCGCTGGCGCTATCAAAGAAGGTGACTTCGCCGACGCGGATCAGGCCACCGTCGGGGCGGTCCAGCCCGGCGACGCCAAACAGCGTGGTGGTCTTCCCGCACCCGCTGGGACCTAGCAAGGTCAGGAACTCCCCGTCTTGAACAAAGAAACTGATGTGGTCCACAGCGACCACGTCCCCGAATCGCTTGTAGAGGTTTTGCACTACTATTTCAGGCATAGATCCTCACCTTGAACAGCTTGCGGCCCACATAGACGATGGCCATGGTGATAACGACCTGAAGCAGGGACAATGCCGCCACTGGTCCGGTCTCGCCCTGCACCCAGAACTGAAGCATGGTCAGCCCCATGACTTCACTTCCCGGCGCGACGAGAAAGACCGCGCATCCGTATTCCTTGATCATCTGAATAAACATGAGAATGAACGAGGAGAAGAGGGCAGGCTTCAGTAGCTTGAGAAGAATGGCCCAGGACGTGGTCCACCAACTGGCGCCCACCGTGCGCGCCGCATCATCGAGCTCGGCGCCGAGCCTCGCCAGCATGGGGGCTATCGCACCGAAGGCGGTGGGGAGGTAGCGGACGCTGAAGGCGATGGTCAGGCCCCAGATGGTGTTTCGAATAGGCCCCAGAGGCTTCAACATGACCAGAGCCCAGAAGAAGCCGATACCCACGATCATGCCAGGCATGGCTCGCGGGTAGATAGCCAGGAAATCGAGCACTCTACGGAAACGAAACTCAGAACGGTGGGCGACGAGGGCCACGAGGGCCACGAACAGGGTGGTCACGACGCCACCGATCAGTGCTATCACAATGCTGTTTGTGATCGACCGTACGTAGGCCGGGTAGGAGAAGATGACCTTCATGTTGTTCAAGGTGAGGAATTGCCAGGGCGGTGCGAGCGGCGTGAGGAACTTGGTGAAGGCTCGCATGATGAGGCCGATCATGGGCAGGATGGCGGCCAGCAGCAGGTAGAGGCAAATGAAGGCGAAGATGATCCAGCGCTGCCGGCCCAGCTTGAAGATGTGGGGTCGCGAGGCCTTGCCCCGAACGGTCACAAAGCGAGCGGACTCGCGCAACAATGAGTTCTGAACCAGAACGAGGGCCGTGACGATCACCAGCAGAACCACCGCAGCCGCGCCCACCAGACCGTAGTCGGGTCGAGCGCCGCCGAGCCACTGGTTGTATAGGTAGCTGGAGAAGAAGTTGATGCCCACCGGCCCGCCGAGGACCATGGGGATGCTGAGAATTTCCAGCGCGATCGTGAAGATGAGGACCGCACTGTATAGAATCGGAGGGCGCATCAGGGGCAGGGTGACCGTAAGCAGGGTCCTGAGAGGCCCTGCGCCTATGCTGCGGGCGGCATCCTCAAGCGCGGGATCCGCTACAGCGGCCGAGCTGGAGCAGTACAGGTAGGCGATGGGCATCATCGACACCGAGGCCACCAATGCCATCCCCGGGATCGAATACAGGTTCCAGGGTTGGATGCCAAACAGGTTCTTTGCGAGAAGGGTGCCAAACCCAGCTGGTGAGTACATGATGACCCAGGCGAAAGCGACCACCAGGGGGGACAGATAGATGGGCCAAAGTACTATCTCAGCCAGGATCGAGCGCGCAGGCACGTCTGTCCGGCCAATCACGACAGCCATGAGTACGCCAAGGCCGACGGAGATTATCGTAGCGAGCACGGCGAAGGAGAAGGTATCGCCAATTACCCTGTGGAAGGCGGGATCTGAGAACAGCCTGACGTAGTTGCCCAGGCTCAAGACCCCCCCAGCATCGTACAAGGGCCTGTCCCGGAATGATGAGTAGAGGACGGGAAGCAGGGGGGAGAGTACCAGAACTGCTGTCAACCCGGCGATGCTATACTGGATCAGGTGTTCCGCACGCACTGTCGGAAGACGGAGAGGGACTCTAGGTCTGGTCCGTTCGTTGGCGACCATGGGCGACAGGTTCCTTGCACTCTATGGGACGTGTGGACCTTCCGGCAACCTGACAGCCGGAAGGTCCACCATGCATGCGGTTCTAGCGACCGAAGGCCTCGTTCCAGCGCTCGACGAAGGCGGCCTGTCCTGCCACGGCGTTCTCGTCGTAGTTGATCAGGACCATCTTGTCCTCGCCACCTATTTCCTCGGCGATGGTGTAGAAGGTACGAGGGCACTCCTCGGCGGTGACGTCAGCCCGGTATGGCGTTAGCCCGCCTGCGCCCCATGCCACCTGACCATCGTGGGAGAGCATGAAGTCCAGCAGGAGCTTGGCGGAGTTGACGTTCTTGGCTGCATTGGGGATGGCCATTCCCCGCAGATAAACGGGGGTGCCGTCCTCTATGTAGCTCCAGCCAACGATTCCCTCGAGGTCCGGCAGCTTGGGGAATACTCCGCTGGAGACGAAGTAGCCGACAACATACTCCCCGGAAGTGAGTTTATCCAGCTGTGTCCCTCCTGACTGCTCCGGCATGGTTATGGGGCCCAGGGTCTCCAGCAAATCCCAGGTATCCTCCCCAAGGTCCCGCACAAAGGCCCAGTTGATGCCGAACGCGAAGGGTATGACCACATCGTAGGTCGTGATCTTGCCGTTGAAGAGATCTGGGTTCGCTGTGGCCATGTCGACTAACTCGGCGATCCCCTTAGGCCGCAGGTCTTCAGGGAGGACTTGCTCGTTGTAGAGCATCAGCATCGGGTCGGTGGTCACAGTGTAGAGGCCAGGGAAGGGCATGCTCCAGTCTGGTAGATAGGAGCTTTCTGGGGACTGGTAGTCCATCGCCTCGCCCCTGTTCTTCACGAACTCCAGCCATCCCGTAGTATCGGGCATGATGATGAGGTCGGCTGTCTGGGTATCGGTCGCGCTCTCGGCGTAATAGCGTTCGAAGGCCTCAGAACCGCCCAGGTCTAGGGTCTGCACCTCAACCCACGGGTAGAGTTCGTGGAACGCATCGAGCACTGGTTTCCAGTTCGACTCGGGCATGGCGGAGTAGACCACAAGTGGGCTCTCTGCCTTCGAGCCCTCTACAATCTCCTCATACTCTGCGGGGTAGTAGTCGGGGTAGGGCGCGCTCTTGACCGGCGCTTCGGTGGCCGAGGGCGCGGGTGTGTCAGCGGGCTCTTCCGAAGGGGGAGACGTGGCAGCTGGCTCCGCCGGGGGTGATGGCTCTGCGGCTGGCGCAGGGCTGCAGGCAGCTAAGGGTACCAGGCTCAGGAGCAGTACAGCGATCGTAATCAGTGTGCGGCACAGCAGCGTCTTCATTGTTTCCTCCTAGTTCAAGAACACCGAATATGAGCGTAGGCCAAACCGCTAACCTGCTGTAGGGACGTTACTTGACGAGTATTGGGCGCGCGGCCACCTCCTTTCCCCCTCCAAGGCTGTCTCCGGTTTGAGTCACACGCCGACTCCGTCGGAGACTGCCCATCAACTGCTCGGGCAGTCCAGCGCCTACACATCGGGCAGACCTGCGAAGAGAAGTTTGCCGGCTCGCAAGAGGTGGGAGCGCATGAGCGCTTCAGCCAGGTCCCTGTTCCGAGCAGCCAGGGCAGCGGCTACCTCCTGGTGCTCCCGTAAGCCTATCAGGAGCTGGTCGCTGTCCGTGAGCGCCTCCAGGCGATCAACGGGGTCAAAGGACATGACAGTCTGGATGGTTTTGAGCAGGGTCAGATTGCCGCTCGCTTGGTCGACGATAGCGTGAAATTGATCGGCGAGCTCCAGCAGTCGCTCCGCGGGGCCGGTTTCCAACAGCTCCTCGGTCTCGCCCAGCACGGCGTGCATTTCGGCGAGTTCCGCGTCCGTGATCTTCTCTGCCGCGAGTCGAGCGGCCACACCCCGTAGGGCTGCCTGGATTAAAAGCATTTCCGCCACCGACGTGGAAGGTAGGTCAGATACGGTTACCTCTCGGGTGGGGCTTCTGACCACCAGCCCTTCCTGTTCAAGCTGGCGGAAGGCCTCCCTGACGGGCGTGGGGCTGACGTTGAGCCTGCTGGCAAGGTCCCGCTCGGTGATGCGTTCGCCCGGCTTGAGTGCGCCTGAGGTGATGGCGCTGCGGATGGCGAAATAAGCTTGCTCGCCCAGAGTCTCATTCGGCCTGAGGGGTCTCAGCGTGGTAAGTGAGTCCTCCATAGCCTATTGGATCTCCTCTACTGCACGCTAGTGGGCGGGATTGTATGAGTGGATTCTTGCTATATGCTATATGCTATAGCGTATTATACAGCGAAAACTGACCTTTGTCAAGATCTTGCAGCCAATTCGCACACCAGGTAGGGGGGTGTTTGGCGGGGCATAGTGTATCTCCTGACCAAAACTCCGGCACGTGCGTCGGACTGGAGGCGAAGTTCCGGAGAGGGGGGGCCGCGTCATGCGTGGTGGATGCTGGGGGCCGGTCATTGACTATGGTGATGCAACACTTGCTGGCGGTGGCCAGGGGCCTCGTGGCCCGCACAGTGATCTGATCCACGTAGTTTGGCACTTGAGCAAGGAGGCCTTCAGGTGCACGTGGTTGTAACGGGCGTGACGGGGGTAGCCAGGAGAGGGTCACTGCTGAGTCTCTGCAGCCTGGCGAGGCGAGCCAGGGGAAATCCACATCGATCATTCATAGGATGCTAACAGTTTCTTCATGATTCGGTGCTACCATGGGAATCGAGGACAAACGAAGCAGCGCAGATGCGGAGACGCGGGAGTAAGAGATGGGTGCGTTGTTGGCCTGGGGACGACGTCTGGTTGTGCCACTTGTTCTCATCGTTGTCGTAGTGGCGATCGGGGCCATAGGAGGCGGGTGGTACTACTACACTCAATATCTGCCGGCCCAAAGGTCGGCAGCGGCGGAAACCATCCAGACCACGCGAGTGCGCCGAGGGAGTGTGATCATCTCCGTGGGCGGCAGCGGCACCTTGATGCCGGCAGCCCAGGCAGATCTGGGCTTCGGCAGTGGCGGGGTGGTGTCTGAGCTGCTGGTGGAGGTCGGCGACTGGGTGGAGAGCGGGCAGGTGTTGGCCCGCATCGACCCCGCGGCGCTGGAACGGGCCGTGACCCAGGCGGAAGCGGATCTGACGGTGGCCCAGGACAACGTGGAGAGCGCGGAGAACCCCTACAGCCAGTTGGACCTCAATCAAGCGTACCTGGCCGTGAATCAGGCTGACATGTCTCTGGCGACGGCCAGAGACAGTCTTTCGTTGGCCATGGAGCCCTCGGTGTGTTTGTACGAAAGCGTCGTCGATCTGGAGTACGAGTACAGTTGGTACGAAGAGAACTACTATCAGGAGGCAGACCGGTATGAGGCGGGCGAGAGCAGCCGCAAGGAACTGGACGCGGCATCAGACAACCTCCAATGGGCGGAGGAGAGGCTCAACGAGGCCCTGGCCTGTCCCCCAGGGCCCGAAGACGTGGTCGTGTGCGAGAACGACGACGCCTGGTATCAGGGCAGGTATGCCGAGATGGGAGAGAAGTACAGGGCCGGCGAGATAAGCCAGGAGCAGCTTTTTGCGCTCTGGGATCGCTTGCAGGCGGTGAAAGAGCGCCTCGGTTTAGCCCGGCAGGCCGCTTCCGAACTCAGCAACGCTCAGGAGCAGGTGGCCGAGACCGAGTACAACTTGCAGAAGGCCAGGGAGACCGTCGTCGAATTGTTGTCCGGGCCTGATGCCGCGGACGTCCAGGTGGCGCAGGCCAAGCTGATCAGCGCTCAGGCGGCCCTGGAGGATGCCCAGGCCGCCCTGGAGGGGGCCACCCTCGTCGCGCCCTTCTCCGGCGTCATCACCGCGGTGGAGGCCCAGGCGGGTGAGACGGTAGCTACTGGCCCTATCATCACGCTGGCCGATATGGCGCAGCCGCAGCTGGAGATGTGGGTGGACGAGGTGGATCTGAACAATGTCGCGCCCGGTTACGAGGTGGAAGCCATTTTCGATGCCCTGCCCGACCAGGTATTTACCGGTCACGTTGTTCGGGTGGAGCCTGAGTTGCAGTCTATGCAGAATGCTCCCACGGTGCTGGTCTACGCCAGTCTGGATGACGAGTTGGAGCTGTCTTTGGTGCTCCCCATCGGAGCGAACGCCTCCGTGGAGATCATCGCCGCCCGTGCGGAGGACGCGCTGTTGGTGCCAGCCGAGGCGCTAAGGGAGCTCTCTCCAGGGCAGTATGCCGTCTTTGTGATGGTTGACGGGGAGCTGCAAATGAGGCAGGTGGAGGTCGGGGTGATGGACTACGCCTATGCAGAGATCATCAGTGGCCTGAACGTGGGAGACGTAGTCAGCACGGGCATGGTGCCCACGGAATAGGCGGATTCGTGGGGGTCTGACCTGAGCGCAAGACATGCGCCAGGTCGACGCTAGGCGGTTCCGGCAGCTGTTCGTGGCGGTCGGCGGCCAGTTGCGGTGACTGAGGTCCATACCCAATCTTCAGAGATGGTTAACACTTCCTTCATAGTTGCGTGGTACCATTAGTGCTTGGAGTAAGAACCGAGTTTCCCCGGCGATGGGGATTGGAGGGTGAGGAATGAGTATTCTGCGTGCATTGTCTGGACACAAGCGAGTGGCGTTGGTCGTGGTCATTGTCCTGGTCTCGCTCACCGCGGTTGGTACCGGCGGTTGGTACTACTATACTCAATATCTCCAGGCGCAGACAGCAAACGGCGAAGAGGTGGTTCAGACAGCCACGGTGCGGCGGGGCAGTCTGGTCGTCGCCGCCAGTGGCACAGGCACGCTGGTCCCCAATGCGGAGGTGGATCTGAGCTTCAGCAGCGGTGGGCGTCTGAACGAGGTCTTGGTCGAGGTGGGAGATGAGGTGCAGGCCGGTGATGTGCTGGCAAGCCTGGATGACACTGATGCGCAATCGCAGGTGGCCCAGGCGGAGATCAACCTGCGGCTCGCGGAGCTCCAATTGGCCCAGTTGACCGAAACGGCGGATGCGTCAGATCTGGCGGCGGCCCAGTACCAGTTGACCAGCGCGCAAGAGGCCCTGGAAGATCTTCTCAACGGCCCTTCAGCAGAGGAGATCATCATCGCCCAGGCGGACATGGCCACGGCTGAGAAAACGCTCCAGCAGGCCCAGTCCGCCTACGACGGCGTCTCCTGGCGGCCGGACGCTGCGCTGTCCTCTCAGGCCCTGGAGCTGTGGTCGGCCACGGCAGCCTACGACAAAGCCAAGGCCAACTACGACATAGCGGTGGCAGGCGCCTCCCAAGAGGAGCTCGCTTCTGCCAGGGCCAACGTCGCTCAGGCTCAGTCGAACCTCGACTCCCTGCGGAGGGGAGGGACAAGCCAGGAGGTCGAAACCGCCCAATTGAACGTGGAGCAAGCGCGCCTCAATCTGGAGTCCGCCCAACTCGCGCTCGACGAGACGATCCTCACAGCGCCCGTCTCGGGTACGGTCACCGTGGTGGCAGCTTCGGCACGTGAGATGGTGGGTACGTCCGCCATGGTCACCATGGCTGATCTGTCTAACCCTCTCGTCGAGTTCTACCTGGACGAGACCGACCTGGAGTTGATCGCCGTAGGCTACGAGGTCGAGGTGACCTTCGACGCACTGCCCGACATAGTTTTCAGCGGGCACGTGGTGCGCGTAGACCCAGTTCTGGTGGAGATGGAGGGAGCGCCGGCGATACAGGCTGTGGCCAGGCTGGAACCAGACGAACAGTCGGGTGTCCTGGGCACACTCCCCATGGGACTGAATGCCACGGTGGAGGTCATCGCAGGGAGCGCGGAGAACGTGCTGCTGGTGCCGGTGGAGGCGCTGCGGGAGCTGTCCCCGGGTGAGTACGCGGTCTTCGTGATGGTGGATGGCAAGCCCCAGATGCGACAAGTGGAAGTGGGGCTGATGGACTACTCCTACGCCGAGATTATCAGCGGGCTGGAGCAGGGAGAACAGGTGAGCACCGGGACCGTGGAGACGGGGTAGGCGAATGAACGAGCATCTGATTGAAGTGCAAGAGCTGACCAAGGTCTACGGAACGGGGGGGGCCACCGTGCACGCACTGGATGGCATCAACATGACCCTCGAAGAAGGGGAGTTCGTGGCCATCATGGGTCCCTCAGGCTCGGGCAAGAGCACGTTGATGAATATTCTGGGCTGTCTGGACCGCCCGACGGATGGGCGGTACTGGCTAGGGGGCGAGGACGTCAGCAGGCTGAACAGGGCGCAACTGGCTGACATTCGCAATCGTCAGATTGGTTTCGTCTTCCAGTCGTACAACCTCCTGCCCCGCAGCACTGCCCTCAAGAATGTGATGCTACCGTTGTTATATAGCCGCAATGGCCGCCGGAGCGCTTCTGAAAGGGAGAAGCTGGCTCGAGAGGCGCTGGAAGCGGTGGGTCTCGGCGATCGTGCTCATCATCGACCCAACGAGATGTCTGGTGGAGAGCAACAGCGAGTAGCCATTGCCAGGGCCCTGGTCAACGACCCACTGCTCATACTGGCCGACGAACCCACGGGCAACCTGGACACCAACTCCAGCCAGGAGATCGTCGACATCCTACACGGGCTTCACGAGCGTGGGCGTACGATTGCCATGATCACCCACGAGCCGGACTTGGCCAAACAAGCACAGCGCATCGTTTTCCTTCGCGACGGGCGAGTAGTGGACGGCGAGGAGGGGTGAGATGAACCTGTGGCAGACCATCGCAGTCGCGTGGGAGGGAATCGCTGTCAACAAGGTGCGCTCATTCTTGACCATGCTGGGGATCATCATCGGGGTCTCGGCGGTGATCATCATGATGGCCGTTAGCGCTGGCACAGAGGCAACCATCGCCGACAGGATCTCAGGCCTGGGATCCAACCTGATCATGGTCAGTCGTGGCTTTGGAGGGGAGCGCATGGGCCCCCAAGCCGCTAGGGGCATGAGCCAGGGATTAAGCTACGAGGATGCCCTGGCCATCCGCGAGCAAGTGGGTGGGATCAGCGGCGTGGTCGCTGAACAGATGGCCATGGATCAGGTCGTCAGGGCCGACTCCGCGACCA
>Ga0307379_10010370_pt1 | contig 12331 bp, 13 predicted proteins | sample UN2MG_FD_202237 | JGI IMG/M metagenome (GOLD analysis project Ga0307379, IMG submission 202237) | Soil microbial communities from Risofladan, Vaasa, Finland - UN-2 | ecosystem: Environmental > Terrestrial > Soil > Coastal area > Acid sulfate soil | place: Finland: Risofladan, Vaasa | collected... | reverse complement strand
TCTATTCCAAACACAAAGCTATCTCAAACTACGAGCCAGGACGGGTGGTATTATCTTCCTGCATATCCAAATTATTCACCAGCAGGGTTACCTGATTTTGATCAAAAGCAGGATAACTGGAAAGCACGACAGGGCATCTGGCGGTTCATTAGCGGCTTATGGTCTTTTTGTGGTCCATCCAGTCTTGCCGATGTTTTCTGGTGGTTTGATTCAAAGCATGAGGCTCCATTGGGATACCCGGGGGATGGGAACGATTCCTATCCTCTTGTGCGCAATTATAATGCTCCCGGGTCTCCAACACCAGGACCAAAAGCAGATGACCATAATTTCAACAATGTCAATGACATGCAAACCCCATGGAGACACGGCCGAGGATCCAAAGAACTTATCGAAAACTTAGCCTGTTATTGTAACACCAACTACTGTCAAAATCCTTTAATCCGTGGTATTGCAGGGACGTATGCCCAATTCCTTGAGGAAGGAGCAAAACAATGGATTATAGATGCGGGATTGGAAGATCACTATACGATTGAAGCAGTATGGAATCCAGATTTTTCAATGCTTGTTGGAAAACTGCAGAACAATAGCGGGATTATTATCAATTTTCATTTCTATAATCCGAAAGTAAACTTCTATCCGAAGTTCCCTGCTCATTATGTTGCTGTCGTTGGAATTAATGGCAATGGTTCGATAGCTATTGCTGACCCGTTTCAGAATGTTGCAAACCCTGGGCCTTCTCCTTTGCAGCATAATGACGCAAATGAAGTATCCTATGATGTGCATCCGGTGAACTTCATCTCACCATTGCCTGAAAAGGCATCATGGTGGATTGAGGAGTATTATGAAATCGGTGTGATGCATTTTGGTGGATTAGCACAATATGCTCTGATCATATCGGAGATAGAATAACAGTTCTTAACCTATTTTTCCCTAAAAAATATCCCTCTCTTTATCTGTTTGTGCAATGTAAAAAAACGAGTAGAAATTGTTGAATCACCCTTCGTTTTCCATGAACACCGCAGCAGCAATCACCGTAGTCCACAACCCGTTTTTGTCACCCTCCGCGGTCTGCGCGACACTCTGTGTTCTGACAATCTGCCCACTAATTTTATACTCCTGTTTTCGTTTGTCCCACGCTTTGTCTGGGTCGAACTCTAAACCAAGGGTCGTTGCAAGCATGGTTGCGGCGAGATCTTCAGTATAATCTTCGAGTTTCCTCCCCGTTATTCCAAACGCATGATGCTCAGAGATATACCCATAGTTCGAACGATCCTTCGGTACTGCAATGCCTACTGCTGCACCAATTAACCGGTTCGGTTCATTGGTCGTATTCCTGGACATCACAGCATAGGTGATTTCACCAGCGTTAAGTTCTTTGACACCTTTATCTTTGGTAACAATCGTACAATGCGGTGGGATAATACTTGAAACATAGACCAGGTTGCACTGTTCAATATCTGCGTCACGCAATGCAAGCTCAAAGGATTGCAGCTCGTGTTTATGCTTCCCTACGCCTTTCGTGAAAAAAACTCTTTTTGGTACCATTCGCTCCTCATAAATAAAATTATATTTAATAAAGATATCCCTACATTACACAATTTCTTTTTCATCGTCTTGGATTTCATCCTCTTCATCGATTTCCTCTTCCTTCGGTTCAGCGATTCTCACGGTTTTTTGTTTTTTCAAAAGCTCTTTCATCTGCTGCTGGATATCAACCTGTTCTGGTGGAGAAGCTTCTTCTTTTGCTTGGCTTACGTTCATGCTGGTTTCTTCCTCTTCTTCGAGTTCCTCCTCTTCCTCAGGTTCTTCTTCTGCTCTTGTTTGTTTCGCAGCTTTTCTGCGAGGTTTGCCGCTTACCTGTTTATGAAGAAGATCGCGCATCTGCGTTTGGATATCCACTTGTTGTTTCTGAAATTCTACTTGCTCTTTATGATATTGTGTCGGCACATGGCTTTGCACGACATCTTCAACAAGTTGTTTCACCTCTTTGTACGGATACACGCCATGTAACTCATAGTAACTTCGTGCAATCGGTGTTTGTATTTCCTTTCCCCCACCAGCAAATCCAAATAATCGTGCTTTCTTTGTACCTAGCTCAACACCACCTGCGGCAAATGATTTATCACTTCCCAGCCCAAAACCTGACTGGCTGACAGGAATAATCGTCCCAAACCCAAAAATCTGCCCAAGAATCCCTTGCTTCGCGTCTATATCAGCGATTTTATCGTACCGAACCGTCCGCTCCCGTTTCGTCAACACACCACCTTTGAAGATGATACGAAGATTCGTGATGATGTACTTATGCGATCGGCGATATAGTTCGACGATTAAAAAACCACCGATGGAAACTGCAATCGAATACACAAGCAAAAAAAGCGAGATATCATTCTCCCAATGCTGCCAGAAGATCAAACCAATCCCACCAGCAAAAACACCAAGGTAAAGGAAAAATATGCTCCATTGAATTGCGACCAACGAGGCAACAACGCCCACGAGCAGCAGGACAAGTCCCCAAAGGATGAGTGGGTACCATATATTACCAGCAAATATGTTCGTATACGCTGAGAATTTTGTTAACCACCAGACCACAACCCCCCACACAATAACAAAGATGGAGAGCGCCTGTAATTTCATAAACGACAAAGGATGAGGTGAGAGTAATCGTTCAATCTGTTCGTTTTTTAGAAGTAATTTTTTTTCCATCCGCAACCCTCACATGCTTCATCTTTGTCGCAGTTTTAAATCTATTGGTCCGCTTATATTTTATCAACAGGATGGTGATGATCAAGGTAGACACCATCATAACTAGAAGGGAGATGGTTTCGACTTGCTTCATCGGATAGTAGATAAAAGATACTCGAGCTAGCACATACGAAACGATCAGGGTAACGAAAGGAACCGTTTTCCAATAAGCGCGGATTTCATCGGTTGCTCTTATAAGTATGATAATAAGATAGGTAAGCAGCAAAGCGATAACCGCAGTCAGTGATATCAAACCAAGTACAGAAAATACCGCTAGATACAACTGTGGATTTAGGAATAATGATGGCAAATAGAACACATATATAATACCGATACTGGCAAAAATGTACAGAGGTTTTTGTATCAGATGGTTCTTAATGTGTTTCAAATCATAGATCATATCGATTTTTTCTTTTCGTCCTTCCACGATGTAACTAGGGCGAATACCCAATCCAAAAAACAACATCACAAACAAGAATCCGACATGGATTGGGTTAAACAGGTCGATAGTGACAAGAAAGCTTACAAACGCATTGGCGAATGTGAATAAACTACCACCAACGTCTGTTAAGGATCCAACAAAGGTATACTGGGCTGATGTTGAAAACACAAACCCGTTGTCTAAGACGACATAACTAAAGAGGAGGACCAAGCCTGCAGGAATAAAAAAGGGACCAAACAGGAGAAACGAACGAGCTATCCATTCAAATATTCCTGTTTTTTCTTTCTTTGGCTCGACCTTTCCATAGTCAACTGTTAATTGAAATGCAGCAATCCCGCTTCTCGTAACCGCATATCCGAGAGCATGGCAAATGCTTTGAAACAAGATGCCGATGAAGTTAGTGAACCGGCAGAACGCTTCGTGTCGATGGCGTAATTTTGAAAGCATACGTTTTTGGAGTTCTATGAAGAAAAGCTGGAGAAACCAAAAAGCAACAACTCCAAGAATAGGTGCAAGTGCTGCACCAATTAAACTATCAATATCCAAAGGGACGGTCACCATCTCTCTCCGGAAGGGTAGTTATCCAAGGATATAAAAATCTTTTTTAAATGATTTCGATCGGAACCTCATGACCCATGTAATCGAATGACTTCCATGACACATCACCAAAGGGTGACACACCAACAATGATATGGATTCTTCCAAAATGGTTAAACAAGTCTAAATCAGCATTAGATGGCCGCGCAATCGAGGAAGGGTGGGAATGCACCGTTCCTACGACACTGAAGTCCACCGGAAGCATATACAAATGAAAAATCGCATGAGAATCACCAGAGACTGTACCCGGAAGTAGGACTACTTCAATAATCGTGGTTTTATTCACCCGGTCAACACGAAGTAGCGCGCCGAATTCTTGAGGGTAATTTGATTTTGAGCTCTCGAAAATCATATCAAGGCACTTTCGTGTTATTTTCCAATGAAGAGGAACGTGTTGTGGTTTTTTCCGTCGAAAAAGCCCCATACTTTATCTCATCAGTTTTAAACGCACCATCTGATAAAAGCTTTCACCAAATCGGATGAAGCGTGCTTTCTTCTCTGACCCGGTCACGCTTATAATGCTTTCTTGGTTCACGGGCGTTTGAAACCGTCCATCAATAACAAGGTTCGTCTCCTTGCTTTTCGGTAACAAACGAACGCCGACTTTCCGGTCAAGCGGGACGATCCATGGTCGCGCAGACAGTTTAAACGCAGCAAGCGGTGCAATAATCATTGCATCCACGGTTGGATCCATGATAGGACCACCGACACTTAACGAATAACTTGTCGAACCGGTCGGTGTCGCGATAATGACACCATCGGCGCCCATCGATTCCATGACCTCATCATCAACAAAAATTTTAAGGTAAAGAATCTTTGCTATCCGTGCTGTTTGAATCGTCACCTCATTGGTCGCATCAGGCAATCGTTTGCCATCGAGAGTGATTTTTAATTTCGCCCTTTCTTCAACGTTATACCTTCCGTTGATGATTTGCTTTAATCCCTCAATCGCGTACTTTGATTCCACTTCAGAAAGGAAACCGATACCACCTGAGTTTATCGCGAACACTGGTTTTTCTATTTCGCTCATTGCCATTAGAATAGTACCATCCCCACCAATGGTAACCACAACATCTGCTTTCTTGTTGATCTCTTTGAATGTTGATTTTTTCAGTTGAATCTCCGATGCGATAGCCTCTTCGACAAGCACATTCCCATGATTCTGTAAAAACTCAACCACATCCTTGGCTAATGTCACTGTTCGTTTCACACCTGGGTTGCATACCAGGCCCCAAGTCATGGTCACGTTTACGCCCTCGCAAGTTTCATTAATGGTGCTAACTTCACCAACAAGGATGGATGCTTTGTCACTAACGCCTTAATGATACTAAGGGTACTGAACTCCTCAAATTTATAATCCTTCAGGGAGTCTGCAAGCATGTCTAATGTTTTATCTTCCATATCAAGAATGATTTCTTTTGCCACATAGTTTCGATGTAATTTTTTTCCAAAAGATTTCTTCCATTTGGTTTCATATTCAGCAAGAATCTGAGCATCGAAACGTTGTTTCTCAACTGCTTTGCCAATGGTTTCACCAGCGAATTTTCCTGCCTCGATAGAATTCATCAAACCACCACCGGTGATCGGGTCAACCTGACGAGCGGCATCGCCAACTAAAAGAAGGTTGTCTTTTACTGATTGGATAGGTAAAGCTACTGGGTCTGCTCCGGTGATGACACGAACCGGTTGACCTTTTTTCAACTCGGGTCGGGCAGCGATGAACTTGTCAAGGAACTGGGCTGCTTTTCCTGATTCACTGAAGCTGGCAAGGAGTCCAATTCCGACATTTGCTATATTGTTGCCTTTGGGAAACACCCAGACATAGCCACCCGGTGCCACCTGTTTTCCTATGAAGAAATCACAATAGGGGCTGTCCCATTCTATATTGGTCAAGGTGTATTGTACACAGGTCTCAAGGCCATAGGGTTTTAAGGTGGTTTGAATCCCTGCCCATTTTCCAATTCGCGACTCGACTCCATCAGCGCCTACCACGACATCTGCTTCAATCTCAATGGTTTCATCGAAATGTCGTGCCGTAATCCCTTTGATTTTTCCATCTTTTTTTAGTAGATTAATCGCACAGGTATTTAGCATGATTTCCGCACCTTTTTGCACTGCGCCTCTGGCTAACTCTTGATCAAATATATCCCTATACACGACATATCCTGTTTCGTTCCCAGCGTATTCAGCGGACAATGTTATTTTAGTGCCGTTGGGAGAAAAGATCCGTGCTCCCTCCATTTTTGTCGCAATCCATCTTTTTCCCTCAAGGACTTTAAAGTGGTCAACCTTCTGACTGATTCCCTCACCGCACAGAACAGGGACACCGACTTCAGCGCGCCGTTCGATAATCAGAACCTTCGCGCCTGCTTCTGCAGCAAACCGCGCGGTCACACTCCCCGCGGGGCCGCTTCCGACAATAACCGCATCGTATTTCATCTTAGTTTTCCCCCCAGCCAATTGCACCAATCGGGCATGTTTTCACACAAATGGAGCAACTATTGCATTCTTCATCGTTCACGACTGCTTTACTGGATATCATAAGGATGGCATCTTGCGGACAGACGGAGATGCAACCGCCACATGCTAAACATTTTTCTTTTTTCACAAATGCCTTAGGCTTTACCATATGATTCACCTCGGGTGATACCGGAAGCTATTAAATGTGCGACTCGAACTGGTTCAGGTATGACACCACGTATGGTAGAGATGTTTATAATTTCTTTTGCCTCCTCTAAAGATAACCCCGCGCATTTGATATAAATCGGGTTATGTTTGGTGATAATCGAATATAGTTTGCCTTTCTGTAAGAGAACCCATCTGTCCTTCCAATCCGTGAAATTTTTCTGTAGCGCGTGTTTTATTTTGTTCATATTTGGTTTGTCTCTTGTGATCGTAATCACTGGGATATTCGTTGATTCAGATAGGTCATCAATATCAACGACGTTAAAACCACCAAGACAGACACCGTCCACCATGATCACTTTTAGTTGATGTTGTTGTCGTGAATGTTGGATCATTTCTTTGCAGATCAGTGTTGCATCTGTACCGTCAATGGTCACTTGGCTTCGCAAGACACATTCGAGATATTCGCCACCTCGCATCACGACACCGATGACCGTTGCATATTGATCGCGGAATGTGAATGGGGCATCATCTATGCCGAGAATACGAATCTGTCGCTTCATTCAAGAGATAAAAATAACGTATCGATTAAGAATGTTTCTATAAACAATCATTCCTAATTTAGAACATTCTTTTCTTAGACCGCACTTAGTACGCCTTTGTTTTTTTAAAAAGTGACTTGCCTTCTTTTTTCTTTATTTACATTTTACATATTACATTATATATTATAGCGCCATTGTCACAATATTGACGTGATCTCATGCTTCTCTCCGATCGTTCCATTCAACAATTATTGAAAAATAAAAGTTTAATTATCAAGCCGAAGCCAATTTTAAAATCAGCATCTATACGTTTGCATTTATCGAACCAATTCGCAAAACCAGAAGGAAAAATCGAGCGAAAAACAACATATCTTCTGAAGCCGAAACAATTGATTCTTAGCTCTACCGTCGAGCATATCAAAATGCCTAAAGATTACGCAGGATTATACGATGGTTCCACGACGTTAGCACGGGTCGGCATCACCTCGCATATGGGAAGTATGCTAATCTCCCCCGGCTCGGAAGGAAACCTCACTCTTGAAATTTTTAATGCCTCAGACATATCATTTATCCTCAAGTCAGGGATGCGAATCGGACAGCTTCTCATCCTGAAACTCGATGGACCGGTCGCCTGCCCCCAACCTGCCCTATCAACCTACAAAGGAAAAAATCACAGAGGACTGGTAAAGCCTGATAAAAAGGTAATGTACAGAAAAAGAAAATAACACCATGTCTTACAATAAAGGGATCGGTATCTTCTCATCACGCGTGAATTTTTTTTATTGAATTTTAATTTTATATTGATGATTGACGAGTCGTTCTTCCTTAAAAGGTCAGACCGGTTAATGTTTTTGTGTCAAGGACACCTGTGATTGATCGTATTTTATTTACGATGATGGTACCGAGTTCTTCGAAATCTTTCGCATCGATTTTTGCGATCAGGTCGTACTCTCCAAATAAGGGATGGAGTTCAACGATTTGTGGTATTTTCGATAATTTATTGTAGACTTCATGTTCGTGCGCTGTGGCGACATTAATTAAAACAAAACCTACGGCCATATTTTTTCCTCCTTTCTTTTTTTTTTATTTTCAGCACTACTCTTCATTCTATTTTGTTATTGCAGGAATGGTATCCTTTAGAAAATCTAGGGTTCAACTTCGTCAGCGTTGGTTTGCCCGCTTGCTGCAAGTTTACAACTTTCGCAGATACCTTCCATTTCTTCTTCGGGTTCGAGTTCGTCTCCACAAACAGAGCAATATATTGACATAGTATGCCATCCCTCTCACTGAATCAGTGATGAGTTTCAAGTTGCAATAGTATTATTATTTATAAAGTCTTTTCTTTCCTTCATTTTCGGTGTACTGAGAATGAGGAATTTTTTTTCAAGAAAAAAATCAGATGATGAATCAGTATTAGTTACAATAAATTTTAATACGTGTTTTTCATTACGGTGTATGTAGTGAGCCTTTTACGATGAAAGGGAGAACCGCATGGATTTGACGGGCCTTCAAACTGAAGATGAGCCCCCACCTCTCAATGGTGTTGGAGATACTCTTTTTTCTCAAGCCAGGAATATTGAGCGAATGCTAGGTTTTAAAAACATCTTCTTGAAATTCGAAGGAGGCAACCCAACAGGAACACAGAAAGATAGAATCTCTCAGTACCACGTAAAGAAAGCGTTACTGGAAGGTTACGATACGATCACAGTTGGGACCTGCGGTAACTATGGTGTATCACTTGCATATTTCGCAAAACTTAATGGTCTAAAAGCAAAAATTCTCATTCCTGAGCAGTACTACGTTGCACCAAAACGAAAAGAAGAACTGCAGAGTATGAACGCTGATATCATCATTATTGACGGAAAATATGAAGATGCAGTTGAAGGGAGTCGGAAACTATCACGCAGGGAACATGTGTACGACGCAAATCCTGGGAATGGTAACGAAGGGTGGCGTGGGTACATGTCTATAGCGTACGAAATTTATCGGCAACTTGGCCGATCACCAACTGCTGTTGCCGCTCCGGTTGGGAATGGGACCACTCTTGTCGGGATTTATCACGGGTTCAAAAACCTCCTTGAAAAAAATAAAATCGATCACATGCCCTATCTTGTTGGAGCATCAACGTCCGGGGGGAATCCTATTATAAAAAGCTTCAAAACAGGGGCCTCAAAAACGGAGGATCTGCAACCAACGGAGATCAAGGAAAGCAGTGTTAACGAACCACTTATCGCGTACCATTCCTACGATGGCGATGATGCGTTGCACGCTATTTATGAAACCAATGGCTGGGCTGATTATGCCAGCGACACATGTATGCTTAAGTTTCAAACGTTGCTTCGTGACCTGGAAGGGTTAAGTGTTCTTCCTGCGTCAGCAAGTCCTATTGAAGCACTCATTAGATTCAAAGAACATCGGGTACTAAACAGTGATTATGTAATTGTTCTGACGGGGAGAAGGTTTAGGTAACGATTTTACCATGGAATGATTCCTTTATGGTGAAGACTCGCGCGATGGTCTATGCAGATCGTTTGTACAGTTCTGCGGATGGCAAGACCGCCCATGGGCTTGTGCGGTATAGCAACAAGTTCGATATTGTCTGTGTCGTTGATTCGACATTACCTGTTGGGGACGCAGCAGAGTTTTTAGATCAGGAAAAGAAAGGAATACCGTTGTTGAACAATCTTGATGATGCCTTTGCATTAACGCAGCCGGACACGTTCATTATCGGCGCGGTTTCCGAAGGCGGCGTGCTGCCTTATGGGTATGACAAGGCGGTGGACTGGGCGTTGTCCAAGGGACTGGATGTCGTTTCTGGTCTTCATCAATTTCTCTCAGATGATCCACGGTTTATGAAACGTGCAGAAGAACATTATTGCACCATCACCGATGTTCGAAAGATATTCCGTGATCACAAACGATTCTATACCGGCGAAATCGTAAACGTACCATCGCTGCGAATCGCACTTATTGGAACAGACTCCGCCATCGGAAAACGTACCCTTGCGGTGTTACTTGTCGAAGAACTACAAAAAAGAGGAAGAACCGCTGACATGATTTTCACAGGTCAAACTGGCTGGTTACAGGGCTGGCCACATGGCATAGTCCTAGATGCGATGATCAATGATTTCGTATCCGGTGGAATCGAAGGCGCGGTTCTTGATTCGTGGAAAGACCTTCATCCAGAGTTTATGATTATCGAAGGACAAGGAAGCCTGGTGCATCCATTCTTTCCGGGTGGTTTTGAAATTTTAACAGCAGGCCAAGTGCAGGGGTTTATCTTAGTTGATGCACCAAAACGACGACATCTTGATGGATTCCCCGAGTATGCGATGCCTGACCCACAACGAGTGGTAAAAATCGCTGAGTTACTCACTGAAAAAAAACTCATCGGCAGCGGCATCAACCATGAAAATATGACAGAAATTGATATCACTCATGCAAAACATATGTATCAACAAATATTTCATGTACCGGTAACAGACCCCCTTTCTGAAGGTGTTGGTATTCTCGTCGATGCATTGGAGGCGATATACAATTCAAAGGAATAAACTTCGGTGTCTTTCCTCGATTTCCCTTTCCGAACCAACGATTGAAAAAAACACAGCCAAAGCTAAAATCATCGTACACACGGTTGATGGAACAAAATATTATTTCACCCTAATTAACACATATGAGGAACAACTTCAGGTACATCATTTACCCTTGCTAAGACTCGCGTTCTGTATGCCATTGATGAACTATGGTCTTTTTTCAGAAAAAATCCAATTGCACTTCCCAATAAGCAAGGCTGATTTTTCTCTGCTTACCGATCTTAATCTGATTTTTAGTCGCGACATCTTCGTAAACAAAATTGTAAGGAGCACCAATCGGTATATCCTCCCAGAGTTTTTCCCAGATCCAGAAAAAATTACACATCGTGATGGCGATCCAACAGCCGTTATTCTACCAACACAACTCATTGCTGATACATCGATTGATGTGGATATGGATGTTATGAAATCAGGTATCCTTTCAAGTGGTGGGAAAGACAGTCTGCTTACCTATAGTTTGCTCAAAGAACTTGGTTCAACGGTGTACCCTTTGTATATGAACGAGAGCGGTGGTCATTGGAAAACCGCACTTACCGCATATAGATATCATAAAAAAACAGATCCGAATACGCAACGGGTGTGGACGAACGTCGACCGGTTTTATGGTTTCATGCTTGATCATCTACGACTCATACGGTCAGATCATAGAAAGAAATGGGATGACATCTATCCGATACGGTTGTGCATCTTCCCATTCTATGTATTTAGTTTATTACCGATTTTCGTGGAGAAGAAAATTAAGAATTTACTGTTAGGCAGCGAGTTTGATGATTTCCGATCTGATATCCAATACAAAGGCATCCAACATTACTTTGGTCTGTATGATCAACATCAGGATTATGATATACGGATGAATCAATGGTACAGAACACGGATCCCTGGTTTGTCACAGTGGTCTGCGTTGAGGAACATCTCTGGCCTTGTCGGTCAAAACATATTGGTCCGCAGATATCCAACCTTAGCAAAGCAACAACGGTCATGTCATTCTTGTCACATTAAAAATGGCATGGTATATCCCTGTGGTAGCTGTTTAAAATGTTTGGGAATTCTCTTGTACCTTTTAGCGAATAAAACAGACCCGACTATTATGAAATATCGACAAAAAGACGTTACCTTTTTTTATAAACACATAGGGACATCACCTTTGAGTCTTGATAAAGATGAAAAAAATCAGTCGTTTTTTTTACTGAAACAAAAAGGGTCTGTTCCAAGGTCTGAATGTGTTGAACATGTTGAGAAAATCCATGTTCATCCGTCGACCTGCGATCCTGGTTTGTACCCTATACAATTCCGGGAGGGTCTACTCCAAATTCTTGAGAAATACACTACCGGATATTGTTTATTGCAGAATGGAGGCTGGGTACCGATGGAGAAATTTCAAGATCGCTCCGTTACCGTAGTTTCTTAACCATCCGGTAAGCATCTCGGGAGCTTTCATGATCAAAATAATAGTAATTTCTCAACAGTATGGTTTTTTCAAACCCGGCATGTTCATATAGTTGTATCGCTACTTGATTAGTGACAGCGACCTCGAGTCTGATTTTTTTTATTCCTTTTTTTCCGAGGTGTTCTTCTGCTTTGATTAGTAATCTTAAGCCTATTCCTTTGTTACGGTATGCTGGGTCAACATTGATGGTTTCTATGCCGGCAACCGAAGTTCCTTTTCTGTAGAGAATGATGAGAAATCCTCGTATAAGTTGGCTGTGTATTTCAACAAAGACGGTGCTGTTAGCTTTCGTTAGAAGATACCGGAGCTGTCGTCGACTATATGCGTATTCTTTTGGGAAACA
>Ga0307379_10010369_pt1 | contig 12331 bp, 7 predicted proteins | sample UN2MG_FD_202237 | JGI IMG/M metagenome (GOLD analysis project Ga0307379, IMG submission 202237) | Soil microbial communities from Risofladan, Vaasa, Finland - UN-2 | ecosystem: Environmental > Terrestrial > Soil > Coastal area > Acid sulfate soil | place: Finland: Risofladan, Vaasa | collected... | reverse complement strand
CCTAAGCCGATTGGTAGAATGATAATGCTCGGCAGAAGCCACGGAGCAAAAGATGCGGTTACCGAACCGGGGGCGAGCAAGGCGACCCATCCGGTGCCTGGACGTGTCAGCGCCGCGCCGAAAAAAGGATGAACGCGGTGATGGCGGTATGCAGAGCAATCGAACTCGCTGCAACAGGCTCATATAAGATCCGTAGACTGTAAAGGTAGCCCGCAAACACCAAAAGCGCGATGGCCGTCCCGAGCATCGTCGCCGAGACGAACGCGACATCCGCCCGGCGAAAGGCTCGTCGATATGGCCACTAAGACGCGGGGACTTCCCCGTACGCGTCATGGTGTGCCAATGGTCGCGCACGCGCCCCGTGTTGAGGAGATAGGGATAGAGCCCGGATGTCTCGGGCGGCGCAGGCGGATCGATTGTCACGAAACGCGCTTTAGCATCCGCCGTAAAGAACCGTCCGTTGCCGAAGAGCCGGGCCTGGCCTTTACTTTGCCGGTCGCGCACCGGCCACTGAATGGGTGCGAGTTCGTTGTAGTCAGCCGGCGTGAGCGTGCTGAGCGCCGTAAGGTCGAAGTCGCGCGTGGCGTCATTCTCGAACGCTGACAGCGCCGCATGTTCGCGGAAAATCTCGTAAGCATAACGATAGCCGAAGGCGCGGCCGAACCCCAGGTGCTTCGCCACCTCGCAGACGATCCACCAATCGGGCTTCGCCTCGGCCGGCGGCACGAGAAAGGCGCGCTGCCGCGAGATGCGCCGTTCGGAATTGGTGACGGTGCCGTCCTTCTCGCCCCAGGTTGCGGCCGGAAGCAGCACGTGGGGCTCCGCGGCGAGCGTATCGTTGGAGGCCACGGCTTCCGACACGACGAGCAGATCGAGTTTGCGAAGCGCATCGCGCATGGCGTCGGCGCGCGGCAGGCTCACGGCCGGGTTTGTCGCCATGATCCACAGGGCCTTGATGCGACCCGCCTCGATCGCCTCGAACAAATCGACGGCCTTCAGCCCCGGCGTCTTCGCCATATCCGGCGCGTTCCAGAAACGGCGCACGCGATCGACGTTCTCCGGTTCAAAGTCCATATGCGCGGCAAGCTGATTGGCAAGGCCGCCAGCCTCGCGCCCGCCCATGGCATTGGGTTGTCCGGTGAGCGAGAACGGCCCCGTCCCCGGAGTACCGATGCGGCCGGTGGCGAGATGGCAATTGATGATGGCGTTGACCTTGTCGGTGCCCTGCGCCGACTGGTTGACGCCTTGCGAGTACAGCGTGACCACCTTCTCCGTGACACGAAACCAGTCGAAGAAGATTGCCACGTCCTCACGCGCGATCCCGCAACGCTTGGCCACGGTATCGAGATCGGGCGCAATCTCCTTGGCGCGAGCAAGCGCCGCGGCGAAGCCGTTCGTGCAAGTGTCGATATAGTCGCCGTCGAGTGATTTCTTGGCGGCGAGGTGCGCCAGCAGGCTGGAGAAGAGCACGCTGTCCGTGCCCGGCGCGATCTGCAGCACGAGATCGGAGTCCTCGGCGGTCGCCGTGCGCCGCGGATCGATAATGACGATGCGCGCACCACGCTCGCGCTGGTTCTTGACCATGCGCTGGTGGAGGATCGGGTGACACCAGGCCGCGTTCGAACCCACGAGAACGAGCAAGTCCGCCTGATCAAGATCTTCGTAGCAGCCGGGCACCGTGTCGGCCCCGAAGGCGCGCTTGTGGCCGGCGACGGACGAGGCCATGCACAGACGCGAATTCGTGTCGATGTTGCCCGAGCCGAGGTAGCTCTTCATCAGCTTGTTGGCGACGTAGTAGTCCTCGGTGAGCAACTGGCCTGAGACGTAGAAGGCGATTGCCTCCGGCCCGTGCTTGTCGCGCGTCGCGCGGAAACCATTGGCCACGCGGTCGAGCGCGACATCCCATGAGGTTTGGCTCATGTCGCCTTGCGGTCCGCGCACCATGGGATGAAGCAGCCGCCCGTCAAAGCTCAGCGTCTCGCCGAGCGCCGAACCCTTGGAGCACAGTCTTCCAAAATTCGCGGGATGGTCGGGGTCGCCCGCGATCTGCGTGCCGCTATCGCCGGCAGGGCTCGCCAGCACACCGCAGCCCACGCCGCAATAGGGACACGTCGTCCGAACAGCCGGGACGCTGAGGGAGAGATCCAGGTGCTGCGCCTTAGTAGACATCGGTCTGGTAGCGGCCCGAAATCCGCAGTTGGTCGACATAGGCGCGCGCTTGCTCAGGCGAGGTGTTGGCCCCATCCGCGACGATATCGACGAGCGCGGTGTCGACATCCTTGGCCATGCGCTGCGCATCGCCGCACACATAGAAGTGCGCGCCACGCTCGAGCCACGCATAGAGCTCGGCGCCCTCCTCGCGCATCTTGTCCTGCACGTAGACTTTCTTGTCGCCGTCGCGGGACCAGGCGAGCGACAGGTGCGAAAGCACGCCCGCACTCTTTAGGCCTTCGAGCTCGTCCTTGTAGAAGAAGTCGCAGGCGCTGCGCTGATGGCCGAAAAACAGCCACGCGCCGCCGCTCGCCTTGACCGCCAGCCGCTCCTGCAAGAAGGCGCGGAACGGGGCGATACCGGTGCCGGGACCGACCATGATGAGAGGCGTATCGCCGCTCTCCGGTAACGCGAAGCCATGCGCCTTCTGCACATAGACTTTCAGCGTCTCGCCTGGCGCCATGCGGCCATCGAGGAAAGTGGACGCTACGCCTTCGCGCAAGCGATCGCGCAGGCTGTAACGCACGGCATCCACTGTGAGGCAGACCTTTCCGGGGTCCGCCTTGGGCGATGACGAGATGGAGTAAAGCCGCGGTTGTAGAGGCTCGAGGGCCTCGATAAACGCCTCCGGATCGGGATGGATGCCAGGGAATTTCTGGAGCGTGTCGAGAACGTCGAGGGTCTCGGCATCGCCGTCCGGATCCTCGCCTTTCGCCAGCGCCTTCGCCTTCTGCCGCCGCTCGCCGCCGGTCAAGTACGAGATCAACTCGAACAGCTCGTCCGGCGCCGGCGACAAGGACGTGTCCTCGATCAAGACCTCGCGGAAGGTCTTGTCCATCACCGGAAAATCCGGCGGCGCGCCGATCGCAGCGATGATCGCGTCGGCCAGCGCCGGATCGTTCGCCGCGTAGACGCCGAGGCTGTCGCCCACCACGTAGTCGAGCCCGCTCTCGCAGAGATCGATGACGATGTGGTTGGTGGTCTTCTCGGAGCCTTCGCCGTTGAGCCGCGTGCGCGACACGAAACTGGCGGGCACAGGATGTTCGCGGGAGTGCCCCGGGCGCGCATCGTCCGATTTCGGCAGGCGCGCGGCTTCTTTCGCCGCCTGCTCGTCCGGATCGATGACGCCGCCGCCCATCTCCTCGACGAGCGACTTCAACATGCGGGCGGTGGTCTTGCCGCCGGGAACGCAGAGATTGAGGCGCGGCTCGGCCTGCTCGGCGATGGACGCGGAGTATTCCTCGCAAGACGAGCCGCATTGGCCACAGTCCTGCTGCGCCATGGCCGCCATCATGCGCCGCTTGAGCGGACGTCCCTCGGCGAGCTTCATGCGCTCGTCGAGCGGCATGGCCGGGTCGTGCCACGGCGCGTCGTCTTCGTCCTCGGCGCCGGGAAGATGTACGCTACCGGCAGGCGCCGGCGTGGCGCCGGGATCGAGCGACAGAATCCCGGCGAAAAAGCCGTTGAGCCAAGCGCGCTGCTCTTCGCTGAAGGGCGCGGACTCCGGAATAAGCGGGGTGGCCGGTGACGGCGACTGCATGGTCATGCGCCTTGAGCCTCCACCAGCGCATTGAGCTGCTCGGTGTCGTGCCGATTGGCGAAGACGAAGAACGGCTCGTCCGGGCTTTCGCGATGGGCGAGATACGTCCGCAACAGCTGCTCGACTTTTTGCGGGCAGTCTTCGCGTCTGACATCGCGGGTCAGCTCACGGCTGATTTTGGCGTTCTTGCCGGTACCGCCGCCGACCACGATGTGAAAGCCTTCGACGGTGTCGCCGTCCTCGTTGACCGGGACCTGGCAGGCAATCAGCCCGATATCGCCGATGTAGTGCTGCGCGCAGGAATGGTGGCAGCCGGTGAGATGAATATTCACCGGCTGATCGAGCTCGACCTTGCTCTCCACGTGCGTGGCGATCGCTTCGGCCGTGCCCTTGGTGTTGGCGGCGGCAAACTTGCAGCCGGTATTGCCGGTGCAGGCGACGAGGCCGGCGCGGATCGCGGTGGCCTTGGCCGAAAGACCCAGGGCCTCGATGCGTTGAACGGCCTCCGGCACGTTGTCATCGGAGACGCCGGAGAGAAGCAGGTTTTGCCACACGGTGAGCCGGATATCGCCGTCGCCGAGTTCGCGGGCGATTCCGGCGATGCCCTTCATCTGCGCGACCGTCAGCTTGCCCACCGGGAGCACGAGGCCGATCCAATTGAGGCCCTCTTGCTTTTGCCGATGCACGCCGAGATGGGCCATGCGATCGGCGTCGGGGCGCGGACTGACATGGGCGGCCTCGACACGGGCGAGCTTCGCCCCGAGCTTGTCCTCGACCACAGCCAGAAACTTGTCGAAGCCCCAATCGTCGAGGACGTATTTGAGGCGCGCCTTGTTGCGGTTGGTGCGGTCGCCGCTGTCGACGAAGACGCGCACGATGGCGTCGGCGACCTTCGTGGCCTCTGCCGGCGGGAGCACGACGCCGGTGTCGCGGGCAAGGTCGTGATGACCGGTGATGCCGCCAAGCACGAGGCGGAAATAGACGCCCGCCGGAACAGCCGCTCCGTTCGTCACCTCGACCGCCGAGAAGCCGATGTCGTTGGTCTCCTCCAGTGCGGCGACCGTGCCCGCGCCGTCAAAGGCGACATTGAATTTGCGCGGCAGCCCCGTGAGCGAGCGGTCATTCAGCACATGAAAGTTCCAGCTGCGCGCGTAAGGCCGCGTGTCCAGCAGCTCCTGGGGATCGATGCCCGCGGTCGGCGTGCCGGTGACGTTGCGGATATTGTCGGCGCCCGAGCCCCGCGAAGTGAGTCCTAGGTCTTGAATACCCTCGATGACGTTGATGCCGTTGGCGGCCGCGATCTCGCGGATCTGCAAATTCGCGCGCGTGGTGACATGCGAGTAACCGCCGCCAAAGTCTTCGGCGATGCGAGCCACGCCTTCGAACTGCGCCGCGCTCAAGATCCCGTTCGGGATGCGCAGGCGGCACATATAAGAGTCCTGGTTGGGCGCGACGTAAAACAGCCCGTAATAGCGCCAGCGAAAATTGTCCGGCGGCTTGGGAAACTCGTTCTTCGCGGCCTGCTCGTTGAGGCGCGCATAGGCATCGAAGGGATTTTCCTCGCGCTTCCACTTTTCCGGGTCGCAGAGTTTCTTGCCGGCCGCTTCCGTCTTGGCCTGCGCCTTGAGGTGTGCCGCGTCCGGCCCGACGGGCTCCCCCGCGCCGCCGCCTTGGCCGAGCGGCTTCAGCCCTTGCGCTGCGCGCTTGGCCTGAACGCCAGAAACCAAACCTTCAAGGTAGCTTTTCTGCTCGCCGGAGAAGGTGTCCGGCTTTTCCTTGGTGTCGGCGGCGGTCATGCGGCCTCCGCTTGTGGCGCTTCGGATGCGTCCTCGGTGGCGGCGCAGAAGGCGCGGCCGAACACGAGATCCTCGCGCATGGCGGCGATCGACGCGCCGGAGCGGATCAGATCGAGATACCAAAGCGCATCCGCCGCATCGCCCACCAGAACGGCGCCGGCGAGACGACCCTCCTTGACGACGACCTTGCGATAGACGCCGTGCTCCTTGTCACTGAAGAGGATCGGCTCGGTGCCCGGGCCTCCTAGGAAATCGCCGGCGGAGAACACATCCACACCGGAGACCTTCAAATTGGTGGCGAGCAGCGATCCTTCATAAGCCGTTTGCTTACCGGCAAGATGCTGGGCGAGCACCCGGGCCTGCTCATAGGCTGGCTCGACCAGGCCGTAACAAAGTCCGCGATGCTCGGCGCATTCGCCGAGTGCGTAGACGCCTGGCGCGCTCGTCTGCATGCAGTCATCGACGACGATGCCCCGCTCGACCGCCAGCCCCGCATCGCGTGCGAGCTCGGCGCGCGGGCGAATACCCGCCGCCATGACGATGAGATCGGCCGGCAGCACGCTGCCATCCGACAGGCGAAGTCCCTCGACTTTGTCTTGGCCCTCGATGGCGGTGCTTTGCGCCTCGAGGAGAACGTCGATGTCGCGCGCTTCGAGCGCGTGTTTGAGCATCTCACCCGCGCGGTCGTCGAGCTGGCGCTCCATGAGCCGGTCCATGAGATGGACCACGGTGACCGCCGCACCGGTCTTCGCCAGCCCGTACGCGGCCTCGAGACCCAGGAGTCCGCCGCCGATCACCACGGCGCGCTTGCCTGGCCCAGCCTGCGCTGTGATGGCCCCGACATCGCTCACGTCGCGGAACGTCAGCGTGCCGGGGAGGTCTGCGCCCGGAAGCGGAAGTCGGATCGCCTCCGAGCCTGTCGCCAGCACGAGCTTCGAAAAGCTCAGCGCGGCGCCGCCCTCCAGGCGGACTTGGCGCGTGTTCACGTCGATCCCGGTGGCCCGGCGCCCATAAACCAGTGTTACGCCCCTGGTTTTCCACCAACTTTGAGATTTGAGCTCGATATCCTCCTTCCCGACCTCGCCCGCGAGCAGGGATGATAAGAGGACGCGATTGTAGGCCAGTGCCGGCTCCTCCCCGACCACGGCAATCGCATATCGGCCCGGCTCGCGCGTGGTCAATTCCTCGACCAAGCGCGCGGCTGCCATACCGTTTCCGACAATGACGAGTTGTTCGCTCATGCAGCGGCCTCGAGCGGCTTGTTGCCGTCTTCTTCAGTCTTGGCGGCGCCCGCCTTGCTCACCGCGCCATGTTCGAACTCGTCGAGGAAGCCGAGGATCGCCTCGCGATATTCGTAATAACGGGGATGGTCGAGCAGCGCTTGGCGCGTACGGGGTCGTGGGATGTCGATCTCGACGATGCGTCCGACCCGGGCGTTGGGGCCGTTGGTCATCATCACCACGCGGCCTGCGAGCAAGATCGCCTCGTCTACATCGTGGGTGACGCAGACCGCGGTCACCTCGGTGCGGGTCCACACCTCCATCAGCACTTCCTGCAGCGCCCAGCGGGTCAGGCTGTCCAGCAAGCCGAAGGGCTCGTCGAGCAGCAGCAGCTTGGGCGACAGCGCGAAGGCGCGCGCCAAGCCAACGCGCTGCTTCATGCCGTTGGACAGTGCGGCGGCATATTTCGACATGGAGTCGCCGAGACCGACGCGGTTCAGATAGTAGTGCACCACGTCCTGACGTTCGGCGCGCGAAGCGTCCGGATAGACGCGGTCGACGCCGAGCGCCACGTTCTGCTCGGCCGTCAGCCACGGCACCAGCGACGGCGCCTGGAACACCACGGCGCGGTCGGGGCCGGCCTCATACACTTGGCGGTTATCGAGAATGACGGCGCCGAGGCTCACGTCCTGAAGGCCGGCGGCCATGGACAGCACCGTCGACTTGCCGCAGCCGGAATGGCCGATCAGCGAGACGAACTCGCCCTTCTTCATCTTTAAGTCGAAACCGTCGACCACGGTGAGGGGGCCGTTGGGCGTGGGATAGGTCTTGGAGATCTGGCTGAAGTCGAGGTAGCGGTCCGCGCACTTTGCCACCGGCGCCGCCTTGACGTAAGCGGCCGGCAGCGGCACGTCCGCCGTCTGTTCCTTGGCGAAGAACGGCACGACATTGGGCAGCACGATGCCGCCGTCGCCCGCACCTTTGCGCATCTCGCCCGCATCCATCAGATATTTGGTGATGTCGCCGCGCAGCCGGTGATAGGTCTCGTTGTGATTGAGCGCCACGCGGTTGCGCGGGTGCTCAAGTTCCACTTGGTAGATCGGGCCCAGCGTGCCGTCCGGATTGAGCGGTACGATGCGGTCGGCGAGGAAAATCGCCTCATCCACGTCGTTGGTGATCAGCACCATGGTGGCGTCGGTCTCGGCGCGGATTTCGGCCAACTCGTCCTGGAGCTTGGCACGGGTGAGCGCATCGAGCGCGGACAGCGGCTCATCCAGCAACAGCACTTCGGGCTGCATGGCGAGCGCACGCGCCACGGACACGCGCTGCCGCATGCCGCCCGATAGTTCAGCCAGCCGCCGCTCCCGCGCATGAGTGAGACCGACCATGCTCATATATTTCTTGGTGAGTGCGATGCGTTCGCCACGCGGCGCGGCATGCACCGCGTTGACCGCGAGCGCGATATTCTCCTCGACCGTGAGCCACGGCATCAGCGCATAGCTCTGAAACACCACGCCGCGCTCGGGACCAGGCCCGGTGACGGGTTTGCCCTTGAACAGGACCTCGCCCTTGTCTGGCATCTTCAGCCCGGCAAGCAGCGAGATCAGCGTCGTCTTTCCGGTACCCGAAAAGCCGAGCACGGCCAGCAACTCGCCGTCTGCGACGGTGAGGTCGACGGATTTGAGCACTTCGGTGCGCGCCTGCGCCGTGCCGAAGCCCGCGCATACGTTTTTGAGTTCGAGAATTGACATGCGCGCCTCCCTAGCGGCTGGGGCTGTGGGTGACGGCGGTCTCAAGCGCCACCATGAGGCGGTCGAGCAGGAAGCCGACGACGCCAATGGTCAGCACTGCGACCATGATGCGGGCCAGCGAGTTGGACGATCCGTTTTGGAACTCGTCCCACACGAACTTCCCGAGGCCCGGGTTCTGCGCCAGCATCTCTGCGGCAATGAGCACCATCCAGCCAACGCCGAGCGACCGCCTGAGGCCTGTGAAGATGTAGGGCAGCGCCGACGGCAGAACGACCTTGAGCACTTTCGTGTACCAGGAGAGCTTCAGCACGCGTCCGACATTGACGAGGTCCTGGTCAATGGAAGCAACGCCGATCGCCGTGTTGATGAGCGTCGGCCACAGCGAACACAGCGTCACCGTCACCGCGGAGGTGACGAAGCTCTTCGAGAAGCCGGCGTATTCCTCGATATAGAGCGCCGACACCACCATGGTGACGATCGGCAGCCAGGCTAGTGGCGACACCGGTTTGAAGATTTGCACGATTGGATTGAGCGCGGCGTTGAACGTGCTGGACAGCCCGCACAACACGCCGAGCGGAATGGCGATCAGGCTTGCCAGCAGAAAGCCGGTGAACACCGTGAGCAGCGAGGTGAAGATCTGATCGATGAAGGTGGGCCGGCTGATATAGCTGCGCCATTTCACCTGCGCGTCCGGGTCTGCCGCCAGCTTCGCGGCGTTGCGCTTCTCCTGCCGCTCGTAATAGGCGGCCTCCTTGTCGCGCTCGGCCAAATGGTCCTGCCACAATACGCCCGCCTGCTCGGCGACCGCGGCGGGGCCGGGGATAGCGCCGAGTGAGGTGACGACGCGCGGCGCCAGCATCGTTCACAATGCGAGAAAGACGGCGATAGCGATCAGCGGCACCATGAGCGTGTGCCAGATCGTCTTGGCCTGTTGTTGTGGCCGGTCGCCGACGGAGAGCCGGCCGATGGGCACGACCCAGCCGAGGCCGAGCGGTTTCAGCGCACGATCGAGCCGTTCGAAGGTCGGCGCCAGCCGCTCCTTCAAGGGCGGCGGCGGCGGCGCGGCGGCATGATCCATGATGCTCATATCCAGTCCTCTTTGCGTAACGTGAAAGGCGCGCGCGTCAGCCGCCCACCACCTGATTGCCGGCGACGGTTTGCTCGTCCTTCAGGCCGATGGGAAACTTCGACAGGTACTCGTTTGGCTTTTTGCCGTCGTATTCGATGCCGTCGATGAACTCGGCGGTCGGCTCCTTGAAGCCATCCGTATCGAAGGGGATGTCTTCCTTCTCGACGGTGCCTTCATCAATGAGCGCTTGCGCGGCCTGCATATAGATGTCGGGCCGGTAGACCTTCTTCGCGGTCTCGATGTACCAGTCGTCGGACTTCGCGCTGCCGATCTGCCCCCAGCGGCGCATCTGAGTCAGGTACCAGATGGCGTCGGAGTAGTAGGGGTAGGTGGCGTAGTGCTTGAAGAAGACATTGAACTCTGGCGCCGGGCGCTTATCGCCCTTCTCATATTCAAATGAGCCCGTCATCGAGTTGGCGATGACTTCCTCGTCGGCGCCCACATAGGCCGAGTGCGAGAGGATCTTCACCGCCTCTTCGCGGTTCGCCGGATCGTCCAGCCACTGGCCGGCGCGGATCAGCGCCTTGACCACGGCGATATGCGTGTTGGGATCTCCTCCGCCCATTTGGACGTGACGCCGAACACCTTCTCCGGATTGTATTTCCAGATGCCGTGATCGGTGATGACGGGAACGCCGATGCCCTTGAACACCGCGGCTTGATTCCACGGCTCGCCGACGCAGTAGCCGAGAATGGTGCCGGCCTCGAGGGTCGAGGGTATTTGCGGCGGCGGCGTCACCGAGAGCAGCACGTCGGCCTGGATTTGGCCCGCGGTGTTCTCGGGCGAGTAGTAGCCGGGACGCAAGCCGCCCGCCGCGAGCCAGTAGCGCAGCTCGTAATTGTGGGTGGAGACGGGGAAGACCATGCCCATGTTGAAGGGCTTGCCGTCCGCCCGGTAACGCTCGACCACGGGCTTCAGCGCGGACGCTGAGATGGGATGTTTCGGCTTGCCGTCCTCGCCCATCTCCATGTGCGGCTTCATCTCCTCGAAGACGTCATTGGAGACGGTGATGGCGTTGCCGTTCAGGTCCATGGAGAAGGCAGTGATGACGTCGGCCTTGGTGCCGTAACCGATCGTGGCGCCGAGCGGCTGGCCCGCCAGCATGTGCGCGCCGTCGAGTTCGCCGGTAATCACCCGGTCGAGCAGCACCTTCCAATTGGCCTGCGCTTCGAGCTCAACCTGAAGCCCCTCGTCCTCGAAGAAGAATTTCTCCTTGGCGATGGCGAGCGGCGCCATGTCCGTCAGCTTGATGAAGCCAAATTTGAGAACGTCCTTCTCGGGTTCGCCACTCAGCGCCGGGCTCGCGGCGAGCCCGAACGCGGTCATCAAGACCGCCAATCCCGTGGCGGCGTTCCCCGTAAACTTCGTCCATCCCAACATCGTCATCTCCTGGTTCGCCTCAGCGGGCGCGAAAAACAAAAAACGCTGCATCGAGAAACCGACCGCGCAAGGCGCAGGGTCAGTCTTCGAGGCAGCGTTGCCTGGAGCAGTCCGCCGTTGGACCGCGATCAATTGTTCGGAAGGGTCGTTCCTTCGCTCAACCCTAGAGACTCAAGAAGCGTGCCAAAGTGGGCCCTGGCGGATTCCCCTGACATTTCAATGAGAAGCGGAGAATTGCCGGCCGTCTACCTTGCGGCGCAATGCGCAATCATTGTGCACTGCACAGAGGCGCTGCCGGTTTCAATGGCAGAGATACCAGCGAGATTTATAGATTGTGCTCGGCGAACGCCTCGAGATCGGTGCCGGCCGCACGGATCGGCAGCGCCCGCAAATGACCGATCGCAGCCTGCGGATCGAAGGTCTCGCCGCCGAAGAAGGCGCTTGCCGCACCCTCGGACTTGTAGTCGCCGTCCGGCATCTCGACGCCGGAACTGGCGAACGCCGCGCGATACAGATCGGGTCGATAAACGCGCTCGGCAAGCGCCAGAATATCGAAGGGCTCACGCACCTGCCCCCAGCGGATCATCTGCGTGATGATCCACACCGCGTGCGACCGCCAGGGGAAGTTCGCCGCATGCCGATGGAACACGACGGCATCCGGATCGACAATCTCAGGCTCTTCTCCACCGCGCTTCAAATGCCCGGTGAGCGGCCGCAACAGAATCTCTTCGGGGACGCCGACATAAAGCGGCTGCGCCAGGATGGACGCGGCCTCGCGCCGGTTCTCCGACTCATCGAGCCATTGGCAGGCCGCCAAGAGCGCGCGCATCGCATCGTTCAGAAGCGCCGCGTTCTCGCCCGCCCACGCCTCGCGAACGCCGAGGACCTTCTCGGGGCTCATGGGCCATAGCTCGTTTTTCGTGGCGACGATCACGCCGTGACCCTGCTCGACCGCGACACTGTTCCAGGGCTGACCGACGCAGAAGCCGTCAACGCGGCCGGCTTTGAGAGACTCCGCCAAGAGCGGCGGCGGCACGACGATGAGATTGACGTCGTTATCCGGATCGACGCCGGCCGAGGCTAACCAGAACCTCAGATCATAGTTATGGCAGGAGAAGGGATAGACCATGCCCAGCGTGAGCGGCTCACGGCCGGCGGTCCCACGTGCCTGCACCACTTTCGCGATGGCCTTGGCCGCTGCCATGCCGCCTTCCGTTACGGCGCCTCCGTCGGCCGCGCGCATCTCTTCATAGAGGCCGTGCGACACGGTGATGGCGTTGCCGTTGAGGCTGAGCGACATGGGC
>Ga0307379_10010364_pt1 | contig 12336 bp, 18 predicted proteins | sample UN2MG_FD_202237 | JGI IMG/M metagenome (GOLD analysis project Ga0307379, IMG submission 202237) | Soil microbial communities from Risofladan, Vaasa, Finland - UN-2 | ecosystem: Environmental > Terrestrial > Soil > Coastal area > Acid sulfate soil | place: Finland: Risofladan, Vaasa | collected... | reverse complement strand
GGAAATTTTGAGCCAAGAAAGGAATCATTCAACCTTGCTAGAGTAGAATGGACTAAAAGACCTGGAGGAGATTATTCAATCATAGCAAAAACTCAATTTGCTAGAGGAGAACTTATCGAAGTTTGTCCATTGATCATCTTACCCGATATTGCAAAGACGATAGACCGCCTTAAGGATCTCGTATTTGAGATTAATAAGAAGAAAGCAGAGTATGGTCTGGTCTTAGGTTATGGATCCATGTATGGACACTCAGATGAGCCTAACGTGGACTATGCGTACAACAAGAGACAGAGACATATGTTCTTTATCGCCAATCGAACCATCCAAGCTCGAGAAGAGCTAACTATTGATTATGGTTCAGAATACTGGCAAGAGAGAAGCAATCTAAATCTTATGGCAGATGTAGAAAATATATCTAAAGTAAAAGAACTTGAGCCAATGGATGCTTCCGTTGGTCTAGAAGAGAGTGAGGTCCAACCAAATGCTGCAGATATGGAAGCAGGTAGAACTAACAGACAATTCGGAGAACCTAATAGTCAAGCAAATCCTGCTGTGAGTGGGGTAGCTATAAGAGGAATAGGACAACAATAATGAGAGCTAAATTAATAACTGAAAAGCTGAGCTTTGAAAGAGGTAAAGATCCTAAAAAATCTATGGGTATCGGAAAATCCGTTATGGATGATAAAATTGAGGAATTAAAACATTCCGATTGGGCCACAGAAAATGATTTCAAAGAGGATAGATTCATTTTATATCTTTTTGAGAAAACATATAAAAAGTGGATTGAAAAATCAGGATCTGTAACTCCGGAAAATATCGAAATATGGAATGATAGTACTAATGGGGGATCTTCTATAATTAAATTAAAAGCCCCGGGTGTTAAAACTACTACAATATTAAGATGGGAATATTATTCCGATATAATTATGAAGGAGGTTTCAAAAATTATGGAATCCCCAGAATTAAAACAAAAATTAGCTATAGAATTAAATCAAGATCATTCGGATTTGGAAGAACTCGGGAAATTGATTTTTACAGCTGGAAAAAGAATGCATTTCCATTGGTCTGGCATGTACGTAGCCCGTGGGATAGCAGATAGATTAATTGAACTGATGAAAAATCCACAATAGAATGAAGAAAATATTAGAATGTAAAGTTTCTTTGATGGAGAAGGATACAAACTTCTCCATTGATGAAAAAAGCAAAGGGAATTATATCATCAGAACTACTGGTAAATTTGAACCAGAAAAATATATCATGGAACGGGCATTTGTTCAAGGCATGTTGCAGGATCAGTACCTTGAATTTATGGAGAATGCTATCCAAATGATTTATGATAACTTGATTGAGAATGCTAAGACCAGTTTTGATACAGTAGGTCTTTGGATTACATTTGATGATGGAAATACCATCGACAACGCCATGGATATTGATGTAATGATAACCATGGGAGAATACGGAGGACCTGGAGTAATTCCTATCCTCGAATTTGCAAAAATGACCCTTGGCCCATATTATGAAAGCGAAGTTAGTTCGTGAAAGTCTGGAATTTGAAAGAGGAGGAAAAGATCATATCTATACTAAAATAGGTATTGGTGAAAGAGAGCGTGTATTAAAATTCTTAGATGAAATAGCTGGAGACATTCAATTCCAAAAGGATGAGCCGGAATATATGGGTTATCTTAATATCGGAGAAGATCTTTTCTTTGATGTCAATCCTCAATATAAAGAAGCTTTTCAGATGTTTATTAAAAACTGGAAAAGATACCTTCCTGATGTAATAAAAAGAGGCCTTTATCTAGTAAGTCCACCAAACTTAGAAGAAACTATTTTTTATGATGAGCCAGAACCAGATCATGGAGTTCATGCTATTAGAGAATCTTTGGAGTTTGAAAGAAATCAAGATCCCAAAAAATCTATGGGAATTGGTATAGAAAAAATAGCTCAAGAATTAAAATGGAGATTGGGGTGGGAATGGAATCAAGAAAGAATTGAGGAAAACGATGCAAAATTTATAAAGATAGGGGATTATTATGTTATAGTCTGGTTCGGTGGGGCTTCTTGGGGAGCTATTACAAATACAATAGATGGAAAATATTTCTCTACATATTCTTCTCTTAGTAAAGAGAAAGCTATTCAAAACTTAAAAAGAAGAATCCGAACAAATTCTTTTAGACTAGATGAATCTTTGGAGTTTGAAAGGGGAGGAGATCCGATTCAAAAACTGGGTATTGGTCAAGAAGAATCCAAACGTTTAATCCTTAAAAATACAGAATGGGATCAACCCCCAATTCAGGATGCAGATATTATAGATGTTTTCATGTATAAGGACTATCCTGTCAAAATCGTTAGAAAATTTTGGGAAGGAAGTAAAGGAACACTTACCCCGGAATATATCGGTATTTCTAATAAAGGAATGTCTACTTACGGAACGCATCGACTTAAATGGTATGCAACTGAACAATGGGCTAGAACAAGTATCAAACAAAAAATCGATGAGGTTTTAAAATATATTCAAATCGGTAAAAGAAATCAAGAGTTCAATCTAACTCATTCTTCTACTTCCGAATCTATGGATTTCGAGAGAGGTCTTAGTCCTAAAGCAGTATTAGGCATTGGCCAAATTGTTAATTTACCGAAAGTATTTTTTGACCAGGATCGTATTAGCGGATATGGAACAGATGGAACTCCTGGAACAATTTGGAGGATAGAAACAACTGTAAATAGAATTCTTGTTAAATTTGAGCATGATACAATAAGGAATTTGGAAACAAATAAAATGATTGCTAAACCCAAATATGCTCAATTATTAGCAGATAATGCTGGCATAATGAATCTATTCCAGAATTTCTATCATGCAAATAAGACTTCCCATCAATACTATTATTCCTTAAAAGATGAGCACAAAGGATTATTACCAAAGAAGATGACATTTTATCCTGATGGAACTTCTGAACCTACCAAGGTATATGAATCTCTCCGTTTCGAAAGGGGAAAAGATCCAAAAGATGCTTTGGGGATCGGTCAGAAAGAAGTTGATAGACTTTCTAATATAGAAGCATCTCAGAGTGTAATAGATAATTATCATGAAATACAAGCTTTAACTGGGGATTCTAGATTAATTAGAACTATAGCACGGGAGGTTCTAAATGGACAAAGTTTAGAAGATGCTATTATGGAGGTCCTGGAGCTAGCTGGCTGGTTTGAGTCATCAGATGAACAAAGATATATTGATTTCCTTGGATTTATTGAAGAAACTTGCGGATTTATATTACCAGAAGCTATGGTGGATATTGTAGATAACCCCCAAGATTACTTATCAGAGAATATAAACTTTGAAAGAGGACAGGATCCTAAGATTGCTATGGGAATTGGGAAAGCAGCTAAAGCCAAAGAAATAGAATGGGATTGGCATCCAGACTGGGATCCTATGATGACTGGTCATGAGAAATTTATAGATCTCATTCACTATCCAAAGCCAGAAGACCCAGATCTCTATATTAAGGTGGCTGAGATATGGGACATCCATGGAGGAGGACCCATCTATTATGCTATAAATAATATAGGAGAGCCTTATTATGCAGATATGAAATACTTCGATTCGCCAGAAGAGGCTCTAGAAGATCACAAAAAATACCTTGATGTATATTTTGAAGAGGAAAGCGATTAATATTAACAGGAACTTAAAACTAAGTTCCTTTTTTGTGATATAAAAATCAAACCTTTATAAAAATCAAATCCATGCCAACACTAGGAAGAGCCAAAGAGGGACCAGAAGATGATCCCAATGCTGATGGACCATATGTACCCCAACCCGTTAAAGATGTAGGAATAGCCTTTATCGAATGGGCTGAGAAATACTGGGGGATTGATAAAGCATTTGAAGCAGCTGATAAAGCTAAAGATGCCAATTCAGAATCTGCTCCATGGGGGAATTATATTCGTCCATGCTTTATTAATAAAATCAATGAACTTGTAAAGAACCATAAGCCCGGAGGATTACAACCAGGGTATTATCAATTTAATCTAAAAGACAAAGATCATGGGGAGTAGTATGAGCCGAATTTATGATGATCTTAAAGATGAAGAATGGGATCGTGATAGAAAAATGTTAGAAGAACTTGGAGAAGAAATTAAGAAAATACATCCTAATTCTCAGGAATTTCGGGATTTGAAATGGATGAAATCAAATTCTGATAGGATCTTAGGGAACAAGAGGTTAATAGAACTTCTGAGATAAATGAGAAAATCAAGTAAAATATATGTAGCGGGACACAATGGTCTTGTTGGATCTGCTATAGTTAGAAAGCTTAAGGAAGAGAGGCATAAGAATATTCTGACCTTCGACCGTAAAGACCTGGATTTAACTATCAAGGAGGATGTGGAAACCATGTTTCGTCTCTGCCATCCTACTTATGTTTTTCTTGCTGCAGCTAAAGTAGGGGGAATCCATGCGAACAATACCCACTCCGGGGAATTTTTCTATGATAACTTACTTATTCAAAATAATGTAATGGAAGCTGCTAGAAAATCCAAAGTTAAAAAACTCCTCTTCCTTGGCTCATCCTGCATTTATCCTCGATTAGCAGAACAACCCATTAAGGAAGAGTATCTTATGACCGGACCTCTGGAGCCTACCAATAGTGGATATGCTGTGGCTAAAATTGCTGGCATTGAAATGTGTAAAGCTTATCGGAAACAATATGGATCCAATTTCATTTCAGTAATGCCTACTAATCTCTATGGGCCAAATGATAACTTTAATATTCCGGGAGCTCATGTCCTCCCCGCCTTCATAAGAAGATTCCACGAAGCTAAAAGAGATGGAGTAGGAGTTGTAGAACTATGGGGAGACGGAACTCCAATGAGGGAATTCATGCATGTTGATGACTTAGCAGAAGCTCTTTATCTTCTTATGCTAGAATACGATAGTCCTCAGCACATCAATGTGGGTGTAGGATACGATGTTCCAATTAAATTTCTTGCTAAAATGATAGCAGACATCGTAGGATATACTGGAGAAGTTACCTATAATAGGGAGTATCCTGATGGAACTCCAAAAAAATTACTTGATTCTTCAAAAATATTAGAACTCGGATGGAAACCGAGCATAACATTAGAGAAGGGTATTAAAAGTACTTATGATTGGTTTATTGAAAATTATGATAATATTAGGAAATAATGAAAAGACACTTACTTGAACAACTAGTTGATGCAGCTAGATTAGCAGAGAAATGTAGGCAAGAAAAGATTCAAGCAGTTAGAGAGCAGAACTATGAAAAAGCTTCTGATCGTCGAACAGGGGAGAAAAATTATCTTGGAATGGTAGATGTATTAATAGATGAATTAGCAGATGAGCAAAGAGAAGATCAAGGAGCTGAGTAAGCTAATTAAAATCACGGAAACAAACCGTGCTATGGCAATGTTCAATCATCAATTTGAATATGCCTCCAACCTGAAAAAATACAAAAAGGAACTTTTAGCTGAAAAAGAAGAGCTAGAAAAGAAACTTTTAGAGGATTGACACATAGAATAATAAAGTACAAAGAACATGATTATTATCGAAGGCCCAGATGCTGCAGGTAAAACTACATTTGTTAAATGGTTGAGAGAGAATATGGAAGTAGGAGTACAAAAATCCTATTATCCTAAAGTTAATCAACTCTCTTATTATCTACATTCTTCCACCATTTATGGAGGATTCTTCCAGGAAAGATATTACCTTAGCGAAATAGTTTATCCCAGATTTAAAAAGAACAGAGAAGCAATGGAGGATTGGAAGCAGTTCTTAATTGAAGCTTCTTTAATGCAAAATGGACCTGTCATCATTTATCTCCGGCCGGAGAAAGAAACCATTCTAGAAAATTTAAGAATTCGAGGTGATGATTATATCTCAGAGGAGGAGGTGGACGATATGCTCCACTGGTACGATTGGGCTATTGAACGCTCTCATGTTCCTCACTTCAACTATGATTATAAAAAAGATGATGTCGAGGCAGTTGTCGAGAAAGCTACGGACCAACACATAATGGATTTTGATGAGTATGATCCATTTAGATATTTCCTGTCTTCTGGGTCAGCGAAGCCTGGGGGCATTATGTTCATCGGTGAGGATCCTAGCGATAAATCTGTCGGAGAAGGATTCATAAGAGCATTCATATCAGATAAAGGATCTAGTGCATTCTTACATGAGTCTATTGCTAAAGCAGGAATCTATGATAAGGAAATGCCTTACTTCACTAACTTCGGAAAAGGATTTGACAATGATAATGACAAGTTAGAAGTACTAAATAATGAAATAGACTATCTAAAACCCAGAAAAATCATTTGTCTGGATAAAATAATGCATCAAAAAATAGGGCAAGGCGAATACCTTGAGCATCCAGCTTATGTGAAGAGGTTCCATTCTAAGGATCATGACTGGTGGATTGAAAAACTTAAAGACTTAATATAATGGCATCACTAAGAGGCGATTTCTCTGCATTGAACGGAATAAGCGATCTTATTAGACAAATGAGAGAGGAAGATGTGCATTCATCTTCAGAACTTAAAAATACTAAGAAGAAAGAATTATTAGTATTTTGTCTTTACATTCATGTTGGATCAGCTTCAACTCAGAGATCCCTGGAAAGCTTAGGAAATTGGGAAAAGATTATGAAGAACTTTGCTAATGAAATAGAGACAACCTCTAATTATAAAGTAACTTATCTTATTCTTCCCCAAAAAGAATCAGAGACTCGTTTAGAATGTGTCTTTCCTAAGAGCCAGGAAGAAATGGACATGAGCATATTCAGTACTTTTAATCAACTAACAGAAGAAAAATTATTACCGTAATGGCAGAATCAAAATATTGTAATCACGTTGACATAGACCACAAAGTCCAATCTAGGAATGGAATACCTAGCGATTATCATTGTACTTGTGATTATTGTAAAAACTTTATGGGAGAGATCTTTCATAATGACTCAAGCAAACACTACTCCAATAGAATCCGTAAAGACTATTATATTGATGAGGCAGGAGATCATTTGGATGCTGGGCATATCATAGGATACCGCTGGGCTATTCAAAATCTATGTCCAGAAGATGGCATAGTATTGGATCCAACTGTTGGTACAGGAACAGCTATTGTTGAGGCAATCAATAATAAAAGAGATGCTATTGGGATTGAATTAGAATATCCTGAAGTGGCTCAGAAGAATATAGACGCTCAATTAGAACATCCTAGAACCCAAGGAAGAAAATACTGGTTTCGTCAAGGAAATTCCCTTAATATTGATGAGTATTTAGATGAATGGGGAATCGAGAAAGGCGATATTGATTTAATTGTTAATGGAACTCCTTATCCAAGAGTATCCGCTAAATCTTCCGATGCTCCTGAAAGAAAGAACCTCAAAACTGGAGAAGATAAATCATTTGATTATTATCATGAAGAGAATATTGGTATCACAAAAGGAGATGCTTATTGGGATTTAGTAAGAACTATGTATACTAAGTCCATTTCATATCTTAAACCAGGCGGATACTTTGTAATTATCATCAAGGATATGGTTCAGAATAAAGCTCCTTATCTATTGCATAAAGAAATTGCTGATGTGGTATTAGAAGCTAATCCAGATATGGAGCACTATGGTTTCTTCTTGCATTCTCATACTCCAACTACTATGTTCCAAAATACTTATGGAAAAAGATTTCCTGGGATTCCCATCCCTTGGTACCAGGTTGGAGTTGTGTTGAGAAAGAAAGGTGGAGACGGAGATGGATTCATATATGATCATTCCGGAAGAACAAGAGAGGTCTCATATAAATTACACGATGCCAATTCAGAATATACAGTTTCCTATAGGGACCCAGCAGGTCAGGTAACATGGAAGAAAAATGGGGAGTCTTCAGGTCCTCCGGATATGACAGCGAAAGTAAAAGCTAAACCTAAGAAGAAGAAAGTTATTCCTTCCGTTCCTAAAGAGGATCGGGAGAAATTAAATGAAGGATTTGATCCCCCAAAAAAGAAAAATTCCGGAATTGCCCCCATTGAAAACGGAGATTTAGACCATAAATCCCCGATCCCTTTATGTGATGGGGAAATTGATTCCATAGATTTATCTCAATTCAAAAGTCCAGGAATATCTATCACAGATGATATTCAGTTCTCTTATGGAAATAGTAGCGAATATGATAGAGGGCTTCAAGCGGGATATAAACAAGCAATTTACGAAACTATTAATTTCCTACAAAGTAGAATAAAAAACAAATAACACAAATGAAAATTAGTGAAGCAATAGGCGGATCATTCAAGGATCTAAGAGACAATGGAGAGATTGCTACCTCAAAGAAATGGCAAGCAATTGATACTCCAGATGACCTACACGAGATTATCAATAGGTATATTCAAATGGATATGCCTGAATCAAAAGAGGAGTTAGGAGTACAGTGTGATGCAGATCTCCCATGGTCCGAAGATCATTTCCAAGAAAGAATTAATCCAAATTGTAATCATAATCCTGGATACGAGTATCAAAATTGGCCTTATTATAAAGTCAATACAGAAGATAATGATAAGAAATTTCGTAAAGAAGGGGAAACATTCTTCTCCCATACTTATATGGAGAGATTCTGGCCTGATAAAACTATAAAGGGTACAGGTAAAATGGGATACAACTTTGGAGACTTTTCTGATCTGATCGAAAGACTTAAAGATGATCCAGGATCTCGTCAAGCTTTCTACGCTATTTGGCATCCACAGGATAGCAACAATGATGGTGTAAGACTCCCATGCACAATTGGTTATCACTTCCTTATTAGGAATAACAAACTCCATATGACCTATCTTATTCGTAGCTGTGATATATTCAGGCATTTTAAGAATGATGTTTATATGACCATAAGATTAGCTCAGTATGTAAGAGACCAAGTCAACCCTGATTTAGACCTTGGAGAGCTGTCTATGTGGATAGGATCTCTTCATTGTTGGAATGTAGAGAAAGCATTACTTGATGTAAAAGCACAGAAATATGACAGAATTAAAAACAGCTAAGGAAAATATACTTACAAATTGGCCCAAAAAAGCTGGACTAATGTGGATAGATCACCCGGATGAGCCTCTCGAGTGCGATTTCTGTGATAATGTAAAGCCACTAGCTCACATTGATACTTTATCAAGAGATGTGATGTGTATTTGCAAAGATTGTTTACAAGAAATTATTAATTGCTTTAGTGATGATTAAATTTGAAAGAAATCCCTTATCCAAACAAACATTGGGCTTGGGCAGATATAGACCAGAAGTTATCCAGGAAATATTTGAGGAGTATTTATGGGAATTGAATACACTTGAACTAAGAAAGGAAATTGCTCATCGAATAGAGGAAAGAACTGGATTAAAAGCACAAGATATAACTTCTCCAGAAGATATGGATTCTACAAATGTGCGGTTCAGAATATGGGATAGTTCAAACAATGAATTGGGCATAATTAAAAGTAAATGGGGATGAAAAAGGAAACAGAAAAATGCGTAAGTTGTGGAGCAGATACGGATGTTCCTGTAGATCAACACATAGATCTAAGAAAGCATTATGTTGAAGGAGCTGGACAATTATGTGTAGCTTGTTTCAATAGAATATATGGAGACTGATACTAAGGAATATAAAGTTGTTTATCGATGTTTCCAAACAGACGAGATAAAGGAAGAATCTTTCTATGGATCCTCTAAAGGAAGAGCCTTAAAAACATGGAAAAGAATTAACAAAATAACAAACAAAGGACGATTAATATCAATACATTATGTGCGGGATCTCGATTAATAAAAATTTTCACAAAGACGAATTAACAAAACATCGTGGTATTCAGACAACATTTACCGAGCTGAATGGGATGAAGCATACTCACCACAGATTACCAATTCAAACTTTGGCCGATGATACATGGGATCAACCAATATATCTAAAAGATGGTTGGTACTTAATGTTTAATGGGGAGATCTTTAACTATGACAAGGATAAGTATGACAACGATACTGAATACCTTCAGGACTATTTCTCTACTACCCTAAATATTGATGACATAATTGATGAAGCAAATAAGTGGGATGGATTCTGGAGTATCGTTATTTCTAATGGTAAGGAAATAGTAGCATTCACGGACCCTCTTGGAAAGAAACAGCTCTATTATAATGTCAGCACTCATGAAATATGTAGTGAAGTAAAAGGACTTACCAGAACAGGTTTAATCGACCAACAATTCATAAGTGTAGTAAACAAATGGGGATATAATACGGACGACCGAACCATTTATGAGGACGTTAAGCGTGTGATGCCCAATACCATATATAATTTCTCTCCAGGCAATAGGGATCTTTCGATGATACCTAATTACTTCGATTGGAATAAGAATGTGCCAAATGATAAATCTATCTATGAGCTATTGGACAAATCTGTCAGCGATAGGCTTATCTCCAAAAAATATAAGGTGTCTGCTCTATTCTCTGGAGGTTTAGACAGCACCATCATACTTTATTTCTTACGTAAGTATGGATCCGATGTAGATGTTTACTCTATTGATAATGATACTGATGGAGAACACATTAGGTTCATGGAGAAAGAATGGGATTTAGATCTTAAGTTCCTGGACGTTGACCCCAATAATATTCCCCATGAACAACGAATGAAGATATACGATATAAATGATTCCATGATTGACCTTGGATCAGTTATACCTCAATACTATCTCTTCAAAGATATTACTAATAAGATCGTTCTAACTGGAGACGGAGCTGATGAAATCTTCGGAGGATATAGAAGGATAAGTGAGTATGATTCTCAGAAGTCCGATACGTTTGAAGAACTACCATTCTATCATTTGATTAGAATTGATCGTATGTCAATGCACTTTACTATTGAATGCAGGAATCCATTTTTATCCCATGATATTGTTAAGAGAGCCTTAGCACTTCCATTTAGTGAACGGACTCATAAGAAGATACTTAAGGATGAATTCAGGGGTAAAATACCAGATGAAATAATAGACCGCAAGAAGAACCCCCTAAAGATCTCCAAAATAAGGGAGAATGAAAAAGAGTATAGGAGAGAGCTTATCCAAGACTATTTAAAACATTTGGGTAAAAATTAAAACTTCGTTAAAAAATTTACATATAAAATAAAAAAGATACTACTATGAACAAAGAATTAACTGAAATTGTTTTTATCTTAGATGAATCCGGATCAATGAGTCCAGTCAAAGATGATACTATTGGTGGATTTAACCAATTCGTTGAAGATCAAAAGAAATTACCAGGATTTGCAGATTTTACACTTGTAAAATTTAGCGACTATTATAAGGTAATTAATGAGGGAGTGGATATTGTAAACATCCCGGACTTAGATAGGAATAGCTATACTCCTTCTTTTTCAACTGCTCTCTTGGATGCTGTCGGAAAAACTATTGAATTAGTAAAGAAAAGATTAGAAAAAGTTACTGAAGGCAACAAACCCGCAAAGGTTCTTTTTGCTATTCTTACTGATGGAGAAGAAAATGCTTCAAGAGAATACACTACTTCCAAGATTCAGGATCTGGTAAAGGAGGCAAGAGACAAAGACGGCTGGGAATTCCTATTCCTTGGTGCTGATATTGATGCATGGTCAGGAGGATCCTCTATGGGTATTACTTCTAATGTAAGAGTATCCAAATCTAATATGAAGATGAGTATGAAAGGAATGTCTAATTATACAGCAATGTATCGTTCCGCTGGAACTACTGACGTAGGAACTTTCACCATGTCAGAAGAAGAATTAGATGCTCAAATGAAGGATCTACAGGATAAGAAATAAAATTAAAAATCATGTTTGGATTAAAGGATCCTGGAACACAGGATTGGACACATACGAATCTAAGAATTACGGATATTAGAAAATTATCTGAGTTTTACATATTTACAGTTGATCACCGAGTAAATCAGGTTTCAAGTACGTTATCTGTTTCAAAATCCGTCGGGGATCCAATTGATCTCCCTTTGATGGTAAAAGATAAGATATTTGAAGAAAGGCTTAGACCATATTTTCTGAAAGATGCCTTTCGAGTATCAAGAGAGGAGATACTAGGAGTTGATTGGAATATGTATATCACCAAAGGATATTATATTAAAATATCCAGAGGAGAAGTCCACAGATATGATATGGATCCCGAAAAGAATTATGTTTCTTTTTTGGAGATCGCTGGTCCTTTGGCCACATTTGCTTCAATATTAAAAGATAAAGAAAAAGATTTACACTAAAATAAAATAGAATATGAATCAAACACAAATGGGGAAACCCCAAATTACTCCTATTATGTTAAGGAGTTCAAAG
>Ga0307379_10010363_pt1 | contig 12337 bp, 17 predicted proteins | sample UN2MG_FD_202237 | JGI IMG/M metagenome (GOLD analysis project Ga0307379, IMG submission 202237) | Soil microbial communities from Risofladan, Vaasa, Finland - UN-2 | ecosystem: Environmental > Terrestrial > Soil > Coastal area > Acid sulfate soil | place: Finland: Risofladan, Vaasa | collected... | reverse complement strand
CCACCAATAGCAACTATCGCAGCCGCGGCCAATACAAACGGATTTGCGAGCATAGCAGTATTCATTAATAAAACCGCGGATGTTAGAGCCTTTGTAGATATGACAATGTTACCGAGTACCATAAGGAATGGCCCTAATACTATCAAAAACGCTGTTACTCCGAGCGCGGTCTTTTTCTGCGCGTCGCTTAAATCATTAAACCAATCAGCTACCCCTTTAACAGCTTTGCTGATTTTCTCAAATATTGGTAAAAGAGTGCCTCTTAAAAGAGGAATAAATGTGTCTTTTAAAGTGGGGATGAAATCAATTGCCAGGCGCTGCCAGAATTTAGTAAATTCGGCTTTTAACTTTTCCATTTCTTTGCGGAACTCATTAGCGGTTTTTATCCCCTCCTCACCTATTATCAGATTTAGATCGTGCGCTTCCTGAATAGTCCGGTCAAATTCGTCCGCTGTCATACCGAGTACAGGGGCTATATCCTGCAATGAACGCCCAAATATCTGCTGTGCAATGGCATTCCTTTCTGTTACATTTTCCATACCCTGCATTTTTTTAATCATTTCAGGGAACAGGTCATTCATATCTCTAACATGGCCATCGGTATCAAAGATCTCTACTCCGAGTTTTTTAATAGCTTCCGTCGAATACCCGGTTCCCCTTATTATTTCAGGCAGTTTACTTGTAAATTTGGCAATAGTATTTGTTAAACCACCAAAATCAACTCCGGCGATGCGTGCTACATGTTCCATTTCCTGCAGGCTGTCGGTGGATAGTCCGGTGATTTCTGTTAAATCCAATAATTTATCAGCATACTTTCCAGTTTTATCAGCCGCCAAAACCATAGCAGCGCCCAGCCCAATCAGCGGAGCAGTAACCCATTTTGTTATATTCTTGCCGGTTTTTTCCATATTCTTACCAAGAAGCGCTATAGACTTCTGCACCTTCCTGGCCTCTTTATCAACCTGTACAAACTGTTGATTGACCTTATCAATACCAGCTATAGAGAGCTCACCAACTAATTGAAACAGTTTTCTCATTTTTTCTTCTTTTTCCTTATATACATTTTAAGTATTTTCTGAGCTACGCCATACCCCTTAAGAGCGAGTTTTCTATTCTGCGAGCGCGGCGTCTTAGAATGTTTTTCCACTAATCCTAAACTGTTTAAATAATCCCCGAATGACTTTTTCCCCGCATTGCCCTGCAGCCAGGAGCCGTACGCAGCCATTACATACCCGTTTCTCGTTTCTTTTTCTCTTCTTTTTTCGATATACTTAATCTGTTCTTCAAAATCAGAATAAGGTACTCTTAAAAAATCCTCATGGCTGCATCTGAAATGGTACCGGTATAAATTTATTTTTTCTTTCCACCACTCCTTGATGTGCCTATCTTTCTGTATAGCTGCAAGGCACGAGAAAAAAAACCTTTCTCATCCTCACTATTAACGAGCTGATCAATAATATCAAGAGTCGTTGTAGCAGGCGTGGCCATGTACTCCTCAACAGTTTTATCTATTAGTGATGCAAACCATGCCTGTAAGTCCTCTATGAGATTATCATATAGTTCAGTTAATACCCGAATTCCAAATTCAACGCTTTGATCTTCCCCGGGTTTTTCTTTTTTGGTCGATGTTTGATCAGATACAAATAGCTTACTCAGCTTTGTATTGCCAATTTTTTTCAACATTCCAATCACCAGAAACAGATCGGATGTTAATAATGGCCTTATATTCATAAATCCCCTTTCAAATTTTTAATATCCTTTAAAGGCATTTTAAGCGCCCTTAAAGGCAGGATAAAAACCCCCCTCCGTTATATCGGTAGAGGGGTTTTAAAAGATCAGTGCCCCATATTACGGCGCCGTAGTAGTTGTCAGATCCTCAGGATACCATAGTATCCAGGGTTCCTCATCCAGATTATCCGGATCGAAATGCGCAGTCAATTGTACGGATAGGCCCGTCTCTTCGCTATCCGTAAATGCCATTTCAAAATTACCGTCTGCAAGTGCGTTCTTGATACCACAAACGACAGCCTGGTTGGTTCCTGTTATCTGTCCAATGAGAACAACATTATCGATATAATCTGATAATGCTATTTCCAATGACCGGCGGAATTCAACATGATCTGAATCCACAGGCGCGATAGTAGTTGCAAAATCGGCTGCGTACTCAGAACCCGGTAATGCCATTTCCCACAAATCAGCACTATGCTCGATGAAATTACATACCAGTTTCACGTTCACCTTGGTAATTCTGCGGCTTCCCTTGACCGGGCCCTTTGCTCCATCAACAGCCATGTCCTTAAATTCCTGTTCAATGGTAAACGTTGAACCGCCCCTGGTTGCTCCAACGCGGGTTCCAGGGTTTGCCAGATCAGTAAAATCCTTATAGACCGCACCTGAGTCTATAATAAGCCTTTTGTAAGTGTCACTTGTAATACCGTGCCATCTACCCATAATATTGCTCCTTTTTTAAATTGTTATAGGTTGTCAATCCATTTTTTTCTGCATGCTCTAACTGAAAATTGTTGATTATAATGTATGGTTCGCGGGTCTCCATCCTCAACCCACCCGCCTGAAAAAAACCATATTCGTATTGATGTGTATCTTGCGTGTGTAAATTGCTTATTATCCAATATGTATTCTATTCTTTCGCTGGCTTCACTCGCCTTTTTTGTCGATGTTCCGCTGTCCCAATAATCCACCATGAGAATAAAATTATGCAAAATTAATTCACCTGGTGTTGGGCTCCGTGTTATATCAATAGTCACATAGGGCATTTTTGCTTGTTCCGGCGCCAGCCTGTTAAAGATCGCCGGACTACCAGAGTAAAGTGTTACCTTTGTTTTAAGTACCGTATCGGCCTTTAAGGCCGATATTATTGTGCTTTCAATCATACAGTTAATCCTGACATAATTCTTTTTACCGCTTCTGATTCTTCTTCAAAAGTAGGTATCATAAAAGGAGTCTTTATTATCCGTCCCTTTGATAATCCTGTTTTTGTTTTTCTATCCATAGTTCCTAATTCTAAGAGATGAGCGTGATACGCCGGCGGACCAGCCCCGACGAGCGCTGTGTCTCTATCAATAATTTTATATCCAATGCCTTTCAATAACGCGCCTGTTTTTTTCTTAAATTTATTCTTTGCCTTTTCCTTCATTTTTAATTGCACATGCACGGCCGCTTCCTTCAATACTTTTTTTTCGGCTTTCTCTATGTCTTTAAAAACATCTTTCATAAAACTTTTATATATACAATTATTTACCATATTATGGTCCTGGTGTTGTTGTCGGAGCCATTGTTGTCGTTGTCTGCGATTCCTCACCGGATAAACTGCGCTCTTTACAGGTTATCCATTTTACCCAGTCCTGCTCCTGTATATTTTCAATGGTTAATATTTCAAAAATCTTTTCTTTAACATCCCAATAAATCCGGTCAACTTCTGTTAAATCTATTTTCCCCCTGATTTTAATTATATGGCTTGCTTCAACATTAATAGAACGGTATTCCAATACCTGGGCAGCACGTATTGGATAAATTGCTGCTGCAATTTTAGGCCTGCTATGCCATGACTCAATATAACCGCCCTCACCGTCTTCAAGTTTAGTTAAGTATTGAATGGTTATATAATGCCGTAACTCAGTCGCTAATGTTTTCTTCCCCTGCCGTTGGTAATTCATCAACCGTTATTTCTTTCTTTGGTAATACATAAATCTTATATTCAATTTTCATAATTGGATCAATCCAATTTGGTTTTATTTCAACCATTGACCTCGTTTTGTATATACGCATTTCGCTTATTTCGGATAGACATTTTATCACTATAACTTTGTCACCGTTTTTTAATGTTATGCTTTTCGTGTCGGTATCAATAAAGCTATATTTGTTTATTTCGTTAAAGTCCTTACCGTCAAAACTGTAATGCGTATATTCTTTAGGATTGAAGCAAACATATTTATCATAAGAAACCATAGCGCACGCAGGGAATATCTCACTTTCAATAACTATAGAATTCTTTTTGAAATTGTATTTGGTAATACATTTTCCACCGGGTTTATTCTTTGGTGATTTTAAAGTTGCGGTAACTTTAATCCTGTTTCTTTCCTGCTCAAAATGCAAAATACTACCAAACTCCTGCTCAAAATGTAAGCCATCAGCTTTCCAATATTCACACCCTTCCCGTTTAAGCCCCGTATCAATTCCGTTAAAAGATAACCTTCTTATCGTACCGCTATTATTAATATTTACACTATAACAGTCCGACTTAACAACACAATTTTTTTGGTTTCTTGTTATTTCTACCATATAGAATCCTTTTTAAGGTGTATAAATCCCGTCCTGATTTAATAGATCATAAAATTGCCGGGGTATCTCTACAATTTCCCCGGATCTGTTTTCATTCCGAAAACCGCAGTACAAGTATATAGCATCTCTTACATTGTCAGGTATATCTTCGAGATCCGGCGCAAATGTCGTTGTCGATGTCGTCGATTGATGAGCATACCCGCATATAAAGCGTATTCTTACTGCATCAATTGGTTTTAATGTTACCGTAGGCCATGTTGTATCATAAGAATGCGTGAGCCGTCCCGGTTCATGATTTATGTCTATTATAAAATCAGAGAGCCCCATGGACGTCATCGTATTCTGATAGTCATAATATTTTATAGAAACAACTCTCACCAACGGTGGCCGTGGTATTAATAAAGGCAACCCGGGAAAACCGTCAAATGATAATTCCCATGTCTGTTCGTAATAAGCCCTGCGTTGATGGCTCTCCGCCAGAATACGGGCCGTTTTAATCCACGTTGCTATTAAACTATCGTCTACATCATGGTCAATATGTGCATATATTTTAGCCTCTGCAACCGTTACCGGCTCAACAGAAGGTGGAGTAATTAATTTCATCGAATAATTCATTGTCTATCCCTTCGGAAAAAACATTTTCCAGAATTTAGCGCCGTATTCATGCTGTATGCAAAAACCTTTTTGTATTCTCCACGTAAAAATACCAGCTTTATTTCCTATTCTAACCAATTTCAAATCAGGCATCTTTTTTACTGTGCACGCAAGCGCAGGCATCTCACGCGCAATTCCTGATTTCTTCCAGTTCTTATTCCATTCCAGAAAAAACTTCTTCGCCATGTCAGTTTTTGAAAACCCGACGAAGGCACCATAATAAATAATAATGGGAATAGAGACTCCCAGAATTTTCATGGCATCACGATAATATGATAATGGTACCCTGCCTACCCATTGACCATATATGTTTAACATTAAATCATTTCCATTTAATTTATCAAAGGCCTGTTCGATACCCGCCTGCTGTATAACAGAATCAACATCCATATAAATTGTTTTATCATAGGGGGAGTAATTAATCATGGATGTTTTATAATTCCTGTTATTACCCGTTACATCATTGATTTCAACAAAATTTATGTTCCTGGTTTTTGCCCATCCAGCACATCTATTGGTTATATTGGTTAAAACCGTTATAGGTAAATCGGTAAACCTTTGGCTATAGGCAATAGTCTTTGCAGCCATCTGGTCAAACTTCTCTCCAAATGCCACATATAATAAACCGTTCATTTTAACCTTTACTTAATAAAATATCTACAATTCTTTTACTGGCCTGCCCATCCCATAATTCAGGAATAAGACTTTTCTTCCACTCTCCATTAAATGCTTTTTTGCTATAATCAATAATCTTATTCCTATTCGTTCCCACTACAACATTCGATCCTATTTCTACAGTTATCGGCCTCTCTGTGTTTTTTCTTATAGTAATACAAGGTATTTTCAGGGCTGTTGTTTCTTCCTGCAACCCGCCACTATCAGTAATAACCAAAGCCGCGTTTTTCCATAAAGACAAAAATTCATTATAATTAAGTGGTTCGGTAATAATAATTTTCTTATTAAATAAATCCTTGAATCCATATAAATCTATCTGCTTTTTTGTGCGTGGATGGCAAGGGAATACTATTGGCATTATTTCGGCAACTTTATTTAAAGTTTCAACAACAGTTCTCAATGTGTTTTTGTTATCAACATTTTCAGGTCTATGCATTGTCATGCATATATATTTTTTAGGCAATCTACTTTTAATTTTAGATTTCTCGTTCAATCTTTTTAATTGATAAAAAAGATTGTCTATCATTACATTGCCGACATAATGAATATTTGAAAGCCCCTCTCTGATTAAGTTTCTTGTAGCCTGCGGTTCCGTTGCGAATAAAATATCAGCAACCGAATCTGTAATTACCCTGTTTGTTTCCTCTGGCATTAATCTATCATAAGAACGTAAACCGGCCTCAATATGCGCTAATTTTATATGCAATATTTTAGCCACAAGTGCAGTTGCAAGAGTAGAATTTACATCTCCTACAACTATGATCAGACCTGGCTTTTCTTTTAAACATACAGCCTCAAAAGAGGTCATTATTTCTGCGACTTGGCGTGCATATGAACCTGGGTCTATTCTTAAATTATAATCAGGTTTCTTTATACCCAATAATTCAAAAAAGGATTCGGACATATTGTAATCATAATGCTGCCCCGTATGAACGAGAATAGGTTGCAAATGATTTAACTCCCGCATAATAGGTGCGATCTTCATAAAATTAGGCCTGGCTCCAGCAACTAAAATTATTTTCATTTTTTTATGGCCTTTAATAATAGATAGTACCCTCTGGGGCTTGCTTTCATTTCCGACTCTTCAATGATGTCAAATCCGGCATTAGCAATTAAATCTCTCAGGCCCCCCTTTGTATAAAGCCTTACGTGTTCTTTTGATAAATGCCCTTCTTTGGGAACCGAAACAAGCAACGTGCCGCCCGCACGCGTAACTCTCGCAATTTCTAACGCGGCAATCTTATCGTCAGTTACATGCTCCAAGGTCTCGCCACACATTACGCAATCAAAATAATTATCACTCTCAGGCATCTTTTCGGCCGGAGCGACATACAAAATTATCAATTTATTTTTATAACAGGCCAATCGTTTTCTTGATAAATTTATAGTATTTTCACAAATATCAATTCCATGCAATTCACCTATATCAGGTTTTTTTCCTGCAAGAAACAGCCCCAATCCGCCGGAACATCCTACATCAAGTAATTTATCGCCATGTACCCTATCCATAAACCACCCATGTCTTACCACTTGATATATATGCTTCGGGTGTTTCGGATCAAAGTACCGTTCCCATGTATTAAACTGTTTCATTAATATGCCTCGTTACATTCATGGCAACAAATTCCGGACTGCAATATTTCTTTGCCCATCCGTATTGATCTTCAATTAAGCTATTTCTATATTTGGTATCATTTATTAAAATTTCCAATACATTCATTAAATCAAAATAATCAGTCAATACTACCGGGGGAAAAGGAAAAAAGGGCGCCGTTTCGTGAAAACCCATAGTCGTAATAGTGCAACACTTTAAAAGCATTCCCTCTATTCCTGATTTTCCCAAGGCACCCTTATATTTTATTTCACCGCCGAATCTATACTGATCAATAAAAGGATTGTTTTTTGTAAGCTGATCAATAAAAATATGTGCCGTACTCTTTACTTTTATACAATCTTTCCACGATAAATTTTTCAATACCAAGTATTCTATGTTATATTTTTTAGATAATTCATTTATAACAATTTCAATCTGCTCAGTTCCTTTAATATTATCCTCTGCTTTCGTTCCTGGGGAATGACATATCACTGTTCTATCGTCAGGTTTCTTTATCTCTATATCCGGCAAAGTAATTGTATGATATGCCGGTGTAAAGGGTTGTAAACAATAATCATTTAAATCTGGCATGGCATATACTGGAATGTTGTTTTCCAAGGTATATTTATTGCACCACTTATAATACCTGCAGAAATTAGTATCGCTGAAAATAACCGCAACGGATTTAAAGTCTTTCTTTTTTAATTTGCTATATCTTTTTAATGCCCTCATACCTATTATTATTAAGTGCTCTACATTTAATTCTTTAGTACATAGCCCGAATGTCTTTGCATTTAATGCATGAGCAAGGAATTCCGCCGCAAAGTATTTCCCATGAGGGACTAAAATTCCAATACTCATTTAAAATTCCCATACCCGGTGAATAATTTTATAGGATGCTTCTTTAATTCCAGTACTAATCTATTGTGCCTGTCTACCGATTCACCAATTCTCTGCCAATGAAATTGAACAAATAACGTCTTGATATAATCAATAGTCCCATCAGCGATCATCTTTTCAAGAATATCATACTCCGCGCCCTCGATATTCATTTTGATAATGATGTTGTCTTCTTTTTGGAAATTATCTCTAATCCATTTTGAAAAATCAATGCAAGGTATTTTCTGTGGGTGTTCTTTATCAAGGTTACCAGTCCGCTTTGCTTTATACACGGAAGAGCCCTGAACCATAGAGGGGTTACTTTTGCTAATATAAAAATCTAATTCGCCATCATATATCCATGCGGCGCTGCGTATAAGTTTAACATCTGGGCCATAATCGATGTTACGTACGGTTCTATTACATTCAAAGGCGTATATACTGCAGCCGGCAGTATACATGCTGCTTGATCTGTATCTTTTAACATACAACCCACGATAAGCTCCCAAATCGATATATGCGTTCATTATAGCCCTTACGCGGCATCACCAAACTCCTTATATATCGGGGCTGTGTCGAGCCCTAATTCTCGAAAACCTAAAAGATAGTTTTTAATTCTATCCGCGGTTTTTAAAGGATAAGGAATTTTTGTACCTTCACAATGAAATAAATGTGACCAAACCATCTTCGGATGGCAATAAACTTTCCTTCCGGCTTTGCGGTATTTTTCCTGTATATATCCCGACTCACCACCAAATCCACGGAACCCCGGATTAAATTCCAGCCATGAGTCCCGCCTGCAAGCGAAAAAACCAGCACCCATCGCCCATATCTCAACAGGTTCTGATGGCAGTTCTGTCACCGCTTTACTCCATATGCCCCACATGTGTGCACGCCATACATTATCCCATGATAGAGAATAGCTTTTGCAATTGGAATACATTAGCGGCCCCTGATAAAAATTATCGCCTTCCAATTCGACGTCAAGGGCCCCCTGTTTAATTAAAATATGGGAGTCCATACAGAGTACAAATTCACCGGTTGCAATCTCAAATACTCTATTCTTTGCAATACTTACACCCTGTATATCTTTAAATCTTTCATACCGCACCACGCCTTTGCCATTATTTTTAACCCACTTGGCCAGAGCATTGTCGCCAAAATTGTCAACGATAACTATTTCGGCATCTTTTAAATCATGATGCATGCGCAATGACTGTACAGTAAAAAATACCTCAGCAAAATTGTTATAACTCGGCATGCCTATCGTCCATTTGGGCATGTTAATTTCTCCTTAAATCTTTCATAAAATAACGGCCCTTTCTATTTCAGGTCTTCGTGGCCTTCCACGTTTCTTTTTTTCAATAATTTTACCAAGGTCATTCACAGCTTTTTTTAAATTTGAGATTGCGACACCGATAGGTTTACAGCCAATTATGCCATAAACTACCATTCTATCTATTTTAATTCTTTTATTAATCTCATCAAGCTCAATAGTATCGCCTGTCTTATATTCCTTTCGATCGCTGTCAATAAATTTTTTTTTGATCTTAAATTTCAGCATATATAATCTCCTTTACTGAGGCGCGGCCGTTGTAGTTGGCGCGGCCGTTGTAGTTGGCGCGGCCGTTGTAGTTGGCGCGGCCGTTGTAGTTGGCGCGGCCGTTGTAGTTGTTGTCACAGGTGAAGTTCTCCAGATACGGATTAAATACATTTTATCCTGTTTGAATATCCATTCATGATCCATCCACCTGTCAGCGGTTATTCTTTCACCAGCCAATTTACTATAAGCATCGAGCTCGATAGCTTTGCCAAGTACCGCGGCCCCGCCCTCTTTGATAATTACCTCGGTAGTACCTGGATAAGTGGGGAGCACACCAGCCAATGGGGCAGTATAAATAAATCTCTCTTTTTCTGCCCAGGTCAGTCTCAAATCGACCTCAAAAAGAATAGAACTTACAACAGGGGCCTCAGTCGTAGTAGTTGGTAGAGGCGTAGTTGTGGTCGTTGGTATAATTGATGGCCTCCGCCTGTTATACATGTCAACAACAGATCCACCGGTATATGACTGGATATCCTCCCAAATCTGTACCCTGATAGCCCCAGAACTAATCCACAAATCAATAAATTTCAGATGCACGTATCTTTCTGCCGGTGTTTGAAATAAAACATCCCAGGGAGTACCATAAACAAGTACATCAAGTGCGGTATGGGAAGAAAAAGTCTGGCCCATGTGAATAGCACCCATATTATTGGTGACTACCCGGCCAGCGTCTGTTACATAGTCGGTATTATAATCAACATTTTGGTTCATCGGCTTAAAAGTTCCATGTGGTGCCATAATATCTCCCTAATTTATATGAAAAGATAAAATTATTTTCAAAGCAAGGGGAAGGCCCCTAAAGACCCTCCTTGAAAATTACGCAAGAGTCAAATATGCTCCGGTATCAATCGAAACATAATGAAAGATCCAGCCCACTGTTATTGTTTGCGCTCCTGATAATGTAAATTCAATCTGCCCGGCAGGAACAATTGAATCGCGGGTCTGTCCCTGTGCCGCCCCAGCGCTTACGCCAAACATTGCAGTTCCAATAGTACCGTCAATAGTAAGCAATGTATTAACTTCAAGCCCTGCAGCCGCCAAAACTGCACACATATTGCTGGTAGTTCCAACGGTGGGATTAGATTGCAAATGAATATTTGTAGCTCCTGACGCCGCAACAGTTATTATCCCTTGAACATTCCTGATAGCGACACGCCCTCCAATAACATTATATATCGGAGTAGAGCTTGCCCCAGTAAAAACTGCCGCTGGACGTATCAAAGGAATTCCATATGTTGCCTGTTGGAGAGCCTCTAATGTAAGTAAAGTTGCCACCATAATTTTTTTCTCCTAAATTTTAAATTTCATTTTAAATTAGGGGAGATTTCTCCCCCCTTATTATTTTAAGCAATAGCCGAAATCGGTGTTTCCTGTGGGTACCTCTGTCTCGGAAGTATGACAAGAATGCCGCATAAAACAGCGGTTGCATCGACTTGTACGATATGTAACCGCACAAAATGATTCCCACGAGCAGCGTTGACAATTGCATTTGTTACTTCTGCTGGATCAACAGTGATCTCATAAAGATCATTTGCAGATGCCGTTGTTACGAACCCGGCCGCTGTTGCAACAGTTAAAGCGCCCCATGCATTGCCTGTACCAACCATACGCCGATACTGAAACGGAATAGCAGTTGTGTTGCCTGGCCCAACTGTATCGCAAGCCTGAACCGTTACCGTGCCGGTTCCAACAGCTCCAGCTCCCTTATGTATAATAAAGGTAACGCTGTGCTGATTAGCAACGTTAATAACATCGGAATCAAGTGTCATTGCTGCACTTGCAGGCGGTAATCCCTGGACAATATTCGCATTCTCTGTTAAAACATTTCCAAACATAATATCTCCTTGTTTATTTTAATTATTCTGTTAATTATCAATTTCCTCTTACGCTCTGACTTACACTCTGACTGCAAGAAATACGAACGGGCTCACAGTATTAGCAGAAGCATCTGCTGGTGTTAAAGGCGCATTCCATAATGGCTGACCATCTGCGCGTAAAACAAAACGCAGAACAGTTTCATCATTCAAGAAACGAATATGTATCGAACTCGCCTGGTCAACACCACCCTTTTGTGCAAGCAAATACTGGGAAAGATCGAGAAATGCAATGTCTCCAACAGTTCCAAGAGCGGAAGCATGCTCAATTACATTCACCGGTTTGCCAAAAAGAGTTCCATACGGAGCAGCTGAAGCGCCGTTTGCAGGCATATAAACAGGGACGCCCCCAAAACCAACAGCCAATGCCATTGTGAACAGCCACGGTAAGCAACTCTGATTGATATACCACTCTGCACGAGGCATCGAACTGGCAACCATCCTGCTATACATGTCCACGATATTTTCATAGACAAGAGCACCATTGGCTAATGTCTGTCCAGGCTGTATAGCTACATTGACAGCTGAAGCGTGGCCTAAAACACCGACGGGTTGTCCACCACCGGCACCTCTATAAACTGCGCTATCCAGCAACCATGCAAATTCCTCCGGGAACATCTGCGCTACCATGCTCTGAAGTGCGGCTGCATCCTGGATCAGTTCGTCGGTTAAATAGCATAAAGCCGCAAGTTTCTTCAACTTGAGTTCTATCTTCCGGAACTTTGGATGTGATGCCTCTTTGTCTCCACCTTCCTCAAG
>Ga0307379_10010362_pt1 | contig 12337 bp, 10 predicted proteins | sample UN2MG_FD_202237 | JGI IMG/M metagenome (GOLD analysis project Ga0307379, IMG submission 202237) | Soil microbial communities from Risofladan, Vaasa, Finland - UN-2 | ecosystem: Environmental > Terrestrial > Soil > Coastal area > Acid sulfate soil | place: Finland: Risofladan, Vaasa | collected... | reverse complement strand
TGTCGGGCGGGCGATCTGCCGATCATCCGCGAACAACTCGAGTCCGTCTTGCCCGAGGCCCAGGTGACCGAGTTCCAGTCGATCGCCGTGGCCCGGGCGCTGCAGCGCGAAGAGGTCAAGATCAACCGCCAGAGCGAGCAGGCCCGCGCCGAGACTTTGGCCACGGTGATCACGCCCTTGGTGGTGCTGGCGGCGGCCGTCTGGGTCGGATTGCTGATGCTGGCCAACGTCCGCGAGCGGCGATGCGAGATCGGGATCCTGCGGGCGTTGGGCAAGAGATCCGGCACGATCGCGGCGTTGTTCCTCGGAAAGGCCGTGTTGCTGGGACTGGCGGGCGCGGTCGTCGGTTTTCTTCTGGGGACGGCGATCGGCTACGCCCTGGGCACCGAAGCCCTCGGTTGGGTCGGCGCCGCGCCGGTTTATGGGGCCGCCGACTTCTTCAGTTTCCCGTACTACATGCTGCTGATCGCCCTGGTCGGCGCGCCAATGGTTTCTGCCGCGGCCAGCTATTTGCCCACGCTGGCCGCGCTGCGTCAGGACCCGGCCGTGGTGCTGCGAGATCTCTAGCCGCTCGCGGCTTCGCAATCTTCTCGATCGGCACCCGGCCGGCCGAATTCCGCCCAAAGCCGGGCCAGAATCGTTCCGGTGAACATGCAGCCGAACGTGTAGATGGCCGTCGGAATGGCGGTGGTCGGTTCGTCTTCGAACACCTTCAACACCAACCAGGTCCCCAGTCCGGCGTTTTGCATGCCGACTTCCAGGGTCAACGCACGGCGCATCGGCCGCGGCAGGCGCAACAGTCTGCCGCCGCCGTAACCCGCCAGATAACCGGCCAGATTCACCGCCAAAAGCGCCCAAAGAATGGCGGCGTCGATGTGTGCCAGTCGTTCTCGGTTCAGCGCCACGACGACGGCGATGATCCAGAGAATGGTCAGATTGGCTACCGTCGATCCGACTCGCCGTGCAACGGCCTCGAACGGACGATACATCCGCGAAAGCATGTGCCCGGCCACCACGGGCAGCACGACCGTCGTCAGCAGCGACAAGCTCACTTCGCCGGCCGGAAAGGGCTTCCATTGCCCCAGCGCGCATTTCAAAGCCAGGGGAACCATCAACGGAGAGAGCAACGTGGCCGACGTGGTCAGGCTCACCGAGTAGCTGACGTTGCCCCGAGCGGCCAGCGTCAACACGTTCGAGGCCATCGCGCCGGGAACGCACCCGACCATGATCACGCCCACCAGCGTGGGACCTTCGAATCCGAACAGCCGGCCGATCCCGTAGGCCAGCACGGGCATCGAAAGATATTGGATCGCCGTCCCGCCGAACACCATCGGCCACTGCCGGGCGACCTGACGAACCTCATCGCGCGGCAGCAGCGATCCGATGGCAAACATGGTTGCCGCGATCAGCCAGTCGAGATACGGTTGGCTCCCTACGAACGGATCGCGCACGGCGGGCAACCACTCGGTCCACCCATAGGCCAGCAATCCCAGCAGAGTCAGCCACAGCAGCAGGAATCGTTCGAGCATGGCACCCTATCGGTTTCGACCAGTCGCAACATCCCGTTCACGACCCGAAGCCATCATCCTTGGGCGCCAGACGTCGCAACAGCAAGTGGGGCCACGCAACAAAGAGAAATACACCCAGCAGGAGCACGAACAGGCAATAGGCCCCGCTCCAACGCAGTGTCGAACCGACAATCGCCCGCCACATGGCCCCTTCTCCTTCTCCGATGCGCACACCCCAAGAGGAGACGAAACGCAACTCCCTTATTCTAACCGTTATATCCGATATGTTCCATGCGTGCGTTAAGAAAACTCTGTGGAACTCACGCCGACACACCGGCCCGTGAGCCGTAACGTGTCTTGCCACAACGAGTTAAAGCTCGAACTGTAAGCGGTGAGCGGAAAATGGGGACTGGCTCCGAGCCGCAAACTGCACTTTCTCCAATGCGGCCAATTTGCGATACTCCCGCCGGTCGTTGGGTTTCTCAGGAATTGGTGACCATGACTCCCTCCAAACCACTGACGATTTTCTTCTCCGCCGGCGAACCGAGCGGGGATTTGCACGGTTCGAACCTGATCCGGCAATTGCGAAGCCGCTGCGAGAACTTCCGCGCCGTCGGCTACGGCGGGCCGAAAATGGCCGCCGCCGGTTGCTCCCTGCACGCCGATCTGACCACGCTGGCCGTGATGTGGTTCGCCCGGGCGATCATGAACCTGCACAAGTTCTGGGATCTGGCCAGCCGGGCCGACCGCTACTTCCGCCACCACAAGCCCGATGCCGTCGTGCTGATCGACTACCCTGGCTTCAACTGGTGGATCGCTCGCCGGGCCAAAGCACACGGGATTCCCGTCTTCTACTACGCCCCGCCGCAGATCTGGTCGTGGGCCAGTTGGCGGGTGAAGAAGATGCGGCGGTTCGTGGATCACGTGTTGTGCAGTCTGCCGTTCGAGGAAGATTGGTTCCGTGGGCACGGCTGCAACGCGACCTTTGTGGGCCACCCATTCTTCGACGAGGTCCGCCGTCACGAGTACGACGAGCGGTTTCTGTCCGAACACCGCAACGGCGACGGCCCGTTGGTGACGATCCTACCCGGCTCGCGGACGCAGGAAGTCCGCCACAATTTGCAGTGGTTTCTCAAGGCCGCGCAATTGGTGCGCCGTGCGGTGCCGAACGTGCGGTTTGCAATGGCGCCGTTCGAACTGCACCACGCCGAGATGGCCCGGCGCGAAGCGGCCGCCGCCGGGCTCCCTGTCGAGATCCACGTCGGCAAGACGCCCGAGTTGATCCGGCTGGCCGATTGTTGCATGTCGGTCTCCGGCTCCGTGTCGCTCGAACTGTTGTATGAAACCAAGCCGACGGTCATCCTGTACTGGATCAGCCGGCTGGCGTATTTCGTGCAGAGGTTCTTCCGCAAGGTGAAGTACATCACGCTGGTCAACCTGCTTTCGACCGAGGAACTCTTTCCCGAGGACCTCGCGCCGTTCGATCCGTCCCAGGAAGACGCCGACCGGGTGTTGTTCCCGGAGTACCTGACCTGCGAAGACAAGTCGGCCCAAATCGCCTCGCACGTGGTCGAGTGGCTGACCGATCCGGCGAAGCGTCGATCGCGGGCAGCGGAGTTGGCGCGTTTGAAGGCCCAGGTGGGTGGCGGTGGGGCATCGCGCCGGGCGGCCGAATACATTCTCGGCGCTTTGGCCGATCGGCCCGTGACGGTTCCCCGTCCGCATTTCGTTCCCGAGCGAGACGCATGTAGGCCGGAACAAGCGCAGCGCAGTTCCGGCATTCGGCGTGGAAAGGCCACATGAAGCCACATGCCGGAACTGCGCTGCGCTTGTTCCGGCCTACTCTGCTTCGCTGCTCAGGGCGTGCCACGCAATCCCAGGGCGGGTCGCCCGACGGCCGTTTTGTGCTACAATACAGGGCTTCGACACCACAGAGCTTGCAGACTGCGACCCTTCAGGAGCCAAACCGGTGCTACTGGGCGAACCCCCGCGAACTCAAGGCGATCTGAATTTCTCGCTGTTTAGGATCCCCGTTCGGGTGCATCCGTTCTTTTGGCTGGTAGCCGTTCTGTTGGGGATGAACGCGGGCAGCGCCCAGGGATTGCTGGTCTGGATCGTGGCCCTGTTCGTGGCCATCCTGGTTCACGAACTCGGGCATGCCGTGGCGATGCGGCTTTACGGGTACCAGCCGTGGATCACCTTGTACGGACTGGGCGGTGTTACCAGTCGCAACGCGAGTCCCTTCGGGCGTGCCGGGCATTCCGGGCCGATGGAGCAGATCCTGGTCTCATTCGCCGGGCCGGGCGCCGGGTTCCTGCTGGCCGGGCTGATCATCGGCGGCATCATACTCTCCGGACACCAGATTGCCTTCACGCCTGGCGGCGCTTTCGGCTTCAGGATCGCGATGGAAGAAATCGGGTCGGCGACGCTCACCGAACTGCTCTTTCAGATGTTGTTCATCAGCACGATTTGGGGCGCCGTCAACCTCTTGCCCGTCTATCCGCTCGACGGCGGGCATATCGCCCGGGAGATCCTCGTCACGGTCAATCCGGGCGAAGGCATCCGCCATTCACTCATGCTGTCGATCTTTACCGCCGTGGTAATGGCCGTGCTGGGGGTAATGCGATTTGGAAGCATCTGGATCGCCATCCTCTTCGGCTACATGGCCTACATCAGCTACGTCACGCTGCAAGCGTACACCGGCCGCCGGTGACCCTGGTAAGCACGCTATACGTGAATGGAGCGACGCCGATCTCCGGCCGGGTTTCTCGCACTTTCGGTCGACCGGTTCGGACCACGCGGCGAACGGGGGACCAGGCAAAGCGACCCCCACTTTGGAAACAGCGAGGCGGAACGCAAAGCACGGCGGATTCGTCAAATGGGACAGGAGACCGTAATAACCACGTCTGCCGGTAGCCCGACCACTCGAACTGGTTGTTGGCCGGCGGCGTAGTGCAATAAGATCTCGTTCGGGGCGAGAATACGGTTTACGGCGCGGTCCGTGCGACGCCGCCGGATTCTCCGCCGGTCGGGTTTTTTCCCAAGGTTCGAGCGAAAACCGGGAACCAGGTTGATTGACGTTGTCGTCCAAAGTGGGTATACTGGCAATTTGGAGTGGTAAGCGATTCTTTTCAGCCGGGCGTTCGCCCGAGCCGTTCGTGTTCGCGGGTTTTCGCCAACGGGGAGAGTCTCCCCACCGAGAGGAAGTGATGCGGTTCCCGGCTCGCCGCCGAGGGACCGCGAGAGATCGATGAGTGACACCGCTTCCAGCAGTCGACCAACACAACATCCGTCGCCGGACCTCGGTGATGCGAATACGTTGCGCGCCGGAGGCGCGCAAGGGGCCGGCGGAAAGCCGATCCCGCTGCACGACGATCAACTGACGATCATTTCCAGCCAGCCCCCGATTCCCGCGCCGGCCGTTTCCGACTCGACCCATCGAATCCTGCACGGCAAGCTCATGCCGGGCGACCGGTTGGGACACTTCGAGCTGGTCCGCTACGTCGGCGGCGGAGGCATGGGACGCGTCTTCTGTGCCGTGGACACGCGGTTGGGGCGCACCGTGGCGCTGAAGCTTCTCCCGCCCGAGCAGGCCCACAGCGAAGAAACGCGCCTGCGGTTCCAGAACGAAGCCCAATCCGCCGCCCGACTCGATCACGAGAACATCGCCCGGGTCTATCACGTCGGCGAGGACCGCGGGCTGCACTACATCGTCTTCGAGTTCGTCGAAGGGGTGAACATCCGTACGCTGGTCGAGCAGACGGGACCTTTGCCGCTGGCCGAGACGGTCAGTTATTCGCTGCAGATCGTCGAGGCCCTGGCGCACGCCGCCGACCGCGAGGTCGTCCATCGCGACATCAAACCGTCGAACATCCTGATCACTCCCGAGGGCCGCGTCAAACTGATCGACATGGGTCTGGCCCGCCTTCGCCGTGCCAACGCGACGGACAACGACTTGACGGCCAGCGGCGTCACGCTGGGTACGTTCGACTACATCTCGCCCGAGCAGGCACGCGACCCTCGTACCGCCGACGTGCGCAGCGACATCTACTCGCTGGGGTGTACGTTCTTCTACATGCTCGCCGGGCGGCCGCCCTTCCCGGAAGGGACCGTGTTGCAGAAGCTCCTGCAGCACCAGGCCGACCAGCCGCCCGACATTCGCCAGTTCCGGCCGGAATTGCCCGACGAGGCGGCTCGCGTGCTGCGCAAAATGTTGGCCAAGGACCCTCGCCACCGGTACCGTTTTCCCGTCGAGTTGGTCGAGGATTTGACGATGCTGGCCCAGCAGATCGGCTTGCACCCGATCGGATCGGGTAGCCGGGTGCTGGTCATTCCGCGGGAACCGAAGGTCTCCTTCCTCTACCGCCACTTGCCGTGGACGGCTCCGGTGGCCGCCCTGATCTGCATCGTGTTTCTGCTGGATTTCTTTTTGGGGGCCGCCGACCAGGTCCTCCCGCCGCAACCCACCGCGCCGCTGGCCAAAACCGGCAACTCGGACGCACCGGTGAACGACGTTGGCGGTACGCCGGAGAAAACACAGCCTCAGGTCGAACCGGGGCAACCCAACGGGTCCAAAAGCGAGGACCCGCGCCGGCCGGCCGATCCGAGCGATGCCGGAAACATCGGCGACCCGCCGGTCAAACCGGTCGGGCCGCCGGCCGAGAAGTCGGGCACACCCCTCAACTTCAACCCCGCCGCCCGATTCGTCAGCACGCGGCGGGAAGGCTACGCCCTGGAGTTTCTTCCCATGGGCAGCGGCCTCTCGGTCCTGGAAGGGACTTCCCGCGCGCTCAGCGTGGTCCCGGAAAACGAGGCCTTCTCGGGACGCCTGACCGGCGCCACGGGAATGGCGACCGAACCGGCGGTCGGACTGCCGAGCGATCCGGGAACCAAGCGGACCGGTCTGCTGGTGGTCAACGGTTCGGTGGAAGGGGAAAACGAGTTCCCGTCGCTCAGTGCCGCTTGCCGCGCGGCCGTCAACGGAGACGTGATCGAGTTGCGATACGACGGGCGGCGAGAAGAACGGCCGATCTCGCTGGCCAACGTGAAGGTGAAGATCCGGGCCGGCGAAAACTATCGCCCCGTAATCGTGTTCCAACCCGGCGAAGGGGATCTCGACCCGATGAAGTATCCCCGCAGCATGTTCACGTTGAACTCGGGCGAACTCGAACTGACCGACGTAGCCGTCGAGTTGCACGTTCCTCGGACGGTTCCCGCCGAGAGCTGGTCGCTCGTGGAGGCCCGGGGAAGCCAGACCGTGCGGCTGGAAGACTGCTGGCTGTCGATCTACAACGCCTCGGATCAACGCACCGCTTATCATGAAGACGTGGCGTTCATCCGCGTGAAATCGGCTCCGGATGCCGACGCGCCGCCTCCGGACGACGGTTCCGCCAACGTCGCCGAGGCGACCATCTCGCTGGTCGACTGCGTGGCCCGGGGCGAAGCCGTCTTTCTTTCCGCCGCCGATGCACAGCCGCTGCACTTGGGCTGGGAAAACGGGCTCCTGGTCACGACCGAGCGGCTGCTGACCGTTCATGGCAGCCAGAAGAAGCCCCCGCCGGGCGCCGCCGTTCGGATCGACTTGCAGCATTTGACCGCCAGAACTCAGAGCGGCTTCTGCGGGATGTTCGACAGCACGCTGGTCCCGCACCGGCCGGATGCCCAAATCCAGTGTGCCAACAGCATCTTGATGGCCGGCCCGCGGGTTTCCCTGATCGAACAGAGGGGGATCGACGACCTGGTCAATTACTACCTGAACGTCGAGTGGATCGGCGACCGCAACTTCTACGAAGGCTTCGATGCCTTCTGGAAGGTTTGCGACCTCGACGAGGTGCCCCTGGACGTTCCCATGGATTTCGCGGCGTGGAATTCGCATTGGGGCGGCGAGGACGAGAATTTGCCGCACGCCGACCAGGTGATTTGGGCGCAGTTGCCCGAGCCGGACCACCCCTTGCACGCCCACACGCCGGCCGACTACGCCCTGAGCGAGTCGACCGAGACCAGCCCCAATCCGGCGGTCGGTGCCGCCGGCGGCGGCCGCGACGCCGGTTTTCGCGCCGATCGGCTGCCCCCGTTGCCCGCCGAACCGGCCGCCGAAGAGCCGGAACTCGCTGAAACCTCGTCGTGAAGGCCGTGATTTTGCCCCGATTGAACGTCTCGGGCGATGCGGTACAATGGCGGGGGAATGGTGGCCTGGGTCTTCGCCGGCGGTTCGTCGTGCCCGAGTTCATGCGGTTGCGTGGCTGGGGTCGAGGTGCGAGGGACGAGCACTGAGCCCCCAGTCCTGGCTTTCTGGGGACTCAGCACTCGTTCCTCGTGCTTCGACCCCAGCCACCCGTCACCCGTCGGGCTACTACGAGCGTTGACCGGTGATCCGGGTCCAAAGCACACGGTGTTCCGCAAAACGCAAAGGAAACGTTCATGAGCGGCAAATTCGTACCCGCGGCGGAGGCCGTCCGCCAGCAGCTCGATTGGGGGTCGTTGGGCTGGTGCAGCCGGCCGGCCGATACCAGCGCGGAGAAGCTGGTGGTGATCGAGGTCACGCTGGCTCCCGGCGGCGGCCACGCCTTCCACAAGCATCCCCGCCAGGAAGAGGTGATCTACGTGATCGACGGCCAGGTGGAGCAGTGGCGAGAAGACGAGCTTCGCGTGCTCCGTCCGGGCGATTCGGTCTTCCTGCCGGCCGGCACGGTCCACGCCTCGTTCAACACGGCCGACCGCGACGCCAAGCTCCTGGCGATCCTCTCCCCGGCGGTCAATGACGAAGACGGTTACGAAGTCGTCGAGGTCGCCGACGAGGCCCCCTGGAACGGACTTCGCTGAAACCCGGAGGCATTCCCTGCCCATTGGGTCGCTTAGCGCAGTTGGTTAGCGCACCTCCCTTACAAGGAGGGGGTCACTGGTTCGAGTCCAGTAGCGACCACTTCGACGTAAACCTAGCCGAATCAAGGACTTAGATACCTGCCGATGGTCGGCAGTGCGGCCTGAAAACCGAGGGCGCAAAACGGTACATACCGTTTTGCACTTTAGGCAAGACAGGAGAACCGCACATGCCAAGACTCGTCCACTCCACCCCAAAGTACCGCAAGCACCGGGCCTCCGGGCAGGCGGTCGTCACAATCCAGGGAAAAGACTTCTACTTGGGTCCCTGGAAAAGCAAGGCAAGTCTGGTCGAGTACGACCGTCTGATTGCCGAATGGCTGGCCAATGGTAGGCACGCACCCGTCCCTGCAGAAGACCGACGCGATCTGACCGTTACAGAGGTGGTGGCCCGATACTGGAGGTTCGCCAAGCAGCATTACCAGAAAGACGGGAAGCCGACCAGCAGCCTTGACGAGGTTCGGCTGTCTCTGAAGCCAGTCCGGGAAGTCTACGGCCACACGCTGGCCCGAGACTTCGGCCCGCTGGCATTGAAAGCCGTCCGGCAGAGAATGGTCGATGCTGGCCAGTCCCGCGGTACGGTCAACAAGCGGATCGCAACGGTGAAGCGTGCCTTCAAATGGGCCGTGTCTGAGGAGCTGGTGCCCCCATCCGTCCATCATGCTCTGTCGGCTGTGGCTGGGCTACAGAAGGGACGCACGACCGCGCCCGAATCAAACGGTGTTCCCCCTGTACCCGAGGAGGTCGTCCAGGCCACGCTGCCCCACTTGCCCGAGATCGTGGCCGACATGGTTTGGTTTCAGCGTCTGACGGGCGCCCGGCCCGGTGAGGTATGTATCGTCCGGCCGTGCGACATCGACCGTACGGGCGACGTGTGGGTCTTTCGGCCCGAATCCCACAAGATGGAACACCACGGCCGGGAACGGCTGATCTTCATCGGGCCGAAGGGGCAGGCCATCTTGCGGCCGTACCTGCTGCGGTCGGCCGAAGCCTACTGCTTTTCCCCAGCCGAGTCTGTCAAGAAGCATCTTGCCGAGAAGCACGCCAGCCGCAAGACGCCCCTGCAGTACGGGAATCGTCCGGGAACGAATCGGAAGCGTCGGCCGAAGAGGAAGGCCGGGGATTGCTACACCCGGGACAGCTACCGCCGGGCCATCCATCGGGCTTGCACTGAGGCCGAGGTGGAACAATGGAGTCCGAACAGGTTGCGCCACTCTGCGGGGACGGAGATCAGGAAGCGTTTTGGCCTGGAGGCCGCGCAGGTGACGCTGGGGCACGCCAAGGCCGACGTCACCCAAGTCTACGCCGAACGCGACGCGGCCCTGGCTATGGAGGTTATGCGGAAGATTGGCTAGGATGGCTCTTTAGAACCGAGTTGCGGGGTCGCTCCCCGCGTAGGCTGGCCGGGCAATCGTGGTCGTCACCTGCACCACGGTTCCCAGCCGGCCGCTTGGTCTTATGAAAGCAGGTGAGTCATGGGCATTGCCGATAGACTGCGATACAGGCGCCTCGTTCGGCTACACAAGAAGTTTCTGGATGCTTCCAACAGGTATCCCAGCCTCTGTCACATCGCATGTCGTTCCGATACCGAGCGGCTATGGATCGCGATGTGTCCGGCGTGGGCCCACCCAATCGACGCGGACAAACACGAGGAGATGCACAGGGCCTTCTGGCAACGCGCCGTGTGCTACAGTCGCTATGACGTGCTGTGCAGGGGGAAATTCTGCTCTGCAGCTCATTTTCTTCTCATAGATGACAGGCAGTGGATCGGGCGGTTTGGTGATGCTGACGGCGAGATGCGGATTGACGAGGACGGATATCCGTTCGATTACGAACCCGTCTCGGAGTTCTGGAAGCTATCTGACGAGGCAGCAAGGCATTTGGCCGCTCCTAACGCCATGCCGGTGACTATCTACACCGCTCATGAGGAGATGGAAGAAGGGGCAGATGTCTGGCTCGATTCACTCTACGAGTTGTTCGCCCATACGCCTGAACAATGGGACTATCACCCTAATCTCCCGTACCAACTGAATCCTGGGGAGAGCTTCAGCGTGATCGGGCTTCCGTGCAACGTGTTCTTGGCCTCAGCCCGAGCGATCGAGCTATTCGCCGAAGAGAAGGCGGCGCTGCCGAGGCAGCTCGCTGGATCCGCTCGGCCAGCGGACAATTCCGCGGACAGCAAAACGGACAACGCGGTGTCCGCCCGCGTACGTATCCCAGAGAATCCGGACGTCTTGCGCCTTGCAAAGAAGATCAATGAGCGGAATGGCGATATGACCAAGACGGAGATCGCCCTTGAGCTTACGGAAGGGGACCAAACGCAGGCCGAATCACTTCTTCGGCAACTACGGCGATTTCCCTGCCTTACCCGGGAAGCGGACAAACGCTGTCCGCCCGGACAGGAGCATTGACGCTTGCGTGTGCGATTCGTGAGACTCCTCGCACTACACGGCAATTCCAGTCCCGTTCTTGCGAGAGGTTTTCCATGATCGACCTTGCACGCGAAACCATCGTCACGCTTTCCAACGTTCCCCGTCATCTGCCACGACGCCGCAAGGGCAAGCGGCCGAACGTGGCCACCATCTACCACTGGGCTCAAAGAGGCTGCAAAGGGATTTGTCTGGAGACGATCCAGGTCGGCGGGACGAAATGCACGTCCCTGGAGGCATTGCAGCGATTCTGCGACGCCCTCACGCCCTCTTCCGCGCCGTCCACCGCTCCTCCAACCTCCAGGGCCCGGCAACGGTCGATCGCAAAAGCCGAGGCTGAGCTAGCTGCGGCTGGCATTTGAAACCGGCCCAGCCAAGTTGACGACGAGCGAGAAAAGGGAGCATTCGCATGAACTGTAAGGCGGACGAAACCGCGAATCAACAGAGTCGAAGTCCGCGTCTTAATCGAACAACGTTCGAGACATCGCGCCTTCTCGAATTCTGCAGTGAGAAAGAGCTAACCGCACAGATCGGCCACGAAAAGGAGGAGTGGCCCCGAGTCGCACTGAAGGAGCTTCTCGATAACGCTCTCGATGCCTGTGAGGAAGCCGGTGTGCCCCCCGAGATCACAGTCACTGTGGACTCGCATGGCATTGCCGTGTCCGACAACGGCCCGGGCATTCCGACCGATACGGTCGATGGCGTGCTCAACTTCTCCGTCCGAGCCTCAAGCCGAGAAGCGTATGTCGCTCCGGATCGTGGCGCACAGGGCAACGCGTTGAAGACGCTGGTGGCGATGCCATTCGTCCTGGACGGCAACCGTGGTCGGGTCGATGTCTCAGCCAACGGTGAACGGCACGAGATCACCTTTGGCGTGGACCCGATCCGGGAAGAACCAATCATCCAGCGCGAGACCCACTCGGCCCAAAATGTAAGAACCGGTACTTTGGTCAGGATCTGGTGGCCGGATTCAGCTTTGCTCGATCCTGGCGGACTCGAAAGCCAGTTTCTTACAACTCGCCGACGACTTCACGATCTTAAATCCCCATTTGACGCTGACCGTCGAGTGGTTCGGCGAGCGAACTCGGACACAAGCTACCACGCCACACTGGAAGAAATGGCGCCCGAGTGATCCGACGTCGTCACACTGGTACGCCCCCGAGCATTTCGAGCGGCTGATCGCAGCCTACATCGCCCACGACCGGGACCGGGGCGCTGACCGGTCTGTTCGGGAGTTGGTCAAGGAGTTTCGTGGTCTCACTGGCACCGCGAAGCAGAAGGCCGTCCTGGAAGCGACCGGGTTGGGTAGGACAAACCTTTCCGAGTTGGTTAATGGTGATGAAGGTCTTCGGCACGATGTTGTCGCACAACTCCTTGCCGCCATGCAGAAGCACAGCAAGCCGGTCAAGCCGGCTGCGCTTGGCGTGATCGGCAAGGACCACATCGCCCGACGGTTTCAGGACCTAGGGTGCGAGATGGATAGCTTCGAGTACGGGAAGGTGCTTGAGGTAGACGACGAAG
>Ga0307379_10010361_pt1 | contig 12337 bp, 10 predicted proteins | sample UN2MG_FD_202237 | JGI IMG/M metagenome (GOLD analysis project Ga0307379, IMG submission 202237) | Soil microbial communities from Risofladan, Vaasa, Finland - UN-2 | ecosystem: Environmental > Terrestrial > Soil > Coastal area > Acid sulfate soil | place: Finland: Risofladan, Vaasa | collected... | reverse complement strand
CGAAGTGCTGGAGGAAAAGGAGAGGGAGGACTTCTTCCGGCTTAAAGTATTGAAGAAGAAAAAACTCCGCCGGGCATTGTCGGAGTAAATTACTTTGGTACAGAGGACTTTATAAATTTGAATATATAATGAGACGGTTTAAATATTTTAAGTTAGGCGTAATGGCGACTTGCGGTCAGGTTTCAAACATAAAAGTTGCTAGATTAACCTAAGAAAAATAAAGAAAGAAGGGACTTTTTATTTATGAAAGGAGGGTAATATTATGAAAGAAGAAATGAAAGAAAAATATTTGACTACCAATCAAGGTGTTCCCATCTCTGATAACCAGAATTCGATGACCGTTGGCGAACGTGGTCCGGTGTTGTTACAAGATGTACAGTTTATCGAGAAGATAGCTCACTTTGACCGGGAGCGCATTCCGGAAAGAGTTGTTCACGCCAAGGGAGCAGGAGCACACGGTTATTTTCAGGTTTACGAGAGTATGATACCTTACACCAAGGCGAAATTCCTTCAAGATCCGGAGAAAAAAACTCCAGTATTTGTCAGGTTTTCAACTGTCACCGGAGGACGGGGTTCTGCAGATACAGTGCGGGATCCCAGAGGCTTTGCCGTTAAGTTTTATACCGAAGAGGGTAACTATGATCTGGTGGGAAATAATCTTCCGGTATTTTTCATCAGGGATGCCATCAAGTTCCCGGATATGGTTCATGCCTTTAAGGGTGCACCGGATAACAATATGCCATCAGCATCTTCCGCCCATAACCGCTTTTGGGATTTCATATCTCTGACGCCAGAATCGACCCACATGATTACCTGGCTTTTTTCTGATCGGGGGACACCAAAAAGTTACCGGATGATGGAGGGTTTTGGTGTCAATACCTATGTCTGGGTGAATGATAAGGGGAAAGCTATCTATGTGAAATATCACTGGAAACCTAAATCGGGTGTACAAAACCTTAACCGCCATGAAGCAGGCAAACTGGCCGGTATTGACCCGGATTTCCTTACCCGTGATCTCTGGGAGATGCTTGCCAGCAATGGAGAGGTTGAATATGAACTCAATGTTCAGTTGATGGATATCGCTGATGAATTACACCAGGATTTTGATCCACTTGATGCTACCAAGACCTGGCCTGAGGATAAATTCCCCTTGATGCTAGTGGGTAAAATGGTACTCAATCGTAATCCCAAAAATTTCTTTGCTGAAGTAGAGCAAGCCGCTTTCTGCCCTGCCAGCATTGTCCCGGGAATCGAATTTTCTGCTGACAAGTTGCTGCAAGGTCGAACCTTCTCCTACGCTGATACGCAACGCCATCGGTTGGGTGCAAACTACCTGCAACTTCCTGTTAACCGTCCTATCGTGCCGGTCAATAATAATCAACGAGATGCAGCTATGCAGAGTGGAGAATTCAGTGGGCCGGTTAATTATGAACCTAGCAGCCTGGGTCGTGATTTACCTGTGGAAGCCCCTACCGGTACTCCAAGAGAATACAGGATAGATGGAGAAGTAACTCGCCAGAAGATCAGCAAAACAAATGATTTCGCCCAAGCAGGGGAAAGATATCGTTCCCTGAGTAAGATGGACCAGGAACATCTGGTAGATAACCTCATTACCGATCTTATGCACATTGACAAACCGATACAGCAGCGGGAGGCTGAAAACCTGACTAAGGCTGACCCGGAGTTGGGTAAATCTGTAGTTAAAGGTCTAAAACTATAAAAGATGATTAAGGGATAAGGCTGCCGCCATTACGCCTAACCTGACAAATACACTGTAGACTTACACCCTTAATAAATAAAAGGAAACTCTTAAAGGACATTTTGATGAATCGATTTTTCAGAATATTCTTTATAAATATCCTCATATTATTAGGACTATTTTGTATTGGTTGTTGTTCCAATTTAGGGTCTTCCATAAATATTAATGTTATTCCCGTTTATACTTATCAGGTTCTCAATACTTATCCTCATGACCAAAGTGCTTTTACTGAAGGATTGGTATTTGAAGATGGTGTTTTATATGAAGGTACCGGTCTTTATGAATGTTCTAACTTGCGCAGAGTAGAATTAGAAACTGGAAAAGTCTTACAGATTCGTGAACTATCGAGCCAATATTTTGGTGAAGGTATCACTATTTATAAGAATAAGATTATTCAATTGACCTGGAAATCTAATCTTGGTTTTGTCTATGATAAATACAATTTTAAATTACTACAAGAGTTCAATTATCCAAATGAAGGATGGGGTATTACTTATGATGGAAATTGTTTAATTATGAGCGATGGTACCTCAACATTGCATTTCTTAGATCCTGAAACCTTTGAGGAAATTAGCCAGATTGAAGTGCATGAAAACGATATTCCGGTAACCAAAATCAATGAATTAGAATACGCGCAAGGGGAAATTTTTGCTAATATATGGCTAACCGAACGTATCGCCAGGATTAATCCTCTGACCGGTCAGGTAACTGGCTGGATAGATCTGAAAGGAATTTTAAGTCCGGAAGACTGTAGTGAGAAGGTCGATGTTCTTAATGGCATTGCCTATAATGCAAAGAATAATCGCCTCTTGGTAACTGGAAAGTTTTGGCCAAAACTCTTTGAGATTGAATTAATAAAGGAGGAAATGGGGTCAAATCTGATTGAAGATAATCCTTATATAAAAATACTATCTCCACAAGCCCACGAGGTATGGACCGAAGGAGATATCAGAGAGATTCGTTGGAATTCTTTCAATATTAACAAAGTTCGAATAGCCTTAGCTATCGGTGGACATGACAAAGGTCATCTTGGAGATGGAAGAAATGATTTCATAATAGATGCCAAACAAGAAAAATATACCTGGAAGATTCCCCCAGGTTTTGTAACCGATTTTGGTATCACCAGAAGCGATGATGTACAGATATCCTTTTTTGATGCGTCAAATGACCAGGCTCTGGAAAGATGTAATTTTACTATTCAGGGAACAAATAGTAAAAATTAATTTTTTATATGTTTCTTCATACGAAAGCAAAATTGCGAAACCTGAATTCGTACGTTTCAATCTCCCGTTTTATTTTAAGAAAAGATGATGTAAATGGAGAAGAGAGTTAGACTGGAGGAATATTTAATGGAAGATAAAATAAATAAAAAAATAGTATTATTAGTAGCTACTTTAGGAGCATTTATTGTACCATTTATGGTGTCATCTGTTAATATTGCCTTACCTTCTATAGGTAAAGAGTTTGCAATGAATACAGTTTTACTGAATTGGGTTGTGTTATCTTTTATGTTATCTATAGCCGTTTTTATTTTACCATTTGGAAGATTGGCAGATATCTTTGGCCGAAAGAGGCTTCTTCTATATGGTATGTCAGTTTTTACTTTTGCATCTATAATTTGCGGCATATCCTTCAACGCAGTTATGTTAATTGCCTTTAGAGTTTTGCAGGGAATAAGCAGTGCAATGATATCTGTAACCTTAGTATCAATACTAAGTTCGGTATATTTTCAAGGAGATAGGGGCAGGGCACTCGGAATTAATGTAGCTGCAACTTATATCGGTTTATCTTCTGGACCATTTTTAGGTGGAGTTTTAACAAAATACCTGGGCTGGAGAAGTATTTTCTTTTTGGTTGTACCTATAGGAATTATTGTGATCATCATTTTATTGAATTTAAAGCAGAACTGGGCTGAGGCAAAGGGCGAAGGGTTTGATTATAAAGGTTCGATAATTTATAGTGTTGGTCTTTTTGGAGTTGTATATGGCCTTTCCCTTGTTCGCTCCTTTTGGGGTCCTATACTAATGCTCATGGGATTCATATTAATGATCATTTTTGGTTTTTATGAAAATAGAGTAAAAAATCCTATACTGAATATGACTTTAATAAAAAACAACAAAATACTTACCTTTTCGTCTCTTGCGGCATTGATTAATTATAGTGCGACTTTTGTAATTAGTTATCTGTTGAGCCTGTATTTGCAGTATATCAAAGGTTTTGATCCCCAGCAAGCTGGTTTAATCCTGGTAGCACAACCCCTAGTCCAAGCTTTGTTCTCACCTATTGCTGGTAGGTTGTCAGACCGAATTGAGCCTCGAATGGTTGCCTCCTTAGGTATGGCCGTAACTTCGGCTGGTCTTGCCTTTTTTATCTTTCTAACTGAAAATACCAGCATAAAGTATATTATTGCCGCATTATCGATAGTCGGTTTTGGTTTTGCACTTTTTTCATCACCGAATACTAATGCAATCATGGGTTCAGTGGCAAAAAAATCCTATGGTGTTGCATCGGGGATTCTTGGTTCAGCACGTTCAGTAGGGCAGGCCTTTAGCATGGGGATAACTTCATTGGTTATGGTCTTTTATATGGGAAATGTTCAAATCAGCCGCAGTAACCATCCTAATTTTATTATAAGCATTAAAGTAACTTTTATTATGCTTACAATACTTTGTTTTTTTGGTATATTTGCTTCTATTGCAAGAGGTAAAATAAATAAAATAAAAGAATAACCTATAAAAGTTATTGGGGCATTGCGGCCGGGAGCAAACGATATCCAATTTGAAATACTAAAAAATAGTGCACTTTTGATTTGTAAATAACATAAAGATTAAAGATTAAAGATCTTGACAAAAAGTCTTTTTTGTTGTATATATCTTACCATAAAAGGTCGATTAAATTCGGTGATTGTGTTGCTCTTGTTTAATATTTATTAGAAAGTGAGGTGATTTTGATGCCTTGTTGTGGTGGGAAAAAAGATAAAGGAAAAGATAAAGGAAAAGATAAAGGAAAAGATAAGAAAGAAGAATAAGATACTAAATAGTAATATCAATAAACTTCCTATATAAAAACTCTGGGTTAACTTTTTAATTGAATAATAGGTTAGCGAACTCTACAAAAAATTATATAATTAGTTTATCTTATTACTAAAAATCAAAGAAATGCTTTAGTTAAAGCCCTAGCCATTTTATGGTTTAGGGCTTTATTTTAGAAATGGGGTCAAATCTTTATTCTTGACAGTTGACCCCTTTTAAGCTATCCTTTATTTATGGCCAGAGCATTAAGAATTAAGTATAAAAATGCCTTATATCATATTACCTCTCGTGGGAATGAAAGAAGAAATATCTTTGCAGACGACCAGGATCGGGAATTTTTTATTCAAACTCTGAAAGAATCCCTAAATACCTATCAGGTTATTCTCTACAGTTATGTACTCATGTCCAATCATTTCCACCTTCTCCTAGAAACTCCTCTGGCCAATCTCAGCGAATTGATGAGGCAATTTAATATTACCTATACCTCTTATTATAATCGAAAATATAACCGGGTCGGACATCTCTTCCAAGGCAGGTATAAAAGCATACTGGTTCAAAAAGATCATTATTTACACACCCTCTCCCGTTATATTCATCTTAATCCGCTAAGAGGGATAAAGATGGTTTAAATAATCGAGAAATTGGAGAACTTATGGCTTTGGATTATAGTACGGTTAGTGTGGGGAGAAGAAGGTTAAGGGGAAAATTATTTAATGATAGCGCATTAAGGGATTTAGTTAGAAGAATTGAAGAAGACTGTCAAGAATAAAGATTTGACCCCAATATTTTAAAGGAGGGTTTTATGTATATCGAACAATTTTATGTACCCAAAATAGCCCATAGCTCTTATCTTTTAGGCGGAAAAGTAAATTGTGCTATTGTTGATCCCCGACGTGATGTCCAAATCTATATTGAGGCAGCAAAAAGAATGGGTTTTAAAATTACCCATATTTTAGAGACTCATCTGCATGCCGATTTTGTTTCGGGTCACCTGGATCTGGCAGAAAAAACCGGAGAAAAAATTTATGTCTCTGCTTCGGCTAATTGTCAATTTAAGCATCAACCCTTGCAAGAAGGAGATGAATTTAAGATTGATGATGTGTCTATTCGGGTGATTGAGACACCAGGTCATACACCGGAACACCTTTCTTATGTTGTGGTAGATGAATCAAGAGGAAAAGAACCGGTAGCCGTTTTCTGTGGCGATACCCTGTTTGTAGGAGATGCAGGCAGGCCTGATCTTTTCCCGGGAAGGGCAAAAGAATTGGCTTCCCAGCTATTTGTCAGTCTTAAAAAATTAAAGGAATTACCGGATTTTTGTGAAGTTCTACCGGCCCACGGAGCAGGCTCTCTCTGCGGAAGGGCTATAGGTGCTAAACGAACAAGTACCATCGGATATGAAAAGAAATATAATAAAGCATTGCAGATTAAGTCAGAAGAAGATTTTATTGATTCTCTGACCAATGAGATGCCTCCGGTACCCGATCATTTCAGTCGTTGTAGCGATATTAATCGAAAAGGCCCTGAATTAGTTCGGAACATTAAAAAAATAAAATCTTTAAAACCTTTGGAGTTCGCTGAATTAGCCAAATTAGGGGATTATGCGATACTTGATTGCCGTAGCTATGATGCCTTTGGAGGCCAGCATATTATAGATTCATACGGAATTGATTTTGATGGTAATTTCCCGACTTTCTCCGGATGGGTGATTCCTCCGGAGAAAAAGATTCTTTTAGTAACACCTCATCTCCTTGAAGCAGAAGAAGTAGCAATATGGTTAAGAAGAGTTGGTCTGGATAATGTCGTTGGATTTCTGGAAGGCGGCATGTTTGAGTGGGCCAAAGATGGTCTTCCAACTCAACATATTTGCCAGATTTCTGCCCCGGGATTGGAACATATTCGAAATAACGGAGCCATTCATATCCTGGATGTTCGTGCTCCTTCTGAATTTGAAGAACAGCATATTGAAGGAGCAATCAATATTCCTGCACCTGATCTCAGGGAAAGATATAGAGAACTTGATAAAGAAAAGGAATATTATGTTATCTGCAGCACCGGCCATCGTTCGAGTTTGGCCATATCAATATTACTAAAAAAGGGTTTTTATCATCTGGTTAATGTAGCCGGTGGAATGACCGGTATGGGGGCATTTGGGGAAAAGCGGGAGATGATTAAAAAATAGGGAAGTTTCACTTATCGGGGTAGACTTCATCGTAAATAATCATAATAAAGAGGAGGTATTTGAAATGGATATTCTTGCCTTGAAATCATGGTCACCTTATTGGGTGGGAGCAGGAATCGGGATTCTGAGCTGGTTTACTTTTTTGCTTTCCGATAAACCGATCGGTTGCTCAACTGCATTTGCCCGGACCAGTGGTATGATTGAACAAGCTCTGACCGGAAAATCTGTAAAGAATCAGCCATATTACCAGAAATTTCCTGCTGAAATTGATTGGGAGTGGATGTTTGTCCTGGGGATAATCATTGGCTCGTTTTGTTCTGCTATACTTTCCGGAGAGTTTCAGTTAAGGTGGCTTCCTTCCATATGGATAGCCAGGTTCGGCCTTCAGGTGTTTCCTCGAATAGTTACTGCTTTTCTGGGTGGTATTCTTATGGGAATTGGGGCAAGATGGGCCGGTGGCTGTACCAGTGGTCACGGCATCAGTGGTACCCTTCAACTGGCGGTAAGCAGCTGGGTTGCCGTTATTTTCTTTTTTGCCAGTGGTATATTAGCTGCTCACTTGATTTATTAAGGAATAGGAGTTTAAGATGTTAAAAAATTTGCATTTAAAAAAACAAACTCAACTTATTCTTGGTCTGTTCATGGGAATTATTTTTGGTTTCCTTCTACAGAAGGGTGGGGCAGGAAAATATGATATTATCCTGGGACAGCTGCTGCTAAAAGATTTTACCGTCATTAAAATTATGCTATCTGCCGTGGTTACCGGAATGATCGGTATTTATATTTTAAAAGGGTATGGTTTGGCCCAACTTCATCCTAAACCGGGTTCAATAGGCATGACCGTGGTTGGCGGGTTGATATTTGGTGTGGGTTTTGCGGTACTCGGTTATTGTCCGGGAACCATATCCACGGCGATTGGCCAGGGTAATCTGGATGCCTTGTTCGGAGGTCTTATTGGGATTCTAGTTGGTTCAGGAATTTTTGCCCATCTTTATCCCAGTTTACAGGGTATTCTAAAAAAAGGATGGTTTGGCGATATAACCATTCCCGAGTATTTTAAAGTGAATCCCTGGATGGTGATTTTACCTCTTTGTTTAATTATTATTCTGTTCTTTTATTGGATTGAATCGATGGGTTTATAAAAATAGAAATAAAAAAGAGGAATGGAGTTCCTGACCTTACCAAACTATTTGTGATATAATATCTTTGATTGATTCCTCCTTTATAAAATTTAATGTGGGTATGGTGTCCCAATTAAAGGGGAGTCACTCAATTATGGGATTAACACATAAATAGATTTTGTAAAAACAGCACAATATAAGGATGTAAATAATGTCAAATAGAAAACCAATAGTCCTAATATCAAGTTATTATCCGAGGTTATGTGGTATTGCTACATTTTGTGAAGAAGCCAGAGAATTTATACAGAAAGAAAATCCAGGAAGAGATGTTCTGGTAATAAGCCATACAGATGGAACCGGTGAAGGGGTTTTCCCCATAATAGATACTTCGCATCGTTTTTGGTGGAAATCGGTAGCAAAAAAAATTAAAAAACTGTCACCTTATGTAGTGCATATACAACATGAATATGGCCTATATGAGCATATAGACAAAAGAGGTATTGGGGATAGGAACCAGGGATTTATAGAATTTTTAGGCTCTATTAATGAATTCCCTATTGTGGTAGAGCCACATACAGTGCACGGTAGGTTAAAGGAATTTGAAGAAAATTTTATTTATCAACTATGTGAAGACGCTGATGTAGTTTTATTTAAGAGTGATTATCTAAAGTGGAGACTACACTGGACTTTTAGTCAAAGAGGATGGAAGATGCCCAAGAATATTATGATTGTCCCTCATGGAGCAAGGGCAGATAAAAATTGGAGTGAAAACGATATTCTAAAATTAAAAGATGAGCTTGGTTTAAATAAAATTCCCTATCTAAGTAATAATTTAGTAGGATTAGTGGGTTGGATACAATCCAATAAAAGATGGGATATATTAACCTCTATATGGGGAGAAGCCCTTGAAGAAATAAAAATCAGAACTGGTGAGGACTGGGATTTACTTGCTGCAGGTACTATGAGAGATAAAGCCCATATAAAAGATTATAATAATTATAAAAAAAGCTTAGAAATTTTGGAAAATAAAGGTATTGCACATTATTATGAATTTATTCCAAGAGGAGAAATTTACTATAAAGTAATGGCAGTTTGTAATTTTATCGTATTGCCAACAGTGGATGAAACACAGTCAGGAACACTTGCAAGAATTATTGCTTTAAATAAACCTTATATAACTACAGCTCCCTTGGAAGGATTGACAGCCCAAACCCTGGAGAGCGAAGGCGGATTATTGTTTACAAATAAACAAATGCTAAAAGAAAAAGTTATTAGGTTGGCATGTAATAAAGATTTGAGAAAAGAGCTCTCCGAGAATCTTAAAAAATATTTAAAAGAAGTTGTATCCTGGGAAATAACTGCTAAAAAATATAAAAAAGCATATAGACTTGCAAGACTTAAAAAAATAGCAGGTGAAGAAATAGATTTACCATCGGATTTTTAGTTTTATTTGATGAGGTTTACAATATTCTTAAAAAAAGTTTGGCTTTCTAAAAAAATCTTCGGGAGGTATTATTTTGGACAAGCTAAGGAAAATTTTAAGAGAAAAAAATAAGTGTATTAATAGTACATTTATATCCTCATATATCCCAAGAAAATGTGGAATTGCTACCTACACAAAAGATTTAACTCGAGCTATTAACCTGATAAATCCATACTCTAAATCTGAAATTGTGGCATTAATTAAACCGGAAGATAAAATTGATTATCCTCCAGAGGTTAAATTAAAAATTAACCAATACAAAATTGATTCCTATGTTAAAGCTGCTGATCATATTAATAAATCTAAAACAGATATAGTTGTTTTAGAACATGAATTCGGATTATATGGCGGTGACTTTGGAGAATATATTATTAAATTGATAGAATTGATAAAAAAACCTCTAATTGTAACCACTCATACAATTCCTGACAATACTAGCACAGGATACGGCTTGGTCTTAAAAGATGTGCTCAAATTTGCAGAAAAAGTAATAGCCATGATGCCCGAAAGTTTGCAGAAGCTTATAAAAAATTATAATTGTCCCAAAGAAAAAATAGAAATTATCCCACACGGTGTTCCTGATATACCTCTGGAAGCTACTGCTGAATATAAAAAGATAAAGGGATTTGAGGATAGGATAATCCTGGGGAATATAAATCTTCTATCAGCAGGCAAAGGACTTGAATATACGATAGAAGCTTTAAAAAAAATAAAGGAGCAATTCAATAATGTTTTATATTTAATAATTGGTCAGACACATCCAGTTGTATTAAAAACAGAAGGAGAGAAATACAGAAAATTTTTAAAAGAAAAAATAAAGCAGCATGATTTACAAGGAAATGTTAAATTTATAAATAAATATTTGTCTTTAAAAGAACTGGTAGTATGGTTAAAAATTATCGATGTGTATATAACTCCATATTTGGATCCACAGCAATCCGCTTCTGGTGCTTTAGCATATGCAATTGGGGCAGGGAAAATATGTATTTCAACTCCATACTTGTATGCAAAAGAAGTTTTGGCAGAGGGAAGAGGTATAATTGTACCTTTCCGAAATTCCCAGGCCATTGCAGATGCTGTAATAGATATTTGTGAAAACCCTCAAAAGAAGTTGAGAATGGAAAATAAAACATACAAATTCGGAAGATTAATGACCTGGTATAATGTAGCTCTGCAACACCTGGAATTGTTTGATGAGGTTTTAGGCAAATATAAAAATATAAAGTCTTATTAAAGAAACTTAAAGAAACTTTTATAAAGAAATATTTAAAAGCCATTTTTTAAATTAAATAAAGGATAATTCTTATGGATCCGCTTAAAAAAATAAGATCAATGACTTCAAGTATTGGAATTTATCAGCATGGGAAACTAAGTAAACCTGATCCTAAATTTGGATATGCTCTGGAAGATCAAGCACGAGCTCTCATTGTCGCTGATGAATTTAAAGATAAAAACTTAAAGGATATTTATTTAAATTTCGTTTTAAAAGCACAAAGAGAAGATGGCTTACTATATCATTTTTATTACGAAAATAATGGTAATGGTTTATTTAAAAATGAAGAATATGATTCAAAATCTAATATAAAAGAAGCTTATGGATTAACAGTATGGTCTCTTTTGGTGACAAAGAGTAATCAAAATGATTATATTAAAAAAATTATTAAAAATTTAATTGAAGATGCCCATAATTGGACTTCAATAAGAGCAATATCAGCAGCTTTATTGGGTTTACTAAATCTTGATTACCAGCACGGCTTGGAAAATGAATTAAAAGCAAAGCTACATAATTTTTATTTTGAGACATATTCTGATGATTGGATATGGTTTGAAAATTATTTGGTATATGCAAATGCTCTTATCCCATGGGCACTTTGGGAGATTTATTTAAAAAGAAAATGTAAAATCAGTTTCGAAATTGCCAAAAAAACAACAGACTTCTTAATAAGAAATTGTCAGGAAAATAATATTCCTTCGCCCATCGGAAATAAAGGCTGGTATCTTAAAGGTAATAATAAAGCCTTATTTGACCAACAACCGATTGATTCAAGCTATATGATTTGTTGTCTTGAAAAAGCTTATTATGCAACAGAAGATAATTTCTATTTAAATTGGGCTAAAAAATGGTATAAATGGTTTTTTGGAAATAATATAAATAATATTCCTCTTATAGATGAAAACTTCGCATGTTATGATGCATTAAATCCAGAAGGTGTAAATTTAAATCAAGGGGCTGAATCAAATATATGCTTTTTGATGGCATTTCTTGCTGCTAAAAGATTAGAAATTATTAAATGATTTGAAAATCGAGGAGTGAATTTACATCTATTGGTTCATACGATTAGAACTTTTAAACACAACTATTTTATCTACAATATGCTCACAGAAAAAGGGAATTCTTATACAATGAACATATTTAGATCAGAGAAAAATCCAATTATAACGCCAGAGGACATAAAACCATCAAGACCTGATTTCAAGGTAGTTTGTGTTTTTAATTGTGGTGTTACCAGGTTCAATGAAGAAATATTGCTTCTTATGAGAGTTGCTGAAACACCAATTAATAATAACCCAAAAAAAGAACTTGTACCTATATTAGATTTGAAAACAGATAAAGTTATTGTAAAGGAATTTAGTAAGACTGATCCTTCAATAGATTTCTCGGACCCCAGAGTTGTAAGGACGCCTACTAATCAATACCTTACATCTATTTCCCATTTAAGGATTGCTAAGAGCAGAAACGGTATTGATTTTAAGATAGAT
>Ga0307379_10010359_pt1 | contig 12339 bp, 7 predicted proteins | sample UN2MG_FD_202237 | JGI IMG/M metagenome (GOLD analysis project Ga0307379, IMG submission 202237) | Soil microbial communities from Risofladan, Vaasa, Finland - UN-2 | ecosystem: Environmental > Terrestrial > Soil > Coastal area > Acid sulfate soil | place: Finland: Risofladan, Vaasa | collected... | reverse complement strand
GGCTTCCGGGCTACGGCGAAAATAATCGAAATCCGACATCTCTTCCTTTAGACCTTCTGCATCTCCAGGATATTCTCGGCGATCTGTAGCAACCCTTCCGCTTCCAGCTGTTCTTCGCTTAAGGAGGCATAGCCTACCATGACCTCGAGGTTCACTGTTTGTTCCTGCAGGATCCACTCCTTGTCGTTGATCATGCTCAGGGTTTCGAGGCTGAACAGGGATGCTCCGTCGTAGTCCAGGTGAGGATACAGCAAGGCGATCTGATTTTCGTCTTTGTAGTGAAAGAGATTGGCCTTGTTTCTGGACAGGATCACCAGTTGACCGGCCAATTGACTGACCAGTTGTAGTGCGTTCTCTCTGCCGAAGCTCTCCGACAGGGTATCGAAGTCGGTCAATTCCAAGATCAGCACACTCAGCGTTTCTTTGTCCCTCCGGGCCCGTTGCAGTGTATTTTTCAGCAGCGAGAAGAACTGGGTAAAGCCCGCTAGTCCCGTTACCGGATGGACTTCCGCCTGGGTGACTACCGCTTCGTACTCCACGGCTCGTTCCAGTGCGGGTGCGGCCAGGGCCAGGATCATGGTGACCAGTTTCTCTGTGTAGAGGTTGTACTTGGCGAAAGGCATATCGGCGATATTCAGAACGCCCCAGATCTTGCGTCCCTCAGCGACCGGGAAAGTCATGATATTATGCCCCCGATCCATTTGACGGAGATTTTCGTACTGTCCCAGCATCTTTACGGAAAACACGGTGTTGTTCCGCAGTACCCATCCCTCGATGCTGTTCTCCACAGAGATGACAGTAGGCCGAGAGCCGCTTTCATCCCAGCCGCGGCTCACCACCAGGTGCAGGTCTTTGGTTTCCGGATGCACCTGCCAGATCGAGACTTCCGTTGCGCCGGAGAAGCGCTGCACCGTGCTGAGGATCGTCTCCAGCGCTTTGTCCAGATTCAGAGAGTAGAGCTCCTGGATCTCCGAGTGCAGCGCCGTGATCGAGTCCTGCTGTCGGGAGACTCTCTGCTCGAGCTCCTGGTTGATCGTCTCTAAAACCCGCTTCAGCTTGAGAAGCTCCCCTTTCTGGCGGGAGAAAAGCCGTACCCTTTCTTTCGCTTTGGCCAGCCGGCCGGTCTGGGCATCCCGGATCAATCCAAGGATATACGCGGATACGAGGGTGGCGGCCATCGGTACCGGGGCGACGCTCCGAAGGTCGACCCAGTAGGACGGACCCCAGGTTCCTGGCTGGAAAATGCTTAAGACAAAGGGGAGGGGCAGGGCAATAATCAGACTGGAGAACAGAAGACTCAATAATCCGTAGTATTTTCCGTAGTAAACAGCCACAATGAGTGCCAACAAGAGGTAGGGATTGAAGGAACCGCGGAAAAACCCGGGATTATCTCTGAAAAAAAGGTTTACCGCGCCGATTGCGATGGGAAAAAGAAGCAGTTCGCCGATACGTGTAATAGGTTTCTGAGATCTCATCCATCCTGCATTATGTTCTTAAGGGTACTGTATTATACCTGTAGAGAATGTACAAGCAAAGGGAGGAGCTATGAAAACACATAAAAACACATTTTTTGTTCTCCTGGCTGTTTTTTTCCTCGTTTCCGGCCTCGGCTGGGCTCAGGAAGGGGAAGAGGAGGCCTTGATTGCTCCGGAACAGAAGGTCGAACCTGTTTTCCCGGAGGAAAACGAGGCTCTGATCTTCATCGAGGGCGAAGATGCGGTATCCACGAATTTCACGAATGAGCCTATTCTGAACTACAGCTGTTCGAAGTTCCGCACCCTGCAGCTCAATCGGCGCACCGGCCTTCAGGGAGGCAGATCCTTCTACGCAACCTTCGTGCTGTACGTCGAAGACCCGGGGGAGTACGAGCTGTGGTACGGTGGCACGCCCCCGGGACCCGCTGACGAGCTTCTTCCCTCCTACGCCTCTCCTTTTTCCCTCCGTCTGGACGGCGGGGAAGCACTGTCGGTGGATCGGGAGAATGTGGCGGTCGTCGAGCAGTACGCACCGTCCTACTACTGGAATTACGTGGGAGACATCCGGCTGGACACGGGGCAGCACACAGTCGATTTTTTAGTTAGTCACACCCGTGGTTATGACAGCAAGTTCTTCTTCTACCTCGATTGTTTCTTCCTGGTAAAAAAGCAGGCCGCAGAGAACCTGTATCAGGGCCCCCTGCCCGTGGTATTCCCGAAGGATATGAGCGACCGCTCTATCGACACCCCATTCCAGCCTTTCGAGGAGTACCAGATCGTTATCCGAGACAATCCGGATGATATTACCGGCTATTTGGAGATCGCCCAGATCTACTCCCTGGTGGGGGATTATCTCAACGCCCTCAAATACCTGAGGCGCGGGGGATTGCTCGATCCGGAGAATAACGAGGTTCAGCTGTTGACCGCCAAGAACCTGATCTGGAAGGGGGATATATCTGAAGGATTGAAGACCTATAGGTCCCTTCTGCTTCTCGATCCCTCTCGGCTGGACCTATGGCTGGAGGCGGCCAAGGTCGCCGCCTGGACCGGCCGCTACGAGGAATCGATCGCATTTTACAGGAATGCCCTCGGGCAGCACCCCGACAACATCGATCTTGTTTCCAATCTGGGCCTGGCACATCAATGGGCCGGAGAACAGCAAAGAGCGGATGAGCAGTTCCAGAAGGCTTTGAGCCTTGCATCGGGGGATTATCGTAGCGTCGTGGAGCTGGCTGAATCGTATTACATCAATGGAGTACCGGAGCGCAGCATCAATGTTTTACGGAATAATATACGGCGATACCAAGACAGGCTCGAACTGTATTTGCTCTTAGTGAATATCTACACCCGTCTGGACAGGGTAAACAGGGCCGAAGAGGTGCAGAAGCTGATCACCGTTTCCTTTCGATCCTCCCCTAAACTGTCTCAGTATCTGGAGCTGTTTTACACCAAGGAGAGTTTGAGAGAAGAGGTAATCGCCGGCTATGAAACAGAGCTCGAGCGTCAACCGGACAACCTGGAGCTGCGGGAAACCCTGGCCCAGACCTATTTTTGGAACGGAAAACGAAAGAAAGCCATAGGGGAGCTTCAGAATGTGTTGGCCAATCATGCCTTCATCGAGACCAATCAGCTCGATCAGGGCTCGGTTCGCCTTCTCGAACTGCTCGACAGGAGCTATCTGTATCTCGATTTCTTCAACCGTGTACCAGCGCAGATCAAAGAACGAAAGAGCGAGATAGGCGCAGCGCGTTCCAGTTATGAAAATGCCGGGAAGGCCTACGCCAAGTTCCAGCAACAGGTTCAAGCGGCCCGGGACAAGGACGAGGCGCCGCCGGTTCCGCAAGGGGAGGATCCCCAGAACATTCTCAGGGCAGCCGAAGAGGCTCTGGCTCGGGCTTTGGATAAAACGAAGCGTCTGGCAACCCAGATAGAAGATGTGGCGGGCGAATGCGACGCTGAATGGGATGTCTTACCTGAGTTCATGGAGGAGGAAGCTACAGCGGCGGAAACATTCGAGAAGATTATTAAACCAATCCGCTGGGAATGGGACCGCAGAAGTTTTGTCGAGGAGCTTGAATCTTTGGACAGCATATTGGCCGATTATGTGCTTGGGAAGATCAATCTGGTCGAAAGACAGCTGGACAGCGCGGAACGCCGCTTCTTTTCCAGGGCGAATGCCGAGAACCTTCCTCGACAGTATCAGACAGCTCTGTTTCGAACCCTTCTCTGGCAAACCGAAGTTCCGGAGGCGTTCAAAGTCCTGGAAACGGGTCAGTTCGATGCCTTCTCCCTCCTTCCCTATTGGGAGCGGTTGAAAGAGCTCCGCAGCGCTGCAGAGATCCCCGAAGGAAATGCAGCCGCAATGGTCAAAGATGTTGCCTCGGATGTGGAGGCGGCCCTCAACGCCCTGGAAGCGGCTGAGAAGCTTGCCCAGGAAAAAAACCGCGATCTTCAGGAGAATCAGGCAACCCTGTCGCGGTTTTATGAAAACCGTCTGGTCAGAAGCATGTACCGGCTCGGTGAAAACACCTACCTGATCCGAAACGAGCTGGGGGATTTCTACCTGAGAGAACAGAACTTTCCCGAAGCGATTCGTCAGTACAAGCAGGTGCTGGCCATCGATCCCTGGGATGTTGAAACGATCTACGATCTGGGTACGATCTACGAGTGGAGCGGAGACTGGAAGCAGGCGATGAACAACTACCAGAGCGTGTACTGGTCCGATCCGCTGTACGAAAACGTAGCCGCCCGGTACAACCAGCTGGCCCGTCAGCATGCGGACAGTTTTGATCTGACAGCCTATACTCTAATAGAGAGTTCCAGGCTTACGATGCGAAGCAAGGTTTCCTACAGCACCTGGCTCAATACGGTGGTCGGCTTGAACTTTGACTATACGGCGGATGCCGTGGAGATCGATCCTGAGACTTATCTGATCCACGATCTGAACATCGGTGTGCCTCTATATTTTTATAGATTGAAGCTGACTCTCACTCCCGCAATCGGGGCCCATTTCTCCGGCGAGGATCTGGGAGCCTTTTCCGATCTCGGTGTTCTGGAAGCAGCCCCTCACGCGGGCTTGGATTTCGGTTGGGCTCTCGGCCAGTATCTGTACCTGAACGGCGGACTCTCCTGGGGGTGGAAGAACGAGACAGATCTGCCGGAAACTTCCAAGTTCTATTCGGAAGCGGCGGAGCTGAATATCAGTACCGCTCTGTCCTTCATCAAAGCCTACCCCTTTCGCTACAGCTCGATGCGTACCTACGGCAAGGTGGAGCATGTGTCACAGGAACTTGGTTTTGATTTCGCCGGCCCGGACAGCAACTGGGTCTACGCGGCAGCCCAGGAGCTGATTGTGGGGGTGCTGCGCATCGAGGAACCGTATGTGGAGCTGAATTTGTTGGGCAGCTTTACCTTCGAAACTACGGATCAACCGGGGCAGGCGGATTACTACTCCCCCGATCGGGTCATGGCAGCGGGCGGCGGGCTTTCGAGCTCCGCCTGGATTCCTGTTGGTGAGGCAAGCAGTTTCAATATCAGTTTGAGAGCAGTGGCCGGTATGTCCTGGGAAGCGGGGAATGAAGAGGAGGCGAAGTTTGAGATAGAGGGAAACCTGGGCTTGAGCAGGGGCGATGCTTACTACTACCTGCGAACCGCCTACAGCAGCCCGTTCGACTACAATACGGGAGACTACCGCTCGCTGTATATCGGCCTCGGTTTTTCTTCTCGGCTACCGAGGCTGCTGGCGCCCTAGCTACCGGATATTGCCGGATGCAGCGGCCGGTGCATCCGGTGCATCCGGGATGCATTGTTGCAGTAAGGAGGAAGGGCTATATTTGATAAGTATTATATAGATAGAAGGATTGTTTTAGATGAGATCACGAAAACTATTGTTGGGTATCGTACTGCTTATACTGCTTGTCTTTCCCGTTCAGGGAGCCCTGTCTTTGAGCTTCGAGCGGGAGATACTGGCCCTCTACAAATCTTCGGAGGGACAGACGGAGAGGGAAAACGAGATCTTCTTCTACCTCTCCCGACCCCTCAAGCAGATGGGCTTCACCGTCCGCTACTGGGATATCGACAAGGGGATCCCCGATTCCCGGACCCTGGACCGTGTGCGGGCCGTGATCAGCTGGTACCGGGGAGCGGCCATGTCCCGTCCGGAACAGTATCTGGAGTTCCTCGAAGGTGCCATGGATCGGGGGATCAAGGTGCTGGTTTTTGACAACTTCGGTGCATACCAGGACCGGGACAGCAAGAAATACATACAACCCAGCCGGCTCAACCTGACCCTTTCCCGCCTCGGAATCCTGTACTTCGGCGACTGGACCCAGGATGCGGGGGTCTTGAGAATCGTGAGCAAGGATTCCCGCATGGTAGAGCATCAGGGGTCGCAGGACCTGCAGACCTCAAATTTCTTCTACCGTTTCCTCCAGCATGACCGCAACCTCAACGTGTACCTCTCGATCAAGCGGACGGATCGGGGCTACGATCCCAGTCCGGTGATCGTAAGCAACCGAAATGGTAGTTTCGCCCTGTCCCGCTACATCTATCGGATGGAAGGGGGCAAGGTGAAGATGCTCCTCAATGTGGAAGCCTTCCTCCAGGAAGCCCTGTTTCCCAGGGCGAAGCAGGAGCGAATCGCCCTTCTTGCCGAGAGCAGCGACGCGACGACCGCCAAGACCCTGGAATACACTGTCGCGGTGCTGCGGCGGGCCAAGCTGCCTTTCGAGGTTATTGAAAAAGACGAGCTTCCCCTTCTGGTCCCCGGGGACCTGCGCCCCTTCACTGCGGCGGGATTGATCCTGAAAAGCGACGCGGATCTTGATCCGAAGGTGCTCGAAGACTTTCTCCAGCAGGGGGGTGGAGTGGTCTCTCTGGTGGGAGGCAACTTTCAAAAGCTGGCCTCCGTCTTGGGACAAACCAGTGCCCGGGGCAGAGTGACCGCCAAGACAGGCTACCGCTTCCGGGAAGGTTTCCTGTTGGGGGAGGGGCTCTCGCTGGAGGAATCGACCTTCAAGTGGCTGCCCGGAGCGACCTCCCCGGCTTCGGATGCGGAGATCCTGGCCTATAGCCAGACGGAGAGCTATCCTTTTCTATGGACGGTGAGCAAGGGAAACGGACGTGTACTGAGCTGGAACTGGAACGGCTTTCTTACAGGAGACTTTCAGGGATTCATCCTTGAATCCTTTCTCTACGTGCGGCCGGTAGGGATCGCTTCCACCGCCGGGTTGGGGATCGTATATATAGACGACTGGCCTCTGCCGATGTTCAACGTGGTAAAGCCTCCCCCTTTGATAAAGGACACCGAGTTCTACACCCACCGGTTCTGGCCGGACATGAAGGATTTCTTTTCCCGGAGGGGTATTCCCTTTGTCAGCTATATGATTTTCAACTACAACGCCAAAATCGAACCTCCCTTTGGCGGCGGAGAGTTTTTCGTGGCCGAAAATCAGGCGACTGTGAAGATTGGCCGGGAGATCCTGGAGAGCGGACGGGAGCTGGGATTCCACGGTTACAACCACGTCTCCCTGACAGGGGAAAAGACCAAGGTCAATGTGGCGGTTTGGCCCTCCCAGCAGGCGATGGAACGATCCCTCGAGGCGGCCAAGCGGGAGTGGATTGATCTGTTCGGAGAGCACACGCTTCCCCATGCCTACGTTGCTCCCAACAACATCATCTCCGAGGAGGGGATCGCGGCGGTACATAATGTTTTTCCTTCTATTAAAGTGATGTCGTTCCTGCGTTCTGGGATGGGGGAAGAGACCCGCAGCGAGTTCGGGCCCCATCCGCGTTTCAAGGATGTGTATCTGATCCCCCGCACCTCGAGCGGCTACCCCTTTACTCCGGCCGTACACCAACTCATCGTGGCCGCCGCTTCCGGTGCCGGCATCTGGTCCCACTTCATCCATCCTGATGACATCTTCGATCCCCATCGCTCCGAAGGTATGAGCTGGTCAGAGTTGAAAAACGAGTTCGCAAGCATGATCGACTTCGTAAAAAAGCACTACCCATGGATTCGCTTCGTCACCATACGAGAGGCCCATGAGACGCTTCAGCGGCAGGACGATATCGGGGTGGAATATCGGTGGCTCGACGGCAATCGCCTGGTGCTCGGTGCCTCCTCTCCGGGACTGACGGTGCGAATCCGGATGAACGGCTACCGGCTGAAGCGAAGCGATGGCGTTAAGATCCTGTACCGATACAAACAGATGCCGGCGATAGTTCTGCAGATGGAGGGCACCTTGGCTACTTTGGAGTTTTCGAAACAGTAGCGATGTGCGGCAATACAGCGAACGGCGGGAGCAGCAATGGTTAAGGGCATAGAAATTGTCGATGCACATATGCATATTCTCACGGCACGGTCCAACAGCAGGATCAGGCAACGGCTGGCGGAGAGGGACGAAGGCTACAGGCGGGCGTTTGCACTGTGGTCGGAGGGATTTCAAAAGAAATACAACAGCGAGCTCGGAGAGGAGAACAACGATCCCCCCGAAAAGATAGCTCAGGATTGGGCTGAGGAGCTGGATCTCCATGAAGTCGACAAGGCGGTTTTCGTCTCCCTCTATCCGGAGGAGGATGAGCTAACCGAGGTCGTACAGGCCAAGCGGGAGCGGTTTTTCGCCTTCGCCACGGTAGATCCGAAAGACCCAAAAGCGCCTGAGCTCTTGCGCAGACGTGTCCTGGAGGAGGGATACGTCGGGCTCAAACTCTACCCCACCACCATGGGATTTCTACCCTCGGATCGGTCCGTGTATCCAGTATACGAGGAGTGCCGCTCTCTGGGCATTCCGGTTCTTTTACACCTGGGAATAACCCTTCAGTACGAGTCGGACCTGCGCTTCGCCAATCCGCTCGAGCTCCATCCGGTGCTCAAGGATTTTCCGGAGGTTCCCTTCATCATCGCTCACTTCGGGGCAGGATACTTTCGCGAGGTTCTCTTTCTGGCCTATCATGTCAACAATCTCTACGTCGATACCTGCGGGAAGAACGTCTGGATCGAGTATCTTCCCTACCGGATCACCCTTTCCCAGGTGTTTGAGAGAAGCCTCGAGGTGTTCGGACCCGAACGGATCATTTTCGGAACCGATTCCCGAATGCTGTCGCGGGGTTATCGGAAGGCGGTGCTCGACCAACAGCTGTCTATTCTGAGAAGCCTAGAGCTCGGGAGGGAAGAGATCTCCCTGATCATGGGAGCGAACATACTACGATTGATCGAGGGAGCAAAAACATGATTCAAGGAATCAAGGTTGTTGACGTCCATTCCCACTTTCCTGTATCGGGAGACTGGTTCCCGGGATATGCCCAGGTGTCCCAACGAATTACCAAGCAGAAGAAAGCGAAAAGTCGGGATGTGCAGGGGGAGATCTGGAGGAAAGCCTACAACTTCCCATCGGAGCGGGAAGAGGTGGAGGACGACAGAGAAGCTTCGGACCGCTGGTATCGGGATATCGTTGAAAAAGGGATCGAAAGGGTGATTTTTGTCTCCGGCGGTGGAAATGAGCGCCTGGCCGCAATCGTGGGCCATCATCCCGACCGCTTTGTCGGATTCGCCCACCATTATCCGTTTGGCCCGAATGCCGCCGAGGAGCTGGAACGGGCTCTCAAAGATCTAGGCTTGAAGGGCTACAAGCTCCTCGGCCCGTCCCTGGACCGTCCGATCAGCGATCCCGCGCTTTTTCCCCTGTGGGAGATCTGCGGCGAGTACGAGGTGCCGGTGCTCATCCACTTTGGTGTCCTCGGCAGCTCCGGGGGGGTGAGCTCCCATATCAACATCAATCCTCTATCCCTGCACGATGCGGCCAAAGCCTTTCCCCGGGTCGACTTCATCGTGCCTCACTTCGGGGCCGGATACCCGACGGAGCTCCTGCACCTCTGCTGGACCTGCCCCAATGTGTACGTGGACAGCTCGGGCTCGAACCAGTGGGTTCGCTGGATGGCCTACCCTCTGACTCTTCAGGACCTGTTCCGCAAGTTTTACGAGACTGTCGGCCCGGACCGTATACTCTTTGCCACCGATTCCAGCTGGTTTCCCAGAACCTTTACCATGACCTATCTGGAAGAGCAGCACCGGATCATGCGCTTTCTCGGTTTTTCTGATAGCGATCTAGAGAAGATCCTGTATAAGAACGCGGAGCGGTTGCTGCACCTGCATCTGGGAGAGTAGCTCGGAGCACTTACGGGATCGAACAGGATCTTCAGAATCCCCAAATTCTCTATTGAAACAGCCTGAACTCGTCGAAGCGGATGGCCGAGCCTTCGGCAGCCACGGAAGCTGATCTTGTTTTTGCCCATCGCTCCCTCGGCCAGAGAGCTCAAAGCCCGAGAGGTGGCATTTTCATTCCAGATCGCAATCTCTGCCTCAGATCGAATAAAATTTGACAATAAAGAAATTGGATTCTATAATTGCCGTCAGGAGGTAAGTTATGAAAAGATTCTCAATCTGTCTCTGCTTATTGCTGCTGATTTTGGGCTTCGCTTTTGCTACAGGGCAGCAAGAAAAGGTGGCCGGAAAGGTCGAGCTCCGTTACATGATGTGGGATCCTCAGATCGTTGAGAAGGAGCAGGCTTTGGCACAAAAATTCCACGAGCTGAATCCGAATGTCTCCATAACCGTGGAAGGTATTGCCTATGCACAGTTCTGGGAGAAGATTCAGGCCATGGCTGCCGCCAAGAACCTGCCCGATGTGTTTTGGATGGCGGTAGATAGGGTGAAAGACAATCAAAGGATGGGGGCGCTTCTAGATCTGCAACCCTACGTGGATAAACTCGACAAGAGCAACTACTTCGATAGCGTGTTCAATGTCTTGCGGGCACCTGACGCTAATGGCGACATGTACGCCTTTCCCTATGCCTGGGTAGTCTGCACTTTTTTCTATAACATGCGCCTCTTCGATGAAGCAGGACTCCCGTATCCCCCGGAGAAGTGGACGTGGGACGACATGCGGAACATGGCCATCAAGCTGACCAAGGATATCGACGGAGACGGAAATGCGGACCAATGGGGCTACTGGGTCAAGGGACGGTACACCCACACCTGGTCGCATGTGTACAACAACGGTGCGCAAATGGTGAGTGACGATTTCAAGAGATGCCTTCTCAATGAAGGTAAAGGCAAAGAGGCGATGAAATTCCTGGCGGACCTGGTAATAAAGGACAAGGTATCCCCCACACCGGCTCAGACAAAGGGTGTGAGTACGTTCTTCACGACCGGGAAAATCGCCATGTGCACTGAGGGGAGCTGGCGCATCGACACGTATAGAAAGAGTCTGGCGGATCCATTTGGTATTACCTATCTTCCGCTGGGACCGGGGTCCGGCGGCAAATACGTGAGCTTCGGATGGCCTGACTCTTATGCCATTTCCGCCAACACAAAATATCCGGATGAATCCTGGGCTTGGACCGAATACATGTCTGGTCCGGGAAGACCTCTAGACTCGGTCCTGGGAGGTAAAGTATCCATCTGGAAAAAAAGCGCGCTGTCCGAGGCTTGGGCGGAGAAAAACATGCTTCCCAAGAACAAGGACCTGGTGCTGAAAGCGGGAGAGCTGATCGGCAAGAATGTTACCTTCGCACCGGGTTGGCCGGAGTGGAGCGATCAGGTTGCGGCCTCGGATTTCGACAAGATCCTGCTCGGGGAGGGTGATTTCAACAAAGTGATGGCGGAGATGGCTGAAAAAATCGATAAGATTCTATCTCGGTACTAGGGCCGGACAGCTGCTCACATGGCTTCGGTTCCTTCGGGAACCGAAGCCGTTTCTAAAATAGTCGCCATGAAGAATCTTTTTGGCTCGACCCGCTTCGAGAAGCACATCGCCCCCTACATCTTCATCTTACCCATGCTGCTCGGTCTGTTTGTATTTCGCCTTGGACCTGTTGTCTGGTCTTTTCTGCTGAGCTTTCAGAAGTACAACCCCTTTCAAGGAGGGGTGTGGATCGGTCTGGAGAACTACAAGGAGCTACTAGAAGACAAGGATTTCCATCAGGTCTTCTTCAATACCCTCAAATTCACCCTTATGTACCTACCTCTCGGTGTGATCTCTTCCCTCATACTGGCGGTTCTGGTCAACAACAAGCTGAGAGGGATCGTAATCTTCAGGGCCATCTACTTCCTTCCGGTTATCAGTGCCGTGGCTGCGGTGGGAACGATCTGGGCCTGGTTGCTCAATCCTCTATTCGGCCTGGTCAACTATCTGATCAAAGCCGTCTTCGGTATAATCGGCCCTGAGTGGTTGGGAAGCCCTAAGACGGCTCTGTTTACCCTGGTCTTGGTGAATGTCTGGTTGACCATGGGTTACACCATGGTCATCTTTCTCGCTGGGCTTCAGGGGGTTCCTCAGGAGCTGCTGGACGCCGCCTGGGTGGATGGAGCGGGAAAGGTGAAGCGCTTCTTTCGTATCGTTCTACCCCTCCTGTCACCGACCACTTTCTTCGTGATCATCATCAGCATCATCCGCTCCTTCCAGATCTTCGATCTGGTCTACATCATGACCGCCCCAGCTGCAGGGGAAGGAGGCGCTGTCGGTGGGCCGGCCAATTCCACCAATGTTCTGGTCATTTCCATCTTCCTCAACGCCTTCAGCTTCAACAGAATGGGTTTTGGTGCTGCTCAGGCCTACGTTTTGTTCCTCATGGTAGCGTTTATCACTTTCATCCAGTTCCGTTTTCAGAAACGGTGGGTGCATTATCAATGATGTCTACCCGGAAAAAGGTAAAGTTTGTTCTTGGTCGCTCCCTGCATTACCTGATCCTAACAGCCATAGCCTTGACCATCGTGGTACCGTTTGCCTGGATGCTGTCAACCTCTCTGAAGGGCAGGGGTGTGCTGCAGGAGATCCCTCCCCGTCTGATCCCTGAAAAATTCTAT